>Ga0247741_1000136_pt1 | contig 52293 bp, 54 predicted proteins | sample UWRJL213509R2_FD_180945 | JGI IMG/M metagenome (GOLD analysis project Ga0247741, IMG submission 180945) | Plant litter microbial communities from Arlington Agricultural Research Station in Wisconsin, United States - UWRJ-L213-509R-2 | ecosystem: Environmental > Terrestrial > Plant litter >... | reverse complement strand
TACCGCGGCTTCTTGCCGAAGACTTTAATGTATTCGGCTTCGCCGCCCTTGGCGAGCGCCTTGGCCTGCTTGACCCAGTCGTCGCGATCGATGCGGCCCTTGAAATTCAGGTAACCATCGACCCATTCGCGTTCGGCCTTCTTCCAGCCCGCGACCTGCGCGAAAGTGAAAATGCCGAGTTCGTGAAGCGTGCCCTCGATCTTCGGGCCAACGCCGGAGATCAGCTTCAGATCATCTGGGGTCGCAGGCTTGTCGATACCGGCCGGACGGTTCTTGTCCTCCAGCGACGGCTTTGCCGTTGCCGGAACCGGTGCGGCGACGCCTGGCTGTTCTTCAACGGCCTTGGCGTTCTTGGCAGCAGCTTTCGGCGCCGTAACCGGGGTCTTCAGCGCGGCATTGGTCTCCGCATCCGTGCTTTTGGGGCGGGCAGCCTCGGTCGGCGCCGCTGGAGCCGATACGGCTTCCGTTTCCGCCTTCTTGGCGCGGGTCTTCGTCTTTGGCGCTTCTTCCGTCAGCGACGTGGGACCACCCTCGGGAGAGGAGAAGTGGCGGTCGATCTGCGGGCCGGGCGTGATGCTTGCGCCATTGCCGGCATCGAAGGTGTCGATGATCTCCGACAGGCGTTCCGGAGTCAGGTCTTCGTAGGTGTCCTTGCCGATCATGACCATGGGCGCGTTGACGCAAGCCCCGAGACATTCGACTTCTTCCCAGGACAGCGTGCCCTCGGCGTTGCGCTCGAACGGATGGTGATGAATCTTGCTCTTGCAGACTGACATCAGGCCTTCGGAGCCGCGCAGCATGCAGGGCGTGGTGCCGCACACCTGGATATGAGCGCGCGTGCCGACGGGGCCGAGTTGGAACTGCGTGTAGAAGGTCGCGACCTCGAGGACGCGGATATAAGCCATGTCGAGCATGTTGGCGATCTTCTCGATCGCCGCCCGCGTGACCCAGCCGTCCTGTTCCTGCGCGCGCATCAGCAGCGGAATAACCGCGGACTGCTGACGGCCCTCGGGGTATTTCTGGATCGTCTTATCCGCCCAGGTCGCGTTCTCGTCATTGAAGGCGAACGCGGCAGGCTGGAATTGATCTTCGGCTAATCGACGAACGGACATTCTTCCTCACGCCTTGTCAGTTTAGGGCGCCACACTGCGACGACGTCAAAGACGTCATCTCGCAAGCGTAGGCCGACTGGTCTTTCTGCAGAAACACAACGAACTTTCCGCCGTTGGGCACCGCAGCCTTGATTTCATAACCCTTGGACAAAAGCTCGCCCATGGCTGCCTTGTTCGCCGGCGGCGTCACTTCGCTCTGCCCAAGCTTGGGCTGAACGCCGCCGACGTCCTGAGCAAAGGCTCCGGACGCAGACAGCAGAACGGCAGTGGCGAACACCAGCGATTTCATCAGCGGTCAACCTCGCCGAACACGATGTCGAGCGAGCCGAGAACGGCGGTCACGTCGGCAAGCATGTGGCCCTTGCAGAGGAAGTCCATAGCCTGGAGATGGGCATAGCCCGGGGCGCGGATCTTGCAGCGGTACGGCTTGTTGCTGCCGTCGGCGACGACGTAGACGCCGAATTCGCCCTTCGGCGCCTCGACGGCCGCGTACACTTCGCCCGCCGGCACGTGGTAGCCTTCGGTGTAGAGCTTGAAGTGGTGGATCAACGCTTCCATCGAACGCTTCATCTCGCCGCGCTTCGGCGGAACCACCTTGCCGTCCAGCGACGACACGGGACCAACCTTGGCATCCCCCAGAAGACGATTGACGCACTGCTTCATGATGCGAACGGACTGGCGCATCTCGATCATGCGGATCAGGTAACGGTCGTAGCAGTCGCCGTTCTTGCCGATGGCGATGTCGAATTCGAGATCGTTGTAGCACTCGTATGGCTGCGAACGGCGCAGGTCCCAGGCAGCGCCTGAACCGCGAACCATGACGCCCGAGAAGCCCCACGACCATGCATCTTCGAGCGACACGACGCCGATGTCGACGTTGCGCTGCTTGAAAATACGGTTGTTGGTCAGCAGACCTTCGATATCGTCGAGAATCTTCAGGAACGGATCACACCATCTGCCGATGTCTTCGACCAGCTCATGCGGAATATCCTGGTGGACACCGCCCGGGCGGAAATAGGCTGAGTGCATGCGGGCGCCGCAGGCGCGCTCATAAAACACCATCAGCTTTTCGCGCTCTTCGAAACCCCATACCGGCGGCGTCATTGCGCCGACGTCCATAGCCTGCGTCGTCACGTTCATGATGTGCGACAAGATTCGGCCAATTTCGGAATAGAGAACACGGATGAGCTGGCCGCGAATCGGAATTTCGAGCTTCAGCATCTTTTCGACGGCAAGCGCGAAAGCGTGTTCCTGGTTCATCGGCGCGACGTAGTCGAGGCGGTCGAAATAGGGAACGGCCTGAAGGTAGGTCTTCGATTCGATCAGCTTTTCGGTGCCGCGATGGAGAAGGCCGATATGTGGATCGACGCGCTCGATGATTTCACCGTCGAGCTCGAGCACGAGACGCAGAACGCCGTGCGCGGACGGGTGTTCCGGGCCGAAGTTGATCGTAAAGTTGCGAACGTTATGTTCAGTCATAGCGACGCGCTCCGCGCTGACAATTGGCATGAGACGGCGAGCAGACAGGCTTCAGGACAGAGGAGCCTCATCTTAATTCGCAGCCTTCTCGTCTCCCGGCAGGACGTAGTCGGTACCTTCCCACGGGGACGTGAAATCGAAATTGCGGAATTCCTGCTTCAGCTCGACGGGTTCGTAGACGACGCGCTTGGCAGCATCGTCGTAACGCACCTCGACGTAACCCGTGGTCGGGAAGTCCTTGCGGAGCGGATGGCCTTCGAAGCCGTAATCAGTGAGCAGGCGACGCAGGTCGGCATGACCGGAGAACGGAATGCCGTACATGTCCCAAGCTTCGCGTTCGAACCACTCGGCGCCCTTGTAGACCGAAGTTGCAGACGGAACGGCAACGCCGTCCGCCACCGCGACCTTGATGCGGATGCGCAGGTTACGCGTCGGCGACATCAGGTGGTAGACGACATCGAAGCGCTTTTCGCGCTGCGGCCAGTCTACGCCGCAGATGTCGATCATGCTGATAAAGCCGCAACGCGGATCGTCACGCAGGAAGGTCAGCAGCGCCAGAATCGTTTCCGGCGTCGAAATGACGTTCAGCTCTTCGTAGCTGATCGACGCATCGACAATAAGGTCGCCGCGCATCTCACGGAGATACGAAGACAACTCGTTCAAAACTTCACTCATCATAGCCCTCCCCGTCGTTCCCTAGCGTTCGATCGTTCCGGTGCGACGGATTTTCTTCTGCAGAAGCAATACCCCGTAGAGCAGCGCTTCTGCCGTGGGGGGACAGCCCGGCACGTAAATATCGACAGGGACGACGCGGTCACAGCCGCGCACGACGGAATAAGAATAATGATAGTAGCCGCCGCCATTGGCGCAGGATCCCATCGAGATCACGTAACGCGGCTCAGGCATCTGGTCGTAGACCTTGCGCAGTGCAGGCGCCATCTTGTTGGTCAGCGTGCCGGCGACGATCATGACATCGGACTGACGCGGCGAGGCGCGCGGCGCGACGCCGAAGCGCTCCATGTCGTAACGCGGACCGGAAACCTGCATCAGGCCTTCGACGGCGCAACATGCCAGACCGAACTGCATCCACATCAGCGAACCGGTACGCGCCCAGGTGATCAGGTCACGCGTCGATGTGACGAGAAATCCCTTGTCGGCCAGTTCATCGTTGATTTCGCCAAAGAAAGCGCTCTCGCTGCCGATCGGCTTGCCCGTTGCCGGGTCGATGATGCCTTTCGGATGAGGCGCCACGAGCGCCTTGTCGACTGGGGCTACTCCCATTCCAGGGCTCCCTTTTTCCACTCATAAATGAAGCCGATGGTCAGCACACCAAGGAAGACCATCATGGACCAGAAGCCAAACCAGCCGATCGCGCCGAAAGAAACGGCCCACGGGAACAGGAAGGCGACTTCCAGGTCGAAAATGATGAAGAGAATCGACACGAGGTAAAAGCGGATGTCGAATTTCATGCGGGCATCATCGAACGCGTTGAAGCCGCATTCGAAAGCCGAAAGCTTTTCAGCATCAGGCGCCTTGTAGGCAACGGCGAAGGGCGCGATCAGTAGCGACAGGCCGATTACAAGGGCGATGGCAATGAAGATGGCGATCGGAATATAGGAACTGAGAAGTCCAGTCATCAGGTTCATCCCTGCTTGCCGCCGACACCGGGAGGTGCTGCTTGGGCAAATGCCCGGCAAGCGAACGTGCGTTGCAACAAGCCGTGGTTAGCGCAGCCAGAGCCAAGGCGCAAGAACTTTAGCAAGTCAATTCCAATTGTGCGCGTGCGACATTATTAGCCATGCACATTGTTTTTGCGACAAATCAACGCATCGCCCATTTTCCTGCATGCCAGCCCATTCGATATTGCATGACTTATATAGCGCAAAAGCAGGAAATGCAGCTCTGGGCTGGGAGTTTAATTGCCGGTTTGGGCATCAAGGACGCAGTCCAGAGAGATCCCCATTAAGGCTGACAAGCAACGCAATGAATCGCATTCGCTACCCGATACAGCCTCCAACACGTTGAATTATATCGCAATAATTTCAATTCGGACCGGATGATGCGTCGATCCGTGAGCGCGACTCATGATTAGCTGCAACCTGCGAGGCAACAACACGACTCTTCCTGGGGAGGCGCGGCGGCCCGCCAACCCTGTCGTGAAACATATCGGCCAACGCAAACCTTAAGACGCCGCAGGTATGTCGTTATGCCGCACAATTTTGCGCCCATTTGCGGCCCTTTTCGCCGCCGTCAATTGACAATCGGCAAACAGTCTAAGCCTAGACGAACCCAACCCCAAGGCTATTTCAGGGGGAGTTCTTCCCTTCGAAACGCGCCGCAATAGACAGAGGATTCATACCGGTGCAAAACATCACAAATCACCCATCCTTGCCGCTGAGGTCTACGCTCTTCTAGAAATCCAGAACTGCGCATCGCACTGGACCCGCGCGATGCGACGCCCAGAGCTGCGTCGAACGGCCAGCCGCTATGCCTAGACGTGGTGATTGTCCTGCTACAGCCAAAAACCAAAAGCGGTACGGGCCATTCCTGCAGCTATCTAATGCGACCTTCAAATCGAAGGCAGGGCACGCAAGTGGAGGCCACCCGATGGGCAGCCGGTTCAGCCAATGGCAATTCGTATATTGGAGGAGACATATAAATGGCGCGAGTGACGGGGCTCGAACCCGCGACCTCCGGCGTGACAGGCCGGCACTCTAACCGACTGAGCTACACCCGCGCATTGTGGACACGATACCCGGACTATGCTTTTCAGCATCTGCATTGAAATGGCGCGAGTGACGGGGCTCGAACCCGCGACCTCCGGCGTGACAGGCCGGCACTCTAACCAACTGAGCTACACCCGCATTCATTTCAAGCAATCCGGAGGCTTTCGCATCCTTGTCAAAGCAGCGGTGCCGCTTCGATGAGCGGCTAACTAAGGGGTTCGCATTTGAGTGTCAAGCAGGTTTGGAGACAAAACGATGACAGGCTGCGATTTGTTTGTGGGCGGACGAAATGGAGCGCTAAATCTGTCCCTTATATGAGGGGCGGCTGACAACCTTTCATGACCAACGCGGAAATGGGCATGCGCCCTTCCCGATTTTTTTCCACAGCCACAAATGGCGGCAAACCGGGACAATGATCGGCCAGCGTCGAAAAAAATCAAGAAATCTTCACAAACGCTCTTGCGGTTTTGCCACGATCCGCATAGATCACGGCCACCGACGCGGCGGACATGATCCGGTCAGCGAGCGGGCGATTAGCTCAGTTGGTAGAGCGCCTCGTTTACACCGAGGATGTCGGCGGTTCGAGTCCGTCATCGCCCACCATTTTCCTTCCCTTTTTGTTGATCTGATTATCGATAGCTTGAGCTCTGCTCCGGTTGCCAATCTTTGTCGCGCCGATTAGGTTCCGGCCAAATCGAACGGCACCTCCCCTGTGCCCAAGGCAGAGATAGAATCATGAAAACACGCGAAGACCGGCAGGCGCAGCGGGCAGCCATGCCACGCACTCAGCTTGCAGCCCATCATATGGAAAACGCACGCCTGCTGCCGGATCGCGGCGAGTTGCTCTATCGGATTCCGAATGGCGGCGTCGGTGTGGAGATCGGAGCCGCCTTCGGGGAGTACACGGCAGAGATTCTGGAAAAGAATCGTCCGTCGCAGCTCTACCTGATCGATCCGTGGAGCATGGATCGCTACAGCTCCGGTCTCGACCAGATCCACACCCAGTTCGGCGAGGAAATCGAAAGCGGCCAGTTGCACCTTATGCAAGGCACGTCGCTGGAGAAGCTTGCCGAGTTCGAGGACGATTTTCTCGACTGGGCCTATATCGACACCGATCACTCGTTCGAGCTGACATGGCAGGAACTGCTGCTCTGCGACAAGAAGGTGAAGCGCACCGGCCGAATCGCGGGACATGACTTCTGCACCGGCAATACGGTGAAGCCGATTGTCTATGGCGTGGTCGAGGCCGTCACGAAGTTCTGCAAGGACTATGGCTGGCAGTTCGAGTTTCTGACCGTCGAATCACACGCGCATTTCTCATTCTGCCTGAAACGACTCTGAAGCAGCTGAAGCGGCGGATCCAGCGCCGGGCAATATGCCCGGCCCTCGTCGTTGATCTATTGCGCTCGAGCGCGCGTAAGCCTTGCATTGGCCTGCCCGGTCCCGTGCAAGGAAACCATCATGCGCAACGCCCACCGCCTTATCGCCACCGCTGTGCTTTCATTCCTGCTGTTACCGGGCATCGCGGCAGCGCGGGATTTCCGGCTTGAAGCATTCTTCGCAGGCAAGAGCAGCGCTGTCGGCCGCTTCCAGGCGATCAATGGCGTCGATCGCCGCTTCAAGGTGGCGCTGACTGGCCGTTGGAACGGCAAGGTGCTCAGCCTGCGCGAGGATTTCGTCTATGCCGACGGTGAGCGCGATCGCAAGACATGGCACTTCACTAAGACGGAGCCCGGCCGCTATACCGGCACCCGTGAAGACGTCGTCGGCGAGGCGATGGTCAAGGTCACCGGGAATGTGGCGCGCTATTCCTATCTTGTCGATATCGACCCCGGCGTGGGAAAAAACATCGTGCGCTTCCACGACACCTTGCGGCTGATGCCCGACGGCACCCTGCTCAACACCGCATGGGTCAGCAAATTCGCATTTCCGGTCGCCAAGGTGCGGGTCGATTTCAGCAAGCCGTGATGGCGACACTTGCAGTGGCCCGCCCTATCTCCTCTCGCGAACGCTTGTTCCCGTTATCGTCCACTGATAGTGCCGAGTGGAGCAATCACGAGGAGGACTTTTCATGAAGCAGCATTCTTTCGGCCACCTTCCCCACACGGTGACCAATATCGGCTTTGGCGCCTGGCAGATCGGTGGTGCCTGGGGCGACGTCAGCGAGGCTGACGGGCGGGCGGCGCTCAATGCGGCGCTCGACGCCGGCATGACGTTCATCGATACCGCCGACGTCTACGGCGACGGGCGCTCCGAAAAGATCATCGCCGACGTGCTCGACGCCCGTGGCGGCGAGCGTCCGATGGTGGCGACCAAGGCCGGGCGGCGACTGAGCCCACATTTGGCCGACGGCTACACGAAGGCCAATCTCGAAGGCTTCATCGACCGCAGCCTGACGAACCTGCGCGTCGACAGCCTCGACCTCGTACAGTTGCACTGCCCGCCGACCGAGGTGCTCTATCGTCCAGAGGTATTCGACGGCCTGAACGACCTCCAGAAGGCCGGCAAGATCCTCGGCTACGGCGTCAGCGTGGAGAAGGTCGAGGAAGCGCTGAAGGCGATCGAATTTCCCGGCGTCGTCAGCATCCAGATCATCTATAACATGTTCCGGCAGCGCCCCGACCACCTGTTCTTCCAGGAGGCGCGGCGCAAGAACATTGCCGTCATCGCCCGTGTGCCGCTGGCGAGCGGACTGCTCTCCGGCAAGATCAGCAGCGACACGACATTCGCGACCGACGACCACCGCAACTTCAACCGCAACGGCGAGGCCTTCGATGTCGGCGAGACATTTGCCGGCGTTCCGTTCGAGGTAGGGCTACAGGCGGTCGAAGAGGTCCGAAAGCTGGTGCCTGCGGGCGTGACCATGGCCGCGTTCGCGCTGCGCTGGATCCTGATGAGCGATTCGGTGACCGTGGTCATCCCCGGCGCCCGCAACGGCGAGCAGGCGAAAGCCAATGCCGCGGCGGCGAGCCTTGCGCCGCTGGCACAGGAGGTCATGGACGCAAGCCGCGAGATCTACGAGCGGCTGATCGCGCCGCATGTCCATCAGCGCTGGTAGGCGTCTCAGCGACAAACAAAAATGGCCGGGCGTTGACCCGGCCATTTCGTTTTCGAGGTTTGTAACGTTTAGTTCGTGCCGACGACATTGACCGGGAAGAACAGTGTCTCGCCCGAGGAGTCATCGACGCCGTCATTGTCGGTCACGGCATAGGCCTTGCCAGATGCGTCGAAAGCGAAGCCTTCGATCTTGTCGAGTACGTAGCCGTTGGTCGCGCCCTTCAGATCGGGCATGAAATCATGCGCTTCGATCTTCTTCACGGTCGGCAGTTCGCCACCGAGCTTGGCAGGCTTCAGCTCCGATATCGCCACCTTGTAGAGCTTCTTCAGCTTGGCGGCGTCGCCTACTAGGTTGTCACGCTCGATGAGATAGACGCTGTCGCCCTGAGCCGAGATTTCCGACAGGCCGACCCAGCCCGATTCGGACTTGTCGAGCGGATAGCGGACCGCCCCCCATTCCTTGCTCTTCGGATTGTAGGAGACGAGCTTCACAAAGCCCTTCTCATCGTCCTTCCATTCGCGCTGGACAGCCATCCACAGGGTTGCGTCGTCGCCGGAGCCGACAATCGTCACGCCCTCGAAGCCGTAGCGGATTTCGTTGGCCGTCAGTTCCTTCGGCAGCGCGATCTCTTCCTTGATCTCGCCCTTCGGATTGACGTGGTAGAGGGCGTGCGGAACGAGCTTTTCGCTGTTGCCTTCGGATGCCAGCCAGAACCAGCCCTTGTCGTCGACGGCTACGCCTTCGATGTCGAGCTTCTGGGCCGGCTGGCCGTCACGCTTGACCGCCAGGGTCTCGGTAATGACGGCGGGCTTCTGCGTAGCGTCGATCGTGTAGATGGTCGGCTGCATGCCGAGAACGCTGTCGCTGACGGCAAACAGATGGCCGGGCTTCTGCGGAACGGCGGTCAGGCCGGACAGGGCGGCGAAGCCGACCGGGTTTCCATCCTTTTCGGCAGCTACGATCTGCGGATAGGTCTTCTCACCTTCGGCAAACTCGTACACCATTACATGCGAGCGCGGACCACCGTCTTCGCCGAGATCAACCTCGTTGGCTGTCGCGAAGAGATTGCGGCCGGGAATGGCAACGGCGCCTTCCGGAGATACGCCCGACGGCAAAATCTGGGCGAGTTCAGGCTCCTTGCCGGTATCCTTGTAGACACCAACCACCGATGCACGCTCAGCCAGGACGAAGAAATAGCGCTGTCCACCAAAGGTAGCGGCCTCGAGGCCCTCAGGCTCGACACCCTTGGCCGCCGAACGCTTGTCCGGGTAGTGGCCGAGATTTGCCACGGCATGTTCGAAGGACGCGCCGGATTCATAAAGGACCTTGCCGGTCTTGTCGAAGATGGTGAAGCCGCGTGAGCCACCCTGATAGTCGCCTTCGTTGGCGACGACGAGGCGCTCGTCGTCGAGCCACTTGACGGCATCAGGCTCGCGCGCGACGGCCTTCAGCTCGCCCGTGAACTTCAATGCGCCGTCACGCTTGGTGTCGATGCCGGTGAGGTCCGTCATGCCGGCGGAGAAGTGGGTCTTCACCTTGGCTGTCTTGGCGTCGATGATGACGATCTCGTTGTTTTCCTGCAGTGTCAGGGCAATCTCGTCCTGACTGTTGAAAGACACGAACTCCGGCTCTGGATCCTCCGGCGCGATTCCGGCAATACCTGCCAGCTTGACATGCTGGATGCTGCCGCAATCGACGACGCCGCTCTTTACCTGGAAGATGACAAGATCGCCCGCCGGCATCTGTGGCAGCTTGCCGTCATTGACGTCTTCGTCGCGCTCGTTCTCGATGGCGATCGCACCAAGAGTCTTGTCCTTGTTCAAGGCGATGGAATCCGGCTGACCGCCGAGGTCGCATGTGGCATCGATTTTCTTCGACGCGATATCGACGATCGCCAGGCGACCGGAAGGCTTGGTCTTGCTCTCGGAGGTGTTGACCGCGACCAAAGCCTTGCCGGCCGTCGAGGTGACCGATGTCGGTTCGCCGTCCATCATCAGCGCGCCGCCGGACTTCGGAGCCCTGGCGTCTGTGATATCGACGAAGCCAATCGCGCCAAGGGGGCTGTCGCTGTAGATCAGCGTCATGCCGTCATCCGTGGCGGTGATGATTTCTGCCGAGGTGGTCGAGAGCTTGTCCTTGTCGGCGGGCAGGTTCGATGCCACCGGGAAGGATGCAATGCGGTTGAATACGGGCTCTGCCGCGGCCGGAAAGGCAACAGACGTCAGGAGCACGGCAGCAAGCGCTGCCTTGCGCGAAAAGGTTGTCATGTAATCCCCCTTGCGTCGAAAAAACTCGAACATGGGCGTTTTGCGGGACGCCCATGACAGAGGCATGACAGGGATATGACTTTTCGAAGCGGCCGTTCAGCGCGCTCCCCGCTCCCGCTTCATCTCGTGCCGCATGATGAACAGCGAGGCACCGAGAATGAATATGGCGCCCACCCACAGATAACCCGCGGGCGCGTAGCCGAAGAACAGCCAGCCGGCGAGGACGTTGAGCGGCAGCTTGAGGTCGTCGAAAGGCTGGACATAGGCAGCGTCGGCGGCGCTGTAGGCCAGCGTCAGCAGATATTGCGCGGCAACGGTGAGCACCCCTGCCCCGACGAGAAGCGCCAGCGCCATGCCTGACGGCATCGCAAAGCCCGCTGCGAGCGCAAGGCTGCCGTTGACGGGCGTCAGAAGGACAAGCAGCCAGACGGTGATGGTCTCCGGCTTCTCGATGCCGGTCAGGCTCTTGGTGATCAGCGACGAAGCTCCCCAGAGCAGCGCGGACAGGATCGGCAGCAGTGCGGACCAGGTGAAACTGTCAGACCATGGCTGTAGGATGATCATGGCGCCCGCAAAGCCGACGGCTGTCGCCCCCCAACGCGCAGCGCCCACCTGCTCGCCGAGAAACATCCGGGCGCCGAGGATGACGAAGAAGGGCGACGTCATGACAAGGGCAATCGCCTGCCAGATTGGCACGGTGGCAAGACCGGCAATCCAGGCCTGCACGCCGAGCGCCGCCAGCACGACGCGCACGATATGACGCCAGGGATACCGGGTGCGCATCGCCGACAGGCCGGTCTTCCCCAGGAAGGGCAAGGAGAAGATCAGTGCGAAGGCATATTGCCAGAAGGCCACCGACGCGGAGGGGAAGGCCAGCGTCATCGTCAGCCACTGGGTGACGACATTGAGCACCGCAAAGACGACGCCGGCAAGCACCATGAAGCTTGCGCCAGCAAGCGCACGCGACGTGGAGACGGATATTGGGGAAGTCTGATTCATGTCATTCATCCGAACAAAAGGACCAACATAAATCAGGACGCATGAACACGATGATTGCGCGGCGGACGACCCGCCCCGCTTCAGCCTGCTCATTCTCTTTCATCCGGACTATGACCGTCGGCTCCGGAATCACACCGGATCTGCTGACCCCTCCTGTACGAAACAGGAAGGCGCTCGCGGGCTTGGGCTGACGCCCTTACCGCCGGTGGGGAATTGCACCCCGCCCTGAGAACACCCAAGGCCTAGTTCAAAGCGCTGCCTGCGGCAAGCCTTCCACATACGAAAAAGGTCCGGCTTTCGCCGAACCCTTCCAATACCTGTGTTGCCGGTCTCGTTGTCCGACAGCCAAGCAAATCCGATTAGCTGTTGACAGCTTCCTTCAGGCCCTTGCCGGGCGTGAACTTCGGCACATTGCGCGCCGGGATGTCGACTTCAGCACCCGTGGACGGGTTACGGCCCTTGGTGGCGGCGCGATGGGAAACGGTGAAGCTACCGAAACCAGCGAGGCGAACGTCGCCCTTGCCCTTGAGCTCAGCCTGGACAACTTCGAAAACTGCGTCGACTGCGGAAGCAGCATCGGTCTTCGAGAGTCCTGCCTTTTCGGCAACTGCGGACACGAGTTCATTCTTGTTCATGTTTCCACCCCTTTCTAAATGGTTCGAAACGACTCAAATCTATAGCCGGGCACGGAATATGGTGCATCAGGCCCGCCGCACCCCAAAGACCCTGCAAATCAAGGAAAAGCAAGCGTCTCAGCGCGGTTTTCACAAAAAAAGGCTGGCAAAAATGCCAGCCTTTTCAGGGTTTTTAAGCAATGGGGCACGAATGTGGCAAACAAGGCTCAATGAGCGATTGCAGCACCAGTTTCATCGATCCCCTCGACCGTTGCGATCACAGGCGTTTCCACCGTGCCATCCCACTCGATCGCCTCCGGTCTACGGACCAGAGCATGCTTGATCACCTCGCCCATGCGGGACACGGGGATGATCTCCATGTTGTTCTTCACGTTATCCGGAATCTCCGCCAGATCCTTGGCGTTTTCTTCCGGGATCAGAACCGTTTTGATACCACCGCGCAGTGCCGCGAGCAGCTTTTCCTTCAGGCCACCGATCGGCAGGACGCGGCCGCGAAGCGTGATCTCGCCTGTCATCGCCACATCCTTGCGGACGGGGATACCGGTCATGATCGAGACGATCGCCGTTGCCATGCCGACACCGGCAGACGGACCATCCTTCGGCGTTGCACCTTCCGGCACGTGGACGTGGATGTCCGACTTGTCGAAGCGTGGAGGCTCGATACCGAAATCGACGGCGCGCGAGCGGACATAGGATGCCGCTGCGGAAATCGATTCCTTCATCACTTCCTTCAGGTTGCCGGTCACGGTCATGCGACCCTTGCCCGGCATCATGACGCCTTCTATCGTCAGCAACTCGCCGCCGACCTCGGTCCAGGCCAGACCGGTGACGACACCGACCTGATCCTCGCCCTCGGCTTCGCCGTGGCGGAAGCGGGGAACGCCAAGGTAATCCGAGATGTTGGCAGCGGTGACCGCAACCGACTTCGTCTTGCCCTTGATGATCTCGGTGACCGCCTTGCGGGCGAGCTTCATCAGTTCGCGTTCGAAGCTACGAACACCGGCCTCACGGGTGTACTGCTGGCTGATCGCCATCAGGGCATCGTCGCTGACCGAGAATTCCTCGGGCTGCAGAGCATGTTCCTTGATGGCCTTCGGCAGCAGGTGCCGCTTGGCGATCTCGCGCTTTTCGTCTTCCGTGTAGCCAGCGATACGGATGACTTCCATGCGGTCCATCAAAGGTGCCGGAATGTTAAGCGTGTTCGCCGTCGTGATGAACATCACGTCCGACAGGTCATATTCGACTTCAAGGTAGTGGTCCATAAAGGTCGAGTTCTGAGCCGGATCCAGCACCTCGAGCAAAGCCGACGACGGATCACCACGGAAGTCCTGGCCCATCTTGTCGATTTCATCGAGCAGGAAGAGCGGGTTGGACTTCTTCGCCTTCTTCATCGACTGGATGACCTTGCCGGGCATCGAACCGATGTATGTGCGGCGGTGACCGCGGATTTCGGCTTCGTCACGAACTCCACCAAGCGCCATGCGGACATACTCACGGCCGGTCGCCTTGGCGATCGACTGGGCGAGCGAGGTCTTGCCGACGCCCGGAGGGCCGACGAGGCACAGGATCGGACCCTTGATCTTCGTGGCGCGCGCCTGAACCGCCAGATACTCGACAATGCGTTCCTTGACCTTGTCGAGACCGAAATGATCGGCTTCGAGGATCTTCTCGGCATTGTTGAGATCGGTCTTGATCTTCGACTTCTTCGACCACGGAATACCGAGCAGCCAATCGAGGTAGTTGCGGACCACGGTGGCTTCAGCCGACATCGGGCTCATCTGCCGCAGCTTCTTCAGCTCGGCATCGGCCTTTTCCTTGCCTTCCTTGGAGAGCTTGGTCTTGGAGATGCGCTCTTCCAGTTCGGCCATCTCGTCGCGGCCTTCCTCGCCGTCTCCGAGCTCCTTCTGGATCGCCTTCATCTGCTCATTCAGGTAGTATTCACGCTGGGTCTTCTCCATCTGGCGCTTGACGCGCGAGCGGATGCGCTTCTCGACCTGAAGGACCGAGATCTCACCTTCCATGAAGCCGAGCGCCTTTTCGAGGCGAGCCTTGACGCTGGTGGTTTCCAGCATCTCCTGCTTCTCGGTGATCTTGATCGACAGATGCGAAGCGACCGTATCGGCGAGCTTCGAGTAATCATCGATCTGGCTGGCGGCGCCGACCACTTCCGGAGAAATCTTCTTGTTGAGCTTCACGTAGCTCTCGAATTCGGAGACGACCGAGCGGCTCAACGCTTCCAGTTCGACTGGATCGTCGTTCGGCTCTTCGAGCACGTGGCCGAGGGCTTCGTAAAAATCCTCGCGGTCGGTATAGGCGTCGATTTCGGCGCGCGCGCGGCCCTCGACGAGAACCTTCACGGTTCCATCAGGGAGCTTCAGCAGCTGCAGAACATTGGCGACGGTGCCGACATTGTGGATAGCGGACGGTTCGGGATCATCGTCGCTGGCATTGATCTGCGTGACGAGCATGATCTGCTTGTCCGAGCCCATGACTTCCTCCAGCGCGCGGATCGACTTCTCGCGGCCTACGAAGAGCGGCACGATCATATGCGGGAAGACCACGATGTCGCGCAGGGGCAATACAGGATAAGCGGTGCTCGCAACTGACGTTTTCTTCGTCATTTCATTTCCTTTCCATCGTCCCGTTTCCGGGCTCTTCTGGCGCAACCTTCTGAAGGCCGGCTGCACTCTCACTTGAGTAACAAGTGGAGGTTCTAACTATGCTTTTCAAGCTGCCACATTGCCCGTGTCCGCTTGGACATGACAGCTATGCTACAACGGAACACCTCACTATGGCGCGCCTAGCTGGACCAGCGCTGACCATTTCCGAACCGGCTAAAATACAACGCCGAAACACACCAACGGAATCATAGCATAATTGCCAAGGGCGGATGAATTCGCAACGGCAACGGCGGTGGTTTCAGGCGTCATCAGCAAGTTTTATCGGCATTCAGTGGTGCCGTGCACCGTTTTCCAAATAGAAAGGGGCCCGCCAACGGCAAGCCCCTTAAATTCACGGTTCATATCACGAGGATACTTACGCCGAGGCGTTGGCCTTTTCGTCCTGACGATCCGCGTAGATGTAGAGCGGACGCGAGGAGCCGCGGACGACTTCGTCCGAGATGACCACTTCGCGAACGCCTTCCAGCGTCGGCAGTTCGAACATCGTGTCGAGCAGAATCTTTTCCATGATCGAGCGAAGGCCACGGGCGCCCGTCTTGCGGGTGATCGCCTTGCGGGCGATTTCGCGAAGAGCGTCCTCGTGGAAGGTGAGTTCCACATCTTCCATCTCGAACAGGCGCTGATACTGCTTGATGAGAGCGTTCTTCGGTTCCGACAGGATCTGGATCAGCGCATCCTCGTCGAGGTCCTCGAGCGTCGCCAGAACCGGCAGACGACCGATGAACTCGGGGATGAGGCCGAACTTGACCAGATCTTCCGGCTCCAGTTCGCGCAGCACTTCGCCGACGCGGCGATCGTCCTGTGCCTTGACGGATGCGCCGAAACCGATCGAGGTCTTCTCGCCACGGGCAGAGATGATCTTGTCGAGACCGGCAAACGCGCCACCGCAGATAAACAGAATGTTCGTGGTGTCGACCTGCAGGAATTCCTGCTGCGGATGCTTGCGTCCGCCCTGCGGCGGCACCGAGGCGACCGTGCCTTCCATGATCTTCAGAAGCGCCTGCTGCACGCCCTCGCCCGACACGTCGCGGGTGATGGACGGGTTGTCGGACTTGCGCGAGATCTTGTCGACTTCGTCAATGTAGACGATGCCGCGCTGAGCGCGCTCGACGTTGTAGTCGGCCGACTGCAAAAGTTTCAGGATGATGTTTTCGACGTCTTCACCGACATAGCCGGCTTCGGTCAGCGTCGTTGCGTCAGCCATGGTGAACGGAACGTCGATGATGCGGGCGAGCGTCTGGGCAAGATAGGTCTTGCCGCAACCGGTCGGGCCGACCAGCATGATGTTCGACTTCGCAAGCTCGATCTCGCCGTTCTTGGTGGCATGCGCGAGGCGCTTGTAATGGTTGTGTACGGCAACGGACAGGATCTTCTTCGCCTGGCGCTGGCCGATGACGTATTCGTCGAGGACCTTGATGATGTCCTGGGGCGTGGGAACGCCATCACGGGACTTGACCATCGAGGATTTGTTTTCCTCGCGGATGATGTCCATGCACAATTCGACGCATTCATCGCAGATGAAAACTGTCGGTCCGGCAATCAGCTTCCGGACTTCGTGCTGGCTCTTTCCGCAGAAGGAGCAGTACAGGGTGTTCTTAGAGTCGCCGCCGTTGCTGCCGCTGACTTTGCTCATATCACTTTCCTTCCAGCACGCCGCATTTCAAGGTGAAATGGCGGTCCACTCATTGGCCTGCCCCACTTGGGCTACAGCCGGCCAAGGCCGTCAAGGGGTACGAACCGGGTCCAGACTAGGCCGTCCTGGCCCCGGCGGCAACGAATTCCCCTTCAAAGCCAAATGCTATGTCATAAAAATTCAACATAGCATTAATACTTGAGATTGGTTTACCCGCCACTCGGTTTATTCCCTAGTTCGATCACAAATGAGATAGAACTGTGGCGGAGAAAACACCATCCCTAGTTCTGACTAGGTGCATCGCCTTCCATCTCGGCACGCGACGTGAGGACCTTGTCGATCACGCCCCATTCCTTCGCTTCTGCCGCATCCATGAAATGGTCACGGTCGAGCGTCTTTTCAACTTCGTCGTATGTACGGCCGGTGTGCTTGACGTACACCTCGTTAAGACGGCGCTTCATTTTGATAATGTCGCGGGCATGGCGCTCGATGTCCGACGCCTGTCCGGAGAAGCCGCCCGATGGCTGGTGAACCATGATGCGGGAGTTCGGCGTCGCAAAGCGCATGTCCTTGTCGCCGGCTGCGAGAAGCAGCGAGCCCATGGATGCAGCCTGGCCGATGCAGAGCGTCGATACCGCAGGCTTGATGAACTGCATCGTGTCGTAGATCGCCATGCCGGCGGTGACGACGCCACCTGGCGAATTAATGTAGAGCGCGATTTCCTTCTTGGGGTTCTCGGCTTCAAGGAAAAGAAGCTGTGCGCAGACGAGCGTCGCGACGTGATCCTCGACCGGGCCCGTCAGGAAGATGATGCGTTCCTTGAGCAGGCGCGAATAAATGTCGTAGGAGCGTTCACCGCGATTGGTCTGTTCCACAACCATCGGCACGAGTGCCATAGCGGTATCGACTGGGTTTCTCATGTGCGTCCTTTGTCAACGTCTTTCCGGCCCGACGCCGGGAATCAAAGAAAATGCCTTATCCCTACATAGAACTTCCCTACCCTTCTCTTCAAGACGCGCCTTGGGATAACGTTAAGAGGGCGGGGAGCTATGCCTGATTTAGATAGCTTTTCTCTAGGGACATTCTTCGAAACCGGCATTAACGGTGAAGGCCATATACGTTCCTGCACAGGTTTTCTGTCCGGCAAGATGAAGAAACGCTAAATTTTGCCGCGCCGACGGTGGCGGCATTTACCTCGTGGAAAGCCTATCGCCAGATATCCGGCGGCGCGTTGGGCACCACGAAGGCTCATTAAGGAAGTCACCAGCTTATTTGGCCAATATGCGCCCATCAATGGGGTGTTGCCGTGTTCAATGTTACGACAGGACTGGCCATTTGGTGCTCCGAGGCAATGACGCTGGCGCTGGTCGCGTTCATTGCCTGGCGCCACAATGTCCGAGACAAGACTTATCTTTACTGGGGGCTCGGTTTTCTACTGAGCGGCATCGGGTTTGCAATGGTCGCGCTGCGCGGCCACATCCCCAGCATCTTATCCGTCGAGATCGGCAATACCATCGCGCTTGCGGGACAGAGTGCCTGGATTGCGGGATATCTGGCCCTGGACAAGCGCCGCGTCGAATGGTGGGTCCTGCTGCCGCCGGCAATCTGGCTGGCCGGCGTCTTCCTTCCCTGGGTAAACGACGACTATCCGAACCGCGTGGCACTCTACAATCTCGCTTCCGCTGCCGGTGCGACGGCGCTGACCATGGCTGTCAGCTCGCCCGGCCTCAACAGGGAAGCGGCACGCGCCAAGCTGGCGATCATCTTCATCGTCCAGAGCTGCCTGTGCTTCGCCACAGCACTAGCGATCGGCATCATTTCGCCCGATGACGTCGAGGCCTCGAACCTTGCCGGCGCTGCGGCGATGGGAACGGCGTTCCTGCTGACGCTCGCCTGCGCCCTCACCTTCCGGTTGATCATGGAACGCTCGGAGCAGAAGCTGCGCATTCTCAGCCTCACCGATACGCTGACCGGCGTCCTCAACCGTCGCGGCCTGTTCGCGCAGTTCACGCGCATCCAGACAAAAGCCTTCGACGATCGCCGGCAGGTCGCGGTGCTGCTGTTCGATCTCGATAACTTCAAGCGCATCAACGATCGCTTCGGCCATCAGGGCGGCGATGCGGTGCTGACGGTCTTTGCCCGTATGGCACGGCAATTCACGCCATCAGGCGTCTTCGGGCGCATGGGCGGCGAAGAGTTCGCGGCTTTCGCAAGCGTTGCCGACCAGACGGAAGCGGAAGCGCTGGCGGAGACGATCCGCACCGAGTTCTGCCGGGTGCCGGTCAGCACCGGCGACGCCATCGTCCCGGCGACGGTCAGCGTCGGCGTCGCGCTGGCCTCGCCGCTTGAAGCCAACATGGACAAGCTTGTTTCGGCCGCCGACCGCGCGCTTTACGCGGCCAAGGGCGCCGGCAGAAACTGCACGGTCATCTTCGGAGAAGCGGAGGCAGCTGCCCCACCGCCGGTTGAGCCGGACCATACCACCGGCGAGCTGGTGCCGACCCTCGATGACCAGATCCATGCACTTCGCCGCGTCGGATCGCTTGGCCGAGGCTAACAACAGGTTGTGCTCTCTTTTCGAGGCTTGGCAAATCCGCTAAGCCTCGAAGCATGATCACATTGCCTTTTATTTCCATTGACCCCGCCACACGTCGCGTGTCCCTCGACGCCCGCAATCCAGCCTTCTACGGCAATCCCAACGCTGCATATGCGGCGCTGCACGCGCATTGTCCGACCTTCTACTGGGAAGAGCAGAAGCAGTGGTTCTTCACCGGCTACGACCATGTGAACGCCCTTTTGCGCGACCGCCGCTTCGGCCGGCAGATTCTGCATATCGCCAGCCGCGAAGAGCTCGGCATTCCCGAGCCGGACCAGCATGTCGCCAATTTTGACCTCGCCGAGCGCTATTCGCTGCTTGAGTTAGAGCCGCCGGAGCACACGCGCCTCAGGGCGCTCGTGAATCGCGCCTTCGTCTCCCGCCATGTGGAGAAGATGAAGCCAGAGCTGGCGGAACTGGCCAACCGGCTGATCGACCAATTCGCGGATAAGGGCGAAGTCGAGCTGTTGTCGGCCTTTGCCGACATCATCCCGGTGACGATGATCGCGGGAATGATCGGCATTCCGGAAGAGATGGGGCCGCAGCTCCTGAAATGGTCGCATGCCTATATCCGCATGTATCTCTTCGGCCGCACGCGTGCAGACGAGGATGGTGCCGAAAAAGCAGCGAAGGAATTCGCGGACTATGTGAAGACGGTGATCGCGGAGCGGCGCGCCAATCCGCGCGACGATCTCCTGACCCACATGATCCACACCGAGCACAAGGGCCAGTATCTCACCGAAGACGAACTGGTCTCCACGACGATCGTGCTTCTCAACGCCGGCCACGAAGCGACCGTGCATCAGATCGGCAACTCGGTCCGGATGATCCTCGACAACGGCTTTTCGGCAGCGGAGCTCTTCAAGGACGAGGCGACGACAGAGCGGACGATCGAGGAGACGCTCAGGATTTGCGCGCCCGTCCACATCTTCCAGCGCTGGGTGCTGGAGCCGGCCGAGATCGACGGCATCTCGTTCAAGCGCGGCGACAAGGCCAGCCTGATCCTGGCCGCGGCAAATCTCGATCCGTTGAAGTTCAGCGATCCCCTCCTGTTCAAACCCGATCGCCGCGAGGCGCCTAACCTGTCCTTCGGTGCCGGCATCCATTTCTGCATCGGCGCGCCGCTGGCGAGGCTCGAACTGAACGTGGTGCTACCGATTCTTTTCGAGCGGCTGCCCGGCTTGAAGCTGGCAAAAACGCCTGAGGTGAAGGACGTCTATCATTTCCACGGGCTGGATCGCCTCGATCTCACCTGGCCAATCGGCTAAAAAACAACCGCACTCCCTTTCGGGAGTGCGGTCATCGCCTTGGGAGACACAGCTACCGCTCGCGGCAGGCTGTTCGTGGGTTCCTGGTGGATGCCTATTCGGCCGCCTGCAACTCCGGGATCGCAGTATCGAGCTCTTCCGGCAGCTGGCCTGCCATCGCAGCAGCAAACCGCGTCTCGTCGAGCTCATTTTCCCAACGGGCGACGACGACGGTCGCGACCGCATTGCCGACGAGGTTGGTCAACGCGCGGCATTCCGACATGAAACGGTCGATGCCGAGGATCAGAGCCATGCCGGCAACCGGCACGGACGGCACGACCGATAGCGTCGCGGCCAGCGTAATGAAACCGGCACCGGTGATGCCGGCAGCGCCCTTGGATGAGAGCATCGCGACGAGCAGCAGCAGGATCTGGTCGCCGAGCGACAGGTCGATGCCAGTTGCCTGCGCGATGAACAGGGCCGCCAGCGTCATGTAGATGTTGGTGCCGTCAAGGTTGAAGGAATAGCCGGTCGGAATGACCAGACCAACGACCGAGCGCTTGCAGCCGGCGCGTTCCATCTTCTGCATCAGGCCCGGAAGGGCTGCTTCCGAAGACGAAGTGCCGAGCACGAGCAGCAGTTCTTCCTTGATGTAGCGGATCAGCGACAGGATCGAGAAGCCGTTGTACTTCGCTACGGCACCCAACACGACCAGCACGAAGAGCAGCGCCGTGATGTAGAAGGTAAGGATGAGGTAGGCGAGGTTGGCGACCGAACCGATGCCGTATTTGCCGATGGTGAAGGCCATTGCGCCGAACGCGCCGATCGGGGCAGCCTTCATCAGGATGGCAACGAGACGGAAGACCGGGGCTGTGAGCGCGGTGAGGAAATCAGTCACCGGCTTGCCCTTGTCACCGACCATGCCGAGCGCGATGCCGAACAACACCGAGAAGAACAACACCTGAAGGATGTCGCCCTGCGCGAAGGCGCCGACGATCGTTTCCGGGATGATGTTCATCAGGAAGCCGGTGATCGTCGTCTCGTGCGCCTTGGTGGCATAAGTGGCTACCGCTTTGCCGTCCAGCGTCGCCGGATCGATGTTCATGCCGGCGCCCGGATGCAGCAGGTTGCCGACGATCAGGCCGACGATAAGGGCCAGTGTCGAAAAGGTGATGAAGTAGAGCATCGCCTTGCCGGCAACGCGACCAACCTTCTTCAAATCCGACATGCCGGCGATACCGGTGGCGACGGTGAGGAAGATGACCGGGGCGATGATCATCTTGACGAGGCGGATGAACGCGTCGCCGAGCGGCTTCAGGCTGGCGCCGAAATCGGGCCAGAAATGGCCGATCAGCATGCCCGCAATGATGGCCACGACGACCTGGAAATAGAGGTGCAGGTAGAATGGAGTTTTGCTCCGCGGCTCGGCGGCTGGAATTGCAATGTTCATGGTGTCCTCCATAAGCCCCAAACCAGACCGGCCTCCCGGGGCAATTTGCGTTTCGATCGACAGCCAACGGACTGTTTGACATAACGTTAGCAAAGGCTATGCCAGTTTTCGGCGCCGCATTATCGCCATGATTTAACAAGGATTTCTGTGAAGCAATGAATGCAGCAGGCAAAAACGCGCGACTTTTCGCACGATATCGTTTGACTGATGTGCGGAATTACGCACATCATAATGGATGACCAGTTCGCCATCCACTTCCGGTTTTCAATCGATCGACGATGTCGATCGACAGGCAAGGAACGGCTGGATTCTGTTTCTCGTGCTCTCGGCCATCCTGCTGACTGCAACCTTCATTGGCGCGGAACTCTATGGACGGCGGTCGTCCATCAGCGCGCTGGCCGCGCAAAGCCAAACCGATGCCAGCCTGAAGGTGGCGTTGATGATGGCGGTTCTTGAGCGTCCCCGCGCGCTGCCGCTGCTGCTGGCAGAAGACCAGCAGGTTTTGAATGCGCTGTCTTCGAAGAGCGCCATCGATATAGATATCCTGAACCGCAAGCTTGAGCGACTGGTCACGGGGACGCAGGCAGCCGTGCTCTACGTGATTGGCACAAATGGTCTGGCCATATCTTCGAGCAACTGGCGGGAACCAATCAGCTTCATCGGCAACGATTATAATTTTCGCGAGTACTTCAACAAGGCACTACAGAAGGGGACCGCGGAGCATTTTGCGCTCGGCAGTGTCAGCAATAGGCCGGGTCTATATATATCGCGGCGGGTCGGCAGCGCCGAGGCACCTTTGGGTGTCGTCGTCGTGAAGCTCGAGTTTGACCAGTTGGAGACGGACTGGCGCGACGCACGGCGCCCAGTCTATGTTACCGACGAGCATGGCGTCGTTCTGGTCACCAGTATCCCGTCGTGGCGCTTCATGACGGCTCAGCCGGTGCCGCAGGAGGATCTTGCGGCCATCCGCGCCAGCCTGCAATTCGGCGACGCACCGCTGGCACAATTGCCGATCATGCGGCCGCGCATTATCGACCCCGGGACGTCGCTGGTCGCCGCCGTCCTTCCCGGCACCGGCGAGGCCGAATATCTGCGTCTGTTTGCAAGCGTGCCGACGACGCCGTGGCGGCTCGAATATCTGGTGCCGACGGAGGCGCCGATCGCCTCCGCGGTTCGCGAGATGCGGCTTCTCTCTTTGGCCGTGCTGGTGCCAATCCTGGCGGGTGCCGCCTTCCTGCTCCGGCGGCGCCAGAGTGCCGCCATGCGGATTGCCGTCGAACTGTCGATGCGTGAGGAATTGGAGCGGCGGGTGGTTGCGCGCACCGAAGATCTGAGCCGCGCTCGCGACCGCCTGCAGGCGGAAATCTCCGATCACAGGGACACGGAATCGCGGCTGCAGGTGGTTCAGCAGGAGCTGGTGCAGGCAAACCGCCTTGCCATTCTCGGACAGGTGGCGGCGGGCGTCGCGCACGAAATCAACCAACCGGTGGCGACTATCCGCGCCTATGCTGACAACGCCCGCATCTTTCTCGACCGAGAACAGGCCGAGCCGGTCAAGGAAAACCTTGGCGCCATTGCCGCCCTGACGGAGCGGATAGGATCGATTACCGAGGAACTGAAGGCATTTGCCCGCAAGGGGCGGACGGCACCGGAGCCTGTCGAGCTGCGCGACGTTATAGACGGCGCGGTGGTCCTGCTGAAGAGCCGCTTTGCGGGGCAACTGCAGGCTCTCGTCATTCGCCCGCCGCCGTCGGGCCTGCAGGTGCTCGGCAACCGGGTGCGGCTGGAGCAGATCCTGATCAACTTGTTCCAGAACGCGCTCGAGGCGCTGGAAGGTCGCGAGGATGCGAAAGTGGAGATATCGGCCGTGGCTACGGAGGATGAGGTGATGGTGATGGTCGCCGACAACGGCCCGGGCATACCGCCTACGATTCTCGCCTCGCTGTTTACGCCCTTCAACACGTCCAAGGAAAAAGGACTCGGTCTTGGACTGGTGATCTCCAAGGATATCGTTGCCGATTACGGCGGGCGTATCGAGGTTTCCAGCACCGATGAAGGAACCTGTTTCACTGTGCATCTGGTGAGAGCGAAACCATGACGACCGCAGCCCCGATATTTCTCGTCGATGACGACATGGAGCTTCTGCGAGCGACCAAGCAAACGCTTGAACTCGCCGGCTTCGCGGTTTCAGCTTTTTCGTCGGCCATGGAAGCCCTGTCAGTGCTGACGCCCGACTTTCCCGGCATCATCGTGTCGGATATCCGCATGCCGCAGATCGATGGACTGCAGCTTTTCGACCGGGTGCAGCAGCAGGACCGTGATCTGCCCGTCATCCTGGTAACCGGCCACGGCGATATCCCGATGGCGGTGAAGGCCATTCAGCAAGGTGTGTACGACTTCATCAGCAAGCCCTTTCCCGCGGACCGATTGGTGCAGAGCGTTCGTCGCGCTGTCGAGAAGCGCCGTCTGATCCTGGAGAACCGCGCGCTTCGCAAGGCAAGCGAGCAGGTGCGCGATGACCTGCCGCTCATCGGCCAGACGCCGGCGATGGAGCGGCTGCGCCACACGCTGCGACAGATCGCCGATACCGATGTGGATGTGCTGGTGACCGGGGAAACCGGCAGCGGCAAAGAGGTAGTCGCCAGCCTCCTGCATCAGTGGGGACGCCGCCGGGCGGGCAACTTCGTCGCGCTGAACTGCGGCGCCCTGCCCGAGACGGTGATCGAAAGCGAGTTGTTCGGCCATGAGCCGGGCGCCTTCACCGGCGCACAGAAGAAGCGCGTCGGTCGCATCGAGCACGCAAGCGGCGGCACGCTGTTTCTGGACGAGATCGAAAGCATGGCGCCGTCGACGCAAGTGCAGATGCTGCGCGTGCTCGAGATGCGCGAAGTGACGCCGCTCGGCACCAACGAGGTGCGGCCGGTCGATCTGCGGGTGGTGGCCGCCGCCAAGGTCGATCTCGGCGATCCCCGGCAACGCGGCGAGTTTCGCGAAGATCTCTATTACCGTCTCAATGTGGTGACGATCTCCATCCCGCCGCTGCGGGAACGGCGCGACGATATCCCGTTGCTCTTCGGCTATTTCGCCGAGCGGGCAGCCAAGCGGTTCCGGCGCGACATGCCGGTCGCGTCGGCAGCGGTCCACCGGCATCTGCATGGTCACGACTGGCCCGGCAATGTTCGCGAGCTGTCGCATTTTGCCGAACGCTTCGTGCTGGGTGTCGAACAGATTGCCGGCAGCGCTCGAATCACGAAAGCCGGCGATCCTGATGAGACGCTGCCGTTGCCGGATCGGCTCGACCGCTATGAAGCCAGCATCATCCGTGAAGCGCTGGACGCCAATGACGGCGATGTGCGCAGGACGATCGCGGAACTCGGCATTCCGCGAAAGACCTTTTATGACAAGCTACAGCGCCACGGCATCGTGCGGGCCGACTTCGCACCAAGCGATGAGCGTAGCTGACGCGGCGCGGCCGATGTCAACCGTTGGCGACGCTATAGCGGCCGGCGGGCTTGTCATGCGACAGATTCGGACCGAGCGCGAGGCGTGCTTCCGTGGCGGCCTTCAGATCCGCCTCATTTGGCAGCGACGGTATCGTAACGAGTTCGCCGAGATCGAGTCCAGCCAGAGCGGCGTCCACCATATCGGTTACGTCCATCACCATCGATGCCGGAAATTGATCGAACGAGCCGCCTACACGTTCGAAAATCTCCGTTCGGGTCAGGCCCGGCAAAACCGCCTGAACGCGGACGCCCTTGCCGGATACTTCCGAATGAATGGCCTGTGTCAGATTGAGAACGAAGGCCTTGGTGGCGCTGTAGGTGCCGTTGAAGCGCTCCGGAATGTAGGCGACCACCGAGGCGATATTGACGATCGTTCCCCTGCCCCGTGCAGCAAACGCCTGCGCCGCCGCAACAGCCAAACGATTGACCGCAACCACGTTCAACTCGATCATGGTGTCCAGATAGTCGGGATCGTCATCAAGCAATGTACCCTTGGGACCGATGCCGGCGTTGTTGACAAGCAGGGTGACGCTTTCGTCGTCTCGCAGCCGCGCCTCGACGGTTCGCACTGCCGCCCTGTCCGTAAGATCAGCGGGCAGGACGCTTATTTTAACTCCGGCCTCCCGCGTCAATTTTTCCGACAGCGCCCGCAGCCGCTGCGCATCGCGCGCAACGAGGATCAGATCGTAGCCGCGCTTGGCGAGACGGTCGGCATAGGTGGCGCCGATGCCGGAAGAGGCACCGGTGATGAGGGCAGTTCCAAGGGGGCTAGGCATGGCAGAATTCCTTAGAGTTGTTGATTAACTGGTATATGCCACTATATTTAGGAGGACTGTTGCTCTGCGCAAGTGGCCTTCGAAAAAATTGTCGTTGAGAAGGTTGACCCGCCGCAGCCAATCGGGAGACATCAGCGACGGAGAAAACGAAATGAACGACACGACCAGCCTCCCCGGCGTCTGGAGCTATTGCAGCAATGGCGCCCTCAAACGCGCCTCGCGCCAGCTTGGCCAGCTTTACGAAGACGTGATGGCGTCGAGCGGGCTGAGGATCACGCAATATACCTTACTGACCCAGATCAAGATCGGCGGCGAAACGCCGCTGAAGGTGCTGGCGGAGACAATGGTAATGGATCTCTCGGCGCTTGGGCACACGCTGAAGCCGCTGCTGCGCGACGGTCTTGTCGAACTGGTGCCTGATAACAAGGATCGACGCGTCAAGCGCGTGCGCCTCACCGATGAGGGAGAGCGGCGGTGGTCGGAAACCAGTTTGCTGTGGCAGGATGCGCAGGCGCGCTTCGACGCGGCATTCGGCAAGGAGGCCTCCGAAAACCTCCGTCGTACGATGGATATGATCTCATCGCCCGAGTTTGCTCGCGCTTTTGCTGCCGCCGGGCAAAATCCCGGTGGTGACTGATCAACTTCATGCGAGTGGAAGACCGCGCGGCTCTAGTCAGAGCCTGACGACGTAATCCTTGCGAGTCGTTTCAATGACTTCCCAGGTTCCCTTGAAGCCCGGCCGCAAGATCATGCGGTCGCCGGCGCGCAGATGCACGCCCTTGCCGCCATCCTCGGTCACGATGGAATGGCCGGAGAGGACGCTGAAATATTCCCACTCGTCATAGACAATACGCCACTTCCCCGGCGTCGCCTCCCATATACCGGCATAGACGCCGCCATCGGCCTCCTCGAGGTTCCAAGTCTTGAATTGCGGGTTGCCAGCGAGGAGCCGATCCGCGGCCGGGGCACCGAGTTCCGGTTCGGTGCCCGTGATGTCGAAGGTAAGCTGGTTTGCCATTGGATCTCAGATCTTCGCAAGTGACTGTTCAAGATCGGCGATGATGTCCTTGACGTCTTCGATGCCGATCGACAAGCGGACGACATCGGGGCCCGCACCTGCGGCGGTCTTCTGTTCGTCCGTCAGCTGGCGGTGGGTGGTCGAGGCCGGATGGATGACCAGCGAGCGGGTATCGCCGATATTGGCGAGATGCGAGAAGAGTTGCAGGCCTTCCACCAGCGTCTTGCCGGCCTCATAGCCGCCTTTGACGCCAAAGGTGAAGACGGAGCCAGCGCCCTTCGGCGAGTAACGCTGCTGGAGCGCATGGTTGGGGTCGTCCTCAAGACCGGAATAGTTCACCCAGGCGATCTTGCTATGCGCCTTCAGCCATTTGGCGACCGTTGCGGCATTCTCGCTGTGGCGCTGCATGCGCAGCGGCAACGTTTCGATGCCGGTGATGATCAGGAAGGCATTGAACGGCGAGATCGCCGGACCGAGATCGCGCAGGCCGAGAACGCGGCAGGCGATGGCGAAGGCGAAGTTGCCGAAGGTCTGGTGCAACACGACGCCATTGTATTCCGGGCGCGGGCTGGAGAGCATGGGATACTTGCCCGACTTCGACCAGTCGAAGGTGCCGCCATCGACGATGATGCCGCCCATGGAATTGCCGTGACCGCCGAGGAACTTGGTCAGCGAATGAATAACGATATCGGCGCCGTGCTCGATCGGACGGATCAGGTAGGGGCTGGCCATGGTGTTGTCGACGATCAGCGGCAGACCGTGCTTGTGGGCGACATCGGCAATCGCCGCGATATCGACGAAGGTCCCGCCCGGATTGGCCAGGCTTTCGATGAAGATCGCCCGCGTATTCTCATCGATCTGGCTTTCGAAGCTTGCGGGATCGGCAGCGTTGGCCCAGCGCACCTTCCAATCGAAATTATCGAAAGCATTGCCAAACTGATTTATGGAGCCGCCATAGAGCTGTCTGGCGGCGACAAAATTGGTTCCCGGACGCATGATTGTGTGGAAGACGATCATCTGCGCGGCATGGCCGGAAGCAACGGCCAGCGCGGCGGTGCCGCCTTCGAGAGCGGCCACCCGCTCCTCAAGTACAGCCTGCGTGGGATTCATGATGCGCGTGTAGATGTTGCCGAACTGCTGAAGGCCGAAGAGCGCCGCTGCGTGATCGGCGTCATTGAAGACGTAAGCCGTGGTCTGGTAAATCGGCGTGGCGCGTGCACCGGTCGCCGGATCTGGCTTTGCGCCGGCATGCACGGCCAACGTATTGAAACCCGGATCGCTTGCAGTCATGAGGTCCTCCCGCTCTGATTTGAACTTTGTGGCGGGAGCATAACCGACGAGCGGCAAATGTTAATCGCCAAACGTTTCAACCGAGACGGGTTTGGAGAAAAATTTACTCCTTCTCAGGCGACCAGACGCGGATATTCAATGGCCGGGCAGCGATCCATCACCACCTTGATGCCGGCTGCTTCGGCTTTCGCGGCAGCAGCGTCGTCGCGGACGCCAAGCTGGGCCCAGATGACCTTTGGGCGCGGGTTCATGGCCAGCGCTTCATCAACAACCTCGGCAAGATAGGCCGAGGCGCGAAAAACATCGACCATATCGACAGGGGTCGGCACATCGGCGAGATGGCCGAAGACCTCCTGCCCCTGTATGTGCTTGCCAACCTGGCCGGGATTGACCGGAATGACCTGATAGCCGCGCGACTGGAGATAGCCCATGACGCCGTTGCTTGGTCGCGCCGGATTGGGCGATGCACCGGTCAGCGCTATCGTTTTCACCGACTGCAGGATATCGAGGATATAGTCGTCGTCGTAGTGATCGTGGTTCATGTCACTTGTCTCCCGATTGCGCAGCACCGATTTCCGATCATATGAAACCAACGGGCTGGCTGATCGTATATAGGGATGAACGGTACCAAAGGAGGATATTGCCGTGAGAAAAATGCTTCTGCTTCTTGCCGCGCTGCTGGCAGCTACGCCGGCGCTGGCGATATCACGTTACAATTCGCAGACGATCAGCTGTGACCGTGCTCGGGCCGCAATTCACAATGAAGGCGCAGTGATCTTGCGCTATCCATCCAAGCGCGTTCGCGGAATGACGCTGTTCGACCGATACGTGCGCAACAGCCGCCTGTGCGACGCCAACCAATACGCGGAATGGACAACTATTCCGACCAAGGACAATCCGAAATGTCGGGTGCTGAACTGCCAAAACATCGACAACCTGGACGGGATGATTTTTATTCCGGATAACTCGCTTTAGGCGATATTCCGTTGGTCGTTTTTGACGCTAACGAATGAATGCAATACCTACGAATTTTGACTGGCGGATCGTTACATCTGCCGGCCCAGCTGTTGCCGATGCGCATCACCTAAACGGGTGAAACCCCCAATACCCATAGATGTTCACTGTATATCCCGCTTATGTCCTGATATGTTCACTCGTATGTTAGAAACACCTCATAGTTGAATGAGGAAAACGAGTTTAAAACTTCTGGCGTACGTCCATCATGGTCGCCGAAGGACACCAATCGTCCGATGGTTGCAAAATCGATTAAGCAGAATCATTGATCCGCGCCAATTTCCAATGCGGACCGTGTTGCTTTTTCCGGGCGACGGCGTAACAAGATCCATGACGTCTTGTTCATACACCATCTGGTAGTCTTTTCGTGTCCCTCACCGTCATCCTGCTGGTCCTCTTCGGCGCGCTTTTGCACGCCACCTGGAATGCCTTGATCAAGGCGGGGACGGACAAGACGCTCGACGCGAGCCTGATATCGGCGGGCGGTGCCATCACGGCGTTGCCTTTTTTGCCACTGTTGCCGTTTCCCGATGCTGCAGCCCTGCCCTACATCGCGGCATCGGCCATTCTTCAGTTCATCTATTTCCAGCTCGTCGCAGGCGCCTATCGCGCCGGCGACATCGGCCTTGTCTATCCCCTGATGCGCGGCTGCGCGCCGCTGCTGGTGGCGGCAACGAGCGGCTTCATTCTCGACGAAAGCCTGTCTACGGGCGCGCTGATCGGAACGATGACGATCTGCGCAGGCATCCTCACGCTTGCCTTCGAGGCGAAGCGCGGCAGCGGCCATGCGATTCGCCTGGCGCTCGCCAACGCCGTGGTCATCGCCACCTATACCTATGTCGATGGCATCGGAGCACGCATTTCAGGGAATGCTGTGTCCTATACGCTGTGGATGTCGCTGCTGCCGCCCGTCTTGCTATTGAGCTGGGCGATATCACGGCGCGGGATTTTCGCGGTCGCCATGCATGTGAAGGTGAACTGGTGGCGCGGCCTGATTGGCGGCGCCGGCTCGATCGGTTCCTACGGACTGGCGCTGTGGGCAATGACCAAGGCGCCAGTCGCAACTGTCGCGGCGCTCCGGGAAACGTCGATCCTGTTTGCCCTGATCATCTCGGTGGTGTTTCTCAAGGAGAAGGCCAGCCCATGGCGGTATCTCGCAGGCGTGATTATCGCGCTCGGCGGATTGCTGCTGAAGCTGGCCTGATCCTCCTCAGTGGCTTGGGCTCAAACGGGACCGTGAAGCGAGATCGGCTATTTATTCTCCGGACCAATCCGGCATGCGACCATCCAGAAACGCGCCAATTCCCTCTTCAGCATCCGTCGTCATCACGCTGTCCACCATAACCTCCGCGGCATAACCGTAGGCTTCTTCGACCGGCATTTCGAGCTGGCGATAGAAGGCCTCCTTACCGATCCTCAGTGCCATCGGCGACTTGGCCGCGATGACGGAGGCGTATTTGGTGACGACCTGCGTCAGATACTGCTTCGGCACGATGCGGTTGACCAGACCGAAGTCCTTGGCGGTCGAGGCATCGATGGTTTCGCCGGTCAGCAGCATTTCCATGGCCTGCTTGCGGTGTGCCGCGCGAGTAATCGCCACCATCGGCGTGGCGCAGAACAGGCCGATATTGACACCCGGTGTGCAGAAGGTCGCCGTATCGGTGCAGATGGCGAGGTCACAGGATGCGACGAGCTGGCAGCCGGCGGCGGTCGCAAGTCCATCGATTTCGGCAATGACCGGCTTCGGCAGGCGCGTAATCTCCAGCATCAGATCGGCAGCAAGCGCGAAGATCTCCTCGAAGAAGGCCTCGCCATCGTCCGGATCGGCACGGTGCGCGGTCAGTTCCTTCAGGTCGTGACCGGCGGAAAAGACATCGCCAGTAGAGGCGATGATCACTACACGCACCGCCTCGTCCGCAGCAGCGCTCTGCAACTCTCCCATCAGCGTTTCCAGCATCGCGATTGACAGGACATTGGCGGGAGGGCTGTTCAGCGTCAGCCTCAAGACGCCATCGGCGAGCTGGCGAAGGACGAGCGAGCCGCCATTCGCTTTGCTTGCCTCGGTGCGAAAGGATAGGACTTCTGCCATGATCTGACTCCCTGCTTGTCGATTGCGTGCCAAGCGTTCTGCCACAGGAAATCAGCAATTTCGAGAAGAAGCGATGCAACTAGCCGTGACGACAAAGGCGTTCCACCGGTTTCTTCAGAAGGCTTTGCTTGGTGCTCTTGCCCAATCGCCGGCCAGGCAAGCCCCAATTTCGACTTCATAAGACGCCCGATTTGAGGTATTCAAACACCACATAACTAAGTAATTGATTTTACTATATTGTTTTTCCTGCCTCCACGGATACGAATATTGACGCTCCAGCAGTGAGCCTCTATACACACGCCAGAACGCAGCCCTTCCCGGCTGCTTTCTTTTTGGTGCGCCCTCGGGCTCCCAATTCAAGCAACAAGAAACGCCCTCTCGCCTTCGGGCCGAGGGACCCAAAAGAGAGTAACTACTATGGCAACCTTCTCCCAGAAGCCTGCAGAGGTGGAGAAGAAGTGGATCATCATCGACGCCGAAGGGCTTGTCGTTGGTCGTCTCGCTTCTGTTATCGCTATGCGTCTGCGCGGCAAGCACAAGGCAACCTTCACGCCTCACGTTGACGACGGCGACAACGTCATCGTCATCAATGCTGACAAGGTCGTTTTCACCGGCAAGAAGTACTCCGACAAGGTTTACTACTGGCACACCGGTTTTGCCGGCGGCATCAAGGAACGTACTGCTCGCCAGATCATCGAAGGCCGCTTCCCGGAGCGCGTTCTCGAAAAGGCTGTTGAGCGCATGGTTCCCCGTGGCCCGCTCGGTCGTCGCCAGATGAAGAACCTCCGCGTTTACGCTGGTTCCGCCCATCCTCATGAAGCACAGCAGCCTGTCGCTCTCGACGTGGCATCGCTGAACAAGAAGAACGTAAGGAGCGCCTAAGAATGGCTGACCTCTCCTCCCTGAAGGATCTCGGCACCGTTACCGAAGCTTCGGCTCCGGTTCACGTCCGTAAGGTCGATTCGCTTGGCCGTTCCTACGCGACCGGCAAGCGCAAGAACGCCGTTGCCCGCGTATGGGTCAAGCCGGGCTCCGGCAAGATCATCGTCAACGGCAAGGAATTCGCGGAATACTTCGCACGCCCGGTTCTGCAGATGATTCTGCGCCAGCCGATCGTTGCAGCTGCCCGCGAAGGCCAGTTCGACATCATCGCAACGGTTGCCGGCGGCGGTCTTTCCGGTCAGGCCGGTGCCGTTCGTCACGGCGTCTCCAAGGCTCTCACCTACTTCGAACCGGGCCTGCGCTCGGTGCTGAAGAAGGGTGGCTTCCTGACCCGCGACAGCCGCGTCGTCGAGCGTAAGAAGTACGGTAAGGCCAAGGCCCGCCGTTCGTTCCAGTTCTCCAAGCGTTAATCGCTTCGGACTTCGGAATGTGGAAAGGTCGGGCTTCTGCCCGGCCTTTTTTTTGTTTTGCCCGATGCTTTGACAAAATCCATGCGTGAATTATAATTCACACATGATGGAAGTGCGCCAAACTTCCATATTTTCTCGTTGGCTTGGCGCGCTCCGCGATGACCGTGCCCGGCTGCGTATCGTCGCCCGCATTCGCCGAATGGAACTGGGAAATCCTGGAGACGTAAAGGCGGTTGGCGACGGTGTCAGCGAGATGCGCGTTGATTATGGTCCAGGATATCGCGTCTACTTCACGAAGACCGGCGACACGGTAACCATTCTGCTGTGCGGAGGCGATAAATCCTCGCAAAGCAGAGATATCGCCTTGGCGAAGATGATGGCGAAGGAGATTTGACAATGCCTTTGGAAACGATCCGGTTCGACGTTCAGGGTCATCTCAAAACGCCCGAGGAACGCTTACTCTATCTTGAGGCCGCCTTCGAGGACGGTGATCCTGCTCTTGTCGCCAATGCGCTCGGTGATGTCGCGCGATCGGTTGGAATGACCTCTGTTGCGAGGGATGCCGGTGTTACCCGCGAGGCACTTTATAAAGCGCTCAGCGAAACCGGCGATCCCCGACTGTCGACCTTCTTCGGCGTCATCAAGGCGCTTGGTCTCAAGATTTCCGTGGCGCCCGACCAAGACGCTGCTTGATATCCATCGATTGAGAGGAGAATGACTTGGCCAACAAGTCGATTGATCACGCTTTCACGGCAACCAGCCTCACCTCAGCCGCCACCGATCCGACATTCGCCGGCGCGCTGTCCTTTATGCGCCGCCGCTTCACCAAGTATCTCACAGGCGCAGATGCCGTCGTCTGGGGCGTGCCTTTCGATGCCGCGACCTCCAACAGGCCGGGCACGCGTTTCGGACCGCAGGCGATCCGCCGCGCTTCGGCCATCTTCGACAACGACCCGCAATATCCGTTCAACCGCGACCTGTTCGCTGACATGGCTGTGATCGACTACGGCGATTGCCTGCTCGACTACGGCAACCACCAGGAGACGCCCGAAGCGATCGAGCGGCAGGCGAAAGCGATCGTCGATAGCGGCGCCTTCATGCTGACGCTTGGCGGTGACCACTATGTTACGTGGCCGATCCTCAAGGCGCACGCGGCGAGACACGGGCCGCTGGCGCTGGTGCAGTTCGATGCGCACCAGGATACGTGGTTCGACGACAACAGGCGGATCGATCATGGATCCTTCGTGGCACGCGCCGTGCGCGACGGCATCATCGATCCGGACCGTTCGATCCAGATCGGCATCCGCACGCATGCGCCCGACGATTTCGGCATCAATATCCTCTATGGCCATCAGGTCGAGGAAATGAGTGCCGGCGAGATTGCTTCCACAATCATCTCGCACACGAAAGGCGCGCCGGCCTATTTAACCTTCGATATTGATTGCCTCGATCCGGCTTACGCACCAGGCACGGGAACACCGGTTTCCGGCGGCCCGTCGAGCGCGAAGATCCTTTCGGTGCTGCAGCGTCTGCACCAGCTCGATATCCGCGGCGCTGACGTCGTCGAAGTATCCCCGGCCTACGACCATGCCGATATCACCGCCATTGCGGGGGCGACGGTGGCGATGTATATGCTGGGCCTGCATGCCGAGCGGCGCAGCGCAGCGTCACACGGCTGACTTATCCATCTTACAAAATGATTCCGGACTTCTTTCTAACCTATTGAAAGTGTGAGCGAGACAATGGCACCGAAGATCTTCATCGATGGCGAACACGGCACGACGGGCTTGCAGATCCGCACGCGCATGGCCGGCCGCCGCGACGTCGAGCTTCTCTCGATTCCGGAGGCCGACCGGCGCAATGCTGCCATCCGCGAGGATATGCTGAACAGCGCCGACATCGCCATCCTATGCCTTCCCGACGATGCATCGAAGGAAGCCGTGCGCATGGTCTCGGCCAACAACAATGTCCGCGTCATCGACACATCGACCGCCTATCGCGTCGATCCGTCATGGGCCTACGGCTTTGCTGAAATGGACAAGGTGCAGGCAGGAAAGATCGCTGCCGCGCGTTTCGTCGCCAATCCCGGCTGCTATCCGACAGGCGCGATCGGGCTGATCCGCCCGCTGCGCGCTGCCGGTATCCTGCCTGACGGCTACCCGATCACCGTCAACGCCGTGTCCGGCTATACCGGCGGTGGCAAGCAGATGATCGCGCAGATTGAGGACCAGAGCCGCGACGACGCGATCAGCGCGCCGCACTTCCTTTACGGCCTGCCGCTGACCCACAAACACGTGCCCGAAATGACGGTCCATGGCCAGCTCGACCGCGCGCCGATCTTCTCGCCGTCCGTCGGCAAGTTCGCGCAGGGCATGATCGTTCAGGTCCCGCTGCATCTCGACATGCTTGCTCCAGGCGCGACGCTTGAGAGCATTCACGCGGCGCTGGCGGCGCATTATGCCGGACAGGACATCGTCACGGTCGTCCCGTTGGCGGAGAGCGGCAAGCTCGCGCGCGTCGATGCCGTGGAACTGGCCGGCAAGGACACGATGAAGCTGTTCGTGTTCGGCACGCCCGGCGCGTCACAGGTCAATCTGGTGGCCCTGCTCGACAACCTCGGCAAGGGTGCCTCCGGTGCGGCCGTGCAGAACATGGACCTGATGCTCGCCTCGTGATCGAGGTCGGATTCCCGTGATATTCGCTGGTGTTGTTACCGATATAGGCGCCTGGTTTTCCGCTGCGATGCGGGATCACGGTCTGTATTCGCTGATCGGGATCGCGCTTGTTGCCGGTCTAGCCCGCGGCTTCTCCGGTTTCGGGGCAGCGCTGATCTTCATACCTCTGGGCGGCGCCATCATCGGACCGAAGCTGATTTCGCCGGTGCTGCTCGTCATCGACGGACTGGCGACGCTGGGCATGATCCCGCCCGCCTGGAAGCGAGCCAACCGGCGCGAGGTGTTTACCATGGCCGCCGGCGCACTGCTCGGCGTCCCCGCCGGTACCGCGATTCTGACGCTGATGGATCCGTTGCTGTTGCGCTGGTCGATCACCGTCGTCGCATTGCTGTTGCTTGGCCTGCTGATGTCAGGGTGGCGCTATCACGGCCAGCCACATTCTTTTCTGAGCGCCGCTGTCGGACTGGTCGCCGGCGTCTTCAGCGGTGCGGCGCAGTTGGGCGGCCCACCTGTCGTCGCCTATTGGCTGGGCGGAAAGACCGACTTCACCAAGGTCCGGTCCAACATCATCATCTACTTCGCGATTTCGACCTGTTTCAGCGTCGCCAGCTATTATGCCGGCGGGCTTTTCGTCGATACCGTCTTCGCATTGACGATTGTGATCCTCCCGAGTTACGCGATCGGTCTGTTCTTCGGCTCGAAACTCTTCGGCTTCGCACGCGAGAGCACGTTCAGGATCATCTGCTACACCCTGATTGGCGCTTCCGCCTTGCTTGGCATGCCGGCGCTCGACGGATTGCTGCGCTAGACTGTCCTTGCTGGCGATCGCTCACGGCCGATCTTTACGACCAGCGCGTTGCCCGGACCATGGGCCGCCGCGAACAGCAGTCCCGCCAGAAACGTGAAATGATCTATGAAGAATCCGAACTCCGCCTGGTTGCCGCTCCAACGGCCGGGGCCGTGAAAGGCTATGGCGAGGAATATGACATAGATCCCTGCCAGCAAGGCAGCCGGCGCGAAAAACAGACCGGTGAGAAAGGCAATCGCCAGCCCGAGTTCGAAGAAGGCTGCGATCCAGGCGAGAAAAAGCGGGAACGGAAAGCCCGCGGCAGCGATATAGGCAGCCGTCGCCGGCATGTCGAAGAACTTGAAGCTCAGCGCCATTATGAATACGGCTGCAAAGATCAACCTTGCGATCAGGACTGCGATTGTCTTGCTCATATGTCTCTCCCTTGCTTGGCAGGCGTGGCTGCCACTGACTCTCTGAAGCAAGGACGAACGGGATGGCGCATGTCCGACATCCGCATCCCTCGTCCGTCGGACAAACAGACGTCGTCCGTTGCTGCCATTCTGATTCATGCGCTTCCCAATTCGATTCCGGAAGTGGTCGCAAGCCACTGAAATCGGATTCCATTTCAGGGTCGCGCTTCCGCATTATCCCCGCCTCTTTATGGAATTTCTATTTCGAGCCGAATTGCGCCGAATGGATTTCATACGCCTTCCGGCATTAACTTCTGTTCGAAAATGCGGAGGTACACGCCATGCGAGACATCATGTTTCCGAAGCCTACGACCGGACGACCGAGGCCGCCAGCAGGAAAGCGGCAGATGCGCGAAAAGCGCACCGCTCAGGCCCTTATCATCTTCGGGCTCGTGCTTGCCGCCGTCGAGATTTACGTGATCTGTGCCAACTTCTGAGGCGTCGATGCTAGCGAATACGCAACTTCGACCTGGAACGGTGACCACCGCGCTGGTTACGCCGTTCCGGGACGGCCGCCTCGACCTTGTCATGCTCGAGACGCTCGCCGAGCGACAAATCCGCTCCGGCATCGACGGTCTGGCGGTCTGCACGGTGACCGGCGAAGGGCCGACGCTTTCGCTGACCGAACGGGCAGCAATCATCAGCACTTGCGTGCGCCTGGCTGCCGGGCGTGTGGCCGTTATCGCCGCGACCGGCACCAATGCCACATCGAGCACGATCGCCCTCACCCACCGGGCAGAGGACCTCGGCGCGGATGCCGCTCTCGTCACGGTTCCGTATTATTCGAAACCGGGACAGAAGGGTATCGTTCAGCACTTCGAACAGGTGGCGGCCGCGACGCTGCTGCCGGTGCTGATCGATGACGATCCATCGCGCTGCGCCAGCGGCCTCAGCGCGGAGAGTCTTGCTGCCCTGGCGCAAGTTCAAGGCATTGTCGGCGTCGTTCATGCCACCCCAAATTCGAGCCCGGTTCCAGCGCATCTGCGCCGACGCTTTCTCTCGCTTTCATCGGACGAGGCGCATGCGCTTGCATTCCTCGCTTGCGGCGGCGACGGCATGGTGTCATCGGGCACGAATATTCAGCCCCGTCTGTTTGCCGCGCTGTATCGGCTTGCAAAAGCGGGCAACATGTCTGCCGCCGCGCCACTCGACGCTTGCCTGCAGCCACTTATCAAGGTGCTTTCCGAAACCGGTGATCCAGCACCCGTCAAACAAGCGCTGCATGTTCTTCTCGGCATGCACCCGGATGTGCGCCTGCCGCTTGTCGGCCCTGACGCGGCCGAGAAAGCGGCGCTCTTCGATGCCCTGACAGCATTGGCCGAAAGCCGCACGCAAGCACAGGCCGTCTGACCCCTCACCCATCTATTCTTGCCCAGTGCCGACGACGGCAAACACCCTCCCCGAAAGGAAAGACCATGCCTTCTCTTCAATCCCGCGCCTTGTTAGCCGCTACCCGCAGACAACCTTCGCCTCGCTTCACGATTGGCCGCGATGTCGCGGGCCGTTGGGTGGTTCAGGACCGGGATGGCCGCGTCGGCGGCATTTTTATCAGCGAACAGGCCGCCGTGCATTTCGCTGCGGATGAATGCGCGCACGATGCGACGCAAATCGTGGTTTCGCGCCACGCCACGCTCCTGCCCTTCGGGCCCGTCGATGGCAGTAACAATGTCCATTGAAACGGCATGCCCCACTCAGGCGAGCGGTGACACAGCCCGCTCCCGTCAATGTGGCAAACGCTTCTTTAACTGGCGCTCGGTATGATCTGCTCAACACCGTTCCGAGCAGATGCCATGCCAAACAAGCCGAATTTCCGTTTCACCCACTACGACCTCAAGGAACAGCGCGCGGGCACCGTCATCGAGGTGACGCTGAACGCTGTCGCCAATGTACGGCTGATGACGGCGCCGAATTACCAGCGCTTCACCGAGGTTCTCGATTTCAAGTATGTCGGGGGGGTGGCGCGCAAATCGCCCATTCGCGTACCGATCCCCGAAAGCGGGAACTGGCATCTGGTGGTCGATATGGAAGGCCACCACGGGCTGGCGGAATCGTCGGTCAAGATCATCACCGCGCCGGCCAATCAGAAACGCGCGTCCTGATCAGCGCGGATTGCGCTCTTTCCTCAGCTTCGACCACCAGTCCAGCCGCTTGCGGATGTCGCGCTCGAAACCACGTTCGGGCGGATCGTAGAAAGTCTGGCGGCCCATCTTCTCGGGGAAATAGTCCTGGCCTGAAAAGGCATCGGGCTCATCGTGGTCGTAGCGATAGCCCTCGTTGTATCCCTCATCCTTCATCAGCTTGGTTGGCGCGTTGAGGATGTGCTTGGGCGGCAGCAACGAGCCGTTCTGCTTGGCGGCCGTGGTCGCGGCCTTGAAAGCGGTATAGACGGCGTTCGATTTCGGCGCGGTGGCGAGATAGACGCAGGCCTGCGCCAGCGCCAGTTCCCCCTCCGGCGAGCCGAGATAGTCGTAGGCGTCCTTGGCGGCATTGCAGATGACGAGCGCCTGCGGATCGGCAAGGCCGATGTCCTCGACCGCCATGCGCACCAACCGACGCCCGAGATAGAGCGGGTCCTCTCCGGCATCGAACATCCGGGCAAGATAATAAAGAGCGGCATCCGGGTCGGAGCCGCGAACCGACTTGTGCAATGCGGAGATGAGGTTGTAGTGGCCATCCTGCGCCTTGTCGTAGACAGGGGCGCGGCGCTGGACGATGCGAGTCAGGCCCTCGGTATCGAAGATCTCGTCCGGGCGTGCGGCGCGCCAGACCTCTTCGGCCAATGTCAGCACGGCACGCCCATCGCCATCGGCCATGCGGAGCAGGCTGATTCTCGCCTCCGGCGTCAGCGGCAGCTCCTTCTCTTCGGCCGTCTCCGCCCGGGTCAGCAGTTCGGCCAGGCTCTGGTCGTCATGCGACTTGAAGGTCAGGACACGGGCGCGGGAGAGAAGAGCGGCGTTTAGTTCGAAGGACGGGTTCTCGGTGGTGGCGCCGACGAGGATGACGGTGCCGTCTTCCATGACAGGCAGGAAGCTATCCTGCTGTGCGCGGTTGAAGCGATGGATCTCGTCAACAAAGAGCAACGTCTGGCGTCCGTCCATGCGGCGCAGGCGGGCCGATTCGAACACCTTCTTCAGATCGGCGACGCCGGAGAAGATCGCCGAGATCTGCTCGAAGGCGAGCCCCGCCTCGCCCGACAGAAGCCGGGCAACGGTGGTCTTGCCGGTGCCAGGCGGCCCCCAGAATATCATCGATCCCAACGAGCCGCTTTCGATCATCCGCCTGAGAACGCCGTCCTCACCGGTCAGGTGATCCTGTCCGGTGACGTCGGCGATCGTCTGCGGTCGAAGCCGATCGGCAAGCGGCCGCCGGCTGGCGACCCCTTCCGGTATGCGCGGCGCGAAGAGATCGTTGCTCATCGGAAGAACTGTCGGATGCGCTGGCCGTCGCGTTCGATCTCGACTCGCCAGAAGCTTGGATCCTTCGCAGCCATGGCGGCGAGCTCCTGGGTGGTCTTCACGTCTGCGCCATTGACCGAGACGATGATGTCCTTCGGCTGGAAGCCGAGCTGGGCGGCGATCGAGCCGTCCTTAAGCTCGGAAACGACGACACCGGTGCTTTCGCTGGTCATACGGAGCTCGTCGGCAACGCGTGGCGAGAGGTTTTCGACCACGGCGCCGGTGAAGGGCGAGCGGCCGTCGATGGTGCGCTGGTCGCGCGGTGTCGTTTCCGGCGCCTTGCCGAGCGTGATGCTGACGTGCTCCTGCTTGCCGTTGTCGGTGACGGCGAGATCGACAGCCTTGCCGAGGCCGGCGGTGGTCAGGCGATAAAGCAGCGCATCGGGATGCTCGACGGATACGCCATCGACCGCGGTGATGACCTCGCCGGCTTTCAGACCCGCTTTCGCGGCCGGGCCATCATCGGTGACCTTGACGACGATGGCGCCGCGCGCCTTGCCGAGGCCAAGTGCATCGGCGACGTCGGAGGTGACCGCATCGAAGGTGGCGCCGACATAGGGGCGCTCGAAGGTCTTCACGCCCGCGTCGGCCGCTGCCAGGAACACCTTGACCAGATTGGCGGGAATGGCGAAGCCGATGCCGTTGGAGCCGCCACCACGCGAGAAGATCGCGGTGTTGATGCCGATCAGTTCGCCCTTCATGTTCATCAGCGCGCCACCGGAATTGCCGGGATTGATCGACGCGTCGGTCTGGATGAAGAAGCCGAATTCGTTCTTGACCACCTGGTTGCGGGCAAGCGCCGACACGATACCCGACGTGACCGTCTGGCCGACGCCGAAGGGATTGCCGATGGCGAGCACGAGATCGCCGACCTCGACCGCGTCGGAATTCCCGATCGGCAGCGCCGGGAATGTTTCTTTGGTATCGACCCTGAGGACGGCGAGATCGAGCCGGTCATCCTTCAGGACGACCTTGCAGGGAAATTCGCGGCCATCCGACAGAGCGATCTTGATATCGTCGGCGCCTTCGATGACGTGGTTGTTGGTGACGATGGTGCCGTTGGCTTCGATGATGACGCCCGAGCCCAGCGACGATTGCTTCTCGGTGCGGTTCGGCATCTGCTGGCCGAAGAACTGCTCGAAGAAGGGATCACCGGCGAAGGGCGACTGGCGGCGGATGGTCTTTTCCGCGTAGACGTTGACCACCGCACCCGCGGTCTGCTTGACCAGCGGCGCAAAGGACAGCTGCATTTCCATCTGGCTCTGCGGGACAGTCTTCGCAGTCTGTGCGTGGGCATTGATCGGCAGTGCAAGCACCAGAGCGAGCAGCGGCAGTGAAGCGCGCTTCAACAGGTCGTGCATGAGAATCCCTTCTGAGAATAATAGTCTAGAAACGTTGTAGTGCCCGACGCTAGAAAGGAAAGAGGGCGGAAGCATGGACGAATGAGGCGGCTCACCGGATGCTTCAGGTTCTTGCCAAACTGAGTCAGGAACGACAGGCATGCAACTGATATCAAAGGCCAAACTCTGGGCAAAGTCACTGAAGCGTGACGTCGTCGCGCTGTGGCTTGCCGCGCGGGACAAAATGGTGCCGTGGTGCGCCAAGGCGGTGGCAGGCGGCGTAGCGGCCTATGCGCTTTCGCCGGTGGACCTGATCCCGGATTTCATACCCGTGATCGGCTACCTCGACGATTTGATCATCGTGCCACTCGGCATCATGCTGGCCGTCAGGCTCATTCCACCGGCGCTGATGGTGAGTTGCGTGCAACAGCATCGGAACGGCTGACGCGACCTGTGAGCCGCGTCGCGCTGCTGTTCGTCCTTGCCATATGTGCGGCCTGCATCATCTTCATCGGCATGGCGCTCATCGGGGCCATCATCGATCGAACGGGAACACATGCATGACGCGACACAGCAAGCCTCTCCTCCTCACCGCCGCCGCCTTCCTGTTCTCCACCGCAGGCATCAGCCATGCGGCTAGTTTCGACTGCGAGGCGAAGGAACTCAAGCCGGACGAGAAGGCGATCTGCGACAACCGCGCGCTCAACGACGCCGATGTGAAGATGGTGACGACCTTCGATCTGCTCTCCGGCCTGTTGGCCATGGGCTCACGCGGGACGATGCAGGACGAGCAGACGGCATGGCTGAAGAAGCGGCAGGAATGTAGCGCCGACGTTGCCTGCATCCAGGCGGCTTACGACACACGACTGAAACAACTGGGTGAAAGCTACAAAAACATAAACCGGCCGCTTTGAGGCGACCGGTTTATAATGGAGCTGACTCCTAATCAGCGTGTTCAGTGATCGCCGAGATCGCGAACCGCGCCGCGGTCGGCGCTGGTGGCAAAAGCCGCATAGGCCTTCAGCGCCTTGGTGACGTTGCGCTTGCGATGCTCGGCAGGATGCCAGCCCTTGGCGTCCTGTTCGGCGCGGCGGGTCGCCAGTTCCTTGTCGTCGACGCGCAGACTGATCGTGCGGTTCGGAATGTCGATGTCGATCATGTCGCCTTCGCGGACGAGACCGATGGTGCCGCCGTTCGCCGCTTCCGGCGAGGCGTGACCGATCGACAGGCCCGACGTACCCCCGGAGAACCGACCATCGGTGATCAGCGCGCAAGCCTTGCCGAGGCCCTTCGACTTCAGGTAGCTAGTCGGATAGAGCATTTCCTGCATGCCGGGGCCGCCCTTCGGGCCTTCGTAGCGGATAACGACAACGTCGCCGGCGACAACCTGGTTGGACAGGATCGCCTTGACCGACGCGTCCTGGCTCTCGAACACCTTGGCCGGGCCGGAGAATTTCAGGATCGATTCATCGACGCCCGCCGTCTTCACGATGCAGCCGTCGAGCGCCAGGTTGCCCTTCAGGACGGCGAGACCGCCGTCCTTGGAGAAGGGATGCTGGGCATCGCGGATGACGCCCTTTTCGCGATCGAGGTCGAGTTCTTCCCAGCGCGAGCTCTGGCTGAAGGCCGTCTGCGTGGGCACGCCACCGGGGGCAGCACTGAAGAGGTCGAACGCCGCCTTGTTGTCGGTCACGGCGACGTCCCACTGTGCCAGCGCTTCGCGCATGGTGGGAGCGTGAACGGTCGGCAGATCGACGTTCAGCAGTCCGGCGCGGTCGAGTTCGCCGAGGATCGCCATGATGCCGCCGGCGCGGTGCACGTCTTCCATGTGGACGTCGGACTTCGCGGGCGCCACCTTGGACAGGCAGGGCACGCGGCGCGACAGACGATCGATATCATCCATGGTGAAATCGATCTCACCCTCATGCGCTGCGGCAAGAATGTGGAGCACGGTGTTGGTCGAGCCGCCCATGGCGATATCGAGCGCCATGGCGTTTTCGAAGGCGCCCTTGCTGGCGATGGTGCGCGGCAGAGCGGTAACGTCGTCCTGCTCGTAATAGCGCTTGGCGAGAGCCACGACGCGACGGCCGGCTTCGAGGAAGAGTTCCTTGCGGTCCGAATGGGTGGCGAGCGTCGAACCGTTTCCGGGTAACGACAGACCCAGGGCTTCGGTCAGACAGTTCATCGAGTTGGCGGTGAACATGCCGGAGCAGGAGCCGCAGGTCGGGCAAGCGGAGCGTTCGATGACGGCGACGTCCTCGTCGCTGATCTTGTCGTCGGCGGCGGCGACCATGGCGTCGACGAGGTCGAGCGACACCTTCTTGCCGTGCATGACGACCTTGCCGGCTTCCATCGGGCCACCTGATACGAAGACCGTCGGGATGTTGAGGCGCAGCGACGCCATCAGCATGCCGGGGGTGATCTTGTCGCAGTTGGAGATGCAGACCATGGCGTCGGCGCAGTGGGCGTTGACCATGTATTCAACGCTGTCGGCGATCAACTCACGCGACGGAAGCGAATAGAGCATGCCGTCATGGCCCATGGCGATGCCGTCGTCGACCGCAATGGTGTTGAACTCCTTGGCGACGCCGCCGGCCGCTTCGATCTCGCGGGCGACGAGCTGGCCGAGGTCCTTGAGGTGGACGTGGCCGGGCACGAACTGGGTGAATGAGTTCACCACCGCGATGATCGGCTTGCCGAAGTCCGAATCCTTCATGCCCGTCGCGCGCCAAAGGCCGCGTGCGCCTGCCATGTTACGGCCGTGGGTCGTGGTTCTGGAACGATAAGCTGGCATGGGTGTATTCCTCGAATTGCCGGAAGTCGTTGACGACGCCTGGCGCGAGCACTTCAAAGAAGGCTTGCAAGCCTGACATTGCTGCTTTTTGGAATTGTCCTAATCCAAACGGTATGTACTGTCACTACCGGGAAGGCCGAAACCGGTACGCCCGGCTCTGCTCCCGGCATCTGGCATATACGTATGCAGCCGGCATTTTGTTACCAGCGCGCACCATAAACACCATACACAAAAAATTGGCTTTCTGCAGACGGGATGCCGGGCATAAACATTGATCCAAAGACGCGGCCCGCGCGTTCTAGCTTCAGGCCGAGCGATCACGCTCAGGAGGTTCCGAATGCCCACTTACCGTCCACCGAAGATCGCTTCATCGGAAATCACCCCGCGTCAGGTCTATATGGGGCGGCGCGAGTTTCTTGGAACCGCGACGCTCGGCGCAATGGCGCTTTATGGCGCAGGCCAAGCCACTGCTGCGGCGCTGACCACCATCGACAGCAAATACACCGTCGATGAAAAGCTCACCCCCATCAAGGACGTGACGAGCTACAACAATTTCTACGAATTCGGCCTCGACAAGGGCGACCCGATCGCTAATTCCGGCGACTTCAAGCCGATGCCATGGACGATCACCGTCGACGGCATGGTGGGCAAGCCCGGAACCTTCGATCTCGGTGCGCTGATGAAGGAGTTTCCGATCGAGAGCCGCACCTACCGGATGCGATGTGTCGAGGCCTGGTCCATGGTCATCCCTTGGGACGGCTTTCCGCTCGCATCGCTCTTGAAGAAAGTCGAACCGCTCGGGAGCGCCAAATACGTGGCGTTCGAGACCGTGATGCGCCCCGAAGAGATGCCGGGTCAGAAGGGCATTTTCCAGTCACTGGAATGGCCCTATGTCGAGGGTCTCAGGCTCGACGAGGCCAACCATCCGCTGACGCTGCTGGCCGTCGGCCTCTACGGCGAGACGCTGCCGAACCAGAACGGCGCACCGATACGGCTTGTCGTTCCGTGGAAATACGGGTTCAAGGGGATCAAGTCGATCGTGCGGATCACGCTGACCGACAAGGAGCCGAAGAACACCTGGCAGGTGACCAATGCGCAGGAATATGGCTTCTACGCCAACGTCAATCCCGCCGTCGATCATCCACGCTGGAGCCAGGCCACGGAACGGCGCATCGGCGAGAGCGGGTTCTTCGGAGCCAGCCGCCATCCGACGCTGCCGTTCAACGGCTATGGTGACGAAGTGGCGAGCCTCTATGCCGGCATGGACCTGAAGGCGAACTTCTGATGGCCCTCCCGTCCCTCAGCCTGCCGAAGCGTTGGCAGCCGGCGTCGGTCTGGCTGCTCTATGTGGTCGGGCTGCTGCCGGCCGTCTGGACGTTCTATCTCGGCGCCACCGATCAACTCGGCGCTGATCCGGTGAAGACCTTCGAACTGTTCTTGGGGCTGTGGGCGATCCGATTCCTGATATTGACGCTTGCCGTATCCCCTGCCCGCGATCTGCTGGGCTGGAACTACCTGCGTTATCGCCGCGCGCTCGGGCTTCTCTGTTTTTACTACGTGGCGATGCATTTCGCCGTCTATATGGTGCTTGACCAGGCGCTGGATGTGTCGGCCGTCGTCGATGACGTCCTGAAGCGTCCTTTCATCATGTTCGGCATGGCCGGACTGGTGCTGCTGGTGCCGCTCGCGGTGACGTCGAACAACCTCTCGATCCGCAAGATGGGCTCGAACTGGATCTGGCTGCACAAGCTGGTCTACATCGCCGCCGGCTGCGGCGCGGTGCACTTCGCGCTGTCGACCAAGCTGCTGGACCTCGAGCAGTATGTCTATGTCGGGTTGATCCTGCTGTTGATCCTTTATCGCTCATATCGGCCGATCGCACGCAGCAGGAAGCGAGGCCAGGGACGGCGCGGCGCTGGGACGCGCGCGGCCGGCGCCGCCGGCTGAAGCAGCCACAGTTTCGCGGGCCCTTGTTTCAATCCCAAAAACGAAAACAGCCGGGCTTTGCAGCCCGGCTGTTTTGTTTCCGGCGAACCGAAAATGATTAAGCGGCTTCAGCAGCTGCTGCTTCGGCCTCGACGCGTGCCTTGTCGGCTGCGCCCTTGGCGAAGGTGTCGCGGTCAACGAATTCGATGACGGCGAGAGCGGCGTTGTCGCCCTGACGGTAGCCGGCCTTCATGATACGCAGGTAGCCGCCGTTGCGGGTTGCGTAGCGCGAAGCGATCGTGTCGAACAGCTTCGAAACGATGGCGGTGTCGCGGATCTGCGAGATCGCCTGACGACGAGCATGCAGATCGCCGCGCTTGCCAAGGGTGACGAGCTTTTCAACGATCGGACGGATTTCCTTTGCCTTCGGCAAAGTCGTTACGATCTGCTCATGCAGGATGAGCGAAGCCGCCATGTTGGCAAACATTGCCTTGCGGTGGCTTGCAGTTCTATTCAGCTTGCGGCCGGCTTTACCGTGGCGCATGGCTATTCTCCTTCACTTGCAGGCTATTGCCTGCCGTTTGAACGTTAGTATTGGTCTTCGTAGCGCTTGGCGAGATCTTCGATGTTCTCAGGCGGCCATGCCGGCACTTCCATGCCGAGGTGCAGGCCCATGGAAGCGAGAACTTCCTTGATTTCGTTCAGCGACTTGCGACCAAAATTCGGCGTGCGGAGCATTTCTGCTTCGGTCTTCTGAATGAGGTCGCCGATGTAGACGATGTTGTCGTTCTTCAGGCAGTTTGCCGAACGAACGGACAGTTCGAGTTCGTCCACCTTCTTGAGGAGGGCCGGGTTGAAAGCGAGTTCGGTGACTGCTTCCTCTTCGGTTTCCTTCTGCGGCTCGTCGAAGTTGACGAACACGCCAAGCTGATCCTGCAGGATGCGCGCCGCGAAAGCGACAGCATCTTCACCGGTGATCGAACCATCGGTTTCGATGGTCATGTTCAGCTTGTCGTAGTCGAGAACCTGTCCTTCGCGGGTATTTTCTACCTTGTAGGACACCTTCTTGACCGGCGAATAAAGGCTATCGACCGGAATGAGACCGATCGGAGCATCTTCCGCACGATTGCGATCGGCAGGAACGTAGCCCTTGCCGTTGTTGACCGTGAATTCCATACGGATTTCGGCACCCTCATCGAGCGTGCAGATGACATGCTCAGGGTTGAGGATTTCGATATCGCCGACCGTCTGAATGTCGCCAGCCGTAACAACGCCAGGACCCTGCTTACGCACGACCATGCGCTTTGCGTCGTCGCCATCCATCTTGATGGCGATTTCCTTGATGTTGAGAACGATGTCGGTAACGTCTTCACGGACGCCAGGGATCGACGAGAACTCATGCAGCACGCCATCGATCTGCACCGCCGTCACTGCAGCACCGCGCAGCGAGGAGAGCAGAACGCGGCGAAGCGCGTTGCCGAGGGTGAGGCCGAAACCACGCTCAAGCGGCTCTGCTACCAGAGTTGCCTTGATGCGCGAGCTCGACGAGAACTCAACCTTGTTCGGCTTGATCAGTTCCTGCCAGTTTTTCTGAATCATATTTTTGCCTTCCGTTCGTTGTCACCATCCAATCGTGACAACCGAGCTTGAGAAGCACCGGGAGCGATAACCCGCTCACCGGTGTTGTGAGTGGCGATGATCAGACGCGACGCTTCTTGCGCGGGCGGCAACCATTGTGCGGGATCGGGGTCACGTCGCGGATGGACGTGATCATGAAACCAGCAGCCTGGAGGGCGCGCAGAGCAGATTCACGACCCGAACCCGGACCGCAAACTTCAACTTCCAGCGACTTCATGCCGTGTTCCTGCGCCTTCTTGGCAGCATCTTCAGCGGCGATCTGAGCGGCGAACGGGGTCGACTTGCGCGAGCCCTTGAAGCCCTTGGCGCCAGCAGACGACCAGGCAATGGCGTTGCCCTGTGCGTCGGTGATCGTGATCATCGTGTTGTTGAAGGTCGAGTTGACGTGAGCAACGCCCGACGAAATGTTTTTACGTTCGCGACGGCGAACGCGTACGGCTTCCTTGGCCATTTTTAAAATCCCTTTCTTGGATCTCTGCACCGCCGTAATACCAGCGGCTACACCGGAACGAGACCTTGCGGCCCTGCCCGAAACTCAAAAGAGGCCGGCGCAGACCGCCAGCCTCCCAATCCCCGGTCGCCCGGAAATTACTTCTTCTTACCAGCGATCGCCTTTGCAGGACCCTTGCGGGTGCGAGCATTGGTGTGCGTGCGCTGACCGCGGACCGGAAGACCACGGCGATGACGCAGGCCGCGGTAGCAGCCCAGGTCCATCAGACGCTTGATGTTCATCGAGGTTTCGCGACGCAGGTCGCCTTCAACCTGATAATCGCGATCGATGGTTTCGCGGATCTGCAGGACTTCAGCGTCGGTGAGCTGATTGACACGACGGTCAGCCGGAATACCGACCTTCTCGACGATTTCCTGTGCGAATTTCGAACCAATCCCGTGAATATACGTCAGCGCAATAACAACGCGCTTTGCAGTCGGGATGTTGACGCCAGCGATACGTGCCACGCCTATTCTCCTTGCGTTCCAGTTGCCATCCGGCAAGTGGTGTCTCGTTACACGGCCATGAACGGCCGCAATTACAATTCAGGTTCTCAACAAGTCAAAACGATCGAACCCGGAACTTCCTTGGGAAGGCCGCGCCGATCGCATTAAATTTCGCGAGTTGGCGCGGTGTTTAGCGGAATCAGTGCCCAAAAGCAACCGCTCCCGCCAAGTTTATTTCCAAAGCCCTAAAGCTTCGAAAGGATCGCTTCGATCTCGCCGGTGACGTGATCGATGTCGGCCATGCCATCCACCGACTTCAACTTGCCCTTGGCATAGTAGTAGCCGATCAGAGGAGATGTTTCTTTGTAATAGGCCTGAAGGCGGGTGACCACCGTCTCGGCATTGTCATCGGGACGACGCTTGAAATGCGTCGATCCGCAACGATCGCAGACACCCTCGACCGAAGGCTTGTTGTCCGTATCGTGATAGCCGGCGCCGCAGTTGGCGCATGTGTAACGACCGGACACGCGATGCGCGAGAATGCCGTCGTCGACCACGATCTGGATCACCGAGGACAGCTCAAGGCCCTTTTCCTTCAGCATGGCTTCCGTCGCGTCCGCCTGTACCAGCGTCCGCGGAAAGCCATCGAGAATGAAGCCCTTGGCACAGTCCGGCTGATCGAGCCGCTCGGAGATGATGGCGTTGACCACCTCGTCCGGAACCAGCTTGCCGGCCTTCATCAATGCGTCTGCACGTTTACCAACCTCTGTACCGGCCTGGACGGCTGCACGGAGCATGTCACCAGTGGAAAGTTGCGGAATGCCGTACTTTTCCACGATCCGCTGAGCCTGGGTCCCCTTACCCGCGCCCGGCGGCCCTAAAAGTATAAGTCTCATCGCCCCCGCTTCCCTCCACGCAACTTCGATTTCTTGATCAGGCCTTCATATTGCTGCGCGATCAAGTGCCCCTGGATCTGTGCAACCGTATCAAGAGTTACGCTAACGACGATCAAAAGCGAAGTGCCACCAAGGGATAATGGAATCCCGGTCTGCGACACAAGAATCTCAGGAAGAATACAGACGAACACCAGATAGATCGCGCCGATGACCGTGATGCGGGTCAGAACGTAATCGATGTATTCCGCGGTGCGTTCACCGGGACGGATGCCCGGGATGAAGCCGCCGTGCTTCTTCAGATTGTCGGCCGTATCCTTCGGGTTGAAGACGATGGCCGTGTAGAAGAAGGCGAAGAAGGCGATCAGCAGACCGTAGAGAAGCATGTAGAGCGGCTGGCCGTGACCGAGTGCCGCGACGACCGACGTGATCCAAGGCGGCATGTTCGTCGTGCTGGCAAAGCCTGCGATGGTTGCCGGCAGCAGAAGCAGCGACGACGAGAAGATCGCAGGGATAACGCCCGACGTGTTCAGCTTCAGAGGCAGATGCGAGGTGTCGCCCTGGAACATGCGATTGCCGACTTGGCGCTTCGGATACTGGATCAGAAGACGGCGCTGCGCACGCTCGACGAAGACGATGACGGCGATCACGGCGATGGCAACGATGATGACTGCGAGAATCAACGTAGTGGACAGGGCGCCAGTGCGGCCGAGTTCAAGCGTGCCGGCAAGAGCGGTCGGAAGACCAGCTGCAATGCCTGCGAAAATGATCAGCGAGATACCGTTGCCGATACCGCGCGAGGTGATCTGCTCGCCAAGCCACATCAGGAACATCGTGCCGCCAAGCAGCGTGATAACAGTCGATACGCGGAAGAAGATGCCCGGATCGACAACAAGCCCCTGCCCGCTTTCAAGGCCAACGGCGATGCCGTAGGCCTGCAGCGTACCCAGAAGAACCGTGCCGTAGCGGGTATACTGGTTGATGATTTTGCGACCCTGCTCGCCTTCCTTCTTCAGGTTCTCGAGCGCCGGGACGACCGAGGTCATCAACTGCACGATGATCGAAGCGGAGATGTAGGGCATGATGCCGAGCGCGAAGATCGCCATGCGCTGTACGGCGCCGCCCGAGAACATGTTGAAGAGACCGAGGATACCGCCGGCCTGGCCACTGAAGGCTGCCGCGTAAGCTTCCGGATTGAGACCCGGGAGCGGAATGTGAGTGCCCAACCGGTAAACGAGGAGAGCTGCCAGTGTAAACCACAGGCGCTTCTTGAGATCCTCGGCTTTGGCGAAGGTCGAGAAATTGAGGTTGGAAGCCAACTGTTCCGCTGCAGACGCCATGCGTTTCTCCGCGCTACCGGTTTCGGGCTCTGACCAAGCGAAAGGCAGACCGCCGAATCGGCATTTCTGAATTATTCAAAAGCGGGCTTTGGACGGATTGCGGGCGCAACCTATGCCTCACCCTGTTATTCGTTCGACCGATCCTGATGCACGTGCATCCGGCCGGTTTTTGTGAGGCTCACATATGGGAGCAAAACCGCCCGGTGTGAAGCACCCCGGGCGGTTTATCATAGATTAAATTATTCCGCAGCTGCGGCAGAAAGAAGCGTGACGGAACCGCCAGCCTTTTCGATCTTTTCGACTGCCGGCTTGGAAGCGCCAGCAACTTCGAACTTGACCTTTGCCTTCAACTCGCCGTCGGCGAGAACGCGGACGCCGTCCTTGACGCGACGGATAACGCCGGCAGCCTTGAGAGCTGCTGCATCAACCGTGTTCTTGGCGTCGAGCTTGCCAGCGTCGATCGCAGCCTGAACACGCTCAAGCGACACGACAACGAAGTCGGACTTGAAGATGTTGTTGAAGCCGCGCTTCGGCAGACGACGGTAGATTGGCATCTGACCGCCTTCGAAGCCGTTGATGGCAACGCCCGAACGGGACTTCTGACCCTTGACGCCGCGACCACCGGTCTTGCCCGAGCCCGAACCGATACCGCGGCCGAGGCGCTTGCGGCTATGGGTCGAACCTTCGTTGTCTTTGATTTCATTGAGTTTCATAGCGAATACTCCCTGCTTACTTCTCGTCGACGACGCGAACGAGATGCTGGACAGCACGGATCATGCCACGAACGGAAGGCGTATCTTCCAGCGTGCGTTGACGGTGCATCTTGTTCAGCCCGAGACCGATCAGCGTCTTGCGCTGGTAGTCCGGACGGCGAATCGGGCTGCCGATCTGCTCGACGGTGACCGTCTTAGCTTCGGTCTTCTTTGTAGCCTTGGCCATGGATCAGCTCCTCTTATTCTTCAGAAGCGTTACCGGAAGCGGCACGGCGAGCCTGAAGCGTTGCATACTTGATGCCGCGCTGAGCTGCGATGTCCTTCGGATGAACCTGGTTCTTGAGAGCGTCGAACGTCGCGCGAACCATGTTGTACGGGTTGGACGAGCCGGTCGACTT
>Ga0247741_1000135_pt1 | contig 52328 bp, 54 predicted proteins | sample UWRJL213509R2_FD_180945 | JGI IMG/M metagenome (GOLD analysis project Ga0247741, IMG submission 180945) | Plant litter microbial communities from Arlington Agricultural Research Station in Wisconsin, United States - UWRJ-L213-509R-2 | ecosystem: Environmental > Terrestrial > Plant litter >... | reverse complement strand
CCGGAATGCTCTTCATCGACGTCGATGACGACTTCTTCGATCGGCTCCATCAGCTGATCGCTCTCGTCGCGGTGCATGACGACGCGTGGACGCGACACGGCGAGCTCGAAGCCTTCGCGGCGCATGGTTTCGATCAGAACGGCGAGCTGCAATTCGCCGCGGCCGGAGACGTAGAACGAATCCTTGCCTTCGGCTTCTTCGATCTTCAGCGCGACGTTGCCTTCGGCTTCCTTGAACAGGCGGTCGCGGATGACGCGCGAGGTGACCTTGTCACCTTCGGTGCCGGCCAGCGGGCTGTCGTTGACGATGAAGGACATCGTAACGGTCGGCGGGTCGATCGGCTGCGCCGTCAGCGCTTCGGTGATCGCGGGATCACAGAAGGTGTCGGCAACCGTGCCCTTGGAAAGGCCGGCGATGGCGACGATGTCGCCTGCATGCGCTTCTTCGATCGAGGTGCGCTCGATGCCGCGGAAAGCGAGAATCTTCGAGATACGGCCGGTTTCGATCAGCTTGCCATCCTGGCCGAGAACCTTGACGGCCTGGTTCGGCTTGATCGAGCCGGAATTGATGCGGCCGGTGATGATGCGGCCGAGGAAGGGGTTGGCTTCCAGGATCGTGCCGATCATCGTGAAGGGGCCTTCGGCAACCGTCGGTTCCGGAACGTGGCTGAGCACGAGGTCGAGCAGCGGTGCGAGCCCCTGGTCCTTCGGGCCTTCAGGCGCAACGTTCATCCAGCCATCACGGCCCGAACCGTAGAGGATCGGGAAGTCGAGCTGTTCGTCGGTGGCGTCGAGGCTCGCGAAGAGGTCGAACACTTCGTTGATGACTTCCTCGTGGCGGCCATCGGGACGGTCGATCTTGTTGATCGCGACGATCGGGCGAAGACCGACCTTCAGCGCCTTGGAGACGACGAACTTCGTCTGCGGCATCGGGCCTTCAGAGGAGTCGACCAGAACGATCGCGCCATCCACCATCGACAGGATACGCTCGACTTCACCGCCGAAGTCGGCGTGGCCGGGGGTGTCGACGATGTTGATGCGAACGCCCTTCCACTCGACCGAGGTCGCCTTGGCAAGGATCGTGATACCGCGTTCCTTTTCCAGATCGTTCGAGTCCATGACGCGTTCTGCAACGCGCTGGTTGTCGCGGAACGAGCCGGACTGTTTCAGGAGCTCGTCAACCAGGGTCGTTTTGCCATGGTCAACGTGCGCGATGATCGCGATGTTGCGAAGTGCCATATGTCTAGATCTCTGAGGCTGGGGCGCCAAGCTGGGAGGGCGCCAATTGCATTTGGGCGGCTCATACAGTGTTTTTCGCCGTTGTGAAAGGGGGGAGCCCGCAATGATAGGGATACGGCCGATGAATGCATCGCGTCAGCTCGATATATCGGGGTCGAGAACCACCCGCCAGAGCTCCTGGTCGTTGCGATCCATCAGACGCACCGTCAGCTGCGCCGTCCTGCCGTCGATGTCGACAAGCCCGAAGAACTGCATGCCGTCCGATGGCGGCAGGTTCTGCTCGCCGCCGCCGGGCGCCGCCTTCATGAACTTCACTTCGGGGCCGAAGGTCATGTCGAGCTGTTGCGGCCCATAGGTGCCGGAATGCAGCGGCCCGGCGACGAACTCCCAGAACGGCAGAAACTCCTTGAAGCTCGCCTTTTCGGGGCTGTAGTGATGCGCCGCCGCGTAATGCACGTCGGCCGTCAGCCAGATCATGTTCGAGATCCCGGCATCGCGGATGAAGCGCAGCAGATCGGCGAACTCTAGTTCTCGCCCGCGCGGCGCGCCATTATCGCCATTGGAAAAGGATTCCGATCCCTGTCGCTTGCCGTAATCGTCCCATAGGACGAGCCCGATCGGCAGGTCACAGGCGATCACCTTCCAGGTTGCCGTTGAACGCACCAGCGCGCGCTTCAGCCACGCCACCTGCTTTTCCCCGAGCAACCGTGAATCCGGCGAAAGATCGGTATCGAGCCCATGGCTGTTCGGCCCGCGATAGGAGCGCAGGTCGACGAAGAACACGTCGAGCAGCGGCCCGTAGGAAACCTTGCGATAGACCCGCCCCGGCTCCTCGGCGAGATGGCGCGTCGGCGTCATCTCGTGGAACGCCTGGGCCGCCCGCGCCGACAGCGTCGCGATCGACTTCTCCTTGTAGCGGTCGTCGTCACGAAGATCGGTGGAGGGCGACCAGTTGTTCAGCACCTCGTGGTCGTCCCACTGGTAGAACACCGGGCAGACCGCGTTCAGCGCCTTCACGTGGTCGTCGAGCATGTTGTAGGTCCACTGGCCGCGAAACTGCTCGAGTGTCTGGGCGATCTCGCGTTTGGCATCGGTGACCAACCGGTTTTTCCAGAAGCCGCCGTTGCGCAACGTGATCTCGTCGGGCACCGGATTGTCGGCATAGATGGTGTCGCCGGAATGGATCATGAAATCCGGCCGGTGATAGGCGATCGTCGCATAGGTCCGCATCCCCTCGTCGTCGATCCCCCACCCCTGCCCGACCGTATCGCCCGACCAGACAAAGCGGATGTCGCGCGTCTTGACCGGCGCGGTGCGGAACTGCCCGAGGATCGGTTCGGAGAGACTGTTCACATCCTGCAGGTCGGCGGCCCGGAACCGATAGAAGATCTCCTGATCCTCAGGCAGATCCTGCAGCAAGAGCTTCGCCGTCAGGTCGGTCTCATGGGTGACGTCGATCGACGGCAACCGGATGGCGTTGGAGAACTTGTCGGTGGTGGCATATTCCACCTGCAGCCGCGACGGCCGATCGACCCGCGTCCAGATCACCCCCGAGCTCGCATCGACATCGCCGGACTGGACGCCCGAGGTGAACAGCGGCCGGCTGGAGGAACCTCGCGCATAATACGGCATCGCCAGCCCCGCCAGCGCAAACCCGCCGACCGCCCCCATCGAAGACAGAAAGCGCCGGCGTGTCGGTTGCGTCAATGTCATGCGATGGCTGTTCCGGCTTGCGAGAACGGGACCAATCTCCCGCGCCCAGCCTATGGCCGGCGGTCATGTCATCTGGTTGAAGGCGGCGTGACGGTTGTCTGAAGGTTTGGCGACAGTTTTGTGTTGGGTGGGTTGCCTTCGGCTCACGCTGCAGCCCGCGATACCCCCCTCTGTCCTGCCGGACATCTCCCCCTCAAGGGGGGAGATCGGATGGGGTTACCCGCTCGCTCCACGGTCATTGTTAGAATGGGAGATGGCCAGGGGTCGATCTCCCCCCTTGAGGGGGAGATGCCCGGCAGGGCAGAGGGGGGTGCCTTGTGCGCCGAAGCAAAGACACTCTCAGCCAACCGACAAAACCCTCACCCATCACTCCCCGACAGCTCCTCGAACGTCGCCAGCCCGCGCTTCACCAGCATCGCATCCGGGCTCGGCAGCTTGCCGCGGAAGGCCCGATACGCATCCTCCGGATCCACCGACCCGCCGCTCGAATAGATATGCTGGCGCAGCTTGCTTGCCACATCGCCGTTGAACGCGTCGCCCGTTTCCTCGAAGGCCGAAAACGCGTCCGCGTCGAGAACCTCCGACCACATGTAGGAATAGTAACCGGCCGAATAGCCGCCCGAGAAGATGTGCTGGAAGTGCGGAGAGGCATGCCGCATCACCATCGATTTCGGCATGCCGAGCTCCGCAAGCACTTCGGCCTGCACCGCCATCGGATCCTCGACCGTCTCGCGCGTGTGGAACGCCATGTCGACCAGCGCCGACGAGGTGAACTCCACCGTGTTGAACCCGGCATTGAAGCTACGCGCTGCCAGCACCTTGTCGAGCAGCGCCTCCGGCATCGGCTCGCCGGTCTCGAAATGCACCGCGTATTGCTTCAGGATTTCGGGCACCGTCAGCCAGTGCTCGTAGAGTTGCGAGGGCAGCTCGACGAAATCGCGCGACACGCCGGTGCCCGACACCGATGGGTAAGTGACGTTGGAGAGCATGCCGTGCAGCGCGTGGCCGAACTCGTGGAACAGCGTGCGGGCATCGTCGAGCGACAGCAGCGCCGGCTTGCCTTCGGCCGGCTTGGCGAAATTGCAGACATTATAGATGATCGGCAGCTCGCCGCTGGCGCCATTCTTCATCGGCAGCTTGTGCTGCGACTGGAACGCGCTCATCCAGGCGCCGGAACGCTTCGAGCCGCGGGCGAAATAGTCGCCGAGGAACAGCGCCACCAGCCTGTCCTCCCGATCGCGGATCTCGAACACGCGCACATCGGGATGATAGGCGGCAATGCCCTTCTTCTCGACCGCGTGAATACCGAACAGCCGCCCGGCGACATCGAAGCAGGCGTCGATGATCTTCTCGATCTGCAGATAGGGTTTGAGCTCGGCCTCGGAGAAATTGAATTTTCTGGCCCGGATCTTCTCCGAATAGTGCCGCCAGTCCCAAGGCATGACCTCGTGGTTCTTGCCTTCCTCGGCAATCAGCGAAGCGATATCGGCCTCTTCCTCGCCGGCCCGCTTCACCGCCTTGGCCCAGACCTGTTTCAGCAGATCGTTCACTGCCTCCGGCGTCTTCGCCATCGTGTTGTCGAGCTTCAGCTCCGCGAAATTGCCGTAGCCGAGCAGCGCCGCCATCTCCTGGCGCAGCGCCAGAAGCTTGGCGATGATGCCGCGATTGTCGGACGGGCCATCGTTTTCGCCGCGCGCCACCCAGGCCCTGAAGGCCTGTTCGCGCAGGTCGCGCCGCTCGGAAAATGTCAGGAACGGCTCGATGATCGAGCGTGACAGCGTCACCGCGAACTTGCCGTCATCGCCGCGCTCGCGTGCCGCCGCCGCCATCGCGTCCTTCAAAAACTCCGGAATGCCGGCGAGATCCGCCTCGTCGGAGAGAACCAGCGCCCAGCCCTTTTCGTCGGCAAGGACGTTCTGGCCGAACTGGGTGCCGAGACCGGCCAGCTGCTCGTTGATGCCGGCAAGCTTTTCCTGCTCGGCCTTTTCAAGCTTGGCGCCCGACTTGACGAAGCCCTTCCAGTGCCGCTCCAGCACCCGCGTCTGCTCCAGCGTCAGGCCGAGGCTGTCGCGGCTCTCCCACAGCGTATCGATGCGCTTGAAGAGCGCCGCGTTCATGCCGATCTTCGAATAATGCCGCGACATCTTCGGCGAGATATCCCGCTCCAGCGCCTGGATCGTGTCGTTGGTATGGGCGCCGGCCCGGTTCCAGAACAGCGACGACACCCGCGACAGCTCGTCTCCGGCAAGCTCCAGCGCCACCACCGTGTTGTCGAAGGTCGGCGCCTCCGGATTGTCGGCGATCGCGTCGATCTCGCGCTCGTGCAGCGCAAGCGCCGCATCGAAGGCCGGCGCGAAATCGCCGTCGCTCAGCGCATCGAAGCGCGGCAGGCCATGCAGGCCGTTCCAGTTGACGAGAGCCGGATTGATTTCGGGTGTGGAAGGCATGCGGACATCCTTTTTGGCAGGCGGTGGGCTTTTGGCAGGCAAATGGGCAGGCAAGTGTTGCAGCAATATAGGGAGGCGCGGGCGCGATTGGTATTGTTTGTCGACGATACGATCCGGCAACCTCTACGAGAAGTTGATCATAAGAAATGATATATAAGAATTAACTATTCGTTAACGATTGACCATGGTGCAACGCACACGGTATTTTCGCATATCATTTTTTAATTGTGGATCCACGCAATGGAAATCACTTCTCTGCGGTTTTCGCCGAACCTGTCATTTCGCAAGCATTCCGATAATTCACAATTTACCAATGGCTTGACCGATAGTTTCAGCACCGCGTCGGGCACTCTGTCGAGTTTCAACGTCGAGGACATCGCCGCCGGCCAGCCGGATTTCGCGGCGATCAGCGCCGCCGAATTGCGCAACCACGCCCGCCAGAGCTTAGACAGCGGCGCGCTCGACCAGGACACCTATGCGGCGATCTCCGAACCGCTGCCGATGCGCACCATCGACCCCAACGGCAACATCCTCGATCTCTCCGATGTCACCGACGGCACCAGCTTCAACTTCCGCGACTACTACAAGGACCAGCTGCAGATCGCCATGTCGATCGGCGACCCCGAGACCGTGAAGACCCTGAAATCCGTCGTCAGCTTCCTCGACGCCTGATCGACCCGAAGCCGGCCTTGCTCCGGGACCTTTGCGGCGAGAGCCCAAGAACCGATCACGCCGGATGACCCCGCTACGCCTTGCGCCAGCCAAGCAGCCCGGGCGTCGCATGCATGAGCGCCTGCGCCGCAAACCCCATGAACAGCACGCCCGAGCACCGCACGATCAGCCGCTCATGCGCCCGGTAGAACCGCCGGACGGCGCCTGTGCCGACAATGGCGATCAGGATCATGTCGGCGACGATGAAGCCAAGGAAAGACACGGCCAGCAGCACCGGCAGCGTATCGAAGTTGAGCGCGCTCGCCGACCCCGCCACCAGCGCCGTGAATGTCGCCAGCGCCACGGGATAGCCTTTCGGATTGGTGACCCCGAAGATCAGCCCGCGCCGGAACGGCTTCTCGACCACCATCAGGCCCGCGCCCTCGCTGTTCGGTCTGGCGCGAAAGGCGTTCCAGCCGATCCAGGCGAGATAGAAGCCGCAGAGCAGCCCGAGCGCGTCAAAGACGAAGCTGCCGATCGTCTTCGCCCCGATGATCGCCACCAGCGCCAGCGACGCCCACAGCGTATCGCCGACCAGGTGCCCGCAGACAAACTGCGCCCCCGCGCGCCTGCCCTGTCCTGCCCCGATCCCGAGCAGCGCCAGAAACGCCGGCCCCGGTATCAACACATAAAGAAGCGCCGCCAGAAACGCGCCGGCCAGCAATGACTGCGTCATGAAGAATCTCCCGGTGAAAAGGCGAGAGTATGCGGTGTGGCGGGGGCGTCAAGCGACCGACGGATATTTTCGCTGAGCGGGCTGAACCAGCGCCCAGCACCGGCCGCAATGCGACCGGTTCCAACGTTTGCACCACCCCGCAGAAGCTATCCGCGCTAAGAACCAGCCGCAGGGGCCTGAACCCCGCCAACAGCGAGAAGCCGGAAAAGGGCTTCCAACGCGGCCTTTGATCGCGCAACGCCACGCGTGCGGCTGGTGGCCAGATCGATGACCGAAAGACCGACGAAGATCGCATGCACGAGGTCGACATTCCCCGCCTCGTCCGACACGCCGAGCTTGCTCAGAAGGCGCGCGATCTCCCCGACAAAACCTTCGTTCAGAGCCTGGAAAAGCTCGCGAACCGCAGGCTCCCTGTCGGCAGCTTGATTGAGCGCGACAAGAATCCGCGTATTGTCGTGGCGGGCGGTCACTTCAGCGATCAGTGCTGTCGCCTGCCTACCTGTCTTGATGCTGTCCACCATCCCGGCGACGACAGCCAGTTGAATGTCGATCGCCGCGTGCGAGACGGCGGCCAGCAGATCTGTCCGCGTTGGGAAATAGTAGGTGATGTGGCTCTGCCGCAAGCCGGTGCGCTTGGCGATCTTCGGCTGGGTCAGTCCGGGCAATCCTTCTTCGCGAAGAAGATCCAGGCCGGCGCCGATGATCTGTTTGCGGCGATCCTCCGCGGCCACGGTCATGCGTGGTCCTGCCGGAAGTAGGGCCATGACTTGACGACAAGCATGACAATTGGAAAGGCTAGGGTCAGACCGCCTATCGCAAGGCCGAGCAAGATGTCGCCGATGCCCGCGATGCCGCTGCTCCATGCAATCCAGAAAGTGGTGACGCTCAGCGGCAGGAAAAACAGGACGGCCGTGATCAACCCCGGGGAAAAACGCCCCCTCGTCCGGATGAACGGCACGACATGCATGAACAGACCGTTGATGAATTCGAGGCCGGCATAGCTCAGGACCGCAAGCGGCAGCGTCGGCGCAAGCATGGCCTGGGCAATGCCCAACGAAACCACGATGCCGTTGGTAACGTAGAAATCACTCCACTCGGTCGGCAGCCCGAGCACGGCATGCGACCAGCCCCGCCAGTCGAGCGTATATTCTTCAAGGATGTGCATCGCGTAGGCCGCCATGCCGAGCCATGCAAGGGTGGTGATACCCATGATCGTTCCTTCTCACGCAAAAAACAGATAAACAAAATCATTATTGGTATGTATACCAACCAATGAAATCGATCAAGATCGGAAAATGGGCGCTACCATTTCACCCAGCCGCCAGCCCGTGAGATCCGGATCGTCGCTCCATTTTCGCATTGCGACATCTCCCCCCATGCGCCAGAAAGAAGCGTCCAATCTCCAGACGCCTCCCCGCGCCGCCAGCAAACCCGAGTACCCCACATGCCCCCATTGCGGATGAGCGAACGCCGAACCAGTATGCTCGGCGCCATGCTTGCCACCCTCGGTCCGATCTCGATGGCGATCTACACGCCGGCGATGCCGGAGCTGGTGGCCGCGTTCCACACCACGGAAGCAGCGGTCAAGATGACCTTGTCGCTCTATTTCGCCGGCTTCTCCATCGCCCAGTTGCTGGCCGGCCCGCTTTCGGATGCCTTCGGGCGCAGGGCGGCAACGCTGCTCTTCGTCGGCATCTACATCACCGGCAGCCTGCTATCGGCCTTCGCGCCCGATATCGAGTGGCTGCTGGCCGGCCGGCTGATCCAGGGCATCGGCGCCTCGGTCGGCATCACCGTGGCGCGCGCCATCGTCCGCGACCAGTTCACCGGGCCGGAAGCCTCGCGGATCATGAACCTGATCGGCATCATGATCGCCATCGGCCCGGCCATCGCCCCAACCATCGGCGGCCTGGCGCTTGCAGCCCTCGGCTGGCAGTCGGTGTTCTTCCTGCTGATCGGCTTCGGCCTGATGATCTGCCTGTCGGTGCTGGCATTCATGCGCGAGACCAGCACGCCCGATCGCCGCCGCGCCTTGCCTGGGCCGCTGTTTCGAGCCTATGCCGAACTCATCCGAGAGCCGCGCTTCGTCTCGGCTTCACTGGTGCTCGGCGGATCGATCGGCGCGCTCTACGCGCAATCGACCATGCTGCCCTTCATCCTGATCAAGATCGTCGGCCTCAGCCCGACCGCCTTCGGCATGGGCATGCTGATGCAGTCCGGCTCCTATTTCCTCGGCTCCGTCTGCCTGCGCATGACCTCGTCGCGCCTGCATGGCGACGGCTCGGTGCGCGTCGGCCTCGGGCTGCTGGCGATATCGGGCGTGATGATCGCGCTCTCGGTGCAGTTCGTCACCCCGTCCTATCTGTCGATCATGTGCCCCGTCGCCTTCCTCGCCTTCGGGCTCGCCTTCCTGACGCCGCACATGACCACCTCCGGCCTCTACCCGTTCCCGCACATCGCCGGCTCGGCGTCGGCGATGATGGGCTTCATCCAGATGGGCGGCGGCTTCCTCGGCGGCGTCACCGCCTCGCTGATCGGCATGCCGTTGTCGGCCTTCGGCATCATCATCCCCGCGATGGCGCTGATCGCGGTGACGAGCTACGTCTGGTTTGTCCGCGCCTCGCGCCGGGCGGCGCAAGTGACGCATTCGACTTTGTAGAAGTGAGGGCGTAGCACCTCTCCACTGCTTTGCTCTGCCCGTCGCCCCATCCCCCACCGTCATGCTCGGGCTTGTCCCGAGCATCTGCCAACGCCGCTACAAACTCGACGAGAGTGGACGCTGGGCCGCAAACGGGCAGCCATCACTGTTGCATTTCGGGCAACGTGCTTAGATCCTCGGGACGAGACCGAGGATGACGTCGAGAGAGTGGAAAACGCCGTAATTCCAGCGAATTAACCTAGCCGTCAACGCAAAAAAGGCCCGCGCGAGGCGGGCCTTTCGAAACCGAGCGGCGAATGCCGTCTTACTTCGCCAGATTGCGCTTGCCGAGCGTGCGCAGGCGCAGCGCGTTGAGCTTGATGAAACCGGCGGCGTCCTTCTGGTCGTAGGCGCCCTGGTCGTCCTCGAAGGTGACCAGCTTGTCGGAATAGAGCGACTTGTCGCTTTCGCGGCCGGTGACCATGACGTTGCCCTTGTAGAGCTTCAGCGTCACTTCGCCCTCGACATGCTCCTGACTCTTGTCGATCAACGCCTGCAGCATCTCGCGCTCCGGCGAGAACCAGAAGCCGTAATAGATGAGCTCCGCATAGCGCGGCATGATCTCGTCCTTGAGATGGGCTGCACCCCGGTCGAGGGTGATCGATTCGATCGCACGGTGGGCGGTCAGCAGGATGGTGCCGCCGGGCGTTTCGTAAACGCCGCGCGACTTCATACCGACATAGCGGTTCTCGACGAGGTCGAGACGGCCGATGCCGTTGTCGCGGCCGTAATTGTTGAGCGTGGCCAGCAATGTCGCCGGGCTCATCCGCACGCCGTTGATCGAGACGGCATCACCCTTCTCGAAGCCAACCTTGATAATGGTGGCCTTGTCGGGTGCAGCTTCCGGCGAGATAGTGCGCATGTGCACATATTCGGGCGCCTCGACCGCCGGGTCTTCCAGCACCTTGCCCTCGGAAGACGAGTGCAGCAGGTTGGCGTCGACGGAAAACGGCGCTTCGCCCTTCTTGTCCTTGGCGACGGGGATCTGGTGCTGCTCGGCAAAGGCCAGCAGATCGGTGCGTGATTTGAACGACCAGTCGCGCCACGGGGCGATGATCTTGATATCCGGGTTCAGCGCGTAGGCGGACAGCTCGAAACGAACCTGGTCGTTGCCCTTACCGGTGGCGCCATGCGCGATCGCGTCGGCGCCGGTCTTCTTGGCGATATCGATCAGGTGCTTGGAGATCAGCGGCCGGGCGATCGAGGTGCCGAGCAGGTATACGCCTTCATACACGGCATTGGCGCGGAACATCGGGAAGACGAAATCGCGCACGAACTCTTCGCGCACATCCTCGATGTAGATCTCCTTGATGCCGAGCATCTCGGCCTTCTTGCGCGCCGGCTCGAGCTCTTCGCCCTGCCCGAGATCGGCAGTGAAGGTGACGACTTCGGCGTTGAGCTCCGTCTGCAGCCACTTCAGGATGATCGAGGTGTCGAGGCCGCCCGAATAAGCGAGGACGACTTTCTTTACGTCTTTGTGCGATGCCATGATGATGAGGTCCGTTGTGCAAAGAGGGCAGCGGCAAACCCGCAAAACCCGGTGTCGCGGGCACTTTTAGCGAGATTGGCGCGCGACGCAAGGGATGCAGCCTGGATCCGCATCTAAAGATGCCCGTCGATATTCATTCGGCGATGAAGAATACGAGCGATGACAAGTTCGTCTCGGCTCTCGGTATAGATGATGAAATGCGACCGAAATGTCAGCGCGAGATAGCCTTGCTTCTTGGATCTAAGGGGCCGCCCGTGCCTTGTCTGGTCCGCAAGAGCGACACAGCACGCCCGTAGCTCAACGACATAGTCTTCGGCTTTAGCGGCGCCCCAATTGTCTTCCGTATAGTCGTAGATCTCGTCAATGTCGCCGATCGCCGGATCGCTGAAGACGAGCTCCTTTGTCATTGAGCGCGTCGCGCTCGTTTCGCCTCGAGGAACGCGTCGAAATCGAACGGCCTCGGAGGGCCGGATTCCTCGGCTTCCGTAATCGCAGCCTCGATCGCCTCAAGCTCCGCCTGATGCCGCAGCACCAGCAGTGCCGCGCCAACCACCTCTTCGACGGAACCATAGTTGCCGTCCCGCACCTGCGCATCGACGAACTCTTCCATCTGCGCGTCGATGCGAATGGTTTCCACCCTGCCCATGCGGATGCTCCTGCCGGTTAGACTTGCGTCGTTTGACTTGGCCCTGAAGATTACCATATCTGGCTGCGAGCGAACAATCCCAGGCGAAAGGCCAGAGCCGTGACCGATCTCAGCGATATCATCAAGCCATCCAACGTCGCGGTCGTCACCGGCGGCGCCTCCGGCATCGGCCTTGCCGCCGCGAAGCACTTTGCCGGCGCCGGCATGAGCATCGCCATCGCCGATCTCGGCGGCGACCGCCTGGCCAAGGCCGCCGAGGAACTGAAGGCCATCTCCGGCGAAGAACATGTCATGGCAATCGAAACCGACGTCGCCGACAAGGCCTCGCTCGCAGCACTCGAACGCGCCGTCATCCAGCGCTTCGGCCGCGTCCACGTGCTGATGAACAATGCCGGCATCGGTCCGGAAACCTCGATCTTCAGTGCCGACGCCGATTGGGACGCGATATTGGGCGTCAACATGATGGGCGTCGTCAATGGTGCCAGAACCTTTGGGCCGCAGATGCTGGCACACGGCGAACCCGGCCTGATCATCAACACCGGCTCCAAGCAGGGCATCACCACCCCGCCCGGCAACCCGGCCTACAACGTCTCCAAGGCGGGCGTGAAGGTCTTCACCGAGGCGCTGCAGCACGAGTTGCGCAACACCGAGGGCGGCAGGATATCGGCCCACCTCCTGATCCCCGGCTTCGTCTTCACGGGACTGTCGAAGGGCTACGGCGGCGAAAAGCCGGCCGCCGCCTGGACCTCCGAACAGACGGTCGCCTTCATGATCGAGAGCCTCGCCAAGGGCGACTTCTACATCCTCTGCCCCGACAACGACGTTGCCCGCGCTACCGACGAACGCCGCATGGCCTGGGCGATCGGCGACGTCATTGAGAACCGCCCGCCGCTGTCGCGCTGGCACCCTGACTATGCCGACAAGTTCAAGGCGTTCCTGGAAAGCAAGTAACAGCGCAAACGATCGGCCCCATGAGAAGGTTTGATTGGTGCATTCCCTGAAAGCCGGATAAGAGAAGCCTCATATCCCGTCACGCTTTCAGGGTGCGCCATGGACTTCCTGCCGTCACTTCCGACGCTTCTTGCCTTCTCCGCCGCAAGTCTGCTGCTCGCCGCCACCCCCGGCCCCGACATGACGCTGTCGATCAGCCGGGCGCTGTCGCAGGGCAAGAAGCCGGCGCTCTATGTCGTGCTCGGCACCAGCCTCGGGATCGTCGTTCACACCATGCTGGTGGCCTTCGGCATTTCGGCGTTGATAACAGCCTCGCCGACCGCCTTCATGATCCTGAAGACCGGCGGTGCCGCCTATCTCATGTGGCTTGCAGTACAAGCGATCCGTTTTGGCTCAAAGCTCTCCGTCGAGAAGGTCGAGGAGGCCAAGGGCACGCCGCTTTCCAATATCGCCAGCGGCTTCTGGGTCAATCTCCTGAACCCCAAGGTCATCATCTTCTTCATGACCTTCCTGCCGCAGTTCGTCACCGCGGGCGATCCATCAGTCACCCAGAAGCTGCTTTTCCTCGGCTTCTTCTTCATCGTCATAGGCATGCCGGTCAACGCATTGGTCGTACTTGCCTCCGACGGACTGGCGACCTGGCTGCAGAACAACAGGAAAGTGCTGCGCGGCATGGATTACACCTTCGCCGGCGTCTTCTCGATCTTCGCCGTGAAGATCTTCTTCACCCAGTCGCGCTGAGGCGAACGACGCGCTCGATCAGCCGATCAGCAGTGCATCATCGTCAAGCGTCTGGCCGCGCATCTTGCGGAACATCGCGATCAGGTCCTCGACCTGCAGGTCCTTGCGACTGTCGCCCGCGACGTCGAGCATGATCTCGCCGCCATGCAGCATGATCGTGCGGTGGCCGTAGTCCAGCGCCTGGCGCATCGAGTGCGTCACCATCAGCGTCGTCAGCTTGCGCTCGGACACGACCTTCTCCGTCAGGCCCATGACGAACTCCGCCATGCCGGGGTCGAGCGCTGCCGTATGCTCGTCAAGCAGAAGCACCTCGGAGCCAGCAAGCGTCGCCATCACAAGCGACACCGCCTGCCGCTGGCCGCCGGACAACAGGTCCATGCGGTCCTTCATCCGTGTCTCGAGCCCGAGATTGAGCTCGGCGATGCGCTCGCGGAAATGCGCGCGGCGATTTGGCCCGAGCGCCGAGCTAAGCCCGCGTCGCTCGCCGCGCCGCGCCGCCAGCGCCAGGTTCTCCTCGATCGACAGAGCGCCACAGCTGCCCGTCAGCGGGTCCTGAAACACGCGGGCGACGAGGCCCGCGCGCGCCGCCGTCGATTTGCGCGTCACGTCGGTATGGCCGATCGTCACCGTGCCCTCGCTTGCCAGCTCGTCGCCGGCGAGCACGCCAAGAAGCGTCGACTTGCCGGCGCCGTTCGAGCCGATGACGGTGACGAACGAGCCTTCCTCGATCGTCAGGTTGACACCATTCAGCGCCTGCTTCTGCAGCGGCGTCCCCTTGCCGAAAACGACCTTGATATCCTTGAGATTGATCATGACGATGACCCTCCGCGGCGAAGGCGGGGAAGGACGAGCGCCACCGTGACCAGCACGGCGGTGACGAAATTGAGATCCGAGGCCTGCAGGCCGATCACGTCGCTGGAGAGCGCCAGCTGGATGGCGATGCGATAGAGGATCGAGCCGATAACGCAGCCGATCAGCGCGATCAGCGACCCGCGCCGCCCAAGCAGCGTCTCGCCGATGATCACCGCCGCCAGCCCGACGACGATGGTGCCGACGCCCGAGGTCACGTCGGCGAACCCGTTGGTCTGCGCAAACAGCGCGCCGCCGAGCGCGACCAGCGCATTGGAGATCGCCATGCCGAGATAGATCTGCTTGTTGGTATCTACGCCCTGGGCGCGGGCCATGCGGGCATTGGCGCCGGTGGCTCGCATCGCAAGGCCGGAATCGCTCTCGAGGAAGCGCCAGACGACGACGATGGCGATGACCACGAGCACGCCGACGAACAGCGGCCGCACGTAGAACTCGCGCAGGCCGTGGCCGAAGAACGGGCTGATCATCGTATCGGCATTGATCAGCGCCACGTTCGGCTTGCCCATGACGCGCAGGTTGACGGAGAACAGCGCGATCATCGTCAGGATCGAGGCAAGCAGGTTGAGGATCTTGAAGCGGACGTTGAGCATGGCGGTCACCATGCCGGCCGCCGCCCCCGCCGCCATGGCGACCAGCGCCGCAAGCCAGGCATTGACGCCCGCGATGATCAGCACCGCGGTGACGGCCGCGCCGAGCGGAAACGAGCCGTCGACCGTCAGATCCGGAAAATCGAGGATGCGGAATGCGAGATAGACGCCGAGCGCGACGAAGGCATAGACCAGCCCCAGCTCCACGGCTCCCCAGAATGCAATCTGACTCAAGGCTCCTGCCCTTTCGTGTTTTGCCCGGCATGGTGCGGCCGCGAGCGCGTTAGTGTGATTGGTCGTCCCAGGCCAACGGGAGTCGCCGGCACCACCGACCTAGCTTTGAAGCCTGCACTCAACCTATCATCCCTCATCCCTGTGCTTGTCACAGGAATGAGGACGGAGAAGGTATGGCCGTCACACTAGAAGATCAGACGAAGTTATCCTTACTCGATCGTCTTCGTCGCGCGCTTCAGCACGCTCTCGGGCAACGTCACGCCCATCTTGGCGGCCGCACCCTTGTTGATGACCAGATCGCTGCCGGCGGCAACCTTGACCGCGATATCGCCGGGGTTTTCACCCTTCAGGATGCGAACGACGATCTCGCCGGTCTGCTTGCCGACATCGTAGTAGTTGAAGCCGAGTGCTGCGACCGAGCCGCGCGACACGGAATCGGTATCGGCGGTAAACAGCGGCAGCTTGGCCTCCTCGGCAACGGCAACCGCGCCCTCGAGCGCCGAGATGATCGTGTTGTCGGTCGGCACGTAGATCGCGTCGGCGCGGCCGACGAGCGCACGCGCCGCGCCCTGCACTTCGGCGGACTTGGTGGCGGCGGATTCGACGACCTTGAGGCCGGCCTTCTCGGCTTCCACCTTCAGCACAGCAAGCAGCGACACCGAGTTGGCCTCACCCGAATTGTAGAGATAACCGATCGTCTTGGCGTTCGGCAGGATTTCCTTGATCAGCGCCACGTGCTCGGCCACCGGCGACATGTCGGACAGGCCGGTGACGTTGCCGCCGGGCTTGTCCATGTTCTTGACCAGCTGCGCGCCGAGCGGATCGGACACGGCGGTGAAGACGACGGGAATGTCTCGGGTGGAGGAAACCACGGCCTGCGCCGACGGCGTTGAGATCGGCACGATCACGTCTGGACCGTCACCGGCGAACTGGCGTGCGATCTGGGCCGCCGTGGCAGGATTGCCCTGCGCCGACTGGAACACGAACTTGAGGTTCTCGCCTTCCTTGTAGCCGGCCGTCGTCAGCACGTCGAGAACGCCCTTGCGGGCTGCGTCGAGCGCCGGATGTTCGACGATCGCCGTGACCGCAACGGTCACATCCTGGGCCTTGGCTGGAACGGAAATGGCAAGTGTCGCCGCCACGGCAGCGAGCAGAGCAGAACGCATGGGTATCCTCCAATGATTATTTTTGCGCCGCTTGTAGAAAAAGCGGAGCGGCAAATCAATCATTAGAAGATGCTGTGAGGATCAAACTTGCTGATCACTCACGCGAACGTCCGTCAGTCCTCGCCGTGATTGGCGATCATCATGGCCTCGAAGGCAAGGCGCTCGGTCTTGCGCATGCGCTCGGATTCCGACTTCAGCTGGCCGCAGGCGGCGAGGATGTCGCGGCCGCGCGGCGTGCGGATCGGCGAGGCATAGCCGGCCGCGTTGATGAAATCGGCGAACTTCTCGATCTGCGCCCAGTCCGAACACTGGTAGTTGGTGCCCGGCCACGGATTGAACGGGATCAGGTTGATCTTCGCCGGCACGCCCTTCAACAGCTTGATCAGCCCCTTGGCATCCTCGAGACTATCGTTGACGTCCTTCAGCATCACATATTCGAAGGTGATGCGCCGTGCGTTGGAAAGACCTGGATAGGCGCGACAGGCGTCGATCAGCTCCTTCAGCGGATACTTCTTGTTGATCGGCACCAGGATATCGCGCAGGTCGTCGCGCACCGCATGCAGCGAGATCGCCAGCATCACGCCGATCTCGTCGCCGGTGCGGAAAATTTCCGGCACCACGCCCGAGGTCGACAGCGTCACGCGGCGCTTCGACAAGGACAGCCCGTCGCCGTCGGTGGCGATCAGCAGTGCCTGCTTGACGGCGTCGAAATTGTAGAGCGGTTCGCCCATGCCCATCATCACGATGTTCGAAACCTTGCGGCCCTCGGCCGGCATGATCGTGCCCTGCGGCGCTTCGCGGTCGGGAAAGTCGCCGAGCCGGTCGCGCGCCAGAAGCAGCTGCGACAGGATCTCTTCCGCCGTCAGATTGCGCACCAGGCGCTGCGTGCCGGTGTGACAGAAGGAACAGGTGAGCGTGCAGCCGACCTGGCTCGAAATGCACAGCGTGCCGCGACCCTCTTCCGGGATATAGACGGTCTCGATCTCGACCGGACGACCTGCGCCGCGGGCCGGAAAGCGCATCAGCCACTTGCGGGTGCCGTCGTTGGAGACCTGCTCGTCGACGATCTCCGGCCGCTCGATGGTGAAATGCGTCTTCAGCGTCTCGCGCATGTCCTTGGAGATATTGGCCATGTGGTCGAAGTCGGAAACCCCGCGCACGTAGATCCAGTTCCACAGCTGCGCCACGCGCATCTTGATCTGCTTCTCGGCCACGCCCTTCTCGCGCAGCGCCTGCCCCATCTCCTCGCGGGTGAGACCGATCAGCGACGGCTTCGGCAGGGCTTCGCCACGCGCGGGCTGGTTACCGGCAGGCTTGAGAACGGTCATCGCATCCATGACGGACATTTGATCTAATCCCGAATTCAACATGCGATCCTCCCGATAGTCATGGGGACTGGCGGGCCGGATGGGCATGAAGGCATAAATTGAGTGCGGAATTTGACGACAATACTGCGATCGATCCGCTGTTATGCGCGCCTTTAGCATCATTTTTGCCGCGCGTCACTAGAGATGGAAACGACGAAGGCCGGCGCAAGGCCGGCCTTCGAAAATCGGGAGGCTCTGGCGAGAGCTTACTTGCAGCCTTCGATCTGCTTCAGCGAAGCGGAAATGCCGGCCAGCGAGTAGCTGTAGGAGGTGGCAGTGCCCTTGCGCGAGACGGCGTTGACGGTCATCGCATGACCGCTCTTCATGGCGGCGACCAGCGCCGGCTCCTGCGCGGCATTCTCGACCCAGCCAGCCTTGTCCTTGGTGAACATCACGAATGTCTTGTTGTCGATCACCACGTTGATCTTCGAGGCGTCCTTGACGGTGTAGCCCATCATCGCCTGCGGTTCATACGAGATGTTCTGGCCCGGGCGCTGCGAGACGATGAAGAAGTTGTCGCCATGGTCGATGCCGGCCGGCTTCTTCTCGGTCGGAACCGACAGCACGTAGCACACGGTGCTGGCGCCCTGCTTGTAGGAATAGGCGCCCCAGGCCTGGAACTGCTGGATGCGGGTCGGCGCCGTCGATGCGGCGGCAGCCGGCTGCGCCGCAGCCGCGGTCGGCTTCTTGGACTGTGCGGATGCGATGCCGGCGCCGGCGAGAACGAGGGAAAGGGCGAGTACGGTACTTTTTACAAACATGGATATTCCTGCCGGTTCTTGCGATCAGAGCCCGAGCGAGCGGGCGGCGCATAATCACGATCTGCTTTATTTTGACTTAATTCAGGTTACCAAAGCGTCAACACAGGCCGCGAGAAGTCTGTGCCTGTTCCATTTCCACCCGGGTGTCAACGGTGAGCGCCGGATCCTCGCTCCAAGATGATGTGATCCGGAAATGATCTGAAACCATCGCTCTCAAGGAATTTAAGACATAAAGATAACGGCAAGAGTTTGACGTTTCGGAAATCCGTTGTACGTCATTGAGAGAGGGAAATCCGTCAAGGAATTCATGCGAGCCAGGGGGCTTTTGAACGGAATGGACGCCGAGGACAAACAGCGCTTCGCTGCCCTTGCAAGGGCTGTCGCGGAACGCCGCGACCAGCAGGCGTTCTCAGTCCTGTTCGACTACTTCGGCCCGCGCCTGAAATCCTGGCTGATGCGACAAAAGATGACACCGGGAGAGGCCGAAGAGCTCGTCCAGGAGGTCATGATCGTGCTCTGGCACAAGGCGGGCCTCTATGATTCGGCGCGCTCGTCGCTGTCGACATGGCTGTTCCGCATCGCCCGCAACCGCCGCATCGACCTTCAGCGCCGCGCCCGCGCCCGCATTCTCGACGAGGACGATCCCGCCCTTCAACCGGTCGCCGAGATCGGCGCCGACGAAATCGTCGCCAACGACGACCGCGATGCACAGGTGCGCGAAGCCGTCAGCCACCTGCCGGAAGAACAGCGCGAAATGCTTCGTGCCGCCTTCTTCCTCGGCCTGTCGCATTCCGAAATCGCCGAATCGACCGGCCTCCCCCTCGGCACCGTCAAATCCCGCATCCGCCTCGCCTTCGGCAAGCTGAAGAAGGTGCTGGAAGCCGAAAACGCCTGAACCGCGCCCCGATCCCGATCACGATATCGTGTCCCAGTCTGGCAATCATTAAATGCGCCGCTGCGGATGTCAGCCACCTCCGCAGCGACGATCTCATAACGCTTAAAGGCGCCCGGCTTTAAACCGTCTTCATGTCCTCGGGCTTCACGCTTTCCGGCGCATCCTCGAGCGCCTTGTCGGCGGACGCGTAGTGGTCGGGCCGGATGTGGCGGTTGACCATGGCGAAGGCGGCGGAGAGGACGGCGATGTCGTCGGAAAAGCCGATGCCGACGAAGACGTCGGGGATGATGTCGACGGGCAGCACGAAATAGGCGAGTGCCGCGAGCAGCGTGCCGCGCACCTTCAGCGGCGTCTGCCGGTCGAGCGCGCAGTAATAGGCCGCGACCACGTCGCGCGAGAAGGGGATCTTGCGCGCCGCCTTGCGGAAGGTCGGCCAGAATTTCTGCCGCACCGTCTTCTCGCGCCGCTCCTGCGTTTCTTCATCGCCCGGCAGCAGGATTTCACCGTATTTGACGTCGTCCATTCCACTTGCCATTGCGTTCGCCCTTTCTGTCACGACGAAATATGGGGGATCGCGACGCGCGATTCAATCGCTTCCGCCACCGATCCGCCGCGCCGCCGCCTTGTCCATCAGCGCCGCCAGCTTGAAATCGAGCCCGGTCAGCCCGCCTGCATCATGCGTGTTCAGCGTCACGTCGACTTTCGAATAGACGTTGAACCATTCCGGGTGGTGGTCGAGCTTCTCGGCCGCCAGCGCCGCTTCCGTCATGAAGCCGAAGGCCTCGACGAAATTTGCGAACTTGTAGCTCTTTTTTATCGCCTTGGCCGCGTCGCCGAGCGACCAGCCCTGAAGCTTCGCCAGTTCCGCGTCGATCGCCTGGCGTTCCAGTTTCTCGCGTTTCATGTCAATCTCCCTTCATTCGACAATGGGTCTCATATGAAACGCACCAGTATCCTGTTTGTTTGCATGGGCAATATCTGCCGCTCGCCTCTGGCCGAAGGCATCTTCACGCATCTGGTCGAGGAGGAGGGGCTGACCGACAGCTTCGCCATCGATTCGGCCGGCACCGGCAGCTGGCACCAGGGCGACCAGCCGGACGGCCGATCGATCGAGACGGCGAAGCGCCATGGCATCGACATCTCGGGCCAGCGCGCGCGGCGCATCCGCTCCGACGATGTTGACGCGTTCGACCTGATCATTGCCATGGACAGCAAGAATATCGCGGCGCTCCGCGCACTGTGGCCGCAGGCGGACAACATCCACCTGTTCGGCGATCTGGCGCTCGAACGGGGCGAGGAGATCCCCGACCCCTATTTCGGCGGCAATGACGGCTTCGAGGCCGTCTATGCCAGGCTCTTGACCGGCTGCAGGAAGCTGTTGTCGACGCTTGGCGCCGACAGTGCCTCGCGTAGCGGGAACACCTCTTCGGTGAGGTAGGGGCCGCCGCCGACCGAATCGCGCGACGACAGCAGCACGAAGCGCGGCACCGTGAACAGCGAGGTCTGGAAGTTTCCACGCCCGGCGAGATACTGCACGACGTCCTCGACGCGCGAGGATTTCAGCCGTGCCAGCGTCACATGCGGGGTGAACTTGCGCGGATCCGGCGAGAGCCCGATCCGCTGGCAGATGCGCTCGATTTCCGCCTGCAGTGCGAACATCTCCGGCGTCTGCGTGACGCCGGCCCAGACCGAATGCGGTTTCTTCGAGCCGAAGGCGCCGATGCCGTCGAGTTTGATCTGGAATTCCGGCCGGTCGATCCGGTCCAGCCGGTCCACCACCTCGTCTGCCGTGCGGTTATCGACATCGCCGATGAAGCGCAGGGTGATGTGGTAATTCTCCACATCGATCCACCGGGCGCCCGGGAGACCACCGCGCAGCAATGACAGGCTCATCGCCGCATTGCGCGGTATTTCGAGGGCGGTAAACAGTCTCGGCATAACGAGCACTCCCCGAATCTTTTGCAGGTGCTCACACGGAATCACGCATTGCTTATGTGTGCAAGCCCCTACTTCTTCACAGTCGGAAACGTTCCCACGAATTGCGTGATAGCCGGCTCCATCTTCTGGACCATCACCTCTACGCCCTTGGTATTCGGGTGCATGCCGTCCTCGATCTTCAGCGAAGCGTCGAGCACGACGCCGTCGAGAAAGAACGGATAAAGCGTAAGCCCGTGTTTTTTGGCGAGTTTTTCGTAGATCGGGTTGAACCGCGCCGCATAGTCGGCGCCCATGTTCGGCGGCGCCATCATCCCCGCCAGGAACACCGCGATCCCCCGTTCCTTGAGCCGGGTAATCATTTGGTCGAGGTTCTTCTCGCTCTCTTCGGGTGCGATACCGCGCAATGCGTCGTTGGCGCCGAGCTCGAGGATCACCCCGTCGGTCCCATCCGGCACCGACCAGTCGATGCGCGCCAGCCCGCCCGTCGTGGTATCGCCGGAGACGCCGGCATTGGCCACGGAGACGTCGAGGCCCTTGGCCTTCAGTGCCGCCTGCAGCTTCTCGGGAAAGCCGTCGCCGGGCGGCAGCTGGTAGCCTGCCATCAGGCTGTCACCGAAGCCGACCAGCATGATCGTTCTCGCCTGCGCCGCCGCCGAAACCATCATGGCGGCGACGATGACAGCGATGTGAAGGCCCGCAACTTTAAATCTCATTCCATTGTCCCTAGATTGGCAGCACGATCGGCGTTCATATTCATATAGGTAGGGCAATTACCGTTGGCAAAAACCATCATCGATCTGAAACGGGCCGATCTGACGCTCGGCAGCGCGGCCGCCTCGGTGCATGTGCTGAAGGGCATCGACCTTGAGATCGCCGCCGGCGAATCGGTCGGCATTGTCGGCCCCTCCGGTTCCGGCAAGTCGACCCTGCTGATGGTTCTGGCCGGGCTGGAGAAGCTCGACAGCGGCGAGATCAACATCGCCGATGCGCCGCTGCACGCCATGACCGAGGACCAGGTCGCCGATTTTCGCGGCCGCAACATCGGCATCGTCTTCCAGTCCTTCCACCTGATCGCCAACATGACGGCGCTCGAAAACGTCGCCGTGCCGCTCGAGCTCGCCAATGTGGCGAACCCCTTCGAGATCGCCCGCCGCGAGCTGAAATCCGTCGGCCTCGGCGAGCGGCTCAACCACTATCCCGGCCAGCTCTCCGGCGGCGAGCAGCAGCGTGTGGCGATCGCCCGCGCGCTGGCGCCATCGCCCGCCCTTTTGATCGCCGACGAACCGACCGGCAACCTCGACACCGACACCGGTCGCCAAATCGCCGACCTCCTGTTTTCCAAACAGACCGAGCGTGGCATGACGCTGCTGCTGGTTACCCACGACAACGCCCTTGCCAAGCGCTGCTCGCGCCAGATCCGCGTCCGCTCCGGCCAGATCGAGAGCGACAGCGCCCCGATTGCCCCTGCAGCCGAAGCGGCCATTGCATGACGCTGATCACCCCGCGCATCGCGCTCGCCTTCCGCCTTGCCCTGCGTGAGCTGCGCGGCGGCCTCAAGGGCTTCTACATCTTCCTCGCCTGCATCGCGCTCGGCACCGGCGCCATCGCCGCCGTCAACTCGGTCTCGCAGTCGATCACCGACACCATCGCCACCCGTGGCCAGGAGATCCTGGCCGGCGACGTGCGCTTCGAGCTCAACAACCGCGAGGCCAGCCCCGCGGAGCTCGATTTCCTCAAGTCCTACGGCAAGGTCTCGGTCTCGACCGGCCTGCGCTCCATGGCCCGCAAGCCGGATGGATCCGACCAGGCGCTGGTCGAGGTCAAGGCCGTCGACGACGCCTATCCGCTCTACGGACAGTTCGAGGCGGCGCCGAACTATCCGCTGCAAAGCCTGGTCTCCGGCCAGGACGGCACCTATGGCGCCGTCGTCGCGCCGCTGCTGCTTGACCGTCTTGGGCTGAAGCTGGGCGACGAACTTTTGCTCGGCAACATCATCGTCAACATCACGGGCACCGTCATCACCGAGCCCGATGCGGTCTCCGAAGGCTTCGGCTTCGCGCCGCGCCTGCTCGTCAGCCGCCAGGCGCTGCAGGCCTCGGGCCTGATCCAGACCGGCAGCCTTGTCGAACACGCCTACAAGATCCGGCTCAACAACCTCGCCGATCTATCGGCCATCCGCGACCGCGCCGCCAAGGATTTCCCCGCCGCCGGCTGGTCGATCCGCTCGAGTGACCGCGCCGCACCGTCGCTGACGGAAAATATCGAGCGCTTCTCGCAATTCCTGACGCTGGTCGGCCTCACCGCGTTGATCGTCGGCGGTGTAGGCGTCGCCAACGCCGTGCGCGCCTTCCTCGATGCCAAGCGCACCACCATCGCCACCTTCAAGTGCCTCGGCGCCCCGGCCTCGACCGTGGTGCTGATCTATCTCTTCCAGATATCGATCATCGCGCTCGCCGGCATTGCCATAGGCCTCGTCATCGGCGCCGCGGCCCCCATTCTCGCCGCCCAGTTTCTGGCACAGTTCCTGCCGGTGTCCACCGCGCCGACGCTCTATCCGGTGGCGCTGTCGCTCGCCGTGCTGTTCGGTGTGCTGACGACGCTGGCCTTTGCCATCATGCCGCTCGGCCATGCCCGCGAAGTGCCGCCGACGGCGCTGTTTCGCGAGCAGGGCTTCGAGGCCCGCCGGCTGCCATCGTGGCCCTATATCCTGCTGGCGGCGGTCTTTCTGGCAGCGCTGGCAGCCCTTGCCATCGTCACCGCCCATGACCGCTTCATCGCCGTGGTCTTCATCGGCGCCATCGCCTTCGCCTTCGTCATCCTCAGGCTGGTCGCCGCCGGCATCGCCTGGCTGGCGCGGCGCAGCCCACGCGTCAACTCGCCGGCTCTGAGACTCGCGATCGGCAACATCCACCGCCCCGGAGCGCTGACACCGTCCGTGGTCCTCTCGCTCGGCCTCGGCCTGGCGCTGCTCGTCACCCTGACGCTGATCGACGGCAACATGCGCCAGCAGCTGACCGGCCGCATGGCCGACGGCGCGCCGAACTTCTTCTTCGTCGATATCCAGGGCGCCGAACTCGACGGCTTCCGCAATCTGGTGAAATCAGATGCGCCTTCGGGCAAGCTCGTCGAGGTCCCGATGCTGCGCGGCCGCATCCTCGCCTTCAACGGCGAGGACGTGACCAAGCGCAACGTGCCGCCATCGGGCCAGTGGGTGCTGCGCGGCGACCGCGGCATCACCTATTCCGAAGCCATGCCGGAGAATGCCGCCCTGACCGAGGGCACGTGGTGGCCGAAGGATTACAGCGGCGAACCGCTGGTCTCCTTCTCGGCCGAAGAGGCCGGCGAACTGGGGCTGAAGGTCGGCGATACCGTTACCGTCAACGTGCTCGGCCGCAACATGACCGCGAAGATCGCCAACCTGCGCAAGGTGCAGTGGGAGAGCTTGTCGATCAACTTCGTCATGGTTTTCTCGCCGAAGACCTTCAAGGGCGCCCCGCATGCCTGGCTGGCAACGCTGACCGATCCGTCGGCGACAGCCACACAGGAAGCGGCGATCCTGCGATCGGTGACCAACACCTATCCGACGATAACCAGCGTCCGCGTCAAGGATGCCATCGACATCGTCAACTCGCTGGTGGCGCAGCTCGCCACCGCCATCCGCGCCGCGGCCTCCGTCGCGCTGATCGCCTCGGTGCTGGTGCTGGCGGGGGCGCTCGCCGCCGGTAACCGGGCCCGCACCCACGATGCCGTGGTGCTGAAGACGCTCGGCGCCACAAGGCGGATGCTGATGCGCGCCTTCTGCTACGAATACCTGATCCTCGGCCTTGCCACCGCGATCTTCGCGCTGCTCGCCGGCGGCGTCGCCGCCTGGTTCATCGTTGCCCGCATCATGAATATCCCCTCGCAATTCCTGCCCGATGTCGCCGGCATGACGCTGGTGACGGCGCTGGTCCTGACCGTCGGCATCGGCTTGATTGGCACATGGCGCATTCTCGGCCAGAAGGCGGCACCCGTTTTGCGCGAACTCTGATGGCTTTGGTTGAGAAATAACCGCACCTTACGGCGATTTAACCCGTCGCCGGGTTGCAGGGCTCTTGTTTGCCCGGGCTGAAAGGCTCATATTATCCACAGGCATGCTGAAGCTCCGCAGCGGCGCCCGGGTCGAAACACCCGACACCGTGTTCACATCGGAGCTGACAAGAGGAAACTATGGCTGACCTACGTAACTACCAGGGCCGCGTGCAAACCGGCGAGATGATCGATCAGGGCCTTCGCACCTACATGCTGAAGGTTTACAACCTGATGGCCGTTGGCCTGGCGATCACCGGCTTGGCCGCGTATTTCGCATTCACATTCGCCGTCTCCGACGGCCAGCTGACCGCCTTCGGTGCCGCGATCTACACCAGCCCGCTGAAGTGGGTGGTGATCTTCGCGCCGCTGGCGATGGTCTTCTTCCTGAGCTTCAGGATCAACAAGATGAGCGTCTCTGCCGCGCAGACGACCTTCGCGGTCTATGCCGCGCTGGTGGGCCTGTCGCTGTCGTCGATCTTCCTGATCTACACCGGCCAGAGCGTCGTCCAGACCTTCTTCGTGACGGCCGCCTCGTTCGGCGCCCTGTCGCTCTACGGCTACTCGACCAAGCGTGACCTGTCGGCGATGGGTTCGTTCCTGATGATGGGCCTGTTCGGCCTGATCATCGCCTCGGTCGTCAACATTTTCCTGGCCTCGTCCGCGATGCAGTTCGCGATCTCGGTCATCGGCGTGCTGATCTTCGCTGGCCTCACCGCCTACGACACACAGCGCATCAAGGAAATGTACTACGCCGCCGACGACGCAACCACGGCCGGCCGCAAGGCGATCATGGGCGCGCTGACGCTCTACCTCGACTTCATCAACCTCTTCATGTTCCTGCTGCAGTTCATGGGCAACCGCAAGTAACCGGCACGGGCAACGAAAAAGGCGACCGCGGGGCCGCCTTTTCAGAGAGAATAAAGAGAGCCGCCTGCAGCAGGAATGTTGCCGGCGGCTTTTCTTTTGCAGGCTTTACGGTGCCGCCAATCTGCCCCGCAGAGCAACACCGTCGATATCGCCCGGTCAGCCGACTACAGCCAGCGCGCCATCAGAGCTTGCGCGCCGCCAGACGGCGACGGTCGAGCGCGACATGGTCGGAGCCACGCTTCGTCAACCGGAACTGCCGTTTCTGGAACTCGCCACGAATCTCGATGAACCCTTGCTCCTCGGCTTCGTTCAAGGTCTTCAGGCTGGTGCCCTTCGGAGGCGACTGCCAGTCGATGCCGACGGCGGCGTGCAGCAAAACCAGGATCTTGATAATGGCGTGTCTCCATCGCTACGGCCGCACCGCCTGACGCGATCGGCCCGTTCCGCGAAAGCCGTTCTATAGGAGCTCCGGCGTGTGCGGTCAATTCACGGGGGATAGGGGAGGTGGGGCGTTTCGAGCAATGGGGCGGAGATCAAACATCCAGCCCGTGACTGCGGTCGTTCCAATCCCAACGACAAAGGCCAAAAACCGCCACCTGCTATTACATGCCAGCGTTGCAGAATAAGTCGTATGCCTTTGCTTGGAACAGGATCATAAGGCGCGTAGCTGATTTACATGAAGGTATTTATTATGGATTGGGTCCCAATCGTCTTCGTTACGTTCAAGCTTCTGGCGTTGGGCATAGCCATGCTCTTCGCCATCAAGTGGCATTACGATAAAGGTGACAAAGGGGACTGGCGATCGCTGCTGCGCACGGGCGGCAAGATGGCCGCACTCTTCGTGCTCTTGCTCCTGTGCGTGGCGCTCCTCACCTTCGTCGTTAGCAGGATGCTTGGTTTGGACTTGAGCTTCCCATGATGGGATTTTTGCCGCGCCTCTAAGATCTTCTGGGCTATCTTTCCCTCAAGCAGATGTCGCGATTTAGCCGACACCCTCGGACGGCGGCCTGAAGTCGTGGCGTCCGTCAGAATCGAATCTCGATCAGCTCGGGCGGCTCCCTGTTGAAATCGGAATACCGAATCCACCGTGGCGTTGCTTTGAACATCAACGCCCCTCTCTCGAGGAATTCCCTTTCGGCCGGGACGCTGTCGAGATGGGCTTGCTGGTATTGTTCGAGGTCTGCGACAGGAACCTGCGTTGCCTCACCCTCGTATTGAACCGTGATGTTGTCGCTCCATCCGACAACGAACGCGACACTGGGACGCTCCACGAGATTGTCGAACTTCCGTGTTTCCTTGAAAGTGTCGAACACGATCTCAAGATTGTCCCGCACCGAGACGTCGACCGTTGCCGCCTCCGGCGTTCCATCGTGGTGGCATGTCGCAATGACCGCCAGCGTGTGCTTCCTCAGGAACTCAAGGATCATGCGTTTCTTATGACCTTCGTCCATTGCTTTATCCCCGGTGAATCTTCCCGAATTTTTGTGCGGTGCCATTGGACAACCCGGCCGCCTCAACAAAGCTGCCAACCCACATTCCAGTTGCCAAATCCCTCCCCAGATGCTTTTCACCCCTATCCGCCCTCCAGCCATCGGCCGCCGCATGACAGTTCATCTCCGCGATATCGCCGTTTCCGATCTTGACGTCGTCACCGCGATCTACCGCGAAGCAGTGCTGTCGGGCGTCGCCAGCTACGAGATTGCCGCGCCGGAGCGGGAGGAGATGGCAGCGCGGCTGTCGGCCATCACGGGCCAGGGCTATCCCTATATCGCCGCTGTCGGCGAGGATGGGGGCCTGCTTGGCTATGCCTACGCCTCGGCTTTCCGCACGCGGCCGGCCTATCGCTGGATGGTCGAGGATTCGATCTATCTGGCACCGGAGTCACGTGGCAGGGGCATTGGAAAGCAGTTGCTGAACGAACTGGTGTCACGCTGCGCGGCGCTTGGTTTCCGCCAGATGGTGGCCGTCATCGGCGGCGCCCATCCGGCCTCGATCGCGCTGCACCAGGCCTTGGGCTTCTCCGAGATCGGCCGCATGACCGGCTCCGGCTTCAAGCAGGGACGCTGGCTCGACACCATGCTGATGCAGCGCGAACTCGGCGACGGCAACAGCACCGATCCCGACCCCGAGACGTATCCAGGCACGCTGTTCGGCGGCTGAAGGGTTGGCGACTACTTCTCCACCAGCTTCAGCGACTTGTTGAACACCTTCAGCACCTGCTGCAGGTCATGGCCGCGCTTGAGGATCATCCCGTGGGTGTTGACCACCGAATAGGCGCCCTGCTTGGCGGCCAGCTTCGGGTTTTTCTCGATGCGAAACAGCGGCATTTCACCGGAGCGCTTGAACACGGAAAACACCGCCATGCCCCTCAGGTGGTCGATCGCGTAGTCGCGCCACTCGCCCTCGCCGACCATCCGGCCGTAGATCCACAGGATCGCATCCAGTTCCCGCCGATGAAACGTCACCGGCAGCGCGTCCTTGGTCTGCTTGTATTCCTTGATATCCACGACCACGGAAGAGCCGCTTTCCGCCGCCCGACTATCCCCACGCCGCAAATCCGGCTGATCTGTCATCAGTCTCGAATGCCTCCTTCGTGACATGCAGGTGACAGTTTGCCCGAGCGTTTACAAATTGCAAGCGCCGCCTCGCGCGCATTAAGCATGTTCTGTGCAATCTCCGCCGCGCCGTATTTCAGTCAAAACAGCGCCTCAATTAAAAGTGAAATTCCCTCGCACTTGAGCGGCGCATCCAGGCCGGATTCGCCGACAACGGATTTTGCGCATCGTTTTCCCGACGTTTGGAGGCGATGCGAGAGTTGGCGCCTCGCGCGCCAAAGGGCCCGGCTGACCGTATCGACCTTAACCCCAGCCCCGAATACGATCAGCCGGGTCGCCCAGATTTCACCTGCGGGGCAGGTGAAATTTCCAGATGGCTTTACCCTTAAATAGCTGGCGGACCTAGATATTCTTGCCGGCCATCACCACCGCCGCGCCAAGAATCGCCGCTGGCGTGCCGTCCGCGGTCGACGATTGCAGCAGCACCGCGCAGCCTTCCAGATCCGGCTTCTGCAACAGGCTGGCCGGCAGCGTCAGGCGCGTCTGCTTGCCGTCCCACATGCCGACCGTCTCGACGTCGGAGACGCTGTGCATGTAGGCGATCTTCTGGCCGCTGTTTTCGCCCTTTTCGACCTCGATGGTCTTTTCCCGATCGAAATAGACCATCACGACGTTGGCCTTGCCCTGGCCCGGCGCCACGTTGATTTCAAGCTGGTCGCCCTTGACCTCGGCCTTGATGGGAACCGTCAGACCCTCGCCCTCGGTCAGGAAGCCGTCGATCTTCTTCTCGATGCCGCCAAGGTCCGATCCGGTCACGTGGTCGCGGCCGTTGACCACCACCTGTGGTGTATAGACGTTGGCGCGGCCCATGGTGCGGGCATAGCCGTACTGCCGCTCGGTGTTTTCCTTCGAGCTCAGCGTGTCGGCCCAGCCGAGGTAGTTCCAGTAATCGACGTGGTAGGCGAGCGCGATGACGTCGCCACGCTCGATCAGCTTGCGGAAGGCCGCGTCAGCCGGCGGGCACGAGGAACAGCCCTGCGAGGTGAACAGTTCGACCACGCCTTTCGGCGCTTCCTGAGCCATCAACGGGCCCGCGAAAGCGACACTTGCAATCAGCGAAATCAAAAACCGCGGCGACATTCACCTCAATCCTTTTTCCTCACCACCCCAACCAGCCTCATGCGGGCAACGGGCTCCATCTTCAACCTAGAGATAATCCGTCCCGATCCAAACGAAAAATCACGAACGGGTGAGACGACGCCCGCAGGCGGCAACTCGGCAACACTTCGCCGTGAGCGGCCGTTTCGAGCGACGCATGGACAGAAAAACCGCCGGAAATCGCTTTCCGGCGGCCATTATCATGCGGGCCGTTAAAAATCAGGCTGCGAGGTCCCGCAGCACCGTCTGCAGGATGCCGCCATTGTTGAGGTAGATCACCTCGTCGAGCGTATCGACGCGCGACAACAGCGGAACGTCCCGCACGGTGCCGTCGCCATAGGTGATCCTGGCGATCTTCTTCTCGCGCGGCTTGATGTTCTCGAGACCCTCGATGGTCACCAGTTCATCGCCCTTGAGGCCGAGCGTCGCCCATGTCGTGCCGTCCTCGAACACGAAGGGTATGATGCCCATGCCGACCAGGTTCGAGCGGTGGATGCGCTCGAACGACTGCGCGATCACGGCCTTGACGCCGAGCAGGTTGGTGCCCTTTGCCGCCCAGTCGCGCGACGAGCCATTGCCGTATTCGACGCCGGCGAAGATGACCAATGGCACGCCCTCGGCCTTGTACTGCATGGCCGCGTCGTAGATCGACGTCTCTTCCTTCGACGGATAGTGGATGGTGTAGCCACCTTCCTTGCCGTTCGGGCCGAGCATGTGGTTGCGGATGCGGATGTTGGCGAAGGTGCCGCGCATCATCACTTCATGGTTGCCGCGGCGCGTGCCGTACTGGTTGAAGTCGGCAACGCCGACATGGTGCTCCAGGAGATAGGCGCCGGCAGGCGATGCCGCCTTGATCGAACCGGCCGGCGAGATGTGGTCGGTGGTGATCTTGTCGCCGAACAGGCCGAGGACGCGCGCGCCCTTGATGTCCGAAACGCCGGAGCCAGACTTGCCCATGCCCACGAAGTAGGGCGGGTTCTGCACGTAGGTCGAGTTGTCGTCCCAGGCATAGGTCTGGCCCGGGGGAACCTGCACGGCCTGCCAGTTGGCGTCACCCTTGAAGACGTCGGCATACTTGGTCTCGTAGAGCTCGCGCGTCACGTATTTCAGGATGAATTCCTGGATCTCGTGCGAGGTCGGCCAGATGTCCTTGAGGAATACCGGATTGCCGTCCTTGTCCTCGCCGAGCGGCTCGGTCGTCAGGTCCTTCTGCACCGAACCGGCGAGCGCATAGGCTACGACCAGCGGCGGCGAGGCGAGGTAGTTCGCCTGCACGTCAGGCGAGACGCGGCCTTCGAAGTTGCGGTTGCCGGAGAGAACGCCAGCGGCGATCAGGCCCTTGTCGTTGATCGTCTTGGAGATCGGCGCCGGCAGCGGGCCGGAATTGCCGATGCAGGTGGTGCAGCCGAAGCCGACCAGATTGAAACCGATCTTGTCGAGGTCGGTCTGCAGGCCGGACTTGGCCAGATACTCGGCGACGACCTGCGATCCTGGCGCCAGCGAAGTCTTCACCCATGGCTTGGACGTCAGGCCCTTCGCGACGGCGTTGCGGGCAAGCAGGCCGGCCGCGATCAGCACCGAGGGGTTCGAGGTGTTGGTGCAGGAGGTGATGGCGGCGATCGCCACGTCACCATGGCCGAGATCGTAATCGGTGCCTTCGACCGCATAGCGGTTGGAGAGCTGGCCAGGCTTCTTGTAGTCGGCTTCCAGCGCCGCGGCAAAGCCGGCAGCAATGTTTTCGAGCGCGACGCGACCCTCAGGACGCTTCGGGCCAGCCATGGCGGGCACAACGTCGCCGAGATCGAGTTCCAGTGTGTCGGTGAACACCAGATCCGAGCCGTCGCCTTCACGCCACATGCCCTGCGCCTTCGAATAGGCTTCGACCAGCGCGATCCGGTCCGTGGTGCGGCCGGACATGGTGAGGTAGTTGATGGTTTCGCCATCGACCGGGAAGAAGCCGCAGGTGGCGCCGTATTCCGGGCCCATGTTGCCGATCGTGGCGCGGTCGGCGAGCGACATGTTGTCGAGGCCCACGCCGAAGAATTCGACGAACTTCGACACGACGCCCTTCTTGCGCAGCATCTGCACGACCATCAGCACCAGGTCGGTCGCGGTCACGCCTTCCCGGAGCTTGCCGGTCAGCTTGAAGCCGATGACCTCTGGCAGCAGCATGGAGACCGGCTGGCCGAGCATGGCGGCTTCCGCCTCGATACCGCCGACGCCCCAGCCGAGAACGCCGAGCCCGTTGATCATCGTCGTGTGACTGTCGGTGCCCACGCAGGTGTCGGGATAGGCGATCGTTTCGCCGTTCTCTTCCTTGGTCCAGACCGTCTGGCCGAGATACTCCAGATTGACCTGGTGACAGATGCCCGTGCCGGGCGGCACCACGCGGAAATTCTTGAACGCCTGCTGGCCCCACTTCAGGAAACGGTAGCGCTCGCCGTTGCGCTCGTATTCGAGCTCGACGTTGCGCGCCAGCGCCGTCGGCGTGCCGAACTCGTCGACGATGACCGAGTGGTCGATGACCAGATCGACGGGAACGAGCGGGTTGATCTTCTCGGGGTCGCCGCCGAGCGACACCATCGCGTCGCGCATCGCGGCAAGATCGACGACGGCGGGAACGCCGGTGAAGTCCTGCATCAGCACGCGCGCCGGGCGATAGGCGATTTCGTTTTCGACCGTGCCCTTATTGTTCAGCCACTCGGCGACGGCAAGGATGTGCTCCTTGGTGACGGACTGGCCGTCCTCGAAGCGCAGCAGGTTCTCCAGCAGAACCTTCATCGAATAGGGAAGCCTGGAAACGCCGGGAAGGCCGTTGGCTTCAGCCTTGGGCAGGCTGAAATAGACGTAGTCCTTACCATCCACGGAAAGCGTGGAGCGACAGTGGAAGCTATCAAGAGATTGAGACACGAGAGACCCCGTTTCTGATCGCGAACACAAGTGTGCGGACGCCTATGCACTAAAGGCACATCAGGATGCGGGTACGGCCATTTCCGCTGTCCGCACATGAAGTCGGACTTCATGTTCGGCGCTAGGATGAAAATCACGCCGACCGCTGGCGTGGTAAGCCACATATAGATAGTTTCCCCGAAAGCTGCCAGAGAGAGCGCCAACCATTTCTGAAATTTTTGCATTGCGATGATCGAAAACCTGAACCACAGACACTCCATGCATGTGCAAGCCACCGGTCTTGCGGCGCGACGCGGCGAAGAGCTGATTTTCGAGGGCGTCTCGTTTCGCCTGGCGCCCGGCGAAGCACTGGTTTTGACTGGGAAAAACGGTTCGGGGAAGTCGACCTTGCTACGCGTGCTGGCAGGCCTGCTGGTGCCTGAAAAGGGCACGGTATCGATCACCGACGCGCAGGGAGAAGCCGACCGCACGCTGGCCGAGATGAGCCACTATCTCGGCCACCGCAACGCGATGAAGAGCGAGCTGACGGTCGAGGAGAACCTTACCTTCTGGCGCCGCTATCTCGGCGACACGGGCGGCATCTCCGCCATCTCGATCGAGGACGCCGCCGAGGCGGTCGGCCTGCCTGGCATCACCCATCTCCCCTTCGGCTATCTCTCCGCCGGCCAGCAACGCCGCTTCGCCTTCGCCAAGCTGCTGGTCGCCTACCGCCCGGTCTGGATCCTCGACGAACCGACGGCGGCCCTCGACGCCAGCGCTGACGCACTGTTCGCCGGCCTGATCGAAGCGCACCGCCACAAGGGCGGCATCGTCATTGCCGCGACGCACCAGCCGCTCGGACTGGCGGATGCGCGGGAACTCAGGATGACCGGGTTTTCCGGCGTGGATGCGGGGGTGTGGGGATGAGGGGCTCTGTGATCAACACAGCGGATGTCGGTGCCAGGATTACCCCCCTCTGCCCTGCCGGGCATCTCCCCCTCAGGGGGGGAGATCGGCAAGTAGCGCGCCCCTCGCAGAACGTGGCGGTTGGAGCGAGCGGATGCCTCCATCCGATCTCCCCCCTTGCGGGGGAGATGTCCGGCAGGACAGAGGGGGGTATCGCATCCGCAACGCCATCGACCTCAGAGTCCGCAGCACCCCCTCATCCGCCTGCCGGCACCTTCTCCCCGTGGGGGAGAAGAGACCTGGGGCAGGCCACCCGCCGCAATCTCCCCTTCTCCCCCACGGGGAGAAGGTGGCCCGAAGGGTCGGATGAGGGGGCCACGCCCCCAATTCCCTCCGTCAGCCATCTCACCCTAGCGACGGCCCACCCATGACCGCCCTTCTCCTGCGCGACATCACCCTTTCCATCCGCGCCGGCGGCGGCGCGCTGATCGGCGTGCTGTTCTTCCTCACCGTCGTCGCCGTCATACCTTTCGGCGTCGGCCCGGATCTGGCGCTGCTGGCCCGCATCGGCCCGGCCATCGTCTGGATCGGCGCCCTGCTCGCCGCGCTGCTCGGCCTCGACCGCCTGTTCCAGGCCGAACGCGACGACGGCGCGCTCGACCTTATGCTGATGCAGGAAACGCCGCTGGTGCTGACCGTGCTCGTCAAATGTCTGGCCCACTGGATCGCCACCAGCCTGCCGCTGGTGATCGCCTCGCCGCTGCTCGGCCTGTTCATGAACATGAGCGAGACAGCGATCGGCGCCACCATGTTGACGCTGCTGGTCGGGACGCCGGCGATCACCTTCATCGGCGCCGTGGGGGCGGCGGTCGCGGTTGCCCTGCCGCGCGGCGGCCTGCTGGTGTCGATCCTGGTGTTGCCGCTCACCATTCCGGTGCTGATCTTCGGCGTCAGCGCCACCTATGCCGCCGTGCAGGGGCCGGCGCCCTTCCTGCCGCCGTTCCTGATCCTGATCGCGCTGACCCTGTTCTTCGCCGTCCTCGGCCCGGCGGCGGCGGCGCTGGCGTTGCGCAACACATCGGATTGATCATCGGCTTGATTGCCCCAAAAGCCGGATCGCGCTAAGGAAAGCCCATGAGTGAAACCAGCCTTTCGATCACCAAACTGAGCGATCTCGCCAACCCGACGCGGTTCCTGGCGCTCGCATCCATCGTCATCCCATGGATGGCCGCCTTCACCGCGCTCTGTTTTATCGTGGGGCTGTATCTGAGCTTCACGACGGAAGGCGATTACCAGCAGGGCGAGACAGTCCGCATCATGTATATCCACGTCCCGGCCGCCTGGCTGTCGATGATGGGCTATACGATCATGAGCCTGTCGGCGATCGGCACGCTGGTCTGGCGTCATCCGCTGGCCGACGTTTCCGCCAAGGCAGCAGCGCCCCTGGGCGCCGCCTTCACACTGATCGCTCTCGTCACCGGCTCCATGTGGGGCAAGCCGATGTGGGGCACGTGGTGGGTGTGGGATGCGCGGCTGACCTCGGTTTTCATCCTGTTCCTGATGTATCTCGGCCTGATCGCCCTCAACCGCGCCATGGACGATCCCTCCAAGGCCGCCCGCGTTTCGGCCGTGCTGATCCTCGTCGGCTTCGTCAACATCCCGATCATCAAGTTCTCCGTCGACTGGTGGAACACGCTGCATCAGTCAGCAAGCGTTCTGCGCCTTGACGGCTCGACCATCGATCCGGAATTCCTCCGGCCGCTGCTGGTGATGGCGATTGCCTTCACCATGCTGTTCCTAACGCTGCATGTGATGGCCATCCGCAACGAGATCTGGCGCCGCCGCATATCGGCCCAGCGTCGGCTCGCCGCGCGCCTCGCCAGCCGGGAGGCGTAACAGATGACTGAGTCTTATGCCTTCTACGTCTACGGTTCCTATCTGTTCGCCGGCCTCGTCACCGTCGCAGTCACGCTCTGGACCTTCCTCGACGGCCGCGCCCGTCGCAAGGAGCTGGCCGTGCTGGAAGCCTCCGGTATCCGCCGCCGCTCGGCCCGCCCCCAGGATGCGGCGTCATGAGCGACACGCCTCAAGCATCTGCACCCGAAACGCCCGCAGCCCCGGCGCAAAGGCGCGGTGTTGGCCGCTATGCCTTCGCCCTGATCCCGCTCATCGTCTTCGGCGGCATCGCCGCCACCGCCGGCAAGATGCTCTATGATCAGGATGTGCATGGCAAGAACGCCGCCGAGATTCCCTCGGCGCTGCTCAACACCAAGGCCCCCTCGCTCGATCTGCCGCCGCTGGAAGGCAGCAACCTGCCGGCGCTCAGCGATGCCGCCGTCAAGGGCAAGCTGACGCTGGTCAACGTCTTCGCCTCCTGGTGCATCCCCTGTCGCGAGGAGCATCCGGTGTTGAAGGAACTGGCAAAGGATAGCCGGCTCAATATCGTCGCGATCAACTACAAGGACAAGAACGACAACGCGCTCGCCTTCCTCGGCGAGCTCGGCAATCCCTACAAGGCGATCGGCGTCGATCCCAAGGGCCAGGCGGCGATCGACTGGGGCGTCTATGGCATCCCCGAAAGCTACCTCGTCGCCCCTGACGGCACCATCCTCTACAAGCGTGTCGGCCCATTCGACGACATCAGCCTGAGGGAAGGCCTGTATCCGGCGATGGAGAAGGCGCTGGGCAAGCCGGCATCGTAGCAACGCAAACGCGTCCCACCGAAATTCCTTCCCCTGCACCGGTGGTTTTTAAACCGTCCTTCCCGCTTTTCCGCCCTCATGAAAACCCAATCCTCTTGCCATCGGCTCCGCAACTATGACAGGTTCCGCAGGCGTTATTTTGGGGAGATATTTCATGTTGTTTCGTCGCACCGTCCTTGCAGGGCTGACCGCCCTTGTCCTCTCGCCGATTGCGGCATTCGCCGCCGAACTGCCCGACCTGAAGGGCAAGACGGTCGTCGTCGTCACCGAGAACGCCTATCCGCCGCTGCAGTTCGTCGATCTGAAGACCGGCAAGCAGATCGGCTGGGAATATGACGCGATGGACGAGATCGCCAAGCGGCTGAACTTCAAGCTCGAGTACCAGAACACCAGCTGGGACGCGATGATCCAGGCGGTCTCCGACAACCAGTACAACATCGGCATGACCGGCATCACCATCAAGGACGACCGCAAGGCCAAGGTCGACTTCTCCGACCCCTATATGCGCAGCCAGCAGTTCATGCTGGTACGCGGCGACGAGACGCGGTTTACCGACGCCAAGACCTTCGGCGCCTTCAATGACGGCCTGGTCGGCGCCCAGCCGGGCACCTCGCCCTTCTACGCCGCCGTCTACGAGATCCTCGACGGCAACGAGCAGAACCCACGTATCAAGCTGTTCGAGACCTTCGGCGCGACCGTACAGGCGCTCAAGGCCGGCGACGTCGATGTGGTGCTGACAGACAGCGTCGCGGCGCAGGGCTATGTCGATGCGTCGAAGGGCGGCCTCAAGGTGATCGGCGGCCCGCTCGGCACGGAGGATTTCGGCTTCATCTTCCCGAAGGGCTCCGATCTGTTGGCGCCGGTCAACGCCGCGATATCAAGCCTCAAGGCCGACGGCACGCTTGATGCGCTGAACAAGAAGTGGTTCCTCGACTACAAGATGGGGCAATGATCCCTTCTTCGCCTCTCTCCCGGTGCCATCGATGATGGCGCCGCAGCCGGCCCCGCATGGACATGAAAAGGGCGACTACCCCTGGTGGCTGGTCGCCCTCGTCGTAATCGGCCTAGCCCTTGCCGCCGTTATCATCGCCAACGATATCTACGCCCAGGTCTTCCGCACCGTCTTCAACGGCGTCGGCGTCACCATCTTCGTGACATTGGTGGGCTTCGCGCTGGCGACCCTGCTCGGGCTTGGCATCGCGCTGCTGGGGCTTTCGGACAGCGTCGTGTTGCGCCAGATCGCCCGCTTCTACGTCGAGGTCATCCGCGGCGTGCCGATGCTGGTGCTGTTGTTCTACATCGCCTTCGTCGGCGCCCCGGCGATCGTCGCTGCGTACAATTTTCTGACGTTACCGCTGGTCAGATCAGGTCTTGCCGAGCCGATCCTGGTGCGCGACTTCTCGCTGATGTGGCGGGCGATCATCGCGCTGATGATCGGCTATTCCTCGTTCATCGCCGAAGTGTTCCGCGCCGGCATCCAGTCGGTCGATCACGGCCAGATCGAGGCCGCCAAGGCGCTCGGCCTGTCGCGCTATCACCGCTTCCGCTTCGTGGTCTTTCCGCAGGCGATCAAGGTGATCTTCCCGCCGCTGTCGAACGATTTCGTGGCAATGGTGAAGGATAGTTCGCTCGTCTCGGTGCTCGGCGTCTCCGACATCACCCAGATGGGCAAGATCTACGCGTCCGGCTCCTTCCGCTTCTTTGAAACCTATTCGATCGTCACCTATATCTACCTGATCCTGACGATCGGCCTGTCGCTTGGCCTGAGGCAGGTGGAAAAACGAATGCGTGGAAAAGAGCGGCGATAGAGGTTCAACGAATCGAATTGCCGAGCCAGCGAAAAATTGGTAAGTCACTGCCCATGGAATCCAAGTTTAGTTGCATTGGGGCGCATATTTTCGTGCTGCAGGATCATTATCGCCTGCCGGCACGTTTCTTTGCGGCTGTTTCCGGTGCGCTCAACAGCCGACTTCGTTGATCCCTGTCTGATCGACTGAACGGCCGGCGGGCTTCCCGCCACCAAGCTCCATACCCCCTATGCATAGAAAAACGGATGTATCGCCATGAGCGCACCGCGTACTCTCTACGACAAGATCTGGGACGACCACATGGTCGACCAACAAGACGACGGCACCTGTCTTCTCTACATCGATCGCCACCTGGTGCACGAGGTTACCTCGCCGCAGGCGTTCGAGGGACTGCGCATGACCGGCCGCAAGGTCCGTGCGCCTGAAAAGACGCTTGCCGTCGTCGATCACAACGTGCCGACCTCGCCCGATCGCCATCTCGGCATCAAGAACGAGGAAAGCCGCATCCAGGTCGAGCAGCTGGCGATCAACGCCGCCGAATTCGGCGTCGAATATTATTCGGCCAGCGACATCCGCCAGGGCATCGTCCACATCATCGGACCGGAACAGGGCTTCACACTGCCGGGCATGACGATCGTCTGCGGCGACAGCCACACCTCGACGCACGGCGCCTTCGGCTCGCTGGCGCATGGCATCGGCACGTCTGAAGTGGAGCACGTTCTGGCCACCCAGACGCTGATCCAGAAGAAGGCGAAGAACATGCTGGTGCAGGTCGACGGCGTGTTGCCGGCTGGCGTCACCGCCAAGGACATCGTGCTGGCCATCATCGGCGAGATCGGCACCGCCGGCGGCACCGGCTATGTCATCGAATATGCCGGCGAAGCCATTCGCGCGCTGTCGATGGAAGGCCGCATGACGATCTGCAACATGTCGATCGAAGGCGGCGCCCGCGCCGGCCTCATCGCCCCCGACCAGATCACCTACGACTACATCACCGGCAAGCCGCGCGCGCCGAAGGGCGAGACGCTGCAGCAGGCGATCGCCTATTGGGAAACGCTGAAGTCGGACGAAGGCGCACATTACGACCGTATCGTCACGCTGAACGCCGCCGAACTGCCGCCGATCGTCTCCTGGGGCTCCTCGCCCGAGGACGTTATCTCGGTGCAGGGCATCGTTCCAAATCCGGATGAAATTCCGGATGAGAACAAGCGCACCTCCAAGTGGCGCGCGCTTGACTATATGGGCTTGAAGCCGGGCACGAAGATCACCGACATCGCTGTCGATCGCGTCTTCATCGGCTCCTGCACCAACGGCCGCATCGAGGACCTGCGCGCTGCCGCCAAGGTGGTCGAAGGCAAGACCGTCGCGGGCACAGTCAGCGCCATGATCGTTCCGGGCTCCGGCCTGGTCAAGGAGCAGGCGGAAGCCGAAGGTCTCGACAAGATCTTCAAGGCGGCCGGCTTCGACTGGCGCGAGCCGGGCTGCTCCATGTGTCTGGCCATGAACGACGACCGGCTGAAGCCGGGCGAACGCTGCGCCTCGACCTCGAACCGCAACTTCGAAGGCCGCCAGGGCTTCAAAGGCCGCACCCATCTGGTGTCGCCCGCCATGGCAGCCGCAGCGGCCATCGCCGGCCACTTCGTCGACATCCGCGAGTGGAACTGAGATCGTTCGGCCTCTCCCTGTCGAAGGGAGAGGCTGGATGTATGATTGCGGAAGGACAGGCATAGCCTAAGGACAGGCGGGGCCTGTCCTTTTTCGTTTGTGAGTTATACTCCCGCCATCCCCCATCCGGAGAGCATCATGACATCCGACACCACGCTCCCGCGATACCGCCTGCTTCTCCTCCGCCACGCCAAATCCGCCTGGCCCGACGGTATCCCCGACCATGATCGCCCGCTCGCCACCCGCGGCCTGAAGGCCGCACCGTTGATGGGGAGTTACATGGCCCGCGAGGCGCTGATCTCCGATCTTGTCCTGGTCTCGACCGCGCGGCGGACACAGGAAACATGGGCACTGGTTGGCGCGGAACTGCCTGCGTCGATCGAACGGCGGGACGTGGGCGAAATCTACGAGGCGCCGGCCGAGCGGCTCGCCGCCGTCATCCGCGCCACGGACGCCTCGGTCCAAACGCTGCTGCTGGTCGGGCATAATCCGGGGTTTCAGGATCTGGCGCTGCAGCTTGCCGGCGTTGGCGAGGCGGATGGGCTCGTGAGGTTGCGGGAAAAATTTCCGACCGGGGCGCTTGCCGTGATCGATTTCGCCGTCGGTTGGCAGGACGTGACGGAGGGCAGCGGCAGGCTGGAACGTCTCGTGGTGCCGCGTTCTCTGTGAGGGTGAGTGGCTGGCGTCCTGCCGCGCAGTCCCTCACCCGGCCTCCGCCCTCTCCCCGAGGGGAGAGGAGGATCGGCGAGGTTGCTGCCACTGGTAATTCCCGCATATTTCCGCCATATACAGCCCAAACAGACATGGACACCCATACGATGAGCGCAACGGTTGAATTCGCCAGGATGAACGGGCTTGGCAACAAGATCCTGGTCGTCGACATGCGCGGCCGCACCGACAAGGTGACGCCGCAGGCGGCGATTGCGCTCAATGCCGACGCGGCGACGCAGTTCGACCAGATCATGGCGATCCACGACCCCAAGGCCGAAGGTACCGATGCCTGGATCGATATCCTCAACTGCGACGGCACCAAGGCGCAGGCCTGCGGCAACGGCACGCGTTGCGTGGTGCAGGCGCTGGCTTCCGAAACCGGCAAGAAGGTCTTCACCTTCCAGACCGTCGCCGGCATCCTCAACGCCGTCGAGCTCGAGGACGGGACGATCTCGGTCGACATGGGCAAGCCGGTGTTTGACTGGGACAGGATTCCGCTGGCGGAAGAATTCTTCGACACCAGCCGCATCGAGCTGCAGATCGGCCCGATCGACAATCCGGTGCTGCATTCGCCGTCGGCGATGTCGATGGGCAATCCGCATGCGATCTTCTGGGTCGACCGGGATCCGATGAGTTTCGATCTCGAACGCTTCGGTCCGATGCTGGAAAACCATCCGATGTTTCCCGAGAAGGCCAATATCACGCTGGCGCAGGTCACATCGGACTCGAGCCTCCGCACCCGCACCTGGGAGCGCGGCGCCGGGCTGACGCTGGCCTGTGGTTCGGCTGCCTGTGCCGCCGGGGTCTCCGCCGCGCGCACCGGCCGCACCGGCCGCAAGGTCACCATCGACGTCGCCTCGGCGCCGAGCCGCCAGCCGCTGATCATCGAGTGGCAGGACAACGACCACGTCGTCATGACCGGTCCCGCCGAATGGGAGTGGTCCGGCGTCGTCGATCCGACGACCGGCGCCTGGTCGCGCGACGAGGCGGAAGCGGCCGAGGCCTCGGGGGCGGAAGCGCGGTGAGCGGCGTCGAGGTCATCACCTTCGGCTGTCGTCTGAACACCTACGAATCCGAAGTGATGCGGGCCGAGGCCGAGAAGGCCGGCCTGAACAATGCCATTCTGGTCAACACCTGCGCCGTGACGGGCGAGGCAGTGCGGCAGGCGCGCCAGGCGATCCGCCGGGCCCGGCGCGACAACCCGCATGCCCGCATCATCGTCACCGGCTGCGCCGCGCAGACCGAAAAGGAAACCTTCGCCGGCATGGCCGAGGTCGACGCGGTGCTTGGCAACGAAGAGAAGCTGAAGAGCGCGAATTATCGCGCGCTGCCCGATTTCGGCGTGTCTGCGGAAGAGAAGCTGCGCGTGAACGACATCATGAGCGTCAAGGCCACCGCGCCGCAGATGATCAAGCACATCGACGGCCACGTGCGCGCCTTCATCCAGGTGCAGAACGGCTGCGACCATCGCTGCACCTTCTGCATCATCCCCTATGGCCGCGGCAATTCGCGCTCCGTGCCGATGGGTGCTGTCGTCGATCAGGCGCGGCGACTGGTGGAAAGCGGCTATCGCGAGATCGTGCTCACAGGCGTCGACGCCACCAGCTACGGCGCCGACCTGCCGGGCGAGCCGACGCTGGGGCTGCTTGCGAAGACGCTGCTGAAGCAGGTCCCCGATATCAGGCGCCTGAGATTGTCGTCGATCGACAGTATCGAGGCAGACAAACACCTTCTCGACCTCATCGCCGACGAAGCGCGATTCATGCCGCACCTGCATCTTTCGCTGCAGCATGGCGACGACATGATCCTGAAGCGGATGAAGCGCCGGCATTCCAGCGCCGATGCGCTCGCTTTCGTCAACGAGGTCCGCCGGCTTCGGCCCGAGATCTCGATCGGCGCCGACATGATCGCCGGTTTCCCCACTGAGACGGAAGAGATGTTCGACAATGCCGTCAGGCTCGCCGAAGAGGCGGAAATCGCGCATCTGCACGTGTTTCCCTACAGCCCGCGACCCGGCACGCCGGCGGCGCGCATGCCGCAACTCGATCGGCGGCTCGTCAAGGAGCGGGCGGCACGGCTGCGCGCCACTGGACATATGCTGCACCAGTCCCATCTCGACGGCATGGTCGGCACGCGACAATGGCTGCTGGTGGAAAACAACGGATTGGCGCATACGGAAAACTTCACGCTTGTCGCGGCACCGGGGCTTCCTCCCCGCGCGCTGGTGCCGGTTGAGATCACCGGCCACAACGGCAAGCACCTCGACATGCAATTGACGGCCGCCGACGCGGCCTGAGTTTACGGATACCCCATGGCGTTCAGCTTCATCAAAAAGGTCTTCACCTTCGGCCCCGACAAGGCGGAGGAGCCAAAGCCGGACTCGGTTGCGACGAGCGTGGTCGAGACCAGCGCGGCCGGGGCGGTGGCGGTTGATCCTGTCACTGAGGTGCCTGTGGCTGAGGCTGAGGCGCCGGTTGCTGTCGACGCGCTGCCCACGGTCGCCGATCCGGTGCTGCCGGAGGAGATGGATACGGCCGGTGGGCCGGCCGATGATGCGGCTGTCGAGCCTCTCGAAGACGAGGTTTCCGAGGATCTGCCGACGGCGCTTACGACTGATGATGTCGGGCTGGTGCCGTTGTCGCTGCTGGAAGCCGAGGCGGCGGCAGAGGCTGTTGAGGATGCCGCGAATGCGGCCGATGCTGACACGGCGGGTGTGGCACCCCCCTCTGTCCTGCCGGACATCTCCCCCTCAAGGGGGGAGATCGACCCGGAGCCACAGTCTCAGCAAGCAATTGAGGTCGAAGCGAGCGGCCAACCACAGCCGATCTCCCCCCCTGAGGGGGAGATGCCCGGCAGGGCAGAGGGGGGTATCACGCCCACCAACGCCAGCGAAACCGTGGCCTCACGCACCGATACTGCGGAAGTAACCACGCCCGCCGAACAAGAATCCGCCACCCCCATCCTCCCCAAGGGCTTCGCCACATCAGCCGAGACGCCCGAACCCGCCGTCATCGTCCCGCCGTCGAAACTCTCCTGGTTCCAGCGCCTGCGCGCCGGCCTCGCCCGCACCTCGTCGCAGCTGACAGGCCAGATTTCGGCACTGTTCACCAAGCGCAAGCTTGACGACGAGACGCTGCAGGATCTGGAAGACCTGTTGATCCAGGCCGATCTCGGGCTTGAGACCGCGCTCCGCATCACCGATACGCTGGCGTCCGAACGCTACGGCAAGGATGTCTCCGGCGAGGACGTCAGCAAGATCATGGCGGCCGAGATCACCAAGGTGCTGAAGCCTGTCGCCAAGCCGCTGCAGCTCGATCTCAGCCACAAGCCGCATGTCATTCTCGTCGTCGGCGTCAACGGCACCGGCAAGACCACCACGATCGGCAAGCTGGCGGCCAAGCTGTCGGGCGCCGGGCTGAAGGTAATGGTCGCCGCCGGCGATACGTTCCGTGCCGCAGCAATCGAGCAGCTGAAGATCTGGGCCGACCGCACCAAGTCGGAATTCATCGGCACCAAGTTGGGCGCCGATGCCGCCGGCCTCGCCTACGAGGCGTTCGAGCAGGCCAAGCAGAAGAAATGCGACGTGCTGATCATCGACACTGCCGGTCGGCTGCAGAACAAGACCGAGCTGATGGCGGAACTGGAAAAGATCGTCCGCGTGCTCGGCAAGCTCGATCCGGATGCGCCACACACCGTGCTGCAGACGCTCGACGCCACCACCGGCCAGAATGCGCTGAACCAGGTGGAGATCTTCCGCAACGTCGCCGGCGTCAACGGGCTGATCATGACCAAGCTCGACGGCACGGCGCGCGGCGGCATCCTGGTCGCCATCTCCGCCAAGCACAAGCTGCCGGTCTATTTCATCGGTGTCGGCGAAGGCGTCGATGATCTCGAGCCGTTCGAGGCCGAGGATTTCGCCCATGCCATCGCCGGGCTTGGGGATGCGCGCGGGTGATATTGCCGACCACCGCGATTGATGCCACAGATATGCCCGCAAGCGCGCGCAAGCGTCGCCGCGTAATTTAGAGAGAGAGCGCCTCTTTTGCGTCCGAACGGACGCACGGCGCTCTGGGAACGGATCAGAGAGCGTATGACCACCGAGAGTGACACCACCCCGTCGGCTGCCGACAAGCAAAATCCGATGCTGAAGCTGGGCTTGGAACTCGGGCCGCTGATGATCTTCTTCTTCGCCAATCTGCGCGGCCCCTGGCTGGTCGAGAAGTTTCCGGCGCTGGCGGCGCTGGGCGGGCCGCTGTTCGTGGCAACCGCGCTGTTCATGGCCGCGACGATCATCTCGCTGGTGATATCGAAAATCGTGCTGCGCCACCTGCCGATCATGCCCTTCGTCTCCGGCATCGTCGTGCTGGTGTTCGGTTCGCTGTCGATCTACCTGCAGGACGAAACCTTCATCAAGATGAAGCCGACCATCATCAACGCGCTGTTCGGCTTCACGCTGCTCGGCGGCCTGCTGTTCGGCAAGTCGCTGCTCGGCTACGTCTTCAACGCCGCCTTCCAGCTCGACGCCGAAGGCTGGCGCAAGCTGACGGTCCGCTGGGGCGTCTTCTTCCTGTTTCTCGCCGTGCTCAACGAGATCGTCTGGCGCAACTTCACCGACGACACCTGGGTCGCCTTCAAGGTCTGGGGCACCATGCCGATCACCATCCTGTTCACGCTGGCGCAGATGCCGCTGATCATGAAGCACACGGTTGCGCCCGAGGGAGAGACTGGCGAGGGGAAGGTCAACAAGTGACGGCGCTGGCGACGACGGACAGATCCAGACACCAGGCCTTCTGGCTCGCGGCATGCCTGGCGGTGCTGGTCGCCCAGATCGTCGCCGAGTACCTGATGGGCCGCACGCCTATCTGCACCTGCGGCTACGTCAAGCTGTGGGAGGGGACGGTCAATTCCAGCGGCAACTCGCAGCACCTGTCCGACTGGTATACGCCCTCGCACATCATCCACGGCTTCATCTTCTACGGGCTGGCGCATCTCCTGCTGCGCGGCAAGCCGATCGCAATGCGGCTGCTGCTGGCGCTGGTGATCGAATCCGGCTGGGAGCTGCTGGAAAACTCGCCTCTGATCATCGATCGCTACCGCACGGCGACGATCTCGCTCGACTATTACGGCGACAGCATCCTGAATTCGGCGATGGACACGGTGTTCATGGTCCTCGGCTTCTTCTTCGCATCCCGCGCGCCGGTAGCCCTGACGGTGGCGATCGCCATCTTCTTCGAGCTCTTCACCGGCTACATGATCCGCGACAACCTGACGCTCAACGTGCTGATGCTGGTCTGGCCGCTGGAGGCGGTCAAGACCTGGCAGGGCGGTCTCTGAGCGCGCCATTGCAGGCGAACTGAAGGAGACGCCTGCGCCAACGCTGCCGCGTCCCTTCAACGTCAGGCATGATTCACCTTGAACAAAACGCCGATCGGATGTCGGATCGGCGCCACGAAATCCGTCCTTGGGTTTTCGCCGGGGGTTTTCGCCGGTTTCATCGATTGGGAGGATCAAGATCATGCCGAGCACCATACGCCTGCACCGCGTTCTCGCCACCACGCCGAAGAAGGTCTACCGCGCTTTCCTCGAGGCCGACGCCATCGCCAAATGGCTGCCGCCGAACGGCTTTGCCTGCACCGTGCATCATTTCGAGCCCACGGTCGGCGGCACCTTCCGGATGTCGTTCCGCAACTTCACAACAGACAACAGCCACGCCTTCGGCGGCGAATATCTCGAACTCGTGGACAGCGAGCGCCTGCGCTACGTCGACCGCTTCGACGACCCCAACCTGCCGGGCGAGATGGAGGTCACCGTGGTGCTGAAGAAGGTCTCCGTCGGCACCGAAATCGACATCGTCCAGTCCGGCATCCCCGACCTCATCCCGCCGGAAGCCTGCTATCTCGGCTGGCAGGAATCGTTGCACAATCTCGCGCGGCTGGTGGAGCCGGAAATCGAGGGATAGGGACGTTAAAAGTCGATACACGATAGGCGCGCATTCTTAACCAGCCACTCGTATTGTGTCCTGAACTGGAACCAGCGCGGAGCCTTCATGACGTCGCCACGATCCGACTTTGCGACCGCCGGCTGGGCCCATGGACCGGCGGAGGCAGCAACCGCGGTAAGCATTCTGCAAGCCGCCGGCATTCGTGTGCTGCCGCACGGCCTTCGGCACGCATCAGTCGCTTGGCACCATGTGACGGCACTCGGCGGGGTCGAGCTCAGGGTTCCGGTAGCGCAGGCACAGATTGCCCGGGAAATTCTCAACGCCGCTCCATTCACGCGCTCAGGCGGAAATGTCTGGTTGCGGCTCGTCAGCGGCGCCGTGATGTTTCTATGTTTTGGACTGCTGCTACCATTGCCGTCAGGCGGTCTCTATACCGTGCGACCGGCTGTTGCCTTGGCGCAGAGGCTGGAGCGGTAGGCCCCAGACGGAACTCACCCAAAACAAAAAAGGCGCCCCGAAGGTCGCCTTTTCCGTCAATCCATGCGGATCGAAACTTATTCTGCTGCTGGCTCGGCTGCAGCTGCAGCAGCTGCTTCTGCAGCAGCCTTGGCTTCTGCGGCTTCCTGTGCTGCCTTTTCGGCTGCCAGCGCCTGAGCTGCTGCGACCTTTTCGGCTTCCAGACGTGCCTTTTCCTGAGCAAGAGCGGCGCGCTCGGCGTCGTTGAGCTTGCGGGCGCGGGTGCCGGTGTCTTCGACGATACGGGCCGACTTGCCGCGACGATCGCGCAGGTAGTACAGCTTGGCGCGACGGACCTTACCGCGGCGAACGACTTCGACGCTTTCGATGGCCGGCGAGTAGATCGGGAACAGACGCTCGACGCCTTCGCCGTAGGAGATCTTGCGGACCGTGAAGTTTTCCTGCAGACCGCCGCCGGAGCGAGCGATGCAAACGCCTTCGTAGGCCTGTACGCGGGTACGGGTGCCTTCCGTGACCTTCACGTTGACGCGGACGGTGTCGCCCGGGGAGAATTCTGGAAGCGTGCGCTTGGCTTCGATCTTGGCGACCTGTTCGGCCTCAAGCTGCTGAATGATGTTCATTGTCTTAACCCTTGGTTCTTCTGAAACAGCCAGAGCGCTCGACACTTCTCCTTTGGTCCATGACCTCCGGATTTAGCCCTTTACGGACGGGAGCGGGTTCGCCATTCTTTGTTGCTGGTAGACAGGGATAACCCCATTTCCGCGTGCGCTACTACACCAGTCAGGCCGGCTTGTCATCCCTCGGGCGCGATATTTCTGCCCAACGGCGCGGTTTTGGGCCGGCGGTGCGCGGTTGTTAGCACCGATCGCAAGCTTGGCAGAGCGCATGGACCGCCATGTCAGCCGGGCACGACGCCGCGGCAGGCCCAGGCGACCGAGGCAAAGGACCTTGGCCCGTCCTGCCTTCCGGCCTCGTAGGCGGCCCGTACTGACGATTTCAGCCGCTCACGCAGCCCCGACTCAAGACCGGCGACATACTGACCGAGCGGCCCGTCTCCACCCGTGAACGGCATCCAGTAATCCTCGAAGGACTGGTAGTCCATGCGGATCAGCAACGAGCTCTGCTCGACGTGTTCAAGCCCCTGGGCGATGAAGCTGTTCTTCATCTCGTCCGGCGCCGTCATCGGACGGAAGCAGTAGTCACGCCGGAAGTCGCGGCTGTTTTCGTCGAGAACGGCGGCGGTATCCAGCAGCATCCGCATGCCGGGCATACCGCCCATATGGTCCCACACGGCGGCGGCGACGCCTCCGCCCGGCCGCACCACACGTCGCATCTCGGCGATCGCCTTGTCCGGGTCGGAAACGAAATGCAGCACCAAGAGGGAGAGCGCCCGGTCGAAGCTTTGATCGTCAAAGGGAAGAGCCGTCGCATCCGCCTGGCGCACGCTGATGCGCGGATCGATATTGGCCCGGGCGACTTCCTCGACGAAGACAGGCGAATAGTCGATCGCCACCACCTGCTTTACGTCGGCCGCGCGCGGCAGGAAGAAGGTCAGGCTACCATTACCACAACCAACGTCGAGCACCCGCTCGCCATCGGAAAGCCCTGAGAACCCGACGAAGAGCGGTGCCAGGCGCTTGCTCCAGCGGCCCATCAGCTGCTCGTATCCTCCTGCACTGCTTACGTTGAAGCTTGATGCCATGGCAGCCTCCCTGTGCGGATGGCTGAGGGTAAACCCGAGGGGATGGAGGAGCAAGTTACAGTGTGTTCCACCCACCTTCGTCGCACGCCAGGCCATGTGCCTGAATCGTCGCAGCAAGCCTGGGGAAGGCGTGGAAGCCCAGCCGGGGGCAATGGCCCTAACTCTACTCCTCCAGCAGATCCGGCCGCCGCTCCCGCGTCAGCTTCACCGCCTGCTCGCGCCGCCACTTGTCGATGGCGCCGTGGTTGCCCGAGGTCAGCACGGCGGGGATGTCGCGGCCCTCCCATTCCTGCGGGCGGGTGTAGTGCGGGTGCTCCAGCAGGCCGCCCTCGAAGCTTTCGTGGAGACCCGAGAGATCGTTGCCCATGACGCCGGGAAGGATGCGGACGATCGCGTCGAGCACGGTCAGCGCCGCCGGTTCGCCGCCTGAGAGCACGTAGTCGCCGATCGATACCTCTTCCAACTCGCGGCCATCGATCACCCGCTGGTCGACGCCCTCGAAGCGGCCGCAGACGATGATGACGCCCTCGCCGCCCGCAAGCTCGCGCACGCGCTTCTGGGTCAGCGGCTTGCCGCGCGGGCTCATCAGCAGGCGCGGGCGGGTGTCGTTGTCGGAGACGGTGTCGATGGCACGCGCCAGCACATCCGGCTTCAGGACCATGCCGGCGCCGCCGCCGGCGGGCGTGTCGTCAACGGTGCGGTGCTTGTCGGTGGCGAAATCGCGAATCTGTACGGCGTCGAGCGCCCACTGGCCGCGCTCCATCGCCTTGCCGGCCAGCGAATAGCCGAGATGGCCGGGAAACATCTCCGGGTAGAGCGTGAGCACGGTCGCCCGGAAGGCGGGTTTGTCGCTCACTTGTTCTTGTTCGGCTTGTCTGGGGTGAACGACGGGCCGTCATCGGGATCGTCGACGAGGCCGGCGGCGCGCGGGTCGATGGTGATCTTGCCGGCTTCGAGATCGATCTCCAGCACCGAGGCCTCGGAAAACGGGATCAGCACCGGACGCTTGCCCGGGCCCTTGAGCTCGAGCAGGTCGCCTGCGCCGAAATCGAAGACGCCGGTGACGGTGCCGTAGCTGACGCCCTGATCGTCGAGCGCCTCCAGGCCCTCGAGGTCGGCATAGAAGAACTCGTCTTCGTCGAGCTCGTCATCCGGCAGATTGTCGCGGTCGATATAGAGCTCCAGCCCGTTCAGCGCCTCGGCGGCGTTGCGGTCGTTGATGCCACGAAAGCGGATGACCACGACATTCTTCATCTCGCGGATTTCGAGCACTTCGAAGCTGCGGCCATCCATGCTGTGCAGGTGGCCGTAATCGCCGAGCGCTGTCGGATCGGCGCTGTAGGACTTGGCGCGCACTTCGCCGCGCAGTCCCTGCGCCCCGCCGATCGTTGCCATCAGCACCGGATTGTCTAGCTTTGTCATGGCATCCCTAGTCTGAAGCCCGCGTTTGGTTTCTCATAACCGAAGTGGACGGGAATGGAAACGAAAACGGGCGGCATGTTTCCATGCCGCCCGTTCGATCAAGGCCGAAGCCTTCGATTATTCTGCGGAAGCAGCAGCTTCGGCAGCGTCGGCAACCTTCTGAGCCTTTTCAGCGGCACGCTCCTGAGCGCGCTTGCCTGGCTTTGCCTTCTCAGGGTTGTTCTTGGCTTCGCGCTTTGCGATGCCGGCTTCGTTGAGGAAGCGCAGAACGCGGTCGGTCGGCTGTGCGCCCTGGTCGAGCCAATGCTTGATGCGGTCGGCGTCGAGCTTGACGCGGGCTTCGTTGTCCTTGGCCAGCATCGGGTTCCACGAACCGAGGTTCTCGAGGAAGCGGCCGTCGCGTGGCGAACGGGCGTCAGCGAGAACGACGTGGTAGTAAGGGCGCTTCTTGGAACCACCGCGGGCGAGACGAATTTTCAGTGCCATGTTGTTAACTCCTTGGATGTGTCTGTTGATGTTTCTGCGCCGCTTTTTTGGCGGCGTTGGTTACTTTGCGACGGCGCCCTGTTCGGCGTGATCCGCTGCGATCTGCTCATGGTGCCGGATGACTTCCTTGATGACGAAGTTCAGGAACTTCTCGGCGAAATCCGGATCCAGATTGGCATCCCGCGCCAGGTGGCGGAGGCGTTCGATCTGGTATTCCTCGCGCGCCGGATCGGCCGGCGGCAATTTGTACTTGGCCTTGAGAACGCCGACCTCTTTGGTGCAGCGGAACCGTTCGGCCAGGATATGCACCAGCGCCGCGTCGATATTGTCGATCGACTGGCGGTAGCTCAAAAGCTGGGCTTTGATTTCAGGATCAATCATCTTCTACGCGACCCTTTCACTTCTTCTTGGGCAGGCCGGGAAGGCCGGGGAAACCACCGCCGAGGCCCGGCAGCTTGGCGCCGCCCAGACCGGGGAGACCACCGAGGCCCGGCATGCCGCCGCCCGGCTTGCCGAGGCCGGCGGCTTCCGCCTGCTTCTGCAGGGCTTCGAGCTGCTTCGGATCGATGTTCGACAGATCGGGCATGCCACCCATGCCGCCGCCAAGGCCCATCTTGCCGGCCAGGCCGCCCATCATCTGCTTCATCATGCCGCCTTTGCCCTTGCCGCCCATCATCTTCATCATGTCGGCCATCTGCCGGTGCATCTTCAGAAGCTTGTTGATGTCGGAGGCGTCGGTGCCGGAGCCGGCGGCGATGCGCTTCTTGCGGGAATGCTTGAGCATGTCTGGATTGGCGCGCTCGGCCTTGGTCATCGAGCCGATGATGGCGAGCTGGCGGCCAAACAGGCTGTCGTTGAGACCGGCCGAGGCCATCTTGTCCTTCATACCGGACATGCCGGGCATCATCGACATGATGCCGCCCATGCCGCCCATCTTCTGCATCTGGCGCAGCTGGTCGGCGAGGTCGTTGAGGTCGAACTTGCCCTTGGCCATCTTGGCGGCCATGGCGGCCGCCTTTTCGGCGTCGATGTTTTCGGCGGCACGTTCGACCAGCGAGACGATGTCGCCCATGCCGAGAATGCGGTCGGCGATGCGGCGGGGGTGGAACTCCTCGAGCTCGCCCATGCGCTCGCCGACACCGATCAGCTTGATCGGCTTGCCGGTGACGGCGCGCATCGACAGCGCTGCGCCACCGCGGCCGTCGCCGTCCATGCGGGTCAGCACGAGGCCGGTGATTCCGACGCGTTCGTCGAAGTTGCGGGCAAGGTTGACGGCGTCCTGACCGGTCAGCGAATCCGCGACCAGCAGGATTTCATGCGGGTTCGACTTCTTCTTGATGTCGGCCATCTCGACCATCAAGGGCTCGTCGATATGCGTGCGGCCGGCGGTGTCGAGGATGACGACGTCATGGCCGCCGAGCCTGGCTGCCTGCACGGCGCGCGCGGCGATATCGGTCGGCGACTGGCCCGCGATCACGGGCAGCGTGTCGATGCTGGCCTGGACGCCCAGCTGGCGCAACTGCTCCTGCGCGGCCGGACGGCGCGTGTCGAGCGATGCCATCAGCACCTTCTTCTTGTCGCGCGTCGTCAGGCGGTGGGCGATCTTCGCCGACGTCGTGGTCTTGCCCGAGCCCTGCAGACCGACCATCATGATGACGACGGGGGCTGCTGCGTGCAGGTCGACGCCCACGCCTTCGCCGCCGAGCATCTCGATCAGCTCGTCATGGACGATCTTGACGACCATCTGGCCGGGCTTGATCGACTTCAGGATCTCGGCGCCGACGGCCTTGTCGCGAACGCGATCGGTGAAGGCGCGCACCACGTCGAGCGCGACGTCGGC
>Ga0247741_1000134_pt1 | contig 52340 bp, 44 predicted proteins | sample UWRJL213509R2_FD_180945 | JGI IMG/M metagenome (GOLD analysis project Ga0247741, IMG submission 180945) | Plant litter microbial communities from Arlington Agricultural Research Station in Wisconsin, United States - UWRJ-L213-509R-2 | ecosystem: Environmental > Terrestrial > Plant litter >... | reverse complement strand
CAATAACCAAGAGAATCGGGTAGGGCAATTTTGCTTTATCGGCAAAGGCAGAAAGACCAATTACGATGGCGAGTATAAAAATAATGATGCTGTAGTTTTCCATTTTTTTAATTTAGAAAAATGCTAATTTACTTAATTCAGTTGTCATTTTTGATTAATGACTTTACTGCATTGTTTTATACCAAACTACTGTTGGCAAATTTTATTTTAATTATATTAAACATAACTAAAAATAAGTGAAATAAGAGGCAAGGCAATTATTCCTGCTGTAATATACCAAACTGAACGTTTCGAAATCCCACCAAAAGTTATACAAATTCCAACGTGTATAAATAACATAAACCCAATCATGCTGTCTGGTAAATCAGAACTAAATCCTATAAATAAGTAAGTAATAAAAATGAAAATATTAATTAATAAAATAGCTAATGTCGACAATGTTTTTTTCGACTCGTTTTCATTTGAGTTTTCCATATTCTTTGTTTAAATTTAAATTTTCTAGATTGTACAAAATTACCTCTAACGTCCTGCTAATATGATATCTTTTATGATTTTTCTAGCTGTTTCATATTTTATTCAATAGGAAAAGGAAGTTTTTTTATCATTTCGTCTTTCTTAAATCTGCCGCTTGGGTTATTTTTAAATCTTGTTTCAGTTTTTCTATCATTTATTTAATTACAAAATATTGATTTTACGTTTATGGACTTGGTGTTTTATTTAGGTTAAATTGCAGCTAGTTATTATAATTAGCTTTATAAAAAATAGGTTTTAATTAATTGCTAATTTATATATTTCAGTCTTTAATTGAAAATATTGGAAGACATTAAAATATTATATTAAGATAATCTTCTGATGAAACCGAGTGCCCTAGCCCTGATGGGAGCGGCATCCTTTTTCTGGCTTCTTTAGCCAGGAAAAGATACAGCGGACAGCAGGAATCAGCTCCTTAATAATGACACATAAAAGTACTGATATGCCATGATTGTCAGGTTTTAAAAATGTCATGTTGTCAGATGATTTTTATTGTGCCGACATGAAACTGACAATTTACTTTGGTTTTTTATATTGGCACAAAGATTGACTTATGCCACCTGAGTTATAAATGTATATCAAAATTAAATATATAAAAAATGGGTAAAATAATCGGAATTGACTTAGGTACGACGAACTCTTGTGTTTCTGTAATGGAAGGTAACGAAGCAGTTGTTATTCCTAACGCAGAAGGAAAAAGAACAACGCCATCTATCATCGCTTTTGTTGAAGGTGGAGAAATTAAAGTAGGTGATCCTGCAAAAAGACAAGCGGTAACGAATCCTACAAAAACGATTGCTTCTATTAAACGTTTTATGGGACACACTTTTGCTGAAACTCAGGAAGAGGCAAAAAGAGTTCCTTACAGTGTTGTAAAAGGTGACAACAATACGCCACGTGTGGATATTGACGGTCGTTTATACACTGCTCAGGAATTGTCAGCAATGACACTTCAAAAAATGAAAAAAACTGCTGAAGACTATTTAGGTCAAACTGTAACTGAAGCGGTTATTACTGTTCCTGCTTACTTTAACGATGCACAACGTCAGGCTACTAAAGAAGCTGGTGAAATTGCTGGTCTTAAAGTTATGCGTATCATCAACGAGCCTACAGCAGCAGCTTTAGCTTACGGATTAGATAAAAAAGGAACTGATCAAAAAATTGCTGTTTACGATTTAGGTGGAGGTACTTTTGATATCTCTGTTCTTGAATTAGGAGACGGTGTGTTTGAAGTATTATCTACAAATGGTGATACTCACTTAGGTGGAGATGATTTTGACCAGGTTATTATTGACTGGTTAGCTGACGAATTCAAATCTGAAGAAGGTATTGATTTACGTTTAGATCCAATGTCATTGCAACGTTTGAAAGAAGCTGCAGAGAAAGCTAAGATTGAATTATCATCTTCTGCTGAAACTGAAATCAACTTACCTTACGTAACTGCTACAGCTTCTGGACCAAAACACTTAGTGAAAAAATTATCTAGAGCTAAATTTGAGCAATTATCTGATACTTTAGTAAAACGTTCTATGGAGCCAGTTGCTAAAGCATTAAAAGATGCAGGTTTATCTACATCTGATATCGACGAAGTAATCCTTGTTGGAGGTTCTACTCGTATGCCAAGAATCGCTGACGAAGTTGAAAAATTCTTTGGTAAAAAAGCATCTAAAGGAGTTAATCCTGATGAAGTTGTTGCTATTGGAGCAGCTATTCAAGGTGGAGTTTTATCTGGAGATGTAAAAGATGTATTGTTACTTGACGTTACACCTTTATCTTTAGGTATCGAAACTATGGGTGGTGTAATGACTATCTTAATTGAGGCTAACACAACTATCCCAACTAAAAAATCTCAAGTATTCTCTACTGCTTCTGATTCTCAACCATCTGTTGAACTTCACGTTCTACAAGGAGCTAGAGCAATGGCTGTTGATAATAAAACTATCGGTCGTTTCCACTTAGATGGTATTCCACCAGCACCAAGAGGAGTTCCTCAAATCGAAGTTGCTTTTGACATCGATGCTAATGGTATCATCAAAGTAACTGCTACTGACAAAGGAACAGGTAAATCTCACGATATTCGTATCGAAGCTTCTTCTGGATTAACTTCTGAAGAAATCGAAAAAATGAAGCAAGATGCTGAAGCTAATGCTGAATCTGACAAAATCGCAAGAGAAAGAGCTGAAAAATTGAACGAAGCTGACGGAATGATCTTCCAAACTGAGTCTCAATTGAAAGAGTTAGGAAGCAAATTAGCTGACGACCACAAAGTTGCTGTAGAGTATGCTTTAACTGAATTGAGAATGGCTCACCAATCTCAAGACATTCCAGCTATTCAAACTGCTCTTGACAACATCAATGCAGCTTGGAAAACAGCTACAGAAGCTATGTATGCTCAAGGTGGTGATCAAGGTCAACAAGCAGCTCCACAACAAGAGCAATCGCAAGGTGACAATGTTGAAGACGTTGAATTCGAAGAAGTAAAATAATTCTTCTTTAATTATAATAGAAAACCGGACTAGAAATAGTCCGGTTTTTTTATGCAGATAAATTAAGGGTATACATTATAGAAATACAAGGAACAATGCGTGTTATTTACGTCAATTGTTATCTAATTCATAAAATGACAATTGTCATTTCCCATCCGGATTCTTTTTTGTAATATTACTATATAATTCATTTTTGAATGAGAAAGATAAAATACAAGAAAGGGCGCAAGCTTCAACATATCACTTTAGAATATACAGGGTCGCAGAAAGAGCATGAAACCGAAATGCAGCTTTTTGTTTATAATGATGCAGATGTTATTGAATATGAAAAGTTTAGCATTCAGGCTTTGCATACCTGTATTGATTATTCTAAAAATAACTGGCTTAATATTCACGGATTAAACGATATTAATCTGATAAAAACGATCGGGGCCCATTTTAAAGTGGATGATTTTTTATTAGCCGATATTTTAAATACCACCAAAAGAACAAAATTACAAGAGCAGGAGGAGATTTTATTTTTTAATATAAAATCCCTTTTACCTTCTGAATATTCAGATAATTTAAGTGTAGAACAGATTAGTTTTATTTTGAAAGACGGAATTTTAATTTCATTTCAGGAAAAAAGAAGCGACTTTTTTACTCATATTCGCGAGCGTCTTCGTACTCATGCAGGAATTGTTCGAACAAAAAAAGTAGACTATCTCTTGTATTTATTATTGGATGCTGTAATGGAAAATTTTTACATTACAATTGAAGATGAAGAAGACAAAATTGAGGATCTGATTAATTTAACCAAAAAAGGAGCAGATCCGATTATTTTGGAAAAGATTGAAAATCATCGTGATAACTTCAATTTTTTAAAGCGTTCTATAGTACCGCTTCGGGATTCTTTGTATTATTTGAAAACCATAAAAGATGATGATACCAATAAACTTATCCAAAAAGAAACGTTTAATTTTTTTATAAGATTACATCAAAAGAGTTTAGAGCTTTTAGAACAAATTGAGTCGGATATGAGTTCTTTGGAAAGTGCGTCAAACTTTTATTTTTCGGAACAAAGCCGAAAAATGAACGAGATTATGAAAACGCTGACTATAATTTCAGCCATATTTATTCCGCTTACGTTTATCGTTGGAGTTTACGGAATGAATTTCGACAATATGCCGGAACTTAGAGCGAAAAACGGCTATTTTGTTGTTTTAGGAGCCATGTTTCTTCTGGTAGTAGCGTTGATTGTTTATTTCAAAAAAAGACGTTGGTTTTAACGTCCATTATATATTAAAAAATATTTGTTAAGTTTTCAAAATAAAAATTATGAGCAAAGCCATATATATTGCCACAAGCGATCAAAATAGCGGAAAGTCGATTATTACACTCGGTTTAATGAGTATTTTGATTGGTAAAACGGCCAAAGTAGGCTATTTTAGACCTATTGTAGAGGATTTTATTGATGGAGAATTAGACAATCATATTGAAACTGTTCTTTCCTATTTTAATTTGGATATTAAGTTTGAGGATGCTTATGCTATCACAAAAAGCAAGCTGATCAAGAAGAAAAATAAAGGAAAAATTGGAGAGGTTTTAGATCTTATTATTGAGAAATATAAAAAACTGGAAGAGCGCTTTGATTTTGTTCTCGTGGAAGGAACTAGTTTTACGGGTGAAGGAACTTCAATAGAATTGGATTTGAATGTTTTAATTGCCAAAAACCTCGGAATTCCAACTATAATTATTGGCTCAGGCGTTGGTAAAACTTTAGAAGAATTAGTAGATAGTCTTTATTTGGTTTACGATTCCTTCAAAATAAAAGAGGTTGAAGTTTTATCGGTTTTTGCCAATAAAGTACAGCCGGAAAATATTGAATTAGTTACCAAAAGCCTGCAAAAAAGTTTGCCTTCCAATGTTTTGATCAATACAATTCCGCTTATTTCGAGTTTGAATAATCCAACAATGCAGGAAATTGTTAATGAGTTGCATGCCAAAGTTTTATTTGGAGAAAATTATCTGAATAATGAAATAGGACACTTTAGCGTTGGTGCAATGCAGCTTCACAACTATTTGGTTCATTTGCATGATAACGCGCTTGTAATCACGCCTGGAGATCGCTCGGATATTATTTTAGGAGCTTTACAAGCGAATGAATCTGCAAATTATCCCACGATTTCAGGAATTATTTTAACGGGAAATATTGTTCCGGAAGAAAGTATTTTAAAGCTTATTGAAGGACTTTCTGCAATTGTGCCGATTATTGCTGTTGATGGCGGAACGTATCATATTACCAACCGAATTGGCGCGATAAAATCTGAAATTTACGCCAATAACACGCATAAAATTGAAACCTCTATTACAACTTTCGAAAAATATGTTGATAATGATGCGTTATCAGAAAGATTAATCACTTTTGTACCTGAAGGAATGACACCAAAAATGTTTCAGTACAATATGGTGAAAAGAGCAAAGCAGCATCGTAAACATATTGTTTTGCCAGAAGGAAATGATGATCGAATTATCATGGCTGCATCAAGATTATTGGATATGGATGTTGTTGATATATCGATTATTGGTGATAAAAAACAAATTGAAAGTAAAGTAACTGAACTCGGAATAACATTTGATTTTTCTAAAGTAAATATTATCAATCCGAGCGAGTCAAAAAATTATGAAGATTATGCCAATACGTATTATGAGCTTCGAAAAGCCAAAAATGTAAGTATAACAATGGCTAGAGATTTGATGGAAGACGTTTCATATTTTGGAACTATGATGGTGTATAAAGGTCATGCCGACGGAATGGTTTCCGGAGCGGCACATACCACGCAGCACACTATTTTACCTGCATTGCAATTCATTAAAACCAAACCAAATTCTTCTGTAGTTTCATCGGTATTTTTTATGTGTCTGGAAGACAGGGTTTCCGTTTTTGGAGATTGCGCGATTAACCCAAACCCAACAGCAGAACAATTAGCAGAAATCGCTATTTCATCGGCAGAATCAAGCTCCGCTTTTGGTATCGAGCCTAAAATTGCCATGCTTTCTTATTCATCCGGTTCATCCGGAAAAGGAGATGAAGTAGAAAAAGTAAGAGCCGCAACAGAAATTGTAAAACAAAAACGTCCTGATTTAAAAATCGAAGGACCAATTCAATACGATGCTGCAGTAGATCGCGCCGTAGGAAAAAGCAAAATGCCGGATTCTGAAGTAGCAGGGCAGGCGAGTGTGCTTATTTTTCCTGATTTAAATACCGGAAATAATACTTACAAAGCTGTACAAAGAGAAACCGGAGCCTTAGCCATCGGACCAATGTTGCAAGGTTTAAACAAGCCTGTAAACGATTTAAGCCGAGGCTGTACCGTAGACGATATTATAAACACGGTTGTAATTACAGCGATTCAGGCACAAGGATTATAATCAATTGTTAATTATTAATGGTGAATTATGAATCATTAGTTTTTCACATTATGACTTAAAAAATCCGTTTTTATCCGCGTTTTGCTTTAGCAATCTGTGTCATCCGCGTTCAAATTCAAAAAATAAAATAAAAAATAAGGCCAGGATTCTTCAGTAAAAAAAACTTAGAACCTTAGCAACTTAGTCTCTTAGCAACTTAAAAAAAAATGAAAATATTAATTATAAATTCTGGAAGTTCATCAATAAAATACCAATTAATGGTTATGCCAACAAACGAAGTAATTTGTAGTGGTATGATTGACAGAATTGGCTTAGAAACTTCCAATGTAAGCTTTAAAACAACTTCAGATTCATTAGAAGAATTATTGCCAATTCCTAACCATAAAGTAGGTTTGCAAAAAGTGGCTGATATGCTTTTGGATGCCGAAAAGGGAGTTATAAAATCAACTTCAGAAATTGGCGCCGTTGGACATCGTGTGGTTCACGGCGGAAGTTATTTTTCTGATACAACCATTATTACAGAAGAAGTTAAAGAAAAAATAAAAGAACTTTCAGAATTGGCGCCATTACATAATCCGGCTCATTTAGTTGGAATTACGGTTGCTGAGGAAATTTTTTCGGATGCAAAACAAGTAGCTGTTTTTGACACGGCTTTCCATCAGACAATTCCGGTTGAAGCTTATAAATATGCCATTCCGAATTATCTTTTAACAGAAAATAAAGTTCGTGTTTACGGTTTTCACGGAACAAGTCATAAATATGTATCTGAAAAAGCGATTGACTATTTAGAAAAAAGCTCTAAAATAATCACGATTCACTTAGGAAACGGCTGTAGTATGACGGCAATTAAAGACGGAAAAAGCATCGATCACACCATGGGATTTTCGCCAGCAAACGGCTTAATTATGGGAACCCGTGCCGGAGATATTGATCAGTCGGTGATTTTCTATCTGACTAAAAATTTAAACTATACTGCTGATGAGGTAAATGCCATTTTGCTAAAGCAAAGCGGAATGTTAGGACTTACCGGTTACAGTGATTTACGTGATATTGAAGGGGAGGCCGAAAAAGGAAATAAAGATTGTCAATTGGCTTTATTAATGAATGCTTATAGAATTAGAAAATATATTGGTTCTTACACAGCGGTTTTAAATGGCTTAGATGCCATTATTTTTACAGCAGGAATTGGCGAAAACTCATCATACATGCGTAAACTGGTTTGTACGGATATGGATTATTTCGGAATTGAAATCGATGATGAAAAGAATCAGGTTCGTTCAAAAGCGATTAGAGAAATCAATAAACCAAATTCAAGAACAAAAGTTTTGGTTGTACCAACAGATGAAGAATATGAAATTGCAAATCAGGTTTTTCAATTGCTTCAAAACTAATTCTCAAAATATATTTTCAACTGAAAAGCTTCTCGATCGAGGAGCTTTTTTACATTATAGAAATTAAATATTTGTCAGTATCTTTGAATATAAATCCGAATACTTTGAAATCAATACTTTTAAAATCATTATTTTTCTTTTTCATTGCTTTTCAAATTCAAGCACAAGAATTACTTCCTTTCGTTGAAAATTATAATAAATCAGATTACCAGGGCGATAACCAAATTTGGAACGTGGCTCAGGGAAATGACAATGCCATGTATTTTGCCAACAATCATTATTTACTGCGTTACGATGGTGTAATGTGGGAGAAATACACACTACCTAACAAAACCATTATTCGTTCGATTATGATCGAAGGCGATAAAATTTATTCCGGTTCTTATAAAGAATTTGGATATTGGTACAGGAAAGACGGTAAAATGCATTACGTTTCCATAACCAAAAACCTGCGTTTATTTGATGAAAAAGACAACGAAGAAATTTGGAAAATTTTCAGACTTAACGGATCCATTTATTTTCAGTCCTTCAATGATGTTTTTATTTACAATGGAAAACATATTCAAAAAATTAAATTTCCTTTTTTAATTTCATATTGTTTTGTAATCAATAATAACGTTTATGCGGCTTCTGTCGGAAAAGGAATTTTCAGAATGGATGGTTCAAAAATTACGAATCCTAAAGGCTGGAATGTTCTGAAAAATACTGTCGTTCATGCGATTGAAAAGTATAATGGCAGGAATTATATTTTTACGCAGAAAAAAGGAATTTTTATTATTGAAAACGGAGGTTTAAAACCCTGGAATAATCCGTTAAATGAAATCTTAAAAGAAGCAACCATTAATATTGCTAAATTTATAAAAACCAATAAACTGGTTATAGGAACCGGAAACAGAGGCGTTTTTATTTATGATTTCAACACAAATACTTATAAAAACATTGACAGAAGCAATGTATTGATGAATAATTCTATTTTGAGTATTGGTTTTGATAAGGAAAATGATTTATGGCTGGGATTAGATAACGGAATCGCGCACGTTGAAGTAAATTCTCCCATCTCCTTTTTTTATGATAATTCTGGAACGTTAGGTTCCATTTATTCTGTTGCCACAACAAATAAAGGCTATTTAATTGCTTCAAATCATGGTGTTTTTGAGTTTGGCGCAGATAAATTTAAAATGATTCCTAATACTCAGGGGCAAGCCTGGAATATTACCAAAATAAACAATCAATATATTATTGGTCACAATGACGGAACATTTTCTTATGAGAATGGTTCTTTAACCAAAATAAATAATGTAAGCGGTGGCTGGAATTTATCGAAAAGCGGTATTAATGATACTTACTTTCAATCGACTTACAGCGGGATTTTATTGTACAATAATCTTGCAGATTTAACACAATATAAGCTCATAAATAATTTATCCAAACCAATAAAATACGTTGCTCAAAATAAAAAAAATGAAATTTGGGCAGCAGATAATTACCGTGGTTTGTATCGTGTTTTATATGATGATAATTTTAAAACCAAAAAAATCGAAAATGTTACCCAGCAAAGTAAGATTAAAAATGATTTTGGAGTTAAAATTTTCGAATTTAGAAATGAGATTCTCTTTTTGATCAATAATTCGTGGTATACCTATAATTCGATAGCCAATAAATTGGAAGAGAATGATTTATTTAATCAAAATTTCAGGAATGTATCTGATGTAATTGGTATAGACGAAGATCATTTTATGGTACTTCAGGATGGAATTTTATACCATATATATGTTAACGGAAATAAATTTTTGTGGAATATTATTCAGGAGAAATATTATAAAGGAAAACTAATCAACGATAATTTGAGGATTTTTAAAAATAAAAACCATTACTTATTAAATCTCGATGACGGTTTTATTTCTCTTCAATTAAAATATGAAAACAAACAAAACAGTAACATTAAGGTTGAAGCTTTTAGTGATGAAAATTTAATTGAAAATGATTCTAAAATTAAATATAATACAGAGTTAAAAATCAATGTTATATCGGGAATTTATGGTGCAAGTAAGCCTAATTTGTTTTATAAACTTAATAAAAGCAAAGAATTTACGCCAATTTCAGGTGGTTTGATTTTATTGAATAATTTGAGCAGTGGTTATCATGCTGTAGAAATTTATAAGCATGACGGAGCCAGTTATGAAAAAGTATCAGATTTTGGATTTAAAGTTGCAAAACCCTGGTATTTTTCATTTTGGATGATATTATTATATCTATTGGTTATTGGAGGAGTTTTATTCTTCTATTACAAATGGAATAAATTTCGTTATATGCAAAAATTAAAATTGCAGGCAGAAGAGTTAAAACATCAAAGAGAGATTCTTGAAATGGAATTGAAAGCGGAAAATGAATTAAACATTCAGGAATATGAAAAGCATATTTTAGAACTCGAACTTCAAACCAAATCATCAGAAGTCGCCGGAAAATCCTTGTCTATAGCCAAGCAAAGTGAAATGATTGAAAATATTCAGAATATATTAGATTCTGAGAAAGATTTTAATAAGCTAAAAAGCGAAATCAAGAAAGCTATAAAAATCAATGAAGTTAATAAACACGAATGGGAAATATTTGAAACCAATCTGAATCAAATTCACAACGAGTTTATTATAAATCTTTCTAAGAAGTTTCCAAATCTAACTCCAAAAGATATAAAACTGTGTGTTTATCTTAAAATGAATCTCTCATCAAAGGAAATTGCACCAATGATGAATATCTCTTTTAGAGGTGTAGAATTACACAGATATCGCCTTAGAAAGAAATTAAATCTGGCTCAGGAAGAAAACCTGTCAAAATTTTTATTAAGTCTGTAAGATTTGCATTTGTTTTTTATAGATATTATATTTTTCTACATCATTTTTTATATAATTGCAATACATCATTACTACATCATAAGAGAATGTTAAGGAATATATTTTAACATTTAAAATATTGATAATTAGTAGTATATATAAATGTTTTAACATAATGATGTAGCTATGTAGTAGTGGTATTTGATGTACTACAACGTTGTAATTGTTTAATTTGGCTCTACTAACTTAAACGATTACGAACTGTATGAAAAATTTTATTTTTAGCTTTTTAGCGCTCTTGCTTCTACCAGCATATATGTCTGGACAAGCAATTAAAGGAAAAGTAGTAGATAGCAGCGGAATGGGAATTCCCGGGGCAGTTATTAGTGCTTCGAATTCCAGAACTTCTACCGATGCTGATTTCGACGGAAATTTTACGATAAATGCTAAAGTGGGCGAGATTATAAAAATCTCAATGCTTGGTTTCGACGCTGTATCTGTACCTGCAACAGCAGAACCAATGTCAATTACATTAAAAGAATCAGGTGATACTGCCTTGAAAGAAGTTGTAGTAATTGGATACGGTACAAGAAAGAAAATTGATAATACTTCAGCAATTACTTCACTAAAAGCAGAAGATGTTACAAGAACAAAGGTTTTAAATGCTTCTCAGGCTATCCAGGGTAAAGCTGCCGGGGTTCAGGTAACTTCTTCAGATGCTCCCGGAAGTACACCTTCTGTAGTTATTAGAGGTTTGGGTACTGCATTAGGAGGAAGAAATCCTCTATATATTGTTGATGGTATGCCAACGGAAAACATCAATAATATCAACACAAATGATATTACGTCTTATGAAATTCTAAAAGATGCTTCGTCTCTTGCTATTTATGGTACCAGAGCTGCAAATGGGGTTATCATTATTACTACTAAAAAAGGTAAAGGAGGAGATAAAGTTTCTGTAGAAATTGAAAGTTTTGGTGGTATTAGAACACCGCTTAAGAAAGTAAAAATGGCAGATGCTAATCAATATGCAAGCTATTCTAATGCCTCTTTAGGAACAAACAGATTCTCTACAAATCAGCCTGTTAATACAAATTGGTTTGATGAAATTACAAGAACTGGTACTTACACTCAAAATAATATTTCTATTTCTGGTGGATCAGAAAGTGTTAAATACTTTTTTAGTGCTGGTAACTATCAGGAAAAAGCTGTTCTTAACGGCTTAGATTACGGCCGTACAAATTTTAGAAATAACAATGAATTTAAGCTTTCTAAAAAAATCACTATAAATCAGAACTTTAGCTTTACATCGGCTAATTCTACACCAAAACCGTTAAGCGCGTTTACAAATGCATACAAGCAGTCATCAATTGTTCCTGTTCGTTTTGCAAATGGTCAATACGGAGCGCCTTTTGCAGATGCAAGCGGAGTGGCGAGTCCAACAGGTACTTCGTTTAACAATGTTGGAAATCCTGTATCACAATTGGATTTTTACAATGAAGAACAAAGAAGTATTACACTTCAGGGTGGTTTGAAATTGGATTATGAAATCTTAGAAGGCTTAAAGTTTACTTCACAATTTAATGGTGAATACTATACCTGGAAAAATTATAATTTTGAGGATACTAAAAATGTTTGGTTAGCGGCTAATCCAACTCGTAAAGATGCTGATTATTCGAGCACTGATCCTATCAACTTATTAACTAGAGGCAGAGAACAGTATTTTAACTGGAACTTGTCTAACTATTTGACTTATAATAAAGTATTTGCTCAAATTCACGATGTTGAATTAACAGCAGGTATTGAAACTTCTGTAAAAGGTCCAAGAGAAAAATTAGTAATCACCAGAAAAAATGTGAGTCCTGATTCTAACTATTGGTCTTTATATAATGCAACAGATGCAAAAGGTGTAGATTACTCTGGTACTGTTACAAATTTACAAGATATTGTATTCAATGAGAGTAAATTAGCATCTTATTTTGGACGTTTCCAATACAAATTAATGGACAGATATTTAGTAACTGGAACTATTAGACGTGATGGCTCTTCAAACTTTGCAAAAGATTACCGTTGGGGAACTTTCCCATCTGTAGGTCTTGGATGGATTATGACTAAAGAAAGTTTCTTGTCAAATATTAAAGGAGTTGACTTAATCAAATTAAGAGGTAGCTGGGGTAAATTGGGTAACCAAAATGTACCATTAAACAGTCAAAGTTATAATTCTGGATTAAACAGTTATTTAGGAGGTTCAATTTTATATGAAGGATCAAGTATAACTTCTCAAATTGACCCGTCTTTAACATGGGAAATTACTGAAGAGAGTTCTGCAGGGGTAGATTTCGAATTTTTAGGCAACAGATTAAAAGGATCATTTGATGTTTATGACAAAAATACAGATAACGTAATTTTATATGTAAAACCTTATCCAACTTCTGGAATTACAACGGCTTCTCCTTCTCATGTTGGTGAAGTTTCAAACAAAGGTTATGAAATTTCTTTACGTTGGGATGATAAAATTAATGATGATTTAAGCTACTGGGTTGGAGGTAACTTCTCATACAACAAAAATGAACTTACAAGCTTAAAAGATGTTTCATTATCTCAGGTTATTGGAGGTAATTTAGGAAATGGTCAAGATACTAAATTGTTATACAACAACTCAATTGGCCAGCCATTAGGTAGTTTTTATCTTTATGAATATGCAGGTGTAGATCCGGCAAATGGAAACATGCTTTATTACAACGCTGCTGGCGCTAAAGTAACTCAAGATGCTTTATCTGCAACAACTGATAAAAAATATGTAGGTTCAATTTTACCAAAAGCTAACTATGGAGTTTCTTTAGGGATTGTTTACAAAAACATTGATTTCTCAGTTGACGGATATGGGACTGGCGGAGCAAAAGTATACAATGGTAAAAAAGCACAGCGTTTTGGAGGTGAAAACATCGAAGCTTCTATGACAAATGATTATTGGACAGCAACAAATACAACTTCGCCAAATCCAAGACCATTTAATATTGTTCCTGTTGCCTCAACTTATTATATGGAATCTGCCGATTTCTTTAGAATCAACAATATCACTGTAGGTTACAAACTTCCTCTTAAAGAAGATCAATTTATTAGTTCTTGCAGAATTTATTTTAATGCAATCAACCCGTTTATTACACAAAAATATTCTGGTTTTTCTCCTGAGTTAAACGGAGATGGTAATCCTTACGGAACACAAGGTGTTGAATTGGATGCTTACCCAACATTAAGATCATTTGTAATTGGTGCTAATTTAAAATTTTAATATTATGAAAAAGATATATATATCAATCTTCGTGTTATCGGCATTTACTTTTACAGGATGTGCTGATGATTACTTAGATGTTAAACAAACTGAGACTATTTCTACAGATGATATCGAGTTGTTTAACAATGACAACGGTGCAAAAACCTTTGTTACCTCAATTTACAGTAAGTTTTTAGATTGGGATATGAGTTCATTCGGATGGATTGGATTAGCAAGTATTACATCTGATGATGCTGATAAAGGTTCAACTCCAAGTGATACAGGTACTGATAAAGATGTTTTGGACGCCTTAACTTATAATGCATCAAATCCATCTGCTGAAAGTACTTTTAATGCAAACTATGATGGAATCAATAGATGTAACCAAGCATTAGCCATTCTTCCGAAATTAGACAAAGCTGATCCTGCATTAAGAGAAAGATTAATGGCTGAGGCAAAATTTTTAAGAGCTTTCATGTACTTTACTTTAGTGAAATGTTATGGAGGCGTGCCAATTGTGGATCACGTTTCTAGTATTCCATTATCAGCAGAAGATAAAGCAATGCAGTTAACTCGTAAAACAGCTGCTGAAGTTTATGCTTTTATTGAAAAAGATTTAACAGAGGCTGCAGCAGTTTTACCAAATAAATCTCAATATGCTGATGCTGAAAAAGCCAGAGCTTCAAAAGGAGCAGCTTATGCTTTATTGGCAAAAGTAAGTTTATATCAGAAAAAATGGCAAAATGTAGTTGACAACTGTAATCTGGTTACCGGATATATTATTTCTCCGGATTATGCTAAAATGTTCAGATTAGAAGGAGAAAATGATGGAGAATCTATTTTTGAAATAAACGGTAATGGTGCAGTACCAGCTCGTGGAATTCAAGGATATTCTAATACCCAAGGTGTTCGTGATGCATGGGGATGGGGATTTAATCAGCCTTCTCAAAATTTAGTCGATGCTTATGAAGCTGGAGATGTTAGAAAAGATGCAACGATTATTTTTAGAGGTACAACTTTATATGACGGAAGAGTAATTCCTGTAATAAGTGAAGATGACCCTAATCCGAGATATAATTATAAAGCTTATTCTTCTGCATATACAAGTGCATGGGAAACAGATGCTAATATTAAATATTTAAGATATGCTGAAGTATTACTAATGAAAGCGGAAGCTTTAAATGAATTAGGACAAACTTCAGAAGCAATTCCATTATTAAATATAATCAGACACAGAGCTGGTTTAGGTGATACTCCGGCAACTTCTCAGACAGCGGTTAGAACTGCAATATATAAAGAAAGAAGAGTTGAGTTAGCTTTTGAATTTGACAGATTCTTTGACTTAGTTAGAACTGGTCAGGCAAAAGATGCTTTCACTGCAGATGGAAAAGTATTTACAGTAGGCAAAAATGAAGTATTCCCAATTCCGGCATCTTTCATTTTAATATCAGAAGGAATGTCTTCTCAAAATCCTGGTTATAATTAATATTCATAATATCACTTCCTTCTGGTTTTCAGGAGGAAGTGATTATTTATTACATCTTAAATTTTTATAATGATTAGAATTTCAGTTTTATTAATGGTTTTTACTTTTTTTGGTTGTGGTTCCAATACTGACAAATCAAAAGAAAATGCAGAAGAAAATACTGCTACAGAAAAATTATCTGATGAGCAACTTTTAAACGTGGTTCAAAAAGAAACCTTTAAGTATTTCTGGGATTATGCTGAACCAAACTCTGGGTTAGCAAGAGAACGTTATCATCCGGATGGAGTTTATCCTGAAAATGATTCGAATATTGTAACAACAGGTGGTTCTGGTTTTGGATTAATGGCACTTGTTTCCGGAATGTCTCAAGGATATATTACAAAAGATCAAGGTGTTGAGAGATTGAACAAAATTGCAGATTTTTTAGGCAAAGCCGATCGTTTTCACGGAGCATGGTCACACTGGATAGACGGAAATACAGGAAAAGTAAAGCCTTTTGGAACCAAGGATAATGGTGGAGATTTAGTCGAAACTTCATTTTTGGTTGCGGGAATGATTACAGTTCGCGAATATCTAAAAGACGGTTCTGAAAAAGAAAAAGCGGTAGCTCAAAAATATGATGCACTTTGGAAAGGTGTGGAGTGGAATTGGTACACAAACAACAAAAACGTTTTGTACTGGCATTGGTCGCCAACTTACGATTGGCAAATGAATTTCCCATTAGAAGGATACAACGAATGCTTAATTACTTACGTGATGGCAGCTTCTTCGCCAACGCATGCAATTGACGCTAAAGCATATCATGAAGGATGGGCAAGAAGCGGTGGAATAGTTTCATCAAAAACAAAATATAATATTCCGCTGATTTTAAAACACAACGGAGCAGAAGAATTTGGCGGACCATTATTCTGGGCACATTATTCTTATGTAGGACTTGATCCAACTCAATTGAGTGATAAATACGCGAATTATTGGGATTTGAACGTAAATCAAACCAAAATCAATTACGAGTATTGTGTCGAAAATCCAAAGAAAGGCTACAGTGCTGATTACTGGGGATTAAGCGCTTCTTATTCAAGAAATCCTGACGGATCAATTGGTTATAATGCACACATGCCAAGCAACGATCAGGGCGTTATGTCGCCAACAGCTGCTATAAGTTCGATTGTTTATACACCAAAAGAATCTATGGCCGTAATTCGTAATTTATACGATAATCACAAAGCTCAAACCTGGGGAGATGCCGGCTTTTATGACGCATTGAGTTTACAAAATAATTGGGTTGCAAAACGCTATTTAGCAATCGATCAGGGGCCGGAAGTGGTGATGATCGAAAATTACAGAACAGGATTATTGTGGAAATTATTCATGAACGCTCCCGAAGTAAAACAAGGTTTAGTAAAACTTGGATTTAAATCAGGCAAATACGGTTTTTAATGGCATTTAAAATTAAAAATAGTTTAACCACATTCATGATTCTTTTTTCTGTGATAGGTTTTGCACAAAGTGAAACAAACGGAAAACTAAAAACAGTAGTTGTAGCCAACTATGAATTAGGTTACGCTTTACATAAACCCGCCAATACAAAAGAAAAAAAGCCACTAATAGTTTTTATTTCCGGCGATGGAGAAAAAGGAACCGACATTGAAAAAGTAAAAATTCATGGGCCTTTAAAATATTTAAAAACTCATGCTTTAGATGCTTATGTTTTGGCTCCGCAATGCAAAGAAAATGAAAAATGGAGCATTGAATCTATTTATGAATTGATTTTAAAAATTCAGAAAGAGAATAAAATCGATGCGGACAGAATTTATGTTACAGGTTTGAGTTCCGGAGGATGGGCAGCATGGAATTTAGCACTTTCATATCCGGATATGTTTGCGGCAATCGTGCCCATTTCTGGTTTTGTTGATTTAATTGAATTAGAAAGTGCCTGCAAAATAGCCAGTATTCCAACCAGAATTTATCATGGATTATTAGATGATGTGGTAAAAGTAGATTACGCAATTGCGATTTACAAAGAATTAAAAAAATGCAATGCAAAAGATGTTCAGCTGACCATTTTTGATGATGCCGGTCACGATAGCTGGACAAGAGTTTATGACAATCCGGAGATTTATAACTGGATGCTTAAACAGATGAAAACAAATACAAATAAATAAAAACAATAGAATGAAAAAGAAATTAGTCTTACTATTTTTAGGATGTGCTGTTTTGGGTTACGCCCAAAAAAAGAACACTAAAAATGCAGTAAAAATTAAACCGAAATCTGAGTTTGTAGCCGAGTTAATTTCAAAAATGACTTTAGACGAAAAACTAGGACAGTTAAACTTACCAACATCTGGTGATATTACTACAGGACAAGCTAATAGTTCTAATGTTGCAAAAAATATTGCCGAAGGAAAAGTTGGAGGTTTATTCAACATCAAATCGGTACAAAAAATTAAAGAAGTTCAAAAAATTGCTGTCGAAAAAAGCCGCCTGAAAATTCCATTGCTTTTTGGTATGGATGTTATTCACGGTTACGAAACTACATTCCCAATACCATTAGGATTATCTTGTACATGGGATATGAATTTGATCGAAAGAAGTGCCCAGATTGCGGCTCAGGAAGCAAGCGCAGACGGAATCAACTGGACTTTTTCGCCAATGGTTGATATTTCACGCGATCCGCGTTGGGGAAGAGTTTCTGAAGGTTCAGGTGAAGATCCGTATTTAGGAAGCCGAATTGCAACGGCGATGGTAAACGGTTATCAACAACACGATTTATCTAAAAACAATTCGATATTGGCTTGTGTAAAACACTTTGCTTTATATGGTGCACCAGAAGGCGGACGTGATTACAATACGGTTGATATGAGTCATATCAGAATGTTTAACGATTATTTCCCTCCGTACAAAGCCGCTGTTGATGCAGGTGTAGGTTCTGTTATGGCTTCGTTTAACGAAGTAGACGGAATTCCTGCAACAGGAAACAAATGGTTAATGACAGATGTTTTAAGAAAACAATGGGGTTTTAAAGGTTTCGTTGTAACAGATTTTACAGGAATTCCTGAAATGATCGAACACGGAATGGGGAATTTACAAGATGTATCGGCTATGTCCTTAAACGCAGGTGTTGAAATGGATATGGTTGGAGAAGGTTTCCTAACTACTTTGAAAAAATCATTAGACGAAAACAGAGTTACGATTTCACAAATAGACAATGCTGTAAGACTTATTTTAGAAGCAAAATATGACTTGGGATTATTTGAAGATCCTTATAAATATTGTGATGAAAAAAGAGCAAAAACAGAGATTTTTACCGCAAGCAGCAGAAAAGAAGCAAGATCAATTTCGGCTCAGTCATTGGTTTTGTTAAAAAATCAAAATCAGGTATTGCCTCTTAAAAAATCGGGAACTATCGCACTTATCGGACCATTGGCTGATGCCAAAGAAAACATGCCGGGAACCTGGAGTGTGGCTACAAAAATGGAAAATGCGATTTCACTATTAGCAGGAATTAAAGAAGTTGCTGGAACTTCCACAAAAGTGTTATATGCAAAAGGAAGCAACTTAGATTACGATGAAACTTTTGAAACTAACGCAACCATGTTTGGTAAAACCTTACACCGCGACGGTCGTTCGAAAGAAGAATTATTAGCAGAAGCTTTAAAAATAGCAAATCAGTCTGATGTAATTGTTGCAGCACTTGGTGAATCTGCAGAAATGAGTGGAGAATCAAGCAGCCGTACCAATTTAGAAATTCCACAAGCGCAAAAAGATTTATTGAATGCCTTATTAAAAACAGGAAAACCAGTCGTATTAGTATTATTTGATGGACGTCCGTTAGTAATAAATGATGAAAATGCTACAGTTCCGGCCATTCTAAATGTTTGGTTTGCAGGAAGTGAAGCAGGTTACGCTATTGCGGATGTTTTATTTGGAGATGTAAACCCTTCCGGAAAATTGACAACAACTTTCCCAAGAAGCGTAGGACAAGTGCCAATTTATTATGCACACAAAAATACAGGAAGACCACTTTCTAACACAGAAGGAAAATTCGAAAAATTCAGATCAAATTATATTGATGAAAGAAACGAGCCATTATTTCCATTTGGATTTGGTTTAAGTTATACTTCTTTCGAATATTCAAATGTGAAAATTTCATCTGATAAAATGAATTTTGGCGGAAAATTAAAAGTAACCGTTGATGTTGCCAATACAGGAAATTATGACGGAAAAGAAACCGTTCAGTTATATATCAGAGATTTAGTTGGTTCAGTAACAAGACCGGTTAGAGAATTGAAAAACTTTCAAAAAATAACCCTTAAAAAGGGGGAAAAACAAACAGTGACTTTTGACATTACTGTTGAAGATTTAAAATTTTATAATTCTGATTTACAATTCGTAGCAGAACCTGGACAGTTTGATGTTTTCGTTGGAGGAAATTCAAATGCCGATAAGAAAGTTAGTTTTGAGTTAACTAAATAGTTGGTTTGTTAATTAGTAATTGCCCTTCGTACTGGTTATACGGAGGGCTTTTTTATAGTTTTTCAATCTTAAACTGTATTAAAATTAGTACGTTTTTTTAAGATGAATAAAAACTCAATTTTTCAAATAATTTAATTTTCTATAAAATGAAAATCTTTAAAATATCTAAAATATTTCTGTTTGCAATAGTTGTTTTCGCTTCTTGTACCGCAAAGAAAAATGCGATTGTTGCACATCGAGGCGCGTGGAAAGCAAATAATCTTCCCGAAAACTCCATTGCTTCACTTCGACATGCAATTGATTTAAAACTGGCAGGCTCAGAATTTGATGTTTGGAGAACAGTCGATGATTCACTCATAATCAACCATGATGCGCATTATAACAAACTTCTTATTGAGGAAACAAATTATGCGGACTTAATAAAATTTAAACTTTCAAACGGAGAGAAGCTGCCAACTTTGCATGAATATATCACAGAAGGCAAAAAAAATAATAAACACACATTTTTGGTTTGTGAAATAAAGCCATCGGAAATAAGTAAAGAAAGAGGAAAGAAAACGGCTTTAAAAGTGGTTGAAACAATTAAAAAACTTAAAGCTGATAAAATAACGGGCTACATTAGTTTCGATTATGATATTCTGAAACAAATTCGTGAAGTCGACGCGAAAACTTCTTTGCAATATCTGGAAGGAAATAAATCTCCCAAAGAAGTAAAATCAGATAAAATAACGGGTATTGATTTTCATTATTCTGTTTTTGAAAAACATCCGGAATGGATCAAAGAAGCTAAAGAAAATCATATTACACTAAATGTCTGGACGGTTAACGATGCGAAAGTAATGGATTGGATTATTGAAAATAAATTCGATTATATCACAACCAATGAACCGGAATTATTGATAGAAAGAGTAAAGAGTAAAGAGTAAAGAATAAAGAGTAAAGAATAAAGAATAAAGATTTAGAACTTAAGCGTTAGGAATGTTTTTAACAAATAACTCTTAACGAATAACTCATAACATAAAAATAAAGAAATGTATAAACTATCATCTATATCGCTTTTGTTGCTTTTGATAGGATTTAATATCTCGGCACAAAAATCCAGTATTCCTGGAAAAACAGAATGGTTTGATCCCAATAAACCGGCGTCAACTTATTGTAATCCAATTAATATTGGTTACAATTATACAACATTTAATCACAATGGAATTCCGGAATCGCGCCGTTCAAGTGCTGATCCGGTTATTATCACTTACAAAGGCGAATATTATTTATTTGCTACAAATCAGGCTGGTTTCTTTTGGAGTAAAGACATGTCTGACTGGAATTTTGTTTACGGGAGTTTTCAAAGACAGCCGGGAGACGACGATCAATGTGCGCCTGCAGCGTGGGTCGTAAACGATACATTATTCTACGTAGGATCAACATGGAAAAAAGATCATCCGGTTTGGAAAACTGCTGATCCAAAATCAGGAAAATGGCTGCGACATGTTGATAAAGCGATGCTGCCAACATGGGATCCTGCGATTTTTCAGGATGATGATAAAAAAGTGTATATGTATTACGGTTCAAGCGGAAAATTGCCGCTTGTTGGTGTTGAGGTAGATTATAAAACCTGGCTCCCAAAAGGAAATCAGGCAGATTATGCAAAACTATATGCCGCAACAGAAGTTGAAGATATCCAAAAACCTTACGGTCAGGCAAAAGCTGTTGTAGGTTTAGATCCTGCATCGCATGGCTGGGAGCGTTTTGGTCCTAATAATGATATGGAACCAGCGCCATGGGGTAATTTTATTGAAGGTGCCTGGATGACGAAACACAACGGCAAATATTATATGCAATACGGGGCTCCGGCAACGGAATTTAAAGGATATGCAAACGGAGTTCACGTGGGCGATAATCCGTTAGGGCCATTTGTGTATCAAAAACACAATCCGATGTCATACAAACCGGGAGGATTTGTAATTGGTGCCGGACACGGAAATACTTTTGCAGATATTTATGGAAATTACTGGAATACAGGGACATGTAAAATTTCGATAAAAGATCGTTTTGAGCGCCGTATTGATATGTTTCCTGCCGGATTCGATAAAGATGATGTGATGTATTCGAATACTTCTTACGGAGATTTCCCGATAACGCTTCCAACAAAAGAACGTAATCATGAACAAGGTGCTTCTTCCGGATGGATGTTGTTATCATATAAAAAAACTGCTACAGTTTCTTCTTCAGAAGATTGTATGGAAGTGGAAACACACAGAATGGATAACGGAGGAAAAAAAGTGTATGAGAAATTCTGTTACGGACCGACAAATTTAACCGATGAAAATATTCAGACATATTGGTCAGCAAAAACAAGTAATCCGGGTGAATGGTTACAGCTTGATTTAGGAAGAAAAATGCAGGTAAATGCGTTGCAAATCAATTATGCAGATCATAAAGCAACGCAATTCAATAAAGCAATGGATATTTATTATCAATACAAAATATTCATGTCTGATGATGCTGCAAACTGGACTTTGGTTATTGATAAATCTCAAAATGATAAAGATGTTCCGCATGATTATGTTGAGTTAACAAAATCAATCGAAGCCCGTTATATCAAAATGGAAAACATTCATAATGCTTCTGGATTGTTTGCGGTTTCAGATTTCAGGGTTTTTGGAAACGGATTAGCAGTAAAACCAAAGCCAGTTTCTGATTTTAAAGTAAACAGAAATGCAAAAGATTCCCGTAATGCCATGATTAGCTGGAAAAAACAAAAAGATGCAATTGGATACAATATTTATTACGGAATTGCACCTGATAAATTATACAATGGCATTATGGTTTATGATGAAAGTTCGTATGATTTTAGAGGTTTGGATAAAGGCACTAAATATTATTTCACGGTTGAAGCTTTTAACGAGAATGGTATTGGAACAAGAAATAAAATTATCGAAGTAAAATAATTTTTTAACTATTTTCATAAAATGGCTGACTAAAATCTCTGCTATTTATAAAAAGAATTTGTTCCTTTGCGTAGCTATCATATAGCAGATTAAGTAACCCGAAAAAAGCCAGTAAACCTATGAAAAAAACAATTCTTTTAACTGCATTAGTTTTAAGCGGATTGACATCTTTTGCACAGTCAAATGATGAAAAAAACATTAAATTATTTTATAAAAAGGCATTAACCGAGTCTAAAGCTTACACTTGGTTAGAGTATTTGTCTAACGATATTGGAGCCCGTTTATCAGGATCTCAAAACGCACAATTAGCTGTTAATTATACTAAATCTCAGTTGGAAAGTTTAGGACTTGATAAAGTGTATTTACAAGAAGTTATGGTGCCTCATTGGGTTCGTGGCGAAAAAGAAAGCGCTTTTATCTTAAACGGAAAAGTTAAAACTGCTGTGCCAATTTGTGCTTTGGGCGGATCTGTTGCAACTGCAAAAACGGGTCTTACCGCAGAAGTTATAGAAGTACAGGGCATTAAAGAATTGACTGAACTTGGAGATAAAGTAAAAGGAAAAATTGTGTTTTTTAACAGACCAATGAATCCTGAAAATATAGAAACTTTCATTTCGTACGGAGCCTGTGTTGACCAAAGATTTGCCGGTGCAAAAGAAGCAGCAAAACTTGGAGCAGTAGGAACAATTGTTCGTTCGATGAATTTACGTTTAGATGATTTTCCTCATACAGGAGCACAAAGCTATGGTGATTTGCCAAAAGAGCAGTATATTCCAACAGCGGCGATTAGTACAAACGGAGCAGAATTATTAAGCGCGACTTTAAAAAGTAATCCAGCTTTAAAATTCTTTTTCAAACAATCTTGTGAAACGTTGCCGGATGCATTGTCTTATAACGTAATTGGAGAGTTGACAGGGACAGTAACTCCTGAAAACATTATGGTTGTTGGCGGACACCTGGATTCTTGGGATCTTGCCGATGGTTCTCAGGATGATGGAGCAGGAGTTGTACAAAGTATGGAAGTAATTCGTATTCTTAAAAATTTGAACTACAAACCTAAAAATACGATTCGTGTAGTTTTGTTTATGAATGAAGAGAATGGTGGAAAAGGCGGTGCGAAGTATGAAGAAGTGGCAAAACAAAAGAACGAGAATCATATTTTTGCTTTAGAAAGTGATTCAGGCGGATTTTCTCCAAGAGGATTTTCTATCGAGGCAGATGATGCCAACCTAAAAAAAATACAAGGATTCAGAGACCTTTTTGAGCCTTATTTAGTGCATAGTTTCACAATTGGTCACGCAGGTTCAGATATTAGCCATTTAACCTCAAAAGCGATTGTGAAAGCAGGCTTAAAACCAGATTCTCAACGTTATTTTGATTATCACCACGCAGCAAACGATAAATTTGATGCTGTTAATAAAAGAGAATTAGAACTTGGAGCTGCTACAATGACAAGTTTAATTTATTTATTAGACCAAACGGGAATTGTACTTCCAGCTGCAAATTAATTTTTTAAAACATATTTATAAGAGAAGCCGCGTCAAATATAATTTGAGGCGGTTTTTTATTGCACACTTTTTTGGTTATAATAGTCGATTAGAAAAATTAAATTTTAAAAGTTTCCTGAATAGACTGAACAGGAATTAACAGCATTTTTGAAAAATCCAGATAATGGAAAGGAAGTGCCTGTTTTCCCTTTTTATATTGTTGAAAAAAATAGTTGAGGTGTCCCAAATAAAAAGGAGTTCCGGACAAAATGACAACATATAAATACAAGCTTTTTTTTCCGTTACCTAAAAGATAATATTGCATTCCGATTTCATCAGCAACCGAAATCCCCGTGTTTGTTAAAACATGAATAATGTCGTGATCTTCCAGCTTTGGCTGAATATCAAAATGATTTGTGTCAAGAAAATTTCCTAATCCAAATCCAAGAGAATCTTTAGGATATCGTAATAATTCTTCTTTGTCGATTTCCCAAGGCGTACTTTTTTTAAAATACTTTTGATAAGGCTTTCTGCTTATTTCGTACATTTTTTCTACAATAAAATCTTTCATAAAATTATATTGAAAGTTCTTTGAAATTCAAAGTAAAATAATAAATAAAAAAGCCAATTATTATGAATTAGCTTTTTAGATTTTTAATACGTGTCGATTACTGTTTTTAATAAATTAGAATCAGCCAGGTTAGAAGGAGAGACTACTTTTTCGTCAAGCGGAATATCATTTCCATATCTTTCCTTTAATATTTTTTGCACTCTTTCGTCTTTCAGATTAAAATCCTTCAATTCCTGCAGGGGACACAATTCAATATCAGCTCCGGCTTTATATATTTTCCAAACCAATTCAGAGCAATAGATTCTGTTATCCGTCCATTCAAAATAAGCGTCATATTCTTTACCGTTAAATTGCTGACCATAATCCTTCATTTTTTGCAGCGTAGTTGAGGTTAAAACCTTTTCAGCATTTTTCAATCTTTTTACCACATATTTATGTTCTCTTCCGTGCGTTATCCATTCTTCAAGCGGCGTTATTTTTACAGGCTGAACTGCTTCAAAAACAAATTGTCTGTCATTTATAAAGAAAATGATTCCGCAATGCGAAAATTTTGAGTTCGTTGCAATTCTTACCGCTTCGCATTGTTTAGATTCTGAAGTTTGAAAAATAATATCTCCATCCTGAACTTTATTAACTAAAGTATTTTGTGTTTTTTTTTCAGAAAACGGATTATCCGGAAATACCAAAGTTGCCACATACAAAGCACAGCAAAAACTAATTAAAAACGTAGTTCCCAAAAAGATATATTTCATTTTTTTCATGTTGTATTTTTATAGGATAAAGATACTTTGTTTTTACAATCAGAACAAACACTTATATAAAGTACTTTGAGTTACAAAGTAAGTGATAAAAAAAATAGTTGCCAAATAAAATGACAACTATTTTAAAGTATTTTTTAAGAAATTTTAGATTCTAAAAATTCCTCCAACAGCAATAATTCTCTGAAAGTACATAAAGTGTTGCGAAGCCGAATCTTCATTACTTACCGTAGTTTTGATATCGTGCATATCGATGTAGCCGCCTTTTAACTCGCCCTGAATATAAAAATGCTTGTAAAAAGTAACGTTAATTCCCGCTTTTGCAGAAACACCATAACCAGAAACATGGAAATCATCATGACGATCTTTTCCTAAAAGTTTGGTATTTGTTTTAGGGTATAAAACTCCACCGCCTAAGCCTTCAGTTAGATTGATCTGAACCTTATCAATATTAGGAAGGTTAAACCATTTTGAAATATCATCATGTCTTGAAACTTCTGTATTAATATAATTTAGACCATCAGTATGCTCATACGTTAAAAATGTCTCATCAGTAAAATTAACCGGAGTATTGTTGTAATATCCATTGTGCACAGAACCTGGCTGATCTAAAGGTAAATTAACATTACCGGTAACATTCGCTGTTTGATCTTGTGTCATTACATACTTCATGTGGTCTACACCAATAGTAACACTGTAATGATCACTGAAGAAATAACCAAATCTCAAATTCGTTTGCGGAATCGTCATATTTGCCGGATTAATATAGTCAACATGCCAGCCTTTCGGTTTGTCATGTGCAGACATATTATCAACAGTAAAATTATAATCTTTTCCTTTAAAAGTCACATCAGATTTAGAGTAACTTTCTCTATTACCTCCCCATGAAACAAAGAACTTTCCTTTATTGTGTGCTGCGTATTTATCTTGTATTGCAATTTCTTCCTGGGCAAACATGTTTACAGCAAAACACATTAAGAATAAAGGCAAGAATAAAAATTTATTTTTCAATTATTATGTAGAAATTAGAATGAATTAACTGTTTTTCTGATAGCGACCAATTTAGTCATCAGACCTTCAAAATAGTCTAAATGCAGCATATTGGCACCATCACTTTTTGCATTAGCAGGGTCAAAATGAGTTTCGATAAAAATACCGTCAACACCCACAGCAATTCCCGCTTTGGCAACAGTTTCAATCATATCAGGTCTTCCGCCCGTAACACCGGCAGTTTGGTTTGGCTGTTGCAATGAGTGTGTTACATCAAGAACCGTCGAAGCATATTGTTGCATAGTAGGAATTCCTCTAAAATCAACAATCATGTCCTGGTAACCAAACATAGTACCACGATCTGTTACCATAACATTCTCGTTATGACAGTCTAATACTTTTTGAACGGCATGTTTCATGCTTTCCGGACTCATAAATTGTCCTTTTTTCAAATTCACCACTTTTCCTGTGTTAGCCGCAGCTACAACAAGATCAGTCTGGCGTACTAAGAAAGCCGGAATTTGTAATACATTTACATATTGTGCCGCCATATCAGCATCTTCATTGGTATGAATATCTGTTACAGTTGGAATATGAAAAGTTTCAGAAACTTTTCTTAAAATTTTTAATGCTTTTTCGTCACCAATTCCAGAAAAACTATCGATTCTAGAACGGTTGGCTTTTTTAAATGATCCTTTAAATACATAAGGAATCTGAAGTTTGTCGGTAATACCAACTAATTTTTCAGCAATTCTGAGAGCCATTTCTTCTCCTTCAATAGCGCAAGGTCCCGCCAGTAAAAAGAAATTCCCACTATCAGTATGCTTAATTTGTGGAATATGTTGTATGTTCATAATATGATTTTTTGACAGTGCAAAGGTAGTTATGATTTATGAATAGCAGATGAAGATTTAAGTTTTTTTTAAGAAGCTATTCCTGCTATCCGCTATAATATTTTTCTCCAAACCCTTTTTTTCTAGGTCTTTGCAGGAGCTTCCTCCGGTCGCTCTGCAAAAACCAGAAAAAACAGGCTTTCTCAAAAAATGATTTCCTCCCGAAGCCTCGGGACTATCAGGGCTAGGAATGTAGTGGAATTTGGATTTGATGAGGTATATTTCCTCAAAATTACTTCTTAATTATACCTTCAAATTAAATTCCGTTTCCAAAATAGTATCCAATTGATCATCTTCAAAAGAAATAACCTCGGATTTTCCATTAATTACTGATTTCAACGAATTTTTGAGCAGGATTTTTTTTCCCGACGGATTTTGTAAAACCACAATTAAGTTTTGTGTAAAAAAAGAATCTGGATGTGAGTAATTATAATGGTTGGCAGGCTTAAAATCGATCCATCTCTGAGGTGTCAAATCAAAAGAATATAAATTAGACCATTCTTTACCAATTTTTATTTGCAGTAAATATTCCTCTTCTTCTGTTTTGACTAAAGTAAAAGTATCAAAATCCTGTTGAATTTCAGTTTCAATTTGACTTAGTTTCAGAGGTTCCCTAATACTGTTGCCGCCAAATCCCAAATCAATCAGATATTCTTCATTTTCTATTGTAGCAATTATGCCTAAATGTGTTTTAGCATTCTGACCAGGATTAACTAGCGGACGCACTGCAATATAATAATGAGGAACACCAATTTCCTGAAGCGCTAACGAAAAAACACCGTTAACCTGATAGCAATAACCACCACGTTTTTTGTCAACAATTTGGTTTACAATATCATTACCAACTAGTGATATTGTTTTTCCTGCCTGTACATCGATATTTTCGAAAGGCACACTAAATATTTGGCTTTGCATCAATTTTTTTATGCCTTCAAAATTCAATTCAATTTCTCCCTTAAAATTGATTCTCTTTAAATATTGCTGTAAATCGAAACCTGAAGCCTCAATTTTATAATTATTTTTTGATTGTTCCATTTTAATCTTTTTTGACTTTTGCAAAATACTGTTATACAATCAAAATTAAGTATTTATATAAGTAGAAGGAATATTTTAACTTATCTTTCGGTTATTTTCGAAGTAAGATTTATATTAATTTACTCATGCTAGCGAAAACAAGGAATTAATAATTTAAAATCTATTCCTTCTTCAAACTCAATCCCATCGGAACCATTAAAATTCCTTTTTCATAAATATTCAAATAAAGTATAATGGGCTTTTTTTGTCCTGCCCATTTTAGTTCATAAACATTTAAGAATCCCGCGCCCATATCGCTTCGTTTGGTAGGGAAGGGACAGCAGGTTTCTAATCTAGAGTAAGAGATTTTTTCACCATTTGGCCCGGCTAGAGCATTCAGGAAACGAGTTTCGTTTAAAGCCTCATCTCTGGTATTTCTAAAAAAGATATTGATCGGATAATCAGGGTCATAACCGTATTTTTTGTCTTTGCTGAAAAGCGTAATAACAAAAGTATTGTCTTTCTTTAAAACTAAATCAGGAGCATTATCATCTACATTTTTTAAAGTCGATTTTGTACTTATGCAAGAAGTTGCTGTTATAAGTAAAATGATAAAAAAAGCTATTTTTTTCATGGTTTAAAAGTATTGGTCGTACAAATGTAAAAGTAAAATAGTTTTTGCCACAGCTTAAGGAATTAAAAAGATTAAATTAATCTGTTAAATCTACTTATCAGCGTTGATAAAAATAAATCAGCGCAAATCTGTATAATCGCGTTCAATTTAAACTAAGTTATTCTTCCTTTTGCGGATTCAGTTTTAATATTCCAAGTACAAGCAGATATTGTGCCACAAGATAAGTAAGCATAATAAAAAACGAACCTTTTTCTATCGGAGTATAAAATTTATCAATTGCCAAAATACTATCAGAAACTACAAAAATAACAGCCCCGTAAAAAATATATTTGTTTCCTGGTTTAAACCAGCTTAAAAAACCGTTAAAAGCAAATAAAAGCATAGTTGAAATCACGAGTGCATAAATGATAACCGGAACTTTTAAACTGCCCAAAGTTGGCAGTAAAACAGAAATCATTCCCACGACATAAAGTAAAATAATAAGACATCCAATTCTAAAAACAACATTGTTTCTAATTTCAACGGTTTTTTGTTTGTTAAAAAGCGTGCAATAAATTACATGCGAAATCAGAAAAGAAGCTAAGGCCAGAATAAAATAAATTTCGGCTATATCTGCAAATAATAGAACAACATCGCCAATCCATGAAAAGGCTAATGCTGTTAAAAGTGAATTTCGCGATGGAAATCTTTTGTACGCATATACCGCAAATCCTAAGAACGGAATCAAAGTAGGTTTTAAATATAAATCCAAATATTCATATCCGGAAACCAGCGCAAGCAGGTAAATAAGGCTGATAAAAAAATAAATTTTAAAAAATAAGGTGTGTTTCATAGTCGCGTCAGGAATTTGATTATTGAACGGAAGGAGTTTTAAAATCGATAGTTACAAAGTAAATTGTGGCTATAAATGAAAAGCTTAAATAGCCTAAAATAACGTAATTGGTAAATGAAAAAAGCTGATTAAGCCCAAACCAGTCGCCATAAAAAGACAGGATTGCAATTACAAACGCAAAACGAAAACCTTCCCAAAAAATAGCGTATCTGCTTTTATCCATTAATTCGGAATAACTGTAAATCGTTATCAAAATAAAAAAGCCGTAAACAAAGATATTTGGCAGACCAATTTTGGCAATATTATCAAATAAATAAGTCACAAACAAAAGCGTAATCAGCATTTGTGTAACCGACCAATATACCAGTTTTTGTGAATTTTGGGTTCCGTATTTTTCAAAATTGTAAACGTTTTCAATTTTATGTACGGGATATTTTTCTTCAAAATTTTCCGGTCGCCAGCCGGTTGGTTTAAACCAAATAGTGAATTTATCTCTCCAGTTATTGGCACGCCATGCATCTTTGATTAATAAAGTAAGATGCTGAAAATTAATCTTAATCGGATTCCAGGTATGCGCCGGTCTTGTGATGCCGAAAACAGGTGGAACATCGTCCATTTCCGCCTGAAAAGTACCAAAGAGTTTATCCCAAAAAATAAAGATCTGCGAATGATTTTTATCTAAATATTCCGGATTGATAGCATGATGAACGCGATGATGCGAAGGAGTTACCAAAATGTGTTCTATAAAACCCATTTTTTTGATGTGTTTGGTATGATACCAAAACTGTAAAAATAAATGCAAAGGCAAAGTAATCGCAATAACGGTAGCAGGAACGCCCAATAGTGCAGCGGGAATCAATAAAAAGGTAAACAAATTAACCAAACTCGCAATGGGCTGGCGTAATGCACAAGCCAAATTAAACTCTTCACTGCTGTGGTGAATCGCATGTTTGTTCCAGAGAAAATTAATTTGATGCGCCAATCTATGACTCCAATATCCGTAAAAATCAATAACGTAAAAATCAATACAATAGGATAAAACTGAAGCTTCAAGGTGAAAAACGGCGATTTTAGAAACCAGCCATTCATAGGAAATAAAAGTCAGGCTTAAACCCAAAACATCTTTGACAGAATTGGTAATTCCGGAACTGATGCTTGATACGCTGTCAATTAAAGGCACAGTATCTTCTTTTTTATAGATGCCGTAGATTTTTTCAATTATAATTAAAACTAAAAAAATAGGCGTAGCGATAATTAATATCTTTCCATATTCTTCCATAAAAAAATGTTATAAAATATTCAAATATAGAATATTTTATAACATTTTTTAAATTATTCACAATTAAACAATCAAATAGAATTTAAGTTTAAATTTAAGTAGAATGCTCAACTTCAAATTTGCAAGAAAATAATTATTTATTTTTCTTTTGAAAAATCAACAGAATAGAATTTTGATGCTTTTTCATTCTTAATTCCAAATTTAACAACCTCCTTAATTATTTTATAAGAATCATATTTTAACTCTAAAAGTATTTGATTATCGCCGTTTACAATTCCGTATTTTTTGTTTTTTTGAACAATGAACTCTCCCGTAGAATAAATTTCGGTAATAAAATCAAACTCTGACGGAATTGCAATTTTATTTTTATTGTTGATTACACCAATTTTATTTTCTTTTTTGAAAACCTGATAATTACTTTTTGAAAACCCTCCGAAGTTAAATTTATCCTTAACAAATTCACCATCAAAAATTTCTGTTTCAGAATAATTGTTGTCTCCAATGGTAAGAAGGTATTTTTTTGAGTTTTTTACAGCGAAAATTTTTCTTTGGGACACATTATAGAAATCATAATCTTCGGGAATTATAACTTCCCCTTTTGATGAAAACATTCCGTTTTTATTTTCCAAATTTGCTGTAATATAATATTTAGAAAGCTGTTCTATATGTTTATAAGAAACAGGGATTATTTCTTTTTCTAAAAATGGATTTATTACACCTTCTAAATCTCCTTTACGAGCAAAATATTGATTTTGAAATTGAATACTATCTTTATAAAAAGAAGAAGAAATATAATCGTAAATTAATGGTTTCAATAAAGAATCATTTTTACTAACAAGACCACTTTTCTCATTATTCCTTACAATATAAATTGAATTAGAGGGTGAAATTTCATCGTATTTGCATTCAATTTTATATTGGCCTGAAGAATTTACGACACCTTTTTTCTTGGTAATTGTATTTTGGATAAGATAAGAATCGGATTCAAATACTCTTTCAAATTTATGATTTTTAATAGCATTTAAAATTATATTTCCTTGATCATCAATTGTCAAAGTGTTTTTGTCTGTAAGCGTTACAATCGATTTTTTACTTTTAAAATAGTAAATATCTGCTGCTTTAAAATTAGTAAACTGCTTTCCGTTAGCATCAAATAAATCGATTGTATTATTAACCTGAACAAATAAAATCCCATTATCGTTCATAATATAATCATATTTTAAAGGCAGAATCATCTTGTTTTCAGTGTCTACAACTCCGGTTTTGTTATTTTTTGACACTCTGATCAGGCCATTTCCTAAATAATAAACATCATCATAATCAAATGGAATTTTAACCTTGTTTTGTAAATCAATAAATCCTCTTTTGTATTTTTTATTTACAATGATTACAGCTTCAAATAGGTTTTTAAGATCTTTTTTATTGTCAATATATTGATAAGTAGGTTTAATGATCACGTTTCCTATACTGTCAATCAACCCCATTTTGTTATTAGAAGTTACAAATGCAGCATAATTATTTTCGAATTTATAAACATACTGATATGTTTTATTTTCGACCAGCTTTTTTTGAAGAGGTTCAAATCTGGATTGGCCTTTTGAAATGAAAGGCAATATAAGCAATATAAAAAATGTGATAATTCTCATTTAGCTCAGATCGTTTGAAATGAAAACGCATTCTATTCAGTTTTAGTGTAAAACAAAATAGAATGCGTTTTTAAATTATTGGCAATTTAAACAATCTCTGCGCTTAGTCCGGCTTCCAAAAGTTGTGTACATTGCGGTTTAAGTTTGTCCATCGGACCTGTTTTTACGGTGCATTTGCCGTTGTAATGTACAATTAAGGAACATTGTTCTGCTTGTTCAGGTGTATGATTACAAACGCGCATTAAAGTATCAATAACGTGATCAAAAGTGTTTACGTCATCATTATAAACAATGATCTCGTTATTAAAACCTGTCGCTTCCTTCTCGCGAACCCTTTCTCTTACTTTTTCTTTAGTACTCATGTTTTTTAGGTTTTTGTACTGCTGTAATTACTATCTAATTTACGTATTTTAATGAAACCCAGTTGTTTCTTTGAAACTTTTTAACATAAGTTAAACCTTTCTCAGTGCATGAAGCATCGATAAACGGAAAATCTGCTTCATAGAAACCGCTAAAAAGTATAATCCCTTTTGGGTTTAAACAATCAACATAACTTTGCATATCATTCAGCAAAATATTACGGTTGATGTTGGCAATAATTAAATCGTATTTTTTTCCGGCCAATAAAGCGGCATCGCCTTCATAAACGGTAATATGTTTGCAATTATTGCGTTCGGCATTTTCAATAGAATTCAAGTAACACCAGTTGTCAATATCAATCGCATCAATTGGCTGAGCGCCTTTCATTTCGGCCAAAATTGCCAAAATTGCAGTTCCGCAACCCATGTCTAATGTTTTTAAACCTTCAACATCCATTTCTAGTAAATGCTGAATCATCATGTGTGTTGTTTCGTGATGACCGGTTCCAAAACTCATTTTTGGTTCGATTATAATATCAAATTCAGCATCGGTTTTTTCGTGGAAAGGAGCGCGAACATGGCATTTTCCATCAACATCAATCGCTTCAAAATTCTTTTCCCATTCCTCGTTCCAGTTTACCTGATCGATTTCTTCAACAGTATATTCAATTTTAAATTCTTCAGATTCTAAAATATAAATGTCATCCAGAATATTTTCATCCCACAAATCTTTCTTTACATAAGCCGAAATTCCGGTTTCTGTTTCTGTAAAAGTTTCAAATGCTTTTTCACCTAATTCAGCAATTAAAATTTCTGATCCGGGTTCTTTCGGTTCAATCGTAAAATGATATCCTAAATATATATTCGACATAAATAATTTTTTTGCAAAGGTAAGAATCCAAAGTTGAAGTTCTTTAAAAATAAATCATATTCTCAGGAAGATTAATGTTAATTTTGATTCAAATTTCTACTGAGTTAATTTATGAAGACTATCATCTATATTTTACTTTTTGCGGTTTTAAACGGCGCTTCCTGCGAGAACGACCACGAAGTAATCCGATCCTTTTGTTATTGGAAAACCGATTTAAATTTCCAGAAAGAAGATGATTCTTTGGTAAAAGAACTCAACGTAAAACATCTATATATACGCTTTTTTGACGTAGACTGGAATCCGTATGCCAAAGAATCTTTGCCGGTTGCGACAATTGGAAATGTCAGCCTAAATCAAAGCAATCCTGAAATTACGCCAAGTATTTTTATTACCGATGAAGTTGTTTTACAATCGAGTAAAAAGCAATTGGATAGTTTGGCAGTGAGAATTGCAAAACGCGTTAATCAGATTGGGATAAAAATGAACGAAACAAAGGCAGATGTAATCGCCAATGCAATTGTTTATCCCAAAGATTATTACAAGCAAAAAGACTATAAACAACTCAATTACGATTCGATAAAAGCGGTAGAATTAGCCAAATTAAAAGTTGATTTTAAGGAAATTCTAATTGATTGCGATTGGTCTGAAAAATCGAAAGACAATTATTTTTATTTATTAAAACAAATTAAAAAAGGTTTTCCAACCGCGCAAATTTCTTCTACAATCAGACTTTGGCAATATAAATTCGCTTCAAAAGTCGGAATTCCTCCAGTTGACAAAGGATTATTGATGTGCTATAATTTGACAAAGCCCGACGATTTTAAAACCAAAAATTCAATAGCAACAAGCGACGAATTGGCTCAATATATTACACACAGCGATTATAAATTAAAATTGGATATTGCTCTGCCACTATATAGTTGGGCAGTTGTTTTTAGAGGAAATCAGTTTAAAGGAATTTTATCAGATTATGATCAATTATTGAACGATTCGATTAAATTGAAGAAAATGTCGGACACAAAATATGTTTTAGAAGATGATGTTTTAGTCGGACAAACCTATTTGCGAAACGGAGACGAAATTAGAATCGAGAAAATTTCCGACGATGAATTAGACAAAATGATTTCGATTGTAAAAGGTAAAATCAAAATTGACAATCAAACCCGAGTGACGTTTTTCTCTTTCGATAAAAAATACATCAGCGATTATGGAACCCAAAATATATCCGACTATTATGCGCGTTTTTAGTAGTTTACTTTTAGTTTTTAGCTTTCAGGTTTCGTTTGCCTGCGGTTGGAGTGTTTCTGCAGAAACCAGCCGATTGGCTTTGTTTAAAGCACAACGAGAAGGCTTTTTTAAACTGACGCCCTTTTATTATTCGGCAGATTTTTATTATTCGACCAATACGGTTTCCGGTGTTGATCAGGAATTGAATTGTTTTGAATGGCAGAAAAAATTAGGAAATCAAATCAACCCAAAAGATGTTCACACGATTTTGTACGAAACAGATGCTGAGCAATTTGAAAATGCTTTTGAATCTAAATCATTAAAAAAAACATTCGAAAAAAATACTTTTATCGAAGCTTTGTTATTGCCAAAAAATAAAGCCTTTTTAAACTATATTTTATTTGCTAAAAAGTTAGAATACAATAGCAATACAGATGTAAAATGGGAATCCTGGGAGCAAGTTAGTTATAATAGTAAGGATCATAAACTAGCTGATTTAGAAGATTTTGAAAAGAAAATTAAAACTGCAAAAGATTCGTTCTTGAAACAGCGTTATGCCTTTTTGATTTTGAGATATAATTTTTATGCTCAGGATAAAAATGAAGTAATTCGTTTATATGATACTTATTTTACAGAAGACAAAAATACTATTTTGCAGCCTTGGGCTTTGTATTATAGGGCTCTATGTATTGATGATTTTGCTTTGCAGAATTATTTATTGAGTAAAGTTTTTGCTGCTTGCGAAGAAAAATCATTTGCTGTTTTGCAGCATTATAATTGGAAATTAACTGCAGAAACTTTGGCTTTAGCCAAAAATGAGGAAGAACGAAGTGTAATTCTTGCTATAGAAAGTTTGCGAAATCCCGCTCCGGATTTAAAGACGATTAAAGAAGTTCATGAACTAAGTCCGAATAGTTTGTATTTGAGTTTTTTGATTGGAAGAGAAATCAATAAACTCGAAGACTGGATTTTTACGCCGCAATACAGCAATAACGGAAGTCCTTCGGTTGTGTTTGAAGGAACAGATTGGTATGGAGATTATGCCAAAGCAAAAGAAGAAAATTTCAAAAAAGATATTTTGTATCTAAGAGAATTAGAATACTTTCTGATTTCGATTCGCGAACAAACTTCGGGCGAGCAAAAAGATTATTTAACCGCTGCAATTGCACAGCTTTGTTTTATAGATGATGATATTGACTTGGGAAAAAAATACACCAATATGATTTCTGACAAAGCCAATGCATCCATACAAATGCAGAAAAACATTCAGTTGGCTTTAGTTACTTTAAAACAAGAAGATTTAAAAAGTGAAAAAGTTCAAAACCAGCTTTTTGAATATTTTAATTCTGTAGAAAGTTTAGTTGAAACTGATAAGGGATTGTTTAAAAATTTATACAGTTTATACCGAATTGCAAGTGCAGATTTCTATAAAAAAGGCGATCGCGTTACCGCAGGGTTATTATTTATGAAATCGGATCTTAAAAATGAAGGCGAATATTCGGTTTACAATAATCCTTATTTCTACAGTTATATTGGTTATTTCGAACGAACTGCCACCGTTGAAGATGTCGACAAATTAATGGATTTGCAGAAAAAAGAAGATAAAACGCCTTTTGAAAAATACATTTGTTCGGGAACAATTGCACCAAATATTGATTATTACAAAGATTTAAAAGGTACAATTGCTTTTAGAAATAACAATTTAGAATTGGCTTATGAAACTTTTTCAAGTATGCCAAAGGATTTTTGGGAGAAGAATTATGCCTTTACGGATTTTCTGAACGAAAACCCATTTACGCCCAAAATTCTGCAAAAACAGGAGGAACGAAAGTTTGATTACCGTTTCAATAAAGCCGAATTTATCGGTAAACTAATTCAGCTGAAAAAACAAAACACAGCGTCGAGTAATCTGCAATTGGCAAATGCGTATTTTAATGTTTCCTATTTAGGAAATTCCTGGATGATGGTAGCCTACGACTGGACATCGGGAGAATCGTATATTGATTATGTGTACGGAGACAATTCTGAACAGGAAAAAGCATATCAAAAAGGCAATTACTACAGTTTAACAATGGCAAAGATGTATTATGAAAAAGCATTGAAAATGTCTAAAAACAAGAACGAAAAAGCCTTCGCCAGTTTAATGCTTTTTGAGTGCAACTATTACAGTCATTACGCCAATATTGTTTCTGCTGAAGAAGAAGAAAAAAATCCATTCAAAGCAGGGAAGGAGCTTGTGAATTTGTATTCGCTTTACAAAACAACACCAACTTTTAAAAAGTACAATTGCCCGTTGTTGGAGTCGTTTATAGATTAATTTTTTTTCACCATATGTGATATAAGTTAATATAAATTTCGTCGTAAGATAGTTGCCTGAATAATCTATTGCACATATAATTGAAGATATAAAAAAAGCGTTCGCCAAAGGCGAACGCTTTTTTTAGAGTAAAATCTAAAATCTAAAATCTAAAATCTAAAATCTAAAATCTAAAATCTAAAATCTAAAATCTAAAATCTAAAATCTAAAATCTAAAATCTAAAATCTAAAATCTAAAATTAGATTGCAGTAACGATTGCTAAAAAGTCTTCTGCTTTTAAGGCAGCACCTCCAATTAAACCACCGTCTACGTCTGGTTTACCGAAGATTTCTTTAGCGTTATCCGGTTTTACAGAACCACCGTATAAAATAGAAACTTCATCAGCGATATCAGCTCCAAAAGCTTTGCGGATTGTTTCTCTGATAAATTCATGCATTTCCTGAGCTTGCTCCGGTGAAGCAGTTTCTCCTGTTCCGATTGCCCAAACAGGTTCGTAAGCTAAAACAACTTTAGACCATGCTTCTTTTGCAATGTGGAAAATTCCGTCACGTAATTGATTTTCAACGATATTGAAGTGATTTCCAGATTGACGATCTTTTAATTCTTCTCCAAAACAGAAAATAACTGTCATGTCATGTTTCAAGGCAGTATCTACTTTATTAGCGATTAAAGCGTCAGTTTCGTGAAAAATAGCACGACGCTCAGAGTGACCAAGAATTACAGTGTTTACACCAATGCTAGTTAACATATCAGCAGAAATCTCTCCTGTAAAAGCTCCGCCTTCAGCCTGGTGAACGTTTTGTGCAGCAACACCAATAGTTGTGTTTTTTACTTTGGCAACAGCTGCTTGTAAGTTTACAAATGTTGGAGCAACAATTACCTGAGCAGTAGTTTGTGCTGGTATTTTAGTAATTAATTCGTTTAATAATTCTTCAGTTTGTCCTGCGTTTTTATGCATTTTCCAGTTTCCTGCAACAATCTTTTTTCTCATTTTGTAGTTTTTAGTATTCTTTTAATTTTTGTTTTTTGAAGGTAGCATTGACATTGAGTTTAAATTGTCAATGCTATTGAAATTTTATTTTAAACCTTTTAAAGTTTCATTGATTTTATCAAAATCAGTTTCGATAGCGCGGTATAAAACAATTTTGCCTGTTTTGTCAACAACAATATATCTCGGAATCCAATCCAGATCGATTGCTTTTCCAAAAACACCTTTCATTCCGTCGTTCATCATAAAATGATCACCTTTTAATTCGTGTTTTTCAATTCCTGCTTTCCATTTATCAGCTGTTTTGTCAGCCGAAAGAAATAAGTAAGAAACGTCAGGATTATTTGCCTGAAGTTCTTTTAATTTAGGCATTGCTTTTACGCAATCTCCACACCACGAAGCCCAAACTTCGATAACCAAAGTTTTACCTTTGTATTTTTTTAAAATGTTCTTGAAAGAAGTCTGACCCCCATCAAGGGTTAATAATTTTTCAGACAAAGCCTCTTTAGAAAAACTTGTTTTCTGAGCCTGTGTACATGAAAAAGTAATAAAGGCAATAACAACCAAAGCTATTTGTTTCATATTAAAATACTATTTTTTAATTATTATGAATTGCTTTTCATAAAAGTGATTTGTTAAACGCAAAACACAGCAATTTTATAAATTAAGTTTCCAAACAAAGTTAAACAAACAAATCGAAAGCCAAATGAGGATTAACAAAATTTGATGACTCGTTTATTTTATCACAAAACGGGAAATTTCGGTTAAAAAAACAATTATGAAATCGTAATAGTTGGTTTGAAAAGGGAGAATTTTTATTGTTTTTTGAGAAATTACCTTTATAAAAAATGAAAAAGTGTGTATTTTTTTATCGAAGTAGAAAATTTTGGAGCAAAAAAACGCCAGATTTAAGCAAAAAAAGACTCCAATAATTTTCTAATTTAGAATTTACTGAAGTCTTTTAAATATTATTTTTAGAATTTAATTCAATTCATAATTGCCATTTGCCCATTTTTTACTTGGAGCAATCCATTCGTCTAAAGCTTTATATAAAAAGCCATGTTTTAAATTGGTGTTCAATTCGATTTCCTTGAAATGATTTATTTTAAGTTTTGAAGTTTCCTTTCTTTTAATAGCCGAAACTCCATAAATATCTGATTTTTCGTAGATGGTTAAAATGTTTCCACAGAAATTAATATCCGGACTTTCTTCAATATCCCTGTCCATAAAAGATCCAATAAACACAAAATTTACATCAGGATTTGCCAAATAAGTCGAAACATATTGCGCAATATAACCACCTTTTGAAGTTCCAATTACGGTTATTTTGTTGGGAGAAATACCTTCTTTGATTAATTTTTTGATTTGTTTTACAACCTTTTCAGCATATCTTGCCGCGTTGGTGTTTTTGCTCCTTTTTTCGCTGAAAACAATAAAATGATCTTTTTTAAATGAATCAACAATCTCGTTATATTCTGCTTTTCCATATTCAGGATGGGCAACACTTAAATCGTTTTCTTCGACAAATTTATTATGAAAGAAGAAGATGTAGCGTTGATCTTTATTTGTGGTTTCCTGGCTAAAACCGAGAATGCTAAAAAGCATCAGAAATGAAAAAGTAAAAATGACTTTTGGTAATTGGTTCATAAATTTAAAAATTAGTTTTTGCAAAAAATAGCGTAACAAATATAGAAACAAAATATGCTGATTTACTAATTTTCTTACGGAGAAAGTACACTTTTTGTTAAAAGATATTGTTTAATAAAAAAAACACCAATTCAACTTATAACAGAAGAATTGGTGTTTTAAATTTGTATTAATTTTGAAGATTACAATTTCAAATCTTCAATATCATTATAATGTACTTTTTGCTTTACAGTTCCATTTTCTAAAACCACAATGCTAGGATTTGCTCTTTCGATTGTTTTTAAAGTTGTAGCATCGCAGAAATAAAAATCAACATCTAAACCATATTGTTTCTTTGTTTTTGCAATTTCATCAGCTCCAGACGCTGTCATGGCAATTACTTTATATCCTTTTAATGTTGCTTGTTTATTTAGGTTTTCTAACTTTTTCATTCCTTCCGGATTAGATAAAGTCAAATCATACGTTACAAAAATTAATAATTTTGGTTCTTTCAGCAATTCCTCTTTGTAATCAGAATCGTCTTTTGTCATCGAAAAATCGTGAATTGGCGGCACATAACCTTCTGTAATTACTTTGTCTTTTCGGTCAACAAAAGTGGCACCTTTAGGAATACTCATCAAATCTTTCTCGGTAAATTCTTTGTCAACGCCGTTTACTTTGTAGATAAAAATCATTTCAACTACAGATTTTGGAGCGCCTTCCGGAATTTCCATTCCTTTCTCGATGTTGCTTCCTACTTTAAACGGACGGAAATCTTTTATCGGATTATGATTTAAAACCCAAACAGCCATAACAACACATAATATGATAGCAATTAAGGTAATAATATTTGTAACTGTTTTAGAGAATAAAGGTTTCACCAGCTTTTTATTGATGAATAAAATCAGAATAAAGAAAAGTAAAACAATATCTTTTGTAAACGATTGCCAAGGAGTTAAATGCAAAGCGTCTCCAAAACAGCCACAATCTTTAACTACATCAAAATAAGCAGAGTAGAAGGTAAGGAAAGTGAAGAAAACGATTAAAAGCAATAAAGCCCAAATGGTCAATTTTGATTTATAACCCACCAATAGCATAACGCCCAAAACTACTTCTAAAATCACTAAAAAGATTGCTAAACTTAAAGCCAAAGGTTCTAAAAATGGCATATTAAAAACAGGTTCGCTAAAATATTCGGCTAATTTATAAGAGAAACCAACAGGATCATTCAGTTTAATTAATCCTGAAATGATAAATAATACACCGACAAAAAGTCTTGAGAATTGAGTAATGATGTTTTTCATGTTATTTAAATTTAAATTCCAATTTTTTTAAATCCCAACCTCCAATTGTAATCTTTGGAATTTGGGATTTATTTTTTGGAATTTGATTTTTATTTAAGTGGATCTAATATAAGAGCAAAAACAGAATAATTAATCATATCCTGATAATTAGCATCGATGCCTTCAGAAACTAAAGTTTTACCCTTATTATCTTCAATTTGTTTTACGCGAAGTAGTTTTTGCAGAATCAAATCGGTCAACGAACTTACACGCATATCACGCCAGGCTTCGCCGTAATCGTGGTTTTTAGCTTCCATTAACTCTTTGGTTAACTTAACTTTAGCATCGTATAATTCGGTTGCTTTTTCTACATCAAGATCAGGCTGGTCAACTACGCCCAATTCTAACTGAATCAAAGCCATAATCGAATAATTGATGATCCCGATGAATTCTCCTTTTTCATCCTCATCAACTTTTCGAATTTCGTTTTCCTGTAAACTTCTGATTCTTTGTGCTTTTATGAATATCTGATCGGTTAATGACGGCAATCTCAAAATGCGCCACGCACTACCGTAATCTTTCATTTTATTGATAAATAAAGTACGGCAAACCGTAATTACATTATCAAATTCAAGGGAAGTATTCTTCATTTATTGCTGTATATTTGCTAAAATTTCTTCAAAAATAAGGATAAATTTTCAAAGGTGTTTATAAAAGAGTTTCAAGTTTCTGGTTTCAAGTTTCAAGTTCCAGAACTATCGCAATCTATGTCAACTTGAAACTTGAAACCTGAAACAAAAATAATAAAAGATGCTAGTCAACTGCAAAGGCCAACTTATTGATTTGTCGGTTCCCAGAGTAATGGGGATTTTGAATGTTACGCCAAATTCGTTTTTTGACGGCGGAAAATATAAGAATGAAGACGAAATAATTTCGCAAGTTGAGAAAATGCTTTTAGAAGGTGCGACTTTTATTGATATTGGTGCCTATTCGAGTAAACCTAGTGCCGAATTTGTCTCGGAACAAGAAGAAATTGACCGAATTGTTCCGGCAATCGAATTGATTTTAAAGCATTTTCCACAAACGTTATTATCAATCGACACTTTTAGGGCTGAAGTCGCAAAAGCAAGTATAGAAAGCGGCGCAGCGATTATAAACGATATTGCAGCGGGAGAATTAGATGATAAAATGTTTGATGTAATTGCAGGATATAATGTTCCTTATATTATGATGCACATGCGCGGAAACCCTCAAACAATGCAGAGTTTGACCCAATATGAGGATATTGTAAAAGAAATGCTTTTCTATTTTTCTGAAAAAGTAAAAAAAGCCAGAAGTCTCGGTATTCACGATTTAATCATAGATCCCGGTTTCGGATTCGCCAAAACAACGGATCAGAATTATGAGGTTTTACAAAAAATGGAACTTTTTAATGTATTAGAATTGCCTGTTTTAGCCGGAATTTCAAGAAAATCAATGATTTATAAAACGCTCAATAATACAGCACAAGAAGCCCTAAACGGAACTACTGTTTTGAATACAATTGCATTGACAAAAGGTGCTAAAATTTTGCGAGTTCACGATGTAAAAGAAGCTGTGGAATGTGTTAGTTTGTTTGAGAAAATGAATTTGTAAAAGTCTAGTTTGTCATTTCGACGCAAGGAGAAATCCTCGCAAGAAACTCGACAAAGATTGGCTATTAATGACGGAGCTACTTGCGGGGATTCCTCCTTGCGTCGGAATGACATGCTTTGGGTTTAAAAATAAAATAAATATGAAATATTTCACTCTAATTGTTGCTCTTCTTCTTTTTTCATGCGAAGAAAAAAAAGACGTTCTACTTCCAAAATCTAATGTTTCAATAGTTAAAAACGTGGAAGATCTTTCACCAATTTACATCTTCTTCAAAACTGAAGGTAAAGACACAATTGCCGAAGTAAACAGAAAAAACAGCATTATCTCTACCAACTGGATTTTCAATATTGACAAGCGTTTGCCTTTGAGATTAGTGATTCCTGAAGTAATGAAACTGCAGGAAAAAAAGCGAGGAGAGAAAGCCCACAAAAATGAAAAAGCTGAAAATTATTATTCCTATGCGGATTCTGTTGGAAAGAATTTAGCCTTTTTGCCTTTCACGAAAGTGTATTATAAGATGGAGAAAGCAAGTAATATTAATGATGGGTATGTAAATTTCAAAAAAGGAGGTAGAATAGAATTTTTTGAACAATATGATTTTCCGAAAGATAGATTAGAAGATTTGCTTAACAATCTAAGTACAACACATGAGACTGAAATTATATTCTCTTTCGATAAAAACATGTCTTACGATGAATATATTCAGAATAAAATTCTTATCGAGGGACTAAAAATTTCGAAAAAAGAAATTTGGATAAACCACGAAAAGGAATTCATCTTCTAACAACTTGAAACCTGAAACAAAACAAAACTTGAAACAAATTCTTTACTGGTGATGATAAGGTTCATTCCTTAAAATCGTAAACCCACGATACAATTGTTCAATAAAAAACAAACGCACCATTTGATGTGAAAACGTCATCAGAGAAAGCGAAATTTTTCCCTGAGCTTTGCTGTAAACCGTATCTGAAAATCCGTAAGGACCACCAATTACGAAAACAAGGGTTTTGATTCCGGAGTTCATTTTCTTTTGCAATTCTTCAGAAAAACCAACGCTGGAGTAGTTTTTTCCGTTTTCATCCAATAAAATCAATTGATCGGTTGGCGTTAATTTTGACAAAATCAATTCGCCTTCTTTTTCTTTTTGCTGACTTTCAGATAAATTCTTTACGTTTTTGATATCCGGAATAATCTCCAAATCAAATTTGATATAAAATGATAAACGTTTCGTATAATCGTCGATTAAAGTCTGCAACGATTTATTGTCGGTTTTGCCAATGGCGATGAGTTTGATGTTCATTGTGTTGTTTTTTTGCCACGAATTACACGAATTTACGCGAATTTAAAATTAAAAAAACTGTGTTAATCTGTTTTTATCCGTATAATCTATGGGCTATTTTTTATTCTCAAAAATGGTTTCAAAATGCTCTACAACCGGAAAAGGTTCATAATAATGATGCAGAATGTTTTTCCATTCCAGATACGCTTCTGAAGTTCTAAAGCCTATAGTATGATCTTCTAAAGTATTCCAATCAACCAATAGAAGATATTTGTTTTCGACTTCAAGACATTTCTGTAAAGTATGACCTAAATAGCCATCAATTGATGAAATATATTGACTTGCTTTTGCAAAATCAATTTCAAACTGATTTGCTAAATCAGGTTTTACGAAAAGGAATACGGCTTCTAGAATCATAATTATATTTTTTTTTCACGCAGATTTAAGCAGATTTTATTTTGATACTTTATCATAAAAAATCTGTGTTCATTTGCTTTAATCTGTTTATAATCTGCGTGCAATTTACACTCAGATTATAAATTTAGTTTTTAGAAAATTTATCTTCAAAAGCTTTAAATCTTGTATCCAAATCTTTCAATAATTGCTTTTTTACAGCTGCATCCTGAATAAAACTATAATTAATACTGTTGTAAACATATTGTTTTATAGTCGCGTACGAAACATCTGGATATCTTTTGGCCAATAAAACATATTGTTCGGTCATATTGGTTCTTAAAATTCCCGCATCATCGGTACTGATTACGACTGGCACATTAAATTCTTTGTAAAGCGTAAACGGATGACGGTTTTCTTTTACTTTCAAAATGAATTCGTTACTTGCCAAATTAATCTCAATCGGAATATTGTTTTTTGCCATATAACGCAATAAATCATATGAATTGGCTTCGTAAGCAATATCAACTCCATGACCAATTCTGTTTGCGCCGGCAACGTGAATGGCATCGTTTATATGCCACGTTAAATCTTCGGGCTGAACCAAGCCTAAAGTTAATTCTCCCGCATGAAGCGTATATTTTACATCAGGAAATTTAGAATGGCAATATTTAAACATCAGCATGTGCAGCCAATAATCTTTCATAGAATTTTCGCCATGTTCCGGAGAAACGATGTTTACGCCCGCAACCAATTTGCTATCGTTTGCAGAGATAAAGGCGATCGTTAAATTCTTGAATAAATCAACCGGATCCATAAAACGAAGCACAAAATTTTGATAACGCATTGTGAATTTTTCGTCATCCATTTTTAAGTCTTTGTGCAATTTTGCAATGAAATTTGTATTGAAATCTACCGCATATTTTTTAGCATCTTTCTGTTGAATCGATTTATACAATTCGTCTAAAAGTTTCAGAACTGCTTTTTCGTCTTTTTGAGCAGAAGCCTGACGCAATTTCGAATTAAAATCAGTTAAATCAGAAACATTCATATCACACGGAATTGTTGATAATTGTGTTTCGATATAAATGACATTTTCTGCAATGGCACGTTTTTTTAATTCGAGCATTCCTTCTGCAAAATGACCCTTGATAGTAGGTTCAAATTTTTGGAATGAATCAAAAAATAAATCGTCAGAAGGAACGGAGCCGTTATAATCTTTAGCCGACCATGTTTGCATTACTTGTTGTTCGTAAAAAGCCAGTTTGCCTTCGTTTTTAAGAGAAGAGAATGTTTGCCAATTGCCACTTGCAGGTTTTGTTTTTGAAGCGGCCATCGTTTCCAGATTCAGATAAAAATCCTCGGCAATAGCTCTTTCCAAAAGAGGTTCTGCATAAATTGATCCCGAAAAATGATGGTGTAAATCGCCGCCTTTGGGCATTTGTTGAAAAAAAGCTGTTAAGAGAGCTTCGTTGTTTCTGATTTTTTCTAAATAGTCGCCAACCGTTTGAGAAAAGCCGATTTGCGCTATAAAAAAACAGAAAAGTGTAATTATCCTCGTCATACTCTAAGTTTAAATTACATGCAAATGTAAGGGTTTTCGAGGAGATTTGAAAATGTGTTTTTTCTTTGTGTTGATTTAACCGCAAAGATCGCAAGGTTTTGTTATATGCTAAAACTTAATACAAACGCAAAGTTCGCAAAGCTTTACCTAAAAACTTTGCGAACTTTGCGGTTAAAAAAACTTAGACCTTAGTGCCTCAAGAAAAAAGTACATCACGAATCTCCTCAGTCTTATCAAAAACACTTTTTGCAAAAGGACAAAGAGGAATAATTTTCAAGTTATTGTTCCTGGCATAATCCACTGTAGCCATAAGTAGTTTTTTACCAACTCCTTTTCCGTTGAATTCTTCGCTAACTTCCGTGTGGTCGATGATGAATTTTGAATCTCCAGCCCAGGTATAAGTCATTTTTCCGGCTTCTTTTCCGTCTTCTACAGCTTCAAAATATCCTCTTCTTGTATCGTTAATTTGTTTTATTTCCATGCTAAATTATATTAATGTGGTTTTAATTTCGATTGAATGTGTCAATACTTTGTGAATTGGACAGCTGTTGGCAATGGTTTCTAATCGTTGCCTTTGTGTTTCGTCAACTTCACCAATTACTTCTATTTTTCGTGTAAATAAGGATACATTGCGCTCAGAATCTCTTTCAAAATCAATTTTGACATTTATTTCTGATACATTCCATTGTTTGCGATTGATATACATTCGCAAAGTAATTACAGTGCAGGAAGCCAGGGATGCTGCCAAGAGTTCTGTTGGGTTTAAACCTAAATTTTTACCGCCCAATATTTGAGGTTCATCAGAAATTAAAATGTTTCCGCTGGCTGATGTGATTTCTGTTCGATACAAACGTGTATCAATTTGTGCTAAGATTGTATCCATAAGTTATTTGATTCTTGGTTCTGGTAAAGGCACAAATTCGGTTTCGCCGGGAACTTTTGGGAAAGTTTGTTCTGTCCAGTCTTTTTTTGCTTTTTCAATTAGTTCTTTGTCCGAAGAAACAAAATTCCAAAAGATAAAATGTTCTTCAGGAAATGCTTGTCCTCCAAAAATGTAAACGGTAGAGTTTTCAGCTAATTCAAACTCACATAAAGTACTGTCGTTGGTAATTAAAATCTGTTTCGGATCATAAACATGTTCGCCGCTTTTAATGCTTCCTTCTAAAATATATAAGCCGCTTTCGCCGAATAAATGCTGTCCGATATTGATTTTCTTAGCCTCTGTACTTTTAATTTCAATGAAATAAAGCGGACTATAAACCGGAACGGGTGATTTTTTTCCAAAAGCTTCTCCGGCAATTAATTTATAAGAAACTCCGTCTTCTTCCCAAGCCGGAATATCATCTGCTTCAACATGTGTAAAATTCGGATCCATTTGCTCCAATTCTTTTGGCAATGCGACCCAAATCTGTAATCCGTGAAGCATTTTATCAGAATGTCTTAAATATTCAGGCGTTCTCTCAGAATGTACGATTCCTTTTCCGGCTGTCATCCAGTTTACGGCGCCGGGTTTTATTTCTAATTCGGTTCCTAAACTATCGCGGTGCATGATGCTTCCTTCAAACAAAAATGTCAAAGTCGAAAGTCCAATGTGCGGATGCGGCGGAACATCCATATTTTCGTGATCACTTAAATGTGCCGGTCCCATATGGTCGATAAATACAAATGGTCCAACGGCTCTTTTTTCGCGGAAGGGCAATAAACGCCCAACCATAAAATTGCCAATATTGGCAGCACGTTCTTCGATAATTAAACTGATATTTGACATGGTATTTGTTTTAATTGAAAGCAAAATTACAGTTGTAGTAGCCATCTGTAACTTAATTTAGATTAAGAATTGTTTTTTGATATGAATTATAAAAGTAAGGAAATAGAATTATAAAGATTCTATTTGAATTGAAAATATAACACAAATTGCACGAATTAACAAAGATAGATTAGTGATAATTAGTGCAATTCGAGTTAGCTTTATAAGTAAGAAATATAGTTACTTAATTAGCAACAATCCCAGTTAAAGTAAGCTTTTTCAAAGTTTTTGTTAATTAAATCTTCTTTATTTATAAAGAAATTTGCAACGCCGCTATCGCCAAACATGATTTTATCATCTACATCAATTTGAAGCAATAAAATATCATTTTTCGATTTTTCATCATAATCTCTTATATCTGATTGAGTAAAGTAGGCATATCCTCCTATTTTATGTCCCTCGTTAGAAAATAAATTTTTACTTTCTTTTTTTTGAGTTTCACTTAATTTCTCTTCAAATTCCCAATAATCTAAACCATTGAAATTGAAATCAAATCGAAAATCCATAGGCCCTCCATATTCTTCTTGCTTTGAAAAAGTTAAGCTATGCTCACACTCAACAGGAAAATCAGAATATAATTCTTCAGTTAGAAAATCAAAGTTAGTTTGATTATTTTCGATTTCTGTATGATATAAAACTTTATACTCATCCATATCATACCAATCTTCTGATGGAATATAAAATTGTAATATGCCATTTTCGGGATAATTTTCTAATTTAGGAATTTCCGAAAAATTAAGCTGAGCTAATAAAACCATTGGTTTTCCTGCTTTGTCTTTTGGATATTCCATATTAGTTGGCAAATATGGTTTTCCTAAAAATTTGCTTTGAGTAAAAGATAAAGTACTTTCTTCTTGTATTGGTTTTGCCTTAATTTGAATAAAGTCTAACTTATACTTTAGTAAATCACTTTCAAATTCTTTTAAATAGTCGGGAAATATCATTTTAGGTTTTTTAGGTTATAATTAATTATTTAAAGTTTAATTTATCAACTCAAACTCCAAAGCCTCACTTTCAGTTCCATTAATAATAATAGACAATTGATGCATTCCGGTATGAAAAACTCGGGTTGTAATCAATTTAAAAGACTGTTTTCTTTCGACTTTGGTTAATTGATTGGGCTGATAAATTTTTTCACTGATTTTAAAGACTTTTTTGGCCAAATGTCCTTTTGATTTTTTGTAATGCACCGCATATTCCAAACGAATCGTTTTGGCTTCGTTATTTTTATTATTTAAGTGAAATTGGAATTGTAAATAATCCCCAACTTTTACTTTTGGTGTTTTAATTTCGAAAGCAGAAAGTTCGATATTTGTGCTTTCTAAACCGTAATGGCTCAGGATTTCAGGATGACCTTGTTTTAATAAAGTTCTACAGCCGTGTTTGATAATCGCATCGGTTTCTTTGCTGAGTCCTCGCCATTTTTTAGCAATTTCCAAGACAATTTCAGGATTGTCTTTTGCAATGTCATTTAAGTTGTTAGCAACGCTTCGGCGAACATATTCTGACGGATCATTTTTTAGTTTTTCTAAAATTTGCAGAATTGATGTTGGATCTTTTTTCAGGAACGGAATCGCCACTGCCCACGGTAATCGTGATCGGCTTCCTTCGCTGGCTAATCTTCGAACATGATGATTTTCGTGCAAAGACCATTTTGTCATTTCGTCGATCATTTTTTCTTTGTATTTTAAAATGAAGGGACGAACCGCAAATTCGCAGCTTATAAATTGTGTGATGGATACAAAGGCTTTCGCCGAAGTTTTAAAGTCATCTAAACCATAGGTTTCGATATAATCAGCAAAAAAGATAAAAGCCAGATTTCCGTCGGTAAAATTCTTTTTCTTTAAATTTTCGATGATTTTATTAATTAAAGAAACTGCATCGGGGAAATTTTGAGGCATAAACTGATGTAAAACCACGGTGGTGTGTTTCATTCGGTCTTTCCATTCTTTTTGGGCAAAATTGCCTTCATAAATGGTTTCAATAAATTTTTGCTTGTTGAATGCTGGGTGCACTTCGGCGACAGCCTGACCAAATTTTTCGTAAAAGGTAACCGAATAAATATCTTTAATTAAGCCCATGATTTTGTTTGAATGAAGCTCAAAGATATTTAATGTTTTTTATTTGAACCATTAGTATATGAAGTTTTGTTAAAAACTAAAGTTTAATTTTTGTACTATTTTAATGATAAAAAAGAAAGTTTTTTTGTGTTAAAAAATAAATTCGTGATAATGTAATTTTCAAATCCACAAAATAAGTTCTACTTTAGCATCCTATAAAAAACAAGAAAAATGATTAGCGAAATACAATTTCAATCCGAATTACAATTATTGATTAGCAACGCCATTCGAGAAGATGTAGGAACGGGAGATTATAGTTCATTGGCTTGTATTCCGGATACGGCGCACGGTCAGGCTAAATTATTAGTTAAAGATCAGGGAATTATTGCGGGTGTTGCCATTGCAAAAATGATTTTTGAATTTGTAGATCCAAAGCTAAAAGTGAAGACTTTTATTGAGGATGGAATGCATGTAGAATATGGAGATGTCGTTTTTGAGGTTTCAGGAAGTTCACAATCGATTTTAAAGTCAGAAAGAGTGGTTTTGAATACGATGCAGCGTATGTCTGCAATTGCTACAAAAACAAATCAATATGCACAACTTTTAGAAGGAACAGGTGCAAAAATACTAGATACACGTAAAACAACACCAAATTTTAGAGTGGCAGAAAAATGGGCTGTGAAAATTGGCGGAGGCGAAAACCATCGTTTTGCGCTGTATGATATGGTTATGTTAAAAGACAATCATATTGATTTTGCAGGGGGAATTACACTTGCAATCAAGAAAACAAAAGAGTATTTGAAAGCCAATAATTTAGACTTGAAAATTATTGTAGAAGCCAGAAATCTGGATGAAATTCGTGAAATTTTGCTAAGCGACGGCGTTCACAGAATTTTGATTGATAACTTTAATTATGAAGATACTAAAACTGCAGTAGCTTTAATTGGCAGCAAATGCCAAACGGAATCTTCAGGAAATATCAACGAAAAAACGATTCGTGAATATGCTTTATGCGGTGTTAATTATATTTCGTCTGGCGCATTAACGCATTCTGTTTATAATATGGATTTGAGCCTAAAGGCGTTTTAAGTTAGGGGTTTAGAGTTATAAGTTATGAGTTTTATTGAAAATCTAAAATCTAAACTCAACAATCTAAAATTAAAAAAATATGTCTCAGGAGATAGAAGCTCGGCTTGAAAAAGTACCGGTAGTACGATTGATAGTCCGGTTTTTTAAGAATATAAAATTACCCTGGTTAGAAGGGTTTTCGCTATACGATTTGCTCGAAATGTATACTTTGGGTATTCTTGAGGGCGCTTTTTCGTATCATGCCAGTGCCGTTTCTTTTAGCTTTTTTATGGCTTTGTTTCCTTTCGCTTTGTTTATTTTAAACTTAATTCCTTTTATTCCAATTGATAATTTTCAGGCAGATTTTATGCTTTTTGTGCAGCAAAGTGTGCCGCCAAATACTTATGATGCCATTAATAAAATCATCAGCGATATTTTAAATAATAGTCACTCTGGTTTGCTATCTTCAGGATTTTTGCTTTCTATTTTTTTGATGGCAAATGGTGTAAATGGTATTTTGAGTGGTTTTGAATCGTCTAAACATGTATTTGATAAACGTGGTTTTTTTAGTCAATATTTGGTAGCGTTGGCGATTTCACTTGTCATGACAATTATACTGTTTGTAACCGTGGCTACAATTGTTGTTTTTGAGGTCTTTATTCAAAAAACAATCATTCAGGATGTGTTGAGTGATAACATTCCGCTTATTATTTTGGGTCGATATTTGTTCGTTTTAATGATGATTTTAGTAACGTCTTCAATATTATTGCGTTACGGAACAAAACAATACAATAAAGTACCTTTTATAAGCATTGGTTCTGTATTTACGACGATCTTAATTGTTATATCTTCGTTCTTTTTTGGGATTTGGGTTATAAAATTCTCAAAATACAACGAACTTTATGGTTCTATTGGCACATTATTAATTCT
>Ga0247741_1000132_pt1 | contig 52757 bp, 49 predicted proteins | sample UWRJL213509R2_FD_180945 | JGI IMG/M metagenome (GOLD analysis project Ga0247741, IMG submission 180945) | Plant litter microbial communities from Arlington Agricultural Research Station in Wisconsin, United States - UWRJ-L213-509R-2 | ecosystem: Environmental > Terrestrial > Plant litter >... | reverse complement strand
AATAGGCGAGGGGATAGATCTGTATATCCAGATGCTGAGTAAGATAGTTTAGTGGGTATCGTGTATTAAAACCCGGCCTCTTTTTTTTGTTAACCGTTTAACTATACCACCGGCAATATTTAATATTAGAATAAATTGCGCGCTAACAGCTACAAAAAGCAGCAGTGAGTAAATAGCCCAGTAACCCGTTTTTGGTGCTTGCAACCTATCCTGTGGGGTAGTATTGTAATAAATGATGGCTGCCAGTACAGGTAATATGGTTGCAAGCGCATGTGCCCATATTAGTTTTTTTGAGAGCAGGCGTTTTTTGATGAAAATATACAACAGCCACATCAATAAAAGGAAAGCAGAGAGCACCCTGTAAATAACAGCCCATGATATTCCGATGTGAGTTTCGTTAACACTAACGCTGGTGCTTTTAGCAACAGAGAAAAATGAAAGTATAAACAATGCTACCGACGTTAACACAAATATCTGGAATGGCCTTTTCTTAAGGTTAAGCGAATAATAGTTGGAAGTTTTCATAGGTGCCGCTAAAGTAACGTTCTGGTATTAAGTTAAATGAAGCAAATAGTCAATTAAATATTATTAAATAGCTGAATTTGATTTTAGATTTAAACTTCCCCACGCGTCATTGCGAGGTACGAAGCAATCTCTTTAGGACAATTGTACGCCTTGCATAACCGAATAGCTTAAGGAGATTGCTTTGTCGCTCCGCTCCGCGCAATGACGCGTGGGGAAGTGACGCGCGTTAGGGATTAGACCAGCGGGAACGCACAGATTATTGCTTCCCACAAAACGCATTTAATTCTATATTTGCAACATGAGCAAGCTATGGCAAAAAACCACAAACGTTGATAAGCTGGTAGAAAACTTTACCGTTGGCCGCGACCGCGAGCTGGATACGCAAATGGCCGCTTTTGATGTGCTTGGCTCGCTTGCGCATACCAAAATGCTGGAATCTATCGGCCTGATGGATGCTGCCGACCTGATGCTGGTGCAGCAGGAACTGAAAAATCTTTACACAGAAATATCGAACGGTAATTTTGAGATAGAAGCTGATGTAGAGGACGTACACTCGCAGGTAGAGATGCTGCTTACCCGCCGCATTGGCGAAGCGGGTAAAAAAATTCACAGCGGCCGTTCCCGTAACGACCAGGTTTTGGTTGATCTGAAACTTTTCTTCCGCCACCAGTTGCAACAGGTGGTTAACGAGACAGATAACCTGTTTCGCCAATTGATACAGCTGAGTGAAGAACATAAAGATGTGCTGTTGCCGGGTTATACCCATCTGCAGGTGGCTATGCCATCATCATTTGGCCTGTGGTTTGGCGCTTATGCCGAGGGGTTGGTTGATGACCTGGAAATGGTTTTGGCCGCCTGGAAGATCACCAATAAAAACCCACTGGGCTCGGCCGCGGGCTATGGCTCGTCGTTCCCGCTGAACAGGACCATGACAACGCAGCTTTTAGGCTTCGAGAGTTTAAACCATAATGTAGTTTACGCGCAAATGGGCCGTGGTAAAACCGAGCGTGTTATTGCACAGGCTTTATCGTCTGTTGCTGCCACGCTGGCTAAAATGGCTATGGACCAATGCCTTTACCTGAGCCAGAACTTTGCTTTTGTAAGCTACCCCGAAAACCTCACCACCGGCAGCAGCATTATGCCGCATAAAAAAAACCCGGATGTTTGGGAAATTATGCGCGGCAAATGTAACCGCCTGCAAGCCCTGCCAAACGATGTAGCGTTGATGACCACCAACCTGCCATCGGGCTACCACCGCGAGCTGCAATTACTTAAAGAGCTATTGTTCCCGGCCTTTGCCGACCTGATAGACTGCCTGCAAATGGCAACCTTTATGCTGCAAAACATCAGCGTAAATAAAAATATACTGGATGATCCTAAATACACCTACCTGTTCAGCGTTGAGGAGGTGAACAAGTCGGTGCTGAATGGCACCCCGTTCCGCGATGCTTATAAGCAAATAGGTTTAGATATTGAACAGGGTAACTTTAACCCCGATAAAACAGTTAACCATACCCACGAGGGTAGCATAGGCAACCTGCAAAACCAGCAGATAACCGAAGCGATGGACAAGGCGATCAGCAGTTTCGATTTTAAAAAGGTTGAAGATGCGATAAGCTGGCTGGTAAAATAATCGGTGTAATCTTAAAAAATATGCACGGACGTAACAGAGCAGACATATACCCCGGACTGGAAGTAGACATCATCCTGAAAAAGGATCAGCGCAGCGGCAAGCTTACACGCGGCGTGGTGAAAGACCTGCTCACCAGTGCCTCTTACCATTCGCGTGGTATAAAAGTGCGGCTGGAAGACGGGCAGGTTGGCCGTGTTGCAGAAATAGTAGAAGAGGATTAATTTAGTTCGTGGTTCATAGTTGATAGTTCATAGGCAAATGTATATTTGATAGGTTGAATTATCATGATCTATGAACCATTATCTATTAACTAAGTGCAACGCGTAACCGAACCCAAAAAAAACATCCTGCTTCGTTCTGATGCACATTACCGGCTGTTGTTATCGCTGCTAACAGGGGCAATCGCATTTTTCCTGGCGCGGCATAACCCGTCAATACCAGCTATTACCTTAATTACCTGGATAACCATTGCATCAACTATCATTGTATTAGACTGGGTGATTATTTTATGGGCACATCCAAAAGATATTCGCAAAATTGCCAGCCTGGAAGATAGCAGCCGTGTGATGATATTTGTTTTTGTAATGGTAGCATCATTGGTGAGCCTGGTTGCCATGTATCTGCTATTAAAATCTTCAAAAGGAGAATCTGACAGTACCGTAGCGGGATATATTGTTTTGGCTATGACAGCAGTTGTTATATCCTGGTGGCTGGTGCATACCGTATTTACCATGCGTTATGCGCATTTGTATTATACTACAGATGAGGGCAAAAAAACGCCCCTCGGAGGCCTGGAGTTTCCCGGAAACGACAAGAACCCCGATTACCTCGATTTTGTATACTTTTCTTTTGTAGTAGGCATGACCTTCCAGGTATCAGATGTGGAGATCTCCTCCAAACAGATCCGCCGCCTTGCCTGGGCGCATGGGCTTATCGCCTTCGCGTTTAATACAGCTATTGTAGCCCTAAGTATCAATGTAATATCGGGGCTGGTATCTAAATAATAAAACCACGCGTCATTGCGAGCGTAGCGTGGCAATCTTTGATAGAAAAGTAGGCGATATGCGTGTAAGAGATTGCTTCGTACCTCGCAATGACGCGTGTTTAAGACTTTTTATTCATCTTCTATCTTCGAGTGCTTCTGCGTGTCGTTCATGGTAATATAGATCACCAGCGATATCATTATACACCCTGTAACGTACCAAAAAAACCAGTTCTCGTGGCCGGCTTCCTTAAACAGCAGGGCAATATACTCCGCAGATCCACCAAAAACTGATACTGCAATAGCGTAAGGGAAACCAACCCCTAATGCACGGATATGCGCCGGGAAAAGCTCGGCTTTTACCACCGCGTTAATGGCGGTATAGTTGCTTACTATAAGCAAGGCCAGCATGATCAGGCCAAAAGCCACCCAAAAGTTATGCGTTACGCTTAGGTATGTAAATATCGGTACGGTAGTGAGCGTTCCCAAAATGCCAAATGTTTTTAGCATGGGTTTACGGCCTATCCTGTCGGATACGTAACCATACAAGGGCTGTATCAGCATAAAAACAATCAGCGTAAGGCTCGATATCAGGGTAGCTTCGTTCTTGCTGAAACCATTAGTGTTCACCAAAAACTTTTGCATATAGGTAGTAAACGTATAAAAGGCTACGGTGCCGCCAATGGTAAGGCCAATAACCGTAAGTACCGCGCGCGGGTGTTCGGCCAGTGCCCGTAACGAGCCACGTGCATTTTTGTGCTTATCTTCTTTTTTATCAATGGTTACCGATTCCTGCAAACTACGCCTTAAATACATCACAATTATGGCCAGCGCAGCGCCAATGCCAAAGGGGATGCGCCATCCCCATGAATGCAGCTGCGCCTCGGTCAGGAATACACGTTGCAGCAATATAAGTACGGCAAGGGCAAGCAGTTGCCCCATAATAAGCGTAACGTACTGAAAGCTGGAGTAGAAGCCACGATCTTTTTTGGTAGCCATTTCGCTGAGGTAGGTAGCGCTGGTGCCATATTCGCCGCCAACGCTAAGTCCCTGGATAATACGGGCCAATACCAGCAGGATAGGGGCGGCAATACCAATGTGCTTATAATCGGGCGTTATGGCTATAATTAACGAACCCGCGCTCATTAGCAATACCGAAAAGGTAAGCGCGGTTTTACGGCCACGCTTATCGGCAAAGGTCCCCATGAGCCAGCCGCCAATAGGCCGCATTAAAAAACCAATAGCAAATATGCCGGCGGTATTCAGCAATTGTACGGTAAGGTTCCCCTTGGGGAAGAACGCGCCTGCAAAGTATAACGAAAAGGCCGAGTACACATACCAATCGTACCATTCTACCAAATTGCCTAACGAGCCGCCTACGATTGACCATACACGGCTTTGGGTGGTTTGTGAATTGGGAATAGTGCTTGTATTCATGGTATTGGTGATTTGTTGCAAGATAAAATTAATTGCGGGTAAGATTTTACAACTTTTTGAAAGTTATCAGATCCAAATCTCCCCAAAAATCGTGTAAATCTTAAAAATCTGTTTAATCCTGGTTCCAAAATTCTTACCTTCCCTTATGCTTTTCACCGAAGACTTTTTGCACTACATTTGGAAGTTTCGCTTGTTCGACAGGCTTAACCTGCGCACAACCGAGGGTGAAGAACTGGAGGTATATTCGTCAGGGTTGCATAACACCCACGCCGGGCCCGATTTTCAGAACGCGCGCATCCGTATTGGCGAAACCACCTGGGCTGGCAATGCAGAACTGCACCTTTCCTCGTCAGACTGGCAACGGCATGGCCACACTACCGATAATGCTTATGATAACGTGATACTGCACGTGGTTTACCGCGATGATAAACCCTTGATACGGACCGATGGCCGCCGCGTACCCACGCTGGAACTGAAAGACCGTATCTCGCCCGATCTGTATAACCGTTATCATAACCTGGTTTTTGGTAACCAAACCATCATCCCCTGCGAGGCTACTATTGCTACGGTGGGTGGCCTTACCATGCAAAATTGGTTGACGCGGATATTGGTGGAACGTTTAGAAAAACGATCGGAAGCTGTAATAGCTGCTTTAGCGAAAAACCGTGGCGATTGGGAAGAAACCTTCTATCAATTCCTGGCGGCAAACTTTGGCTTTAAAACCAACGCGCTGCCTTTTGAGTTGATGGCAAAATCGCTGCCGCAGAGCATCCTGGCCAAGAACAAGAATAATGCATTGCAGATAGAAGCACTCATTTTGGGGCAGGCCGGTTTTTTAACCGGCGATCTGCAGGACGAGTATCCGCGCAGCCTGAAGAAAGAATATGATTACCTGGCCAAAAAATACAGTCTGCAACCTGTGGAAAACCACTTGTGGAAATTCCTGCGGATGCGACCGCAAAATTTTCCTACCATCAGGCTGGCGCAGTTTGCAGCATTGGTGGTACAATCAAACCATCTGTTCTCAAAAGTGCTGGAGATACGTGAGGTTAAAGATCTGCGCCATCTGTTTGCCAATATTAAGGTAAACCCGTATTGGGAAACACACTACCGTTTTGATAAAGAATCGGCCCCGGCAGGTAAAAGTTTAGGTGCGGGTTCTATAGATACCCTATTACTGAATACCGTTGTGCTGTTCCTGTTTAGTTATGGCAGGCACATGAAATTGCAGCACTTTGTAAGCCGGGCTTTAAAATTGCTTGAGAATATACCGGCCGAGCAGAATAATATTACCACAGATTTTGCTAACTTAGGGGTGAATATTAAAACCGCTTTTGAGTCGCAGGCTTTGCTGGAGCTGAAAAATAATTATTGCGATTATAAGAAATGCCTGCAATGCGGCGTTGGTATTAAGATACTAAAACCCAACTGATATGTTACAACGGATCATCACCTTTTTTGAGCGCTACTCCTTTGGGGTATGTACTTACCTGGGCGAACGTTTTAATATCTCTATCGCCAAAATCAGGTTATTCTTTATCTACTCGTCGTTTTTGGCGGTTGGTTTTCCGTTGATATTCTATTTCTTTGCCGGCATCGTGCTGGATATCCGCAATTTTGTAAAGCGCAAACGCACACGTGCGTTGGATATGTAAGCAATTAATACCGCTTGTCATGCTGAACGTAGTGAAGCATCTATTCGCCTATATGCATGGCCGCTGGCACAGTTCACTATTAGATTCTTCGCTATCGCTCAGAATGACAAATTGTTACAACCAGCCAGCAATTACCTAATCAAATAACCCCTTATCCTTACCAATAAATTGCGGGCGGTGCACGCTAGTATCCAGCTTCGCATTTAGCTTTTCTATCACATAATCGCACAATTCGGGCGAGTAGCGTTCATCATGCTGGTGCATAAAAAACCAAACGGACTGCAGGCCCTGTGCTTTCCAATCGGCAATGCGGTCAACCCATTCGTCGCAGCGGGCGTAATCTGTTGGGTGCAGGCTGTTGCCTACAAAGCGTATAAAGGCATGCGGGGTAGGCAGCATCATGTGTAGGCAATCGCGGCGGCCGGTGGCGTCTGTCAGTATCGATCCAATATTCAGGCGCTTAAACAGGTTGAAAACGGCTTCGCGGTTTTCGGGTACGGCAAACCAGTCTTTATGGCGCAGCTCAACAAATACAGGCACATCTGTTGGTAACTGTTCCAGGTAGGCGGTAAGTTCGGGTAAACTTTTTGGGGTAAAGTTATCGCTCAGTTGTAAAAACAAGGGCCCAAGCTTATCGCCAAAGGCCATAATACCTTCGTAATAGCTGGTGGTAACATCCTCCGCATTTTTTAACCTGCGGATGTGGCTGATGCTTTGCGAAAACTTGGGGCAAAATTTAAACGCAGGGTTGGTATCGGCTTTTTGCTTCCATTTGCTAATTGTATCGGGGCCGTAAACCTGGTAAAAGGTGGCATTCAGTTCAATGCAGTTAAAATGCTTTACATATTCATCCAAAAAATTGGCATCCTTGGTTTTTGGCGGATAGATTTTCCCCACCCATTCCTTACGGCCCCATTTGGCGCAGCCTACGTGTACCTGTAACGGCTGACTTTTATCGGCGGCCGCTAATGTTTCTTTGGTAAACGCCGGGTCGGGCGGCAGGGTAAAATCTATAAAGGGCAGTTCCTGATCGGTTACGCGGCCAAATTCCATAGTTATAATTTAGAGTAGCAAGATAAGATATTAATACAATCGCCATAAAAATTGGTTTAATAAAAAAAGGGAATGGTATTAACCATTCCCTTTTTTGCGAGCGACGGGCAACTACTCACCATTCACCCACTCTCTATTCACCAATTACAAGAACATCCCGCCTGATGCCTCAATACGTTGCGCGTTTATCCAGCGGGCATCCTCGGTACATAAAAATGCAATAACGCCGCCAATATCATCCGGCTGGCCGGGGCGACCCAAGGCGGTTATAGATGAGATAAAATCGTGCATTTGCGGGTGGCTGTCAAACGCTCTCTTGGTAAAATCGGTTTCGATAATGCCCGGTGCAACCAGGTTGGCTGCAATGCCACGGCTGCCCAATTCTTTAGCCAGGTATTTGGTAAATACCTCTATAGCGCCTTTCATGGATGCATAAGCGGCATAACCCGGTGTGGCAAAGCGGGTAAGCCCTGTTGAAAGGTTAATGATACGCCCGCCATCGGCAATGGTGTTAAGCAGGGTTTGGGTTAAAAAGTAAACGCCCTTAAAGTGAACGTTAAACAGGTTGTCAAAATCCTCTTCGGTGGTTTGCGCAAATGGCGACGCAGCATCAATACCGGCATTGTTTATCAAAAAATCAAACGTGTCCCTGTTCCATTTTTGTTGCAGGGTAGTGGTTAACTCTTTTTTAAACGCTTCAAAACTGCTTACTTTTGATGTGTCCAGTTGCATGGACGCGGCAGTTTGGCCGGTCAGTTCAATTTGGTTTACAACCTCATTGGCTTCTTCTTTTTTGCTGCGGTAAGTAATAATTACATCTATACCTTTTGCTGCCAGTTTTAAAGCAGTGTTTTTACCAAGGCCCCTGCTGCCGCCTGTTATTAATGCTATTTTGTTTGTGCTCATTTTGTTATGTGTTTTAATACACTACAAAGTTGCAGCTAAAACGTTGCTGAAAAATGGTGACAGTTACAGATTAAATGGTGAACAGTACAGTATTTTTATAAAATTGGTCACCCACACGTCATTGCGAGCGCAGCGTGGCAATCCTCGACATGCGAGTAGCCGACTTTTCTATCGAAGATTGCTTTGTACCTCGCAATGACGCTTTTATTATAAATTAGCCAGCGTCTCATCAAATACCTGCTCCTTATACTCCTTTGGCGTTACACCTTCAAAGCGTTTAAAGAACTTGGTGAAGTTGGATGCATCAAATGTAAGTTTAAATGCCACTTGTTTAATGGGGATATTCTGCTGTAGCATCTCTTTAGCCAGCAGCATTATTTTCTCCTCGAAATAAAAGCAAGGCGATTTGCCCGTGGTTTGTTTAATGGTATTGGTTAAATGCGTAGGGTGGATGTGCAAAATGCCGGCAATATCGCGAATCTCGAACATGTTGGTAACGCGCTCCTGCATCACATCATCCAGATGCTTATCAACCTCTTTCAGGAAGTCGGCAAAGATCTCGTGCCTGCGGGTAAATATTTTCTTGGGGATGGGGGTTGGCATATTCGGCAGTTTGCAGTTATACAAAATTAATAATAAATGCTTAAGCATTTATACGAGCCTATCAGGCAAACAAATCTGCCTTAAACTTCGGCGCAACCCTTTTTTGGGAAGCCTGCTCATAGGCATACGCCAGGCTTATCAGTTCGCCCTCGCTCCATGCTGTACCAAAAAACGAGAGGCCCATGGGCAGGTCATGCCAGGAACCCATAGGCACCGTGATATGTGGATACCCTGCCATAGCAGCCGGGCCCGAAAACGAAAAGCCGTTATCGTAATCGCCATTGATCAGGTCTATGCAGGCGGCAAAGCCGTCGGTTGGCCCCGCAATGGCATTCAGCTTATTGTCCTTCAAAATGGCATCTATCGCTTTGCGACTGATCCCCTGTGATTTATTCAGCGCATCCAGGTATTCTTTGCTGTCGAGCCCACCCAATGCTTCGGCTTGTTCCAGTGTATCCTGTTTAAAAAAGGGCATGGCCTTGTCTTCGTGCTGCTTATTATAAGCTATAACATCGGCCAGGTTTTTTATTTTAGAATTGGCTTTACCCAGGTATAGGTTAACGCCATCCTTAAATTCATAAAGCAATACCTTAAACCCGGCATGGCCAATTTCTTTAAGCTGTTTGTATAATTCTACCTCAATAACCTCGGCGCCTTGTTTTTGAAGTATGGCGATGGCATCATCCAGTAGCTTTTTAGTGGCCGGGTTTACCTCATCTAATTTTTCTATACCTATCCGTTTGCCTTTTAGGCCGTTAGCATCCAGGTACTTGGTGTAATCTTTTTCGGGCTTGCTTTTAAGTGTTGCATCGTCGGCAGCATCTGTACCTGCCAGTGCGGCAAGCAATATAGCGGCATCTTTTACGGTACGTGCCATAGGCCCGGCGGTATCCTGTGTTTTTGATATGGGGATAATGCCGCTGCGGCTCCACAACCCTACGGTTGGTTTGATGCCTACCAGGCCATTTACCGATGCAGGCGAAACAATAGAGCCGTTGGTTTCGGTACCGATAGCTATGGCACATAAATTGGCCGCTGCTGCCGAGCCCGAACCCGCGCTTGATCCGCTTGGGTTCCTGTCCAGCACATAAGGGCATTTAGTTTGCAGCCCTCTGCTGCTCCATCCGCTTGTTGAATGTTCAGAACGGAAGTTTGCCCACTCGCTGAGGTTGGTTTTGCCTAAAATTACGGCACCTGCCTGGCGTAGCTTGTGCACAATAAAGGCATCCTGCTTGGCAAAATTATCGCTCAGGGCCAGTGAGCCGGCGGTGGTGTGCATATTATCGCCGGTATCAATATTATCTTTTATCAGTATGGGGATGCCGTGTAAAGGGCCGCGCAATCTTTTCGCTTTGCGTTCCTTATCCATATTATCGGCCATATCCAGCGCGCTTTTATTCAGCTCAATTACGGCGTTTAGTTTCGGGCCGTTTTTGTCGATGGCGTCAATCCTTTTTAAATATAATTCGGTTATGGAGCGGGAGGTATGCGTACCTGCTTCCATCTTCTTTTGCAGGTCGGTAATGGTAGCCTCGTTCAGCTCAAAATCATCCGTAAAACTGTTGTTACTTTCGGCTTTGGTAGCTGCGGGCGGCTGTTTGCATGATGCGCTTACCAATGTGGCTAAGCTTAAACCAGCTAATGAGCCTGTTTTTAAGAAGTTTCTGCGTTGCATTTTAGGCTGATTTGAATTTCACCCTAAATTAATAAATAATCGGCGGGTTTATTGTTCGCCAGGAAAGAACATGGGCTTGCCCGGTGAGGGGATCACCAACGTATCATTATAATCAGGCAGCAGTTTGTGTAAAACGGCATCGGGCATTTTGCCAACATCCATAAATGTCCAGTTTTTGCCTTTATCATCGCTTATGGCCAGCAGGTATGACCGGGTAACGAAACGGCCATTAAACACGTAAAGCATAATGGTTTCGGGGAGTAAACAGTGGATCTGCTTACCTGCGGTAACAAACGGCCCGGGTGAACCTACCGACCCTTCGAACTTCATCACCCCTTGCTTCTTTAGCGACTCTATACGTTCAACGATCAGCTTTTGCATAGAATCGCGCCCGCCTGATAGCGCTACCAGTTTAGGGTAGGTAAGGTCAATAACCAGCTTATGGTTGCTGTTAAACGTAGCGTTTGCAAAGCGTGTGGCTTGTTTTTTCAATGCTGTGGTATCCTGCGCAAAAGTTGCATAGGGGATGGCTATAAACAGCAGGATATATTTAATTTTCTTTAAAAAGGGCATTCGTAAATTAAGGATATAACATAACCCATTAGCCAATATTAACGGCTAATTTCATTTCTTATTTGCGGGTTTCTTTATTAATATTTTATCAGCAAGCTGATCTGTACCATCAATTTTTTCGGTATGCTTAATATCCAATATACGGCTTATCAGGTTAAATACCGATACGTTTTCAAATGCCGGGATGCTCAGGTGTTTTTTAAATACCGGCCCCCAGGCATAAAAGGTGGCGTGCATATCTTTAACCACCGATGGGTCATAACCATGCCAGCCCGGGTTTATACTTTTTTTGTTATACAGGTTAAAAACCTTTGGTGCGTAAGGTATCAATAAAATATCACCTATGCGGTTATGCCAGTCATCTTTTGTGCCGTAATGCAAATGCGCGGGCACGTTTGTTTTTAAATAAACGTCGTAATCTTTCGCTTCGTTTTTAAGGGCATCGTAAGTTTCATGTATGTATTTTTTATCCTTTGCGTAAAGCTCAACCAAAATACCATCGCCCGATACTACAAACTTTGCTGTATCAATAGCGGCGGGGATGCCTATTGGGTTTTGGTTATCAACCCTGGTCATGCCGTGGTCTGATACGAATATAAAGTTCACATCTTTTAACCCTGTGGTTTTAACCGCTTTCTGCAATTCGTTTACTGCCGAATCTATAAAATGCACTTGTTTTTCGACCTCCGGCGACTCAGGCCCGTTCAAATGCGCGGCATGGTCCACCTGGGGGAAGTAAAAGGTAATAAGATGCGGACGTTCGGCAGGTGGCAGTTTAAGCCAGTCTACAACAGCCTCTATGCGGTTGTGGATATTGATCTGATCGTTATAATTATAATAATAAGTGGGGCGCACGCCTTTTATTGCCGATTCTGACGCTACCCAGTAAAAGCTTGCCGAAAGCATTTTTTGCTGCTCGGCCAGTACCCAAAGTGGCGAACCACCATACCAGGTACCATCAGTAACCTTGGTTTTATTACCCATGGCGTAGGTATCGTTACGGGCAGGGTCATAAAAGGTGTTATTTACCAAACCCGAATGTGAAGGATATAACCCGCTGATGATGGCATAATGGTTAGGAAAGGTAACCGAAGGGTATGAAGGGATCATGGATGATGCGCTTACCCCCTCGCTGCCCAGCTTTAAAAGGTTTTGAGCGTTATACTTTTTGGCAAAATCATACCGGAAACCATCGGCAGAGATGAGAATAACGTAAGGCTTTTTCTGTTGTTCGGCGCTGTTCTTACGGTCGGCTATTACTTTTTGGGCGGTATCTGCAAACTGGCAGAAGGCGTTGATGCTAACGGTAAGCAGCAGGAGCAGGGCTAAACTATGTTTTTTCATCTGAAAATATGGTGGGTAAAAGTAGGTATTAAAGGTTAAGATAATGGTATGTTAACGTTAATGTTGCAGTACTGCCAGCCTGGGTTTGTGGTGGGCTTAAGCCGCACCGTTTGGTATTTGCCAGATAAACAAGCAGCTATATCATATTCATTTTTAACATACTCTAATCCATTTTTTGCAAAACCATACACCCGGTTAGCTAATTGGTTAAACTTGTTTGGTATGAAAATTAAAGCTGTTTTATTATGGATAAGCCTGGCTGCAGGAATGGCATCATTTGCACAAACACCGGTTGCTGTAAACGGCGCGCTAACTACAAAAGGCAATAAAATAGTAAACAAAAACGGTGTGCCGCCACAACTAAGGGGCATTAGCTTATCATGGAGTTTATGGGCAGGTGCAAAATATTATAACCCTGCCGTGGTAGGTTGGCTGAAGGATGATTTTAAGATATCGATACTCCGCGCCTCTATGGGTGTGCAGCCCGAGCATGGTTACCTGCAGGAGCCCGAAATACAAAAAAAGCTGGTTACAGATGTTGTAGATGAAGCCATTAAAAAAGGCATTTATGTACTGATAGATTGGCACGACCATAACGGGTACCTGCATATCCCGCAAGCAAAGGCATTTTTTGCAGAAATGGCAAAGAAATATAAAGGCGTACCCAATGTGATTTACGAGATATGGAACGAGCCCGAGCGCATTAGTTGGGATACGGTTAAAAATTACGCCTTACAGGTAATACCCGAGATCCGTAAGTACGACCCGGATAACCTGATTGTGGTGGGGAGCCCCTCATGGGATCAGGATGTGGATGTTGCGGCGGCTAACCCCATCAGCGGGTATAAAAATATCGCTTATTCATTTCATTATTATGCTACCGAACCGGGCCATCAGGATGGCTTGCGTACCAAGGCCGATAAGGCTATTAAAATGGGCCTGCCGCTTATGGTTACCGAATGGGGCGTAGGCGAAGCCAATGGCGATGGTAGGTTTGATATGGCCATGAACAAAAAATGGATGGACTGGGTAGAGAAGAACCAGTTAAGCTGGGTGAACTGGAACATAACCGATAAAAAGGAAACCACAGCCATTTTGCAACCAGGTGCACCCGCTAACGGTGGTTGGACGGATGCCCAGCTTACGCCCGCGGGCTCATACATCCGCCAGTGGCTGCGTGTGCTCAATAAGTAAAATTGTTGTGGCGTTAACCCGCTAAGTGTTAAAACACGTATATTTATACATGTTACAAAGCAGGGTATATTTGATGTATATACTGGCATTAACCCTGCTGGCCTGCAATACCCATAAACAAAAGATATATACCAGCGAATGCGCCCCCGGTATAAGGTTCAAAAAGGTTGGGTTTGTTAACCTCATAGATAGCCTTAAATACTACAACAACCAATATGTAGAAGTATCTGGCAGGTATATAGAAGGGAAAAATATATCGGCCCTGGTAAACGACAGCACCTTTAAAGACCATGGCAACAGCCATTCGTTTTGGGTTAACTTTACACAGGATTGCCCCCTATACCTAACCGGTAAACACACCGGCCTGTTCGAGAATGAGGATGGTGAATACAATAAGCTCAATAACAGGATAATGACCATACGCGGGCATCTGGAAGTGCAAAAGAAAGGGCATAAAAATGCTTATAGCGCCACCATTAACGAGATAAGCTACCTGGAGCTATATTAGTAAGTAACGATAAGGTTATTGCTCTCAATAAAAGTTTTGATTGTCATTACAGCAGCACCGGTACCGGCATTGGCATTTAAACTATCTACAGATTGCAGGTAGCCCAATACATCTTTAAGCTTTTCGGCCCTGGGTGTTGAAAACCCCATCAACCAATCGGAGAAACCTCTATGGCTGATCTGCTCATTAATTAGGGTGATCATATTTTTATGCCTTAAGTCTTTTTCTATTTTAGAAAATATAAAGTCTACATCGTTATTATCACCTTCAAGCGCTTGTATAAAAGTGCCTTCGCTATATAATAAAACACCGGTTACATTACGTTCATTGTTGTTTTTACGCGACGAAGCCAGGATACTAAGCAGCTGGTCATCATCAAGCAACTTAACAGCAGTGCTTACATAAACAATATTTTTCATGGCAGGTATATATTACTTGCGCAATATAGCGGTTTGCTTTTAAAGAGAAAACGTAAACTATAAATAAAAGGGTAAAAAAGATTTTACTAAATCTCCAGTTTTAAACCATCGTAAGCCAGTTCAATACCAGTGGGGAGTTCGGCAGAAACATCGGCATGCTTGCCCAGGCGGTGGCTAATGTGGGTAAAGTAAGTTTTTTCGGCACCTATATCCTGCGCAAAGGCAATGGCCTCGTCAAGGGTTAAATGCGAAATATGCTTTTCTTTTTGCAGGGCGTTTATCACCAATATTTTTGATCCGCGGATCTTTTGCTTCTCCACATCCGATACTGTTTTGGCATCGGTAATATAAGTGAAGTCCTTTATTCGGTAGCCCTTAACGGGGAGTTTGTAATGCATCACTTCAATAGGAGTGAAATGCACATTGCCAACATTAAAAGGTTCTGAAGCAATAGTATGCAAGTTTATTTGCGGGATGCCGGGGTAACCCCTGTCATCAAAAATATATGGGAACTCGCGGCGAAGGGCTATCTGCACGCGTTCGTCGGCATAAATATCAACCGGGGCTTGCTGTTTGTAGTTAAACGCGCGGATATCGTCCATGCCGGCCACATGGTCCTTATGTTCGTGGGTAAACACAATAGCATCCAGGTGCATCACTTTTTCGCGCAGCATCTGGTACCTAAAATCGGGCCCCGAATCAATACAGATCACTTTCCCATCACCTTCAATTAAGATAGAGGTACGCAGGCGCTTGTCATGCTTATCTGCCGACAGGCAAACCTCGCAGGTGCAGGCAATAACAGGTACGCCCTGCGAAGTTCCGGTTCCTAAAAAAGTAATGGTCACAGCTGCAGGGTTGTTTGTTTTAGCTGGTGCAAAAATGCAGCCTGTTTATCGTCAAGTAAGTTGTAATCTATTTCAAGGGTGCGGGCCAGTTCGGCTACCGCCGCTATTTTGCTCTCCAGGTTGGCAAATTTATTTACTACTATTACCCGGCTGCTTAATAACATGCAAGCGCCGGTTTTAAAATTACCTTTCTCATACCTAACCCTGTAACCTGCTGTTTTTAACAGCATTTCCAGTTTCTCAAGCGTATGGTTGGTAATGGTGAGCATGTTTTCAAAAATAGTAACATTTAGCGTTACCGCGATAAAATGTTGTAAATAGATGCAAAGGCCAATAATCGACAACTTTTTAAAATATTTTATAAAGTTTCATCATCTATTGTATTTCACTTTAATTAATTCCTATATTGGTGCAACTAAATCTCCTGAAATAATTTAACCATTTGCACCCATTATGAACCAAAAATCCGAACGGTTTCTGTCGCTGGATGTTTTCCGCGGGCTAACCATTTGTTTTATGATCATTGTAAACACAGCCGGCAGCGGGGCCGCAGCTTTTGCGCCGCTTGAACACGCCGCATGGTTTGGCTTTACCCCAACAGATCTGGTGTTCCCGTCGTTCCTCTTCGCTGTAGGTAACGCCATGAGCTTTACCATGAAAAAGTTTGACACCCTGAGCACGGGCACCGTATTGTACCGGATCTTAAAACGCGGGCTACTCATTTTTCTGATAGGTTACCTCATGTATTGGTTCCCGTTTGTTGATCATAGCAGCGCAGGGTGGGTATTCAGGCCTATCAGCGGTACACGTATTATGGGTGTATTGCAACGCATCGGGCTTTGTTATATTTTCGCTTCGCTGATCATCTACTTTGTGAAAAACAAAACGACTGTTGTTGTTATCAGCGCTTTGCTTTTAGTTGGTTACCAGGTGTTATTGCTGGTATTTGGCGATCACCAGGCCCCTTACGCCATGCTAACCAACGCAGGTACTTACCTGGATAAATACCTGTTAGGCGATAGCCATCTTTACCATGGCGAAGGCGTAGCGTTTGATCCGGAAGGGATACTGAGCACCTTGCCCGCTATTGTAAACGTAATTGTAGGTTACTATGCCGGTAAATTTATACAGGAAAAAGGTAAGGGGTATGAAACCATAGGCCGTTTGGCACTCATGGGCTGCGTATTTATCTTCATCGCCTTAACCTGGAACATGAGTTTCCCTATAGGTAAAAAACTATGGACAAGCCCCTTCACCCTGCTTACAACCGGTATTGATATGGTGATGATATCGGCCCTGATCTACGTGATTGAGGTACGTGCCTGGAACAAATACAATTGGACGTCCTTTTTCACCACCGTTGGTAAAAACCCGCTGGCTATTTATATCCTCTCGGAGATATTGGTTATCGCTTTCTGGATGATCAACGTCGGAAACAAAAATTTTTACGATTGGATAAACGACGTATTCTACCAAAAAATAGCACCGGGCGCTGTAGGTTCGTTACTGTTTGCCATTAGCTATATGCTGATCTGCTGGAGCGTAGGTAAAATACTGGATAAGAATAAGATCTATATCAGGGTATAAAAAATAAGAATGTCATTTCGAACGAGCGATAGCGAGGAGAAATCATGTTCATTATGCAAAGTTCGCTATGCACTTAGAACAAGATTTCTCTCAAAGTTCGAAATAACATCAGGGGGTATCTTACTTACCTCAAATCCACCACCTCAACCCCGGGGTAGGCCTTTTTATCAAAGGTAAATGCGGTTTCGGCTGCTTTGTAGTTTGGTGTAAACGTGCGCAGCGAGTAGGTGTATTTGCTGCCGTTCTTATCAAATATCTGGGCGCTGTAAAGCTGGTTTTTTACTTTATCAATCATCAGCCTTACTTTAAAAAATGTTTTCTTGCTATCCTCGGGGGTAAGGTCAATAACCTGGTAAACCTTGGCACCTATTTTTTGCTGGCCGGTGTAAATATATTTGTACCCGGTTTCGTACATGGTGAAGATCTTGGCCGGGTTAAAACTTTCTTCGCTGTTATCGGCAGCGCTTAGTTGCACCTCGTTAGCATCTTTCAGGAAAGTCCACTGGTTTTTACCATCGCTAATGATATCCTGCGTAACCGATTTTGAACCCGCTGCATACAGGGTAACCTTATACTTATTGGTTTTTGAGTGTGCTATCAGCGTGCCGGTTTGGGTTTGCTTGATATTGGCCTGGGGGTTATCAATAAGCAGCGTAAAATCTGTTTTAACAGCGTCGTAGCTGCGGTATTGCTTACTTAATTTATTCAGTATAACCTTCGCATCAGCATCTTTTTGGGCAAACGCGCTTGCAACGGTCAGGGTAGATAGTACTATGTAAATGAATAATTTTTTCATGTTGGGTAAATCTTAAAGCTCACAGATAACCATCGTAGCTTACAATGGTTTAGAGTGATTTTACTTTAATTAGTTTAATCGCGTGGTTTTTGCAGGGTTTCCAGGTGGCGTTCAAGGCTATACTCGTCAGGGTAAAGCACATCGCGGGCCTTGCTGCCCTCAAACGGGCCAACAATACCTGCGGCTTCCAACTGGTCAATAATACGGCCTGCGCGGTTATAACCCAGTTTCATTTTACGCTGGATAAGCGATGTTGAGCCCTGCTGGTGCAAAACGATCAATCGTGCGGCATCTTCAAACATCGGGTCGCGGTCATCCGGGTCAAAATCTTTCGGGCTGCTGCCTGCTTCGCCCTCGCCCACATACTCGGGCAGAAACATGGCCGACGGGTAGCCGCGCTGGTTGCCAATAAAGTCGGATATGCGTTCTACCTCCGGTGTATCCACAAAGGCGCACTGCAGGCGGATCAGGTCGCTGCCTGTGGAGAGCAGCATATCCCCACGACCGATCAGCTGATCGGCACCGCCGGCATCCAATATGGTGCGCGAATCAATCTTTGATAACACCCTGAACGCCAAACGCGCCGGGAAGTTGGCCTTAATAGTACCCGTAATAACGTTAACCGACGGCCTTTGCGTAGCAATAACCAGGTGGATGCCTACTGCACGGGCAAGCTGTGCTATACGTGCTATGGGCTGCTCTACCTCTTTACCGGCGGTCATCATCAAATCGGCAAACTCATCAATCACCAGCACGATGAACGGCAGATAACGGTGTTTCTCCGGGTCGCTTATTTTACGGTTAACAAATTTGGCGTTATATTCTTTCAGGTTACGTACCTGCGCGTCTTTCAGCAAATCGTAACGCTGGTCCATCTCAATACAAAGCGAGTTTAGCGTATTCACCACCTTTTTGGTATCGGTGATAATGGCATCGGCCTCATCGGGCAGCTTGGCCAAAAAGTGCCTTTCTATCTTGCGGAAAAGCGTAAGCTCCACCTTTTTAGGGTCAACCAGTACAAATTTCAGTTCGGCAGGGTGCTTTTTGTACAGCAGCGATACCAATATGGCGTTAATACCAACCGATTTACCCTGGCCTGTAGCCCCCGCAACCAGTAAGTGGGGCATCTTGGCCAAATCGGCAATAAATACCTCGTTAGAGATGGTTTTACCAAGGGCGATAGGCAGGTCCATGGTGTTGTTCTGCCATTTCTCGGTAGCCAGTACCGACCGCATGGAAACCATTTCGGGGTTTTGGTTGGGTACCTCAATACCAATGGTACCCTTACCCGGCATAGGGGCAATAATACGGATACCCAAAGCCGCTAAGCTCAGCGCGATATCATCCTCCAGGTTCTTGATCTTGGAGATACGCACACCCGGTGCGGGGATGATCTCGTAAAGGGTAACCGTTGGCCCAATGGTGGCTTTTATCTTATCAATCTCGATATTATAATGGTTCAGCGTTTCAACAATTTTGTTTTTGTTGGCTTCCAGTTCTTCGCTGTTAACGGCAATTTTACCGGTGCCGTATTCCTCTAAAAGGGTTAATGGCGGCAGTTTATAGCCTGAAAGTTCCAGCTTATGGTCGTACGTGCCAAATTGCTCTACCAGGCTTTTGGCCTTATCATCATCGCTTTTTTCGATGTTCATGATAGGGTTGGGGCGCTCTACATCAATGGTAAGCGGTATCTCCGTTTCTTCCTGCGGCTCGTGCAATGCATCCGGTTTCAGAACAACAGGCTCATGAAAAATAGGGTTTTGCGTAAGCGGCTGCTGCTTTAAGGGTTCAATAGGTGTAATCACTTCCTGCGCGGCAAGGATATCTTTTACGCGGTTGCCGTTGCGCGGCCACTCTACCGGTAATGATGGTTCTTCTTCCACCAGTTCAACAGGCTCGGGCGATACCTCGTCTACACCGGCCATTGGCGCCAGTTTTTCTTTGCGGGCGGGTAGTTTAAAATCGATGTTATAGGCAATAATTAATATCGTAAGCGCCAAAAATATCAGGATAAACCCGGTGCCCGACTGCCCAACCTGCGCGGCCAGCAAACGGTTTGTCCAGAAACCGAAGTTGCCTTCTAAAAAGTGCGGATAATCAATAATAAAAGCGTGGAAAAAGCCGATGGTTACCGATATAAATACAATGCCGAAAAAGGTATAGGCCAGCATTTTACTCACCGAGAATAAGCGGATCTTGAACAGCAGGCGGTAGCCAATAATAAAAAACACAAACACAAACAGGAACGACGCTACCCCAAACCACTCGAAGATGAACTGGTTTGATAGCAGCGCGCCAAATTTACCCAGCCAGTTATCAACCATGGGGTTGTTTACACCGTTCTCTAAAAGCTCCTTAGTGGTTTTAAAAAGGTTGCCCCAGCCACCGTTTGCTTTTGAAACATAGCTTTGGTCCTGCTGCCAGGTGAACAGGTAAGAGGTAAACGCGATCAAGAAAAACACCGATAGCACCAGGAAAAACAGACCAATGATTTTGATGGCGCGGCCATCGCGAAGGTCAAATAGTGGTAAGCGCTCGCCTGCCTGCTTTGCCGGTCGCTCCCTTTCGGGCTTTTTGCCGCCAAAGGGGCCTTTTGAAGCCGGCTTATCCGGTTGGTTATCGTCCTTAAAACTATTTGATCTGAACTGGTTTCCTTTAATCGGCATCCTGTATTTTACACGTTTAATTGCAAATATAAAGTTATTAGATTAAACAGATATTTTTTAATTTTTTGGAAATATCGTATGTCGGGATCAACCAGATAGTTAAGGTATTTTAGTATTTTTTTTTAATATCAAACCCCGCACTGTAAAGTGAGGGGCTTGATATTGGATTATAGCCTTATAACCCGAAGCCGTAAGCTACACGTAGTCCTATCAGGCCGTTCCTGTAACCATTAGCAGCGAAGTTTTCATAACGGATGCCAAAATCCCATCGTTTGTTTGCGTAACCCGCGCCGCCTGATGCCATCCATTTTGAATCGCCGCCGCCATTATCAACCTGGAAACCTAACCCCGCTTCTGCATTAACGTAGATATGTGATGTTACAAATACCTTGATACCAGCCTTTACCGGGATAAGATCTGTATCCCAGTGGTACTTGTATAATTGTGAGTTGGAGGCAGCGTACATATCTTTCGGGAAAAAGTGATAAAAGCCGGTTGTAAATGTAAGGGCTACATTGTTTGTTATTCCGTACTGTAAGCGTGGGGTTATCCCCAAACCAAAACTGGAACTATTGCTAAAGTTACCTACGGGTAATAAACCATCTGCCCCGATCCCGAACCGGAGTTTGCCTTTTTGAATGGATTGTGCGTTTGACTGTACACCCATAAATAAGGCTAATGCGGTTAAAGCAACCGCGATGAATTTTGTTTTTTTGTTCATAATACTTGTTTTTTGTTTGATGTAGCTTGAAACGTTATCAGCCTGAAAAATTGCGTTGTTTGCCCCCTGTTTAACTTTTTTTAACCACTTTAACTTTATTTAACAAAAAGGCTCACGCGAGTTAAAGACTGCCGAATTAAATTAAGTAATGGGGTTAATAATTTCTTACTGATTTAATTGCCTTTGTTACAATGCTGGCATTTAACTGATGCAACAACAAGTTTTAAATTTAGGATTTTATGTTGCCGCTGGGCTGACCCCTGCGCTTGCCCTGTAGATGACGCAGGGGGGCTCTTTAAGAAGGCCCTGCAAAGTCATTAGTATTTTCCCTTTTCAATTGTTCTGCTTTATATTTATTTTTAGTATTATTACATTCAATGAGCGTTGAAAATCTGGAAGAACTTATTGCAAATGCCGATACAGAAGCTTTAGATGCGTTGCTTGCCCGTAACCCGGAGCTGGCCAAAGCAAAAACAAGCCTTAACGTATCGCCGTTAATGCTTTCCTGCTATTATCATAAACCCGCGGTAACCAGTGTTTTACTGAAATATACTACAGACCTCACCCTGTTTGAGGCTGCCGCTGCCGACCGGTTTGACGATGTTGCTTACCTTATTGCCACGCATCCCGAAAAAATAGATTTTTATGCCGATGATGGCTTTACCGCTTTAGGCCTGGCCAGCTACTTTGGCCGGTTTGATATTGCCCGGTATCTGGTGCTGAAAGGCGCCGATGTTAACCGCCCCAGCGATAATGGTTTTAACGTTTACCCGCTCCACTCGGCTGCTGCCGGTAATTTTACCAGCACCGCTACTATGCTGATTGAGAACGGTGCCGATGTGAATGTAAAACAGCAAGCCGGTACCACACCTTTACATTCGGCCGCGCAAAATGGCAACCTGGAGCTTTTGATATTATTGCTGGAGAAAGGCGCTAAGGTTGATATCCGGATGGAAGGCGGCAAACTCCCCGCCGACCTGGCCCGCGAAAAGGGTTTTGATGAAATAGCGGAGATATTAGGATAGTTTTTTTAACCAGAGGGAACACTGAGAATTGCTTGTTTATGAGCACAAAGTACACAGAGATTACATGTTAAAATATTGGAGCCTCTGCGTCCTCTGTGAAAACCTCTGTACACTCTGTGGTTAAATAATTGTGGTTAAATAATTCTAAATAGGAGTAACAGACTGCCTATATTGCCATCTAAAACCAAAACTATAACAACCTGCCATGATCAAAAAAATCATCACCTTAGTAATACTATCGGCTACTATAACCGGGTGCTACGCCCAAAGTATCAATAAAGCCCGTTTAGATAGCTTGCTTAATACCCTTGCTGCCAATAACAAAAGCATGGGCAGCCTGGCTATATCGCAAAACGGGCAGCTTATTTATCAAAAAAGCATAGGTAACGCGGCAATTGATAGCCCGGCTACCATCCCGGCATCGGCCAAAACAAAATACCGCATAGGGTCTATCAGTAAAATGTTTACCGGTGTAATGGTGATGCAACTGGTTGAAGAGGGTAAGCTAACGTTGGAAACCACACTGGACAAGTTTTACCCTGAAGTACCAAACGCGGCTAAAATAACCATTGGTATGATGCTGAGCCACCATAGCGGCCTGCATAATTTCACCAACGACCCAGCTTACATGACCTACATGCTGAGCCCTCAAACGCACGAACAAATGCTGGCCAGGATAGCAGCCATGAAACCCGATTTTGAGCCCGGAAGCAAAGGCCAATACAGCAACACCAACTTTGTATTGTTAAGCTATATTATTGAAAAGGTAACCAAAAAAACATACCCCGAACTTGTTAAACAACGTGTTATTAACAAAATAGGGCTGAAGGATACGTATTATGGTGTTAAAACCAATACAGCCAATAATGAGGCATATTCTTATACCTACGATGGTAAATGGAAGAAATTTGTGGAAACGGATATGAGCATCCCAACAGGTGCAGGCTCTATGGTGTCAACCCCGGCCGACCTGGATAAATTTATCGAAGCCCTGTTTGCCGGGAAGCTTGTTAAGCCGGCCAGCTTAGAACTGATGAAAACCATGAAAGATAATTTTGGACTGGCAATTTTTGTATCTCCGTTTAAGGGTAAAACCGGTTACGGGCATGGCGGCGCTATAGATGCCTACCGGTCAGAACTGGCTTACTTCCCCGAACAAAAGCTGGCTATTAGCTACACCGCAAATGGCGGCAGTTATGATCCATCGAAAATTATGCAGGGGGTATTCAGTATTTGCTTTAACGAGCCTTATACCATACCAACCTTTGTTGCGGTAAAAGGGCTTGATAAATATGTTGGTGTTTACGCCAGCAAACAGATCCCGATAAAAATTACGATTACGGCAGAAGGCAATGTATTATCTGCACAGGCCACAGGTCAGTCGGCATTTCCGCTTGATGGTACAACTACTGCCGATAAATTTGAATTTGAGGCTGCCGGTATTGTGATGGAATTTCGCCCGGACAAGCATGAGTTTACCCTTAAACAGGGTGGGGGAGAGTTTGTATTTGTGAAGCAATAGTTTGTTAAAATAATCAAACCGTCATTGCTGCGAGCGTAGCGTGGCAATCTTCGATAGAAAAGTCGGCGACAAGTATGTCGAAGATTGCCACGTCGCTATCGCTCCTCGCAATTACGCTGTGGCGTGAATATTATTCAAACTGCAGTTCCCATTTATCCTCGCCGCCGTCAACAACGCGGAAGATAGTTTTCTCTACAGATGCGCCATCTACAGATGATTCTAATCTTACGGTTTCGTGGTCGTGGTATTCGTCTTCGCGGGGTACCATTACAGCGGTAAGATCGGTTGGGTTGCCATTAATTTTAATCGTTTTCATGATTGTATCGGTTTATGAATAAGTAACAAAGTAAAATGGAATAAGTTTCTTACACCGGGAGCTTAAGCCATAGCATATGTTATGGATAATATGGTGGCAACGTTTTGTCAGTGGAGTTTTTTTTTATATTCCTTATTATCAGTTACTTGTTTTTGTTCACGGGTGTTCACGACAGTGAACATGAACACTTCTCACCGCCATGTTTGTAGCCTATTTATATTTCACCTGGCATTCCTCGCAATAAAACTTGCCCTGTGCGACCGGCCCGTATCTTTTTCAATAAAGGGGATATGGTTGCGCGGACATTCTTTTTTATGATAGGCCTGCCAGTGTTTTTTTAAAGTTCCGGCTTTTTTCTGCTCTAAAAATTCAAAGCTATATATGATAGCCTCATTGATCATCTCCTTTAGCTTTTTTGGAGGCATAGCCGCAATCAAACTTTCGGGGTGGATACGTGTACGGAACAATACTTCGTTTTTGATGATATTACCCACGCCCGAAAAGATGTGCTGGTCCATCAGGGCATCGCAGGCCAATAATTCCGGCATTGCCTTCATCTTTTTGATGGCCTTCTTGGTATCCCATTCCCCGCTCATAATATCAGCCTGCCAATCGTAAACGTTGTCTAACGGCTCTTTTATCAGTTGCAGCAGGCAGGCATAAAAGTTAAGTTCACCATCCTCAAATTGCAGGTGCAGGCGGGGAGGTTTTTCGGTATGTTGGTTTATCCGGTAAGTACCAAACATCATCATGTGGATGCGGATAGTAAATTTGGGGAAGCAGATCAAAAAATGCTTGCCCCAGCTTTTAAAATCGGTAATAGTTTGGTCGGTAAGGATATCGGTATCCAGCGTGCCATTGTTACAACTGGCGGCAATCACTTTGTCGCCTTTAAATTGCTGTACCTTTTCTTTTAATATAAGTATGCTCGGCCCCTCAGGCATAGTAATTGGTTTGAAGGGATGGACGCAAAGATTGAGCCAAGGCTTGGGTGAGGAGCGGGTGAGGGGTGCGGAGAGTGGAAATAACTCAGCAGCTCTGTCATCCCCGCTCCCCGCACTTTTTGAAAGTGATGGCGAAATAAATTGATTTTCTGAGGTTTACATTATTTAAACGATACCTTTAGCAAATGCATACAGACGAACAGGTATTTAAAACAGCCGACAAAACCATAGATATACTATATTCTTTCAGCGATTACGACTATGAGAAGAGCGTTGACGTTTATGTAACGCTCGAAAAAGATGGACAATCGCACGATTATATCGCTGTTTATACCAAAAAGGCCGTGAATAATGCCCCTGCGTGGGTGCATAGCCACATTAAAAAATAAGAACCGTAGTTTAATGGCCCTTCTTTTTCTTTAATAACCCACCTGTGGTATCGTCAACGCTTTGTTGTACAATAAAGGCAGAGGGGTCTATCCTGAGTATTTCTTTCTTTAATATGGGTACCTCAAGGCGGGTTGCAACGGTAAAAATAATTTCGCGGGGTGCGTTGATATGCCCGTCTTTACCGTAACCGCTTTTGCCCTGGTAAACGGTAACACCACGCCCCAGCGTTTGGGTAATGGCTATGCGGATCTCTTCGCCCTTGGTGGATACTACGGTCATGCCGGTGTATTGTTCCAGGCCATTCAGTATAAAATCTATCATTTTTGAGGCGGCCAGGTAAGTAAGGATAGAGTATAAAGCTTTTTCGATACCTAACTGAAATACTGCTGCACCAAATATGATTACGTTAAGTATTAATATAACGTCGCTTACACGTACAACCTGTGTTTTTTTACTTACCAATAAGGCGGCTATCTCGGTACCATCAAGCACGGCGCCGCCACGTATAGCCATACCTATGCCGGCACCTATAAATACACCACCAAATACGGCTGTAAGTAATTTATCGGGCGTAACATCCGGGAAATGCATAAACGCCAGCACCAGCGAAAGCCCGGCAATGGCGGCAGCACTTTTTAAGGCAAATGTTGCCCCCAATTTGCGGTAGCCTAAAAACAGGAAAGGAACATTGATAATGAAGATAAGTACAGACAGGGGGAGGTGGGTAGCATCGGCAACCAGGATGGATATACCGGTTACGCCACCGTCTATAAAATGGCTCGGCAACAGGAATCCCTTTAACCCCAACCCCGCAGACAGGATCCCACAAATAATTAATAACGAATCAACGAGCGCGCTTCTGAATTTCATAGTACAAATAATATATAATCAATAGATGTGCGCTTAAGATAGTAAAAATTGCGGAAATGGTCAGTCCACGGGCGTGATTTGACGTTTAAAAGTCGAAAAAGGGCGTTTAAAAGTGGTGATTTTTCCGGCTTTGAGGCTTGTTTTACCAGCCGCTTTTCAAGCCTTCTTTTAAGGCAGCCTGGTAGTTGTCCAGGTCGAAAGAGTAGAGGTAAGGGGCTTTATGTGCACCTCCTTTACGGGTTTGCTCCAGTTTATTTAATATGCCAAAGCCCAGCATGCGGCGTTGAAAGTTTCGCCTGTCCAGCTTTTTATCTAGTATGGTTTCATAAAGTTTTTGTAACTCGGGCATGGTAAATTCCTTAGGCATCAGGTTATAACCTATTGGCTGATAGTTTAGCTGCAGGCGCAGGGTATCTAAAGCGGTTTCAAATATCAACTTATGGTCCAGCTGAAATTTGGGCAGGTCGTTAAGGTCGCGCCAGGTGCATATTTCAGATAAGGCATCAGCCATAGGTATAACGTTCATAAAATCAACCAAAGCGTAATAACCTATAGATATAAAACGCTGGTTAAAGAAATTGCCTTCCTGGGGCAGCATATCCCTATATATTTCATTATGGAATTTTGTGCGCTGTGGGTCGCCAAAAACATGGAATTGCTGTAAAAATATCTTATCTATTCCTGTACGTTCCTGTAATATACGGTCGGCGGCTTTCTCAATAGGCTCTTCTTTACGTACAAAGCCCCCGGGCAAGTACCAGGCTTCCTCATTATTACTTTTAAGCATCAAAACTTTCATCTGCCCCTCATGAAAACCAAATACCACACAATCAATAGATATATGGTTTAAATACATTTTACTTGTATTGGCCAAAAATTCTTCCAGTTCCTGCTTTGTTAACATTTACGGTATTGATAAAAATAACTTTGATTGTTTAAATTTAATATTTACAATTGTGTACCAATTACACCATGCTTTAAAGCAACATTAAAAACAATTATAACTAATAAGTTTTACAGTAATTTAATATTACGGAAATTTAATAGCTACAACGATATATTAAATGCATTCAAAACTGTTGTTAATGAAAAAATATTTTGCCCCTGGGCCCATCCTTTATCTAACTGCCGCTGTATTGTTTTGTATTCCGCTTAGTAAAGCTGTAGCGCAGGATAAAACTGAAACTGCTAAAATGAATGCTTTTGTTAGCGGGTTGATGAAAAAAATGACCGTTGATGAAAAAATAGGGCAGTTAAACCTGGTAACAGGCGGTATGGCTATAACAGGTTCGGTAACCAATAATGGTATTAGCGATGGTGTTAAAAAAGGCGCTATCGGCGGCATATTTGGCCTGTACGGCACAGAGAAGGTTAGGCAAATGCAGGAAGCCGCTGTAAAAGGCTCGCGTTTGCACATTCCTTTAATATTTGGGCTTGATGTAATACACGGGCACCGTACTATATTTCCAATACCGTTGGGGATGTCGGCCACGTGGGACCTTGGTATTATTGAGCATGCCGCGCATATTGCCGCCAAAGAGGCTACAGCCGAGGGTTTAAACTGGGTGTTTTCGCCTATGGTTGATATTGCACGCGATGCACGCTGGGGCCGTATATCTGAAGGTAGCGGGGAAGACCCTTACTTAGGTGGTAAAGTTGCCGCAGCTATGGTAAGGGGCTACCAGGGCACAAGCCTTAAAAATGCCGACGCGGTAATGGCCTGCGTAAAACATTTTGCACTCTATGGCGCTGCCGAAGCAGGCCGGGAATATAACACGGTTGATATGAGCCGTGTTGCCATGTATAATTATTACCTGCCGCCATATAAAGCAGCACTTGATGCAGGTGCTGGCAGCTTCATGAGCTCATTTAACGTAGTTGATGGTGTACCGGCAACTACTAATAAATGGCTGTTAACTGATCTTTTGCGTACACAATGGGGCTTTAAGGGCTTTGTAGTATCAGATTACACCTCGTTAAATGAAACTGTTGATCATGGCATGGGTAACCTGCAAACGGTATCGGCGCTGGCGTTAAAAGCCGGTTTGGATATGGATATGGTAGGCGAAGGTTTTTTAAAAACACTTAAAACATCACTGCAACAAGGTAAAGTAACCCAGGCTGATATTGACCTGGCTTGCCGCCGCGTGCTTGAAGCAAAGTATAAATTGGGTTTATTTGATAATCCTTATAAATCATTAGATCAGCAGAGGGAGAAAACCGAAATAATGACCGATGCCAACCGCAAATCGGCACGGGTTACCGCCGAACACTCTTTTGTATTATTAAAAAATGCCAATCAGATATTGCCGCTAAAAAAATCGGGTGGCAGCATAGCGCTTGTTGGCCCATTGGCTGATAATAAAAGAGATATGCTGGGTACCTGGGTTATTGGTGGCGAGTGGGAAAAATCGGTAAGCGTAATAGAGGGTATTAAACATGTTGTTGGTGATAATGTGAAGATAAACTATGCTAAAGGAAGTAACATTACAGATGATACCACTTTTATGAAACGCCTTAATTTTGGCCCGGGGATGGTATCGTTAGATAAGCAATCGCCCGAAGATATGATAGAAGATGCGGTAAAAGCGGCCAAAAAGTCGGATATTATTGTAGCGGTTGTAGGCGAATCGCAAAGCATGAGCGGCGAATCATCAAGCCGGTCGGATATTAATATACCCGAGAGCCAGAAAAATATGTTAAAGGCTCTTGCAAAATTGGGTAAGCCTATTGTTATTGTATTATTTAACGGCCGCCCGCTAACTTTAACCTGGGAGAACGATAACGCTGCCGCTATATTAGATGTATGGGCGCCGGGTACCGAAGCGGGTAATGCCATTGCTGAGGTGTTATTCGGCAACTATAATCCATCGGGTAAATTAACTACTACTTTCCCGCGCAGTGTTGGGCAAATACCTTTATATTATAACCACCTGAATACCGGCCGCCCTTATTCATCAGGCCCAACCAAGTTTAAATCAAATTATCTTGATATCAGTAACGATCCGCTTTATCCGTTTGGTTATGGCTTAAGCTATACCAATTTTAGCTATAGCAACCTTAAGCTCAGCAAAACCAAATTAAAAGGTAACGAAACTTTAACAGCCACGGTTACTGTAACCAACAATGGCTCTTATGCCGGCGAAGAAGTTGTACAGCTATATATAGGCGACCCGGCTGCAAGTATAAGCCGCCCGGTTAAAGAGCTTAAAGATTTTAAAAAGGTGAACCTACAGGTAGGCGAGAAACAGGATGTTACCTTTAACATTACTCCAAAACAACTTAAATTTTACAATAGCCAGTTAAAGTATGATTGGGAACCAGGCGATTTTGTAATACAGGTAGGAACAAACTCCGCAGATACCAAAACAGCCAGGGTACAGTGGGTTAAATAATAAAAATACCGTTATCGTTTAAAGAAATCTCTTCAATTTCTTTTATACAAAAATGTAAGTAATATGCCTTATTAATATTAATAAGGCATATTTTTTTTATACAAAACAGATATTGCTTAAACAAAACACTTGGTGTAAATAAGCAGGTTTTATTAATATCAGTTTTTATAATGGGTAATGTATTCTTAACACAAGTTTAACCCTTCGTTTATTTTATAGCCCCCACTTCTTAAAAAAATATGAGAAGTTTTTAATTTTTTTGGCGAAAGCTGCGGGGTACGGTCTTTTGTTAAAGTTAAATGCTGTTTTTGGTCAAAAAATCATTTTATAACAACAATATTACATTGTGATATTACTAGCCAAAGCATTTGTTTGTTAACAAGAGTTTAATAATTACTTATTAAATTGAAATATTGCTATCGGTATAAGGCTTGAAAATAAATAATTAATAATTCTTATAAATTAACTTGTGTAACCTGTACACTCTGTTTATATTAGAGCATTACCAATTATAAACTTTTCGTCTAAAAGAAAAGGAAACAAAACTTAACGAATAAACACAGTAACGCGCTTTGTGCATTAAAGCCGTTTTGGTGCTAACAGAATAAAAATTTTTAACAGGATAGTGTAACTATATGATAAAACTTTTACAAACTTCCGTTACTGATATTTTAAGCCCGGCCCGAGGGGCGCCATAGTCAAAATTATTTTGAGGTGGCCGGCTGTGTATCTCACCTGCATTTCGGCCATCCTCTCCATACGATCTTAAATCAAATATATTAATCAACTAAATCTCAATCTCATGTTTAAAAGTTTACTCCTTAAGGGAAGAACACTGTGCCTGCTACTATGCTGCATAGTTTCTTCATTGGTAGTTAATGCTCAAACAAAACACACTGGTAAAGTTACCGGCAGCGATGACAAGCTGCCGGTGGTTGGAGCCACAGTGCGCGTGAAGGGTACTACTATCGGTACACAAACAGACGTTAACGGACAGTTTTCTCTGAGTGTTAAATCTGGCGATGTATTGACTGTCTCATATCTGGGATATCAATCGCAAGATGTTACTGTAGGCGCCTCCGAAACACTCAACATTGTGTTACAGGCAGGCAACAATTCCCTAAATGAAGTAGTAGTAACAGGCTACGCCACCCAACGCAAAAGAGACCTTGTAGGTGCCGTTGCTGTGGTAGATGTGGCAGCCTTAACAAGGCAGCCAACAGCATCTGTAGAAAACCAGTTACAAGGACAGGCTGCTGGTGTTACTATTGTTAACTCTGGCCAGCCGGGTCAGGCCCCGCAGGTGAAAATTCGTGGTGCTAACACCTTTGGTAGTAACCAGCCACTATACGTTGTGGATGGTGTACCGGTAACAGACATCAGCGATTTAAACCCGAATGATGTTGCCAACATGCAGGTACTGAAAGATGCTGGTTCGGCATCAATTTACGGTGCACGTGCCTCAAATGGTGTAATCATCATCAGTACCAAACGTGGTAGCGGCAAAACAAGCATTACTTACGATGCTTATTACGGTACGCAAAGGCCAAAAGGCGGTAACGTGTATGATCTGCTTAACCCTACAGAGATGATGGCGTTGCGCAAGTTAGCTATCAAAAACACAGCAGACCTGGCCGGCAAAGTTCCGGATTATTCAAGTAACCTTTATGGCCCTAATGGCGATGTGCTGCCAGACTATATTGCAGCCGGTAGCCCGGGTACTTCTGTTGTTGGTGTTAAAGCTGGCGATGCAAGTGTTGATCCGTCAAAATACAGCGTTATTCCTTTTTACACATCAGGTGATGCTTCTGGTTTTTATCGTATAACCAAAGCCAACAAAGCAGGTACCGACTGGTATCACGAAATATTTAGCCCTGCTCCAATACAAAGCCATAACGTTACGTTAAGCGGTAGTTCAGACCAGGCTTCTTATTTGTTCTCTATGAACTATTTCAATCAGCAGGGTGTTTTAGCTGAAACGTATAATAAACGTTATACAATCAGAAGCAACACTACCTATAATGTTAGCAAAAACTTTAGGGTAGGTGAAAACCTTTCATACTCTTTTACAGAAAACCCACAGGTTAACCAAAACGATGAAGGTACAGCTTTGGGTATGTCATTCCGTGAGCAGCCAATTATACCAGTTTATGATATAATGGGCAATTTTGCAGGGTCGAGCACTGCCAACCTTGGTAATGCACGTAACCCGGTTGCTATACAACAGCGCACAAAAAACAATTATAGCCTGGCAACCAGGTTGCTTGGTAATGTTTTTGCTGAAGCTGATATAGCTAAATACTTTACCTTACGTACACAATTTGGTGGTGAGATGTATAATTCTAACTATCATAGGTTTGCTTACCCTGAGTATGAAAACTCTGAAAACGGATCGCAAAATACTTATACCGAAGGTAATGTTAACAGGTATAATTATACCTGGACAAATACTTTACGCTACCACCAGGTAATAGCAGAAAAGCATGATTTTGCTTTCCTGGTAGGTACAGAGTTGTACAGGAACCAATACAGGGGCTTTGAGGCGAATAACTCAGGTTATTTTAACTTCGACCCGAACTACGTAAACCTTAGAACCGGTACCGGAACGCCATCATTTACACAAGGTGCATTTCTTGACCCAACTGTAGATAAGATATTCTCTTTAATAGGCAGGTTAGATTACACATTTAACAACAGACTTTTGTTAAATGCAACCATCCGTCGTGATGCTTCTTCAAAATTCCTGAATACGCAGGTAGGGTATTTCCCGGCTGCAAGTTTAGGTTACCGTTTATCTGAAGAACAGTTTATAAAAAATATAGGCTGGGTTAATGATTTGAAAATTCGTGGAGGTTACGGTATCATGGGTAACCAGAATAACGTGCTTTCATTTAACGGTTACGATGCTTACGCCCAATTGCGTAACAGTACCTATTACAACCTTAGCGGTGACGGAAGTACAACAGTTCCGGGTATCTCACAGAGTAATATAGGCGACCCTACTGCTAAGTGGGAGAAAGACAAGAGCTTTAACATCGGTTTTGATGCAAGCTTGTTTAACCAAACTATAGACATCTCTGCTGATTATTACGTTAAAAAAATTACTGGCCTTTTGTTAGCACCACAATTCCCGGCAACAATTGGTACAGCACAAGCACCTTACCAAAATGTTGCTGCAATGACCAATTCAGGTTTTGATGTAGCTATTTCAACCCACCATAACTTAGGTGGTGGTGTAAAAATGAATGTAGGGTTAACCTTTACTACTTACAAAAACAGGGTAGATGCAATTGGCATAGGCCAGAAAGAGATCATTAATCAAACAGGTCGTTTCAGCGGTTCTTATATCAACCACAGTATTATTGGCCAACCGGTTAGCTCATTCTATGGCTACAAAGTTGACGGATTCTGGAACTCTCAGGCTGATATCAACGCTGCAAATACTTCAGCGGGTGGTACTTATCAAACAGATGCTGGTGTAGGTCGTTTCAAATATGCAGATATTAACCACGATGGTAAAATCACAGCTGATGACCGTACTGAACTGGGTAACCCAAACCCAACTTTTACAAGTGGTTTAAATCTTGATTTTTCTTACAAAAGCTGGGATCTGAATATGTTCTGGTATGCATCTGTTGGTAGCAAAATCTGGAACGATGTAAAATGGTGGACAGATTTCTACTCAAACTTTGCGGGTGTAAAAAGCAAAACAGCATTGTACGATTCATGGACTCCTGCAAACCACAATGCTACAGCGCCAATACAAGAAGTTACCGGTTCTTTCAGCAGCGGTACTACGCCAAACTCATACTATGTTGAGAATGGTTCATACCTGCGCTTACGTAACGTTCAGCTTGGCTATACATTCAATCCAGGCCTGCTTAAATCAATTGGCGTAAGCAAGTTAAGGCTTTATCTTTCAGGTGCTAACTTGTTAACAGTAACTGGTTATAGCGGTATCGACCCTGAGATAACAGGTACTGGTAATAGTGCAGATCAAAGTTCAAGTACAAATTTTGGTATCGACCGTGGTAACTATGCACCGGTACGTACATTCCTAATTGGCGCACAAGTTAAATTTTAATTAAACAGAATATGAAAAATATAAAATATTTATCGGTTTGTGCGGTAGCTTTAACCGGTATCTTTTTAGGTTCTTGTAAAAAATATACAGAGCAGCCCCTGTTGGGTAAACTAAGCCCTGTACAGGTTAATACAAAAGATGGTGTAAATGGATTACTAATTGGCGCATATTCAGCACTTGATGGTGGTGGCGGTGATGGTAGTGCATTAGGTGGCGGTTCTTCATGGGAAGCTGCCGGCAGCAACTGGATATATGGTAGTGTGGCAGGTGGCGACGCGCATAAAGGCAGCGACGGTACCGATCAGCAATCAATCAATTCATTGGCGCAATGGACAACAGACCCTACAAATGGCTTTTTGAACACAAAATGGAAAGCAGTGTATGAAGGCGTTAGAAGATGTAACAACGTTTTGAGGACCATCCCTTTAGTAACAGGGCTTTCTGATGCTGAAAAAACATCTTTAGCAGCACAGGCAAGGTTTTTACGCGGACATTATTACTTTGAATTGAAAAAAATGTATAATAATGTGCCTTATATAGATGAAACTGCTGTAACGCCTGAGCAATTCAATGTGGCAAACGATAAAGATATCTGGCCAAAAATTGAGGACGATTTTAAATTTGCTTATGCAAACCTACCCGAGGTTCAATCACAAATTGGCAGGGTGAATAAATGGGCAGCAGCGGCTTATCTTGCAAAATCATATGTTTATCAGAAAAAATGGACTGATGCCGACCCATTGTTTACCACCGTTATTACTTCTGGTAAAACCTCTAAGGGCGAGGCATACGGTTTAAATGATAACTATGAAGATAATTTTAGTGCAGCAACTAAAAACAATAAAGAAACAGTATTTGCTGTACAACAAGCAGCAAATGATGGTTCAAATACTATCAGCGAGGCTAATGACGGTGACAGGTTAAACTTCCCTTATAACAGCCCATTTGGTTGCTGCGGGTTTTATCAGCCATCATTAGATCTTGCCAACTCGTTCCGTACAGATGAAAATGGCCTGCCATTTGTTGATACTTACAATAGCCACCCAATCAAACAAGATTTAGGCGTTGAAAGTTTTACTGAGGATCCAAAACACCCTGAAATAGTAGATACCTGGGTACCGGACGAAGGTAACATTGATCCACGTTTAGACTGGACAGTTGGACGCCGTGGTATCCCGTTCCTTGATTGGGGTAACCATCCTGGTAAAGCCTGGATCCGCGAGCAAAGCTACGCAGGCCCGTATTCTCCTAAAAAGAATACTTACTACCAGTCTACAGCGAGTAAATATGCTGACGGCCACTCATGGGCGCCAGGTACAGCAAACCAGATCAATATTATCCGTTTTGCAGATGTATTGTTGTTAGCTGCTGAAACTAAAGCACAGTTAAGTGATTTGCCGGGGGCTCAGGCTTATGTAAACAGAGTGCGTGAAAGAGCAGGGAAAGCTGCGTCCATCGTAGTTAAATACTTGAATCCTACGGCGGTTTACCCGAAACCTATCGGTGGTTTTTCAACAACCCCTGCCGCTAAATATGTTGTTAGCCAATACCCTGCAGGTGCATTTGCAGCCATGGGTAAAGATGAAGCTTTAAAGCATATCTACTTTGAAAGAAAAATTGAACTAGGTATGGAAGGCCAAAGGTTCTTTGATATCTCAAGGTGGGGTATAGCGCAACAGGAAATGAATAAATTCTACACGTTTGATGGTGCAGTTATCAGTGATATTGCAGGCGCACACTTTACACCAAACAGGAATGAATATTATCCAATTCCATTGCTTCAAATTCAACTTCAAAGCGATGGTAAAACATCAAAATTAACACAAAACAAAGGATATAATTAATCAACTTAATTTTATCTTACTTGAAAAGAGGCAGCATAACAGCTGCCTCTTTTTTTTATCTATATTTATCAGATATCTCAACATACATGGCATTAATTCAAATCAGCGCATATAAAAGGAGCAGTTTTTTTCTGTCGTTATTATTAATAACCCTCTACTTTTCTATAAGTAACTGTAATAATGTACATCAGGCAACACCGTTTGAGGAAGGGGAGGTTCTGGCTAAAAAGCATTGTAACACGTGCCACAAATATCCCGAACCTGAACTGATTGATCGCGAATCGTGGGAGAAGCATGTTTTACCTTCCATGGCCCAGCGTATAGGTATACAGGTTTATGGCGAAGATATGTACGTCAATAATCCTGATGCAAAATCGTTAGTAACGTATGATGAATGGATGAAAATTGTAGCGTTCTATAAAGGTAAATCTCCTGTAACACTTAAAGCTGCTAAACCATCTGTAACCCCATTAAAAGATTGGGCTGTTTTTGCTTTAAAAAAGCCTGCAACTAAAATGCAAATGGCTACTACAACACTTGCTTCGTTTGATACCATTAACAACAATATTTACACCAGCGATATGATGTTAAGCACCGTATATAAATGGTCGGATACGTTTGTTCAGCAAGGGGCATCAAAATTTTCGTCGGCAGCGGTAGATGTAAAATTCAATAAAAACACTAAAGGCGGTGAGCATGGAATATTTACACTTATAGGCAGCTTTGATGCTCACGATCTGGAAAGCGGTTTTTTAACTGATGTTGAGCTGGATAAATTTAAAAAGCCATCGGCTGCAAAAAATATTGCGGGTGGTTTAAACCGTGCAGTAGCTTCGGTCTCTGCCGATTTTAATAAAGATGGACTGGCCGATTGGGTTGTATGTGAGTTTGGGCACAACCGGGGAGGGCTGAACCTGTTTACACAAACTGCAAACGGTACTTATAATAAAACAGCTATTCGTACTATAACAGGGCCAATTAATGTAACCACCGGCGATTTTAATAACGATGGGTGGCCGGATGTGATGTGCCTTTTTGCACAGGGAGATGAGGGTTTGTGGATGTTTTTAAACAATCATAAAGGCGGGTTTACAACTCAAACCCTCCTGAGGTTTCCTCCTGTTTACGGTTCAACCAGTTTCCAGCTGGTTGATTTTAATAACGACGGTAAACTGGATGTTTTATACACCTGCGGCGATAATAGTGATTACTCACGTGTATTGAAGCCCTACCACGGTGTTTATATATTTTTAAACCAGGGCAATTTCAAATATAAACAGGCTTACTTTTACCCTGTAAATGGTGCCACCAAAGCAGTAGCTGCCGATTTTAACGGCGATGGAAAATTGGATATAGCGGCAATTGCCTTCTTTTCGGATTTGAAAAGCAACCCAGCCGAAGGCTTTACTTATTTTGAACAGACCCAACCCATGCATTTTATGCCTCATAATATACCGGTGAATAATGATGGACGATGGATTTGTATGGATGTGAAAGATTATAACCATGATGGTAAACCAGATATTGTTTTAGGTAACTTTTCTTTCGGCTTTATTAACCAGGAGGGGGTAAAACCTAATTGGGATACAAAAACGCCATATATCGTTTTGGAAAATGTAAGGAAGTAATGGTTGCTTAATACTACCGGTAAACACTAGGACTTATGCAATGGCCTTTTTTGTACGAATCGCTACGTACGAAACCGTACGTATAACTGTCCGTTTTCGTACACCACTTTAAAAAACATTGCCCTGGCTGTATGCAATGGCCTGTTTTTTCATTGGCACTGGCTTTGTAAAACTTAGCGAAACACTACAATTAAAACTAATCGTTATGTTTAAAAATCTGTTTAAAACAGCTTGGCGTAATGTGTTGCGTAATAAATCGTACACATTTATCAATATCATTGGCTTAGGTTCGGGTATATCTATTTGCCTGGTGATATTTGTATTGATCCAGTTTCATTTAAGCTTTGATGATTTTCATACAAAAAAGGATCGGATATACCGGATGCTTACGGAGTATCATCATGCCGATTCGAAAGATATTTTTTATGGCTCGGGTATTGCCCGCGGTATCCCGCAAACTTTTAAAACTGATCTCCCCGAAATTGAAGCTTACGCGCCGATTTTGCATAACGATAACGAGCAAATACAGGTGCTTAATGCCAATGGCCAAATTGATAAGAAATTTAAGGAAACAGGTGTGTTTGCTACCACGCCATCCTTCTTTAAAATGTTTGATTTCCCGCTGATACAGGGCGATGCCAACACCGCGCTGAAGGAACCTAATTCGGTATTACTGACCAAAGAAACCGCCCAAAAATACTTTGGCGACTGGCAACAGGCAATGGGTAAAACCATAAAGTGGGATAATAAAGAAGTTTTAAAGGTAACTGGCATACTGGCACCTATCCCTCAAAATTCCGATTTTCAATTCAGGGTAGTGTTTTCTTTAGGTACAGGCCGCACGGCCGGGATGTTAAAATCAACCGATTATAATAGTACAGGTAGCTATTACGGCTGCTATGTGTTGGCCCCGGTGGGGATGACCGAAGCGCAACTAACCGGCAAGCTACAGGCGCTGATGAAAAAATACCGAGCTCCCGATAATAAAGACAGCGAAGTAGCCCAGCCATTAAGCAAAGTTCATTTTGATAATAAAGCAGGTAATTACTCCAACAAAACCATCACCCCGCAAATGATTAATATGCTATGGATGATTGCCTTTTTTATATTGGTTATAGCTTGTGTTAATTTTGTTAACCTGGCCACCGCGCAGGCAGTTAACCGCTCAAAAGAGGTGGGCATACGCAAAGTGCTTGGCGGCAACCGCGGGCAGCTGCAACTGCAGTTCCTTACCGAAACATTTGTGATTGTACTGATATCGCTTATCCTGTCAGTTGGTATAAGTGCGGCAGGCATCTCTTTTGTTGGTAAAATTATGGATTTGCCTTTAGCTACCGGCATGTTATTGCAGTTTAAGGTGGTTACATTTATGGTATTACTGGCCTTTGTTGTAACCTTAATTGCAGGTTTTTATCCGTCTATGGTTCTAGCGGGCTTTAACCCTATAAACGCCTTAAAAAGTAAACTGGCATTAAAAACGCCCAGGGGGATATCATTGCGGCACGCGCTTGTAGTGTTTCAGTTTGTGATAGCGCAGGGGTTGATTATTTGTACCATCATCATTGTAAAGCAAATGAACTACTTTACGCACGAAAGTATGGGATTTGCCAAAGATGCCATCGTAAATGTTCCGTTCCCATCAGATAGCGCAGGCATCAGCAAGTTGGAATACCTTAAAAAGAAGCTAACCGATATAAACGGGGTAGAACAGGTGAGCTTAAGCTCAAACGTGCCCGCCGGCGAGGATGCCAACTGGACAATGTTTACTTATGAGAACGCGCCCAAGCCGGTCGATTTTTATTCAATCATCAAAATGGCCGACGAGCAATACATACCCACCTATAAATTACAACTTGCAGCCGGGCGGAATGTTGCGGCATCCGATACGGTCAGGGAATTTCTGGTGAACGAAGCGCTAACCCAAAAGCTGGGTCTGGCAAAGCCCGAAGATGCTTTGAACAAACAGTTAGCATTAGGCAAATTTGCCAAGGGGAGGATAGTAGGGGTGCTGAAGAACTATCACAACCGCTCGTTTAAGGATGATTATGCGCCTATGCTGATAACCACGTTTAAAAAACAGTACGAAATCAGTAATATTAAGCTCTCATCTGCCAGCATCACCACATCATTAAAAGGGATAGAAAAATTGTGGAACGAAGTTTACCCCGATTATGCTTTTGAATACCAGTTTATGGACAAGCGTATCACAGCTTTTTACAAACAGGAGAACCAGCTATCGCAGATATATGAATGCTTTGCCGTGGTGGCCATATTATTAAGCTGCCTTGGCTTATATGGGCTGGCATCATTTATGGCTGTACAACGCATTAAAGAGGTTGGTATCCGCAAAGTGTTGGGGGCGTCAGTAGGGGCTATTGTTTGCCTGTTCTCAAAAGAGTTTATTATTTTAATAGGGATAGGTTTTGCCATTGCCTCGCCAATAACCTGGTATTTAATGAACCAATGGCTGCAAGATTATATTTATCGTATTCACATCCATTGGAGCATCTTTTTACTGTCAGGCACCATAGCAATGGGTATAGCGCTGGCAACTGTTAGCTATCAGCTCGTAAAGGCGGCTTTAGTTAACCCGGTTAAAAGCTTGCGAAGCGAATAGTGATAATTATATATCTGAATTTCAGTTGTTTATAATTATTAGTAGTACTATGTATTGCATAATACCATGTAATGTGTATTTTTGATCAATTAATCTTAAATGATATGAAACTGGTAAGCAAAAAAATACAAATTATAGTGCTGGCATTAATAATGTTAGGCACCGTGGCCGCATGTGATTGGGGCAAATCAACTACTATTGTAAATAAAACAGATAACCTGTCGCAGCGGATAAAATATTCGGGTAAAATAGTTTTTACCGAAAAGCAGGATGCCATTGCATATATCTCAAACGGAGGTTATCTGGAGTTTGACCAAAACGGCAGGGGCTTTAAAGCAAAAGAAGATTCACATGGCAGGGTAGCGTACGCGTTTAATGGGGATGATAAAGTAACCCAACTAAGCGACGATCAAAAACAATTTGTAGCAGAAGCCGTAAGGATAATTGTAAAAGAACGCGCCAAACTACGTAGCCCCAAAAACTAAGCTATTGATTGAGGATACGCAGGGTATGGTTTAACTGCTTTAAGCCGCCCTGCCATCCCAGATGGCCGGGAATTACGTAGCGGGCGTTTTTAAAGCGGGTCTGTACAGCTTTGATAGATGCAGGCCATTGCTTAAGGTCAGCATCTCCGGTAAAGCCTTTGTTATCCGCTTCTAAGCTTTTAACCAGGCATCCGCCAAAAAGTATCTTATCCTGCGGCAGCCAAACCACTATGTTATCCTGAGTATGCCCTGCGCCGGGGTAATAGGTTTGCAGCATTATGCCCGCAATGTTAAAGGTAGTATCGGCGGTAAAAGTATACTGGGGCAACTCATTATTTTCTTTTTTTGCAAGCGTGTATGTTTGTTGGCTGGTGTATGTTTTGGCCCCCTGTTTTTTCAATACATCAAACCCCGCTACACAGTCGTCATGAAAATGGGTACCGACGCAAAAAATTATCTTTTTGTTAAAACGTTGCTTAACGCTGTCTACCAGTTGTTGGGTTTGTTCTTCGCCCCAGGGGGTATTAATCAGAACAATCCCCTTGTCGGTAACCGCAAATAAGCTGTTAGCCGGATATGCAGGCGATTTATCATCCGGGTAACCGTATGATGTGCACACGTAAAAATTTTTGGTTAATGGTGTGATGCTGATCTTCATCGCTTTTTTTTGACCGAAGGCTATAGCGGAAATAAATAGGCACAATACAAAAAGTTTCAGCTTCATATCAGTATAATTTCTTAAGCACAGTATATACGCTTAAGCAGATTATTTTATTACAATGTCTCCAATATCTCCAAACTCATCTTATCCAAACCGCTCACTACAATATCTGCTTTGGTCAACGTTTCCGGCGAGCCAATACCCACGGTTTTCATACCGCCGTTTATGGCCGCTTCTATCCCCGCAATAGCATCTTCAAATACCACGCAGGCAGATGGGGCAACGCCAACGGCTTCGGCACCTTTCAAAAATACCTCCGGGTCGGGTTTGGGGATACTTACACTGTTACCATCAATAATGGCATCAAACAAATGGGTTAATTCTAATTTATTAAGGATAGTAGGAGTGTTTTTACTGGCCGACCCAATGGCCGTTTTTAAACCTGCTTTGCGACAGGTTTGTACAAACCCGCGAGCGCCTGGCAAGATCTCGGCCGGTGTCATCTGGTTTATCATTTCGGTGTACCAGTCGTTTTTTTGATTTGCCAGTTGTAGTTTTTCTGCCTCTGTTTTATTGCTGATGTTTCCCCAGCCCAGTATCAGATCAAGCGATGCCATACGGCTTACACCTTTCAACTGCTCGTTCTGGTGTTCGGTAAAATCAAAGCCCATTTGGTTGGCCAGGCGTTTCCAGGCTTGGTAATGATACACGGCGGTGTCTACAATTACGCCATCCAAGTCAAAAATACAGGCTTTAATATTCATAGCGGTAAAGTTATAAGTTGCCTTGTTAATAATCATTATAAATAAATTACTAATATTATTTGGATTAATTATAAATAGTCCGTTCTTTTGCAGGGTCTAATGGTAACAATTTTAATAACAGATCCGCAAACAAGTACTTGGTCAGATGTATTCAGCACCCCACATGGCGCTGTATATCAGTGTGATGCTGAACGTTGCTGGTATGTTAATTTTGCCGGTAAAGTTGCCAAGTTTGATTACCGCTGCCTGCTAAAGTTAAAAAAAGCTGTTTACAACGTTGATATAGAAGCTAAACTACTGGATTCATCAAAAGACCCAGACGTTGAGATTATCTTTATCTGCGCCTGCGATCACACTTACATCCTCACCCTGTTGCAAATCATTGCCCTGAAAGAAATTCTGGAAGGCACTTTTGTAATGCTGCAATTAAACAATATCATACAAGACCGCTTGTATCGTGTTGCCCTTTAGTAATTTAGACTGAATTCATATTGTCTTTATTTTCTTTCATAGCTGTTTATACAGGTATTATTGTATAACCATTTAAGTCGGCATGTTTATTGCCTTGTTTAAATAGTTCTAAAATACTATCAAAATGAAAGATCTTATCCGTATCAAAAGCCTGATCTCTGCCGAAGTAGAGGCGCTTTTAAACCAACAAGTTAAGAAAGAAGCTACATCTTCGTCGATATATTTAGCCATGGCATCATGGTGTAACCGTAACGGTTATGATTACTCTTCTGACTACTTTTTTAAACAGGCAGAAGAGGAAAGACAGCACCAGCTAAAATTTTACAAATACATTTTAGATATGGGCGGTAATGCTATATCGCCGGATGTTACCGGCATCAAACAAGAGTACAACTCGTTCCGCGAGGTGTTTGAGGAAGCCCTGGATCAAGAGATCAGTGTAACACAATCTATCAAAAATATTTACGCCCGCTGCTTAAAAGAGCAGGATTTTGTAACTAATGAATTTTTAAACTGGTTCCTGAAAGAACAACGCGAAGAAGAATACAAAGCACGCCGCGCGCTTGAACTGTTTGAAGTTATTGGCGAAGAAGGTACCGGCAGATGGCAGATAGATAAGCATGTTGGCGGTATTAAATACGACAGCGAGGCTTAATCTTTAGCTAACAAAAGCTTTAAAACATCCTTTTCCGAATATTCCTTTAACCAGATATTACCCGGAGAAAACGTACAGACCGGTGCCCAATCGCACCGGTCTGTGCATTCTATACGTATCACTTCAATGTCTTCCTTACTGTATTTGGCAAATTTTTCGGCAGTTTTATACATGCTTTTGCCACCGCGCTTTGCGCATTTGCTCCCTGTACATACAAACAGCACTTTATCCGGTACAGTAAATTTACCCATCGCAAAAAAATCTCTTTAAATTATTAACTTACAAATATCAGCTTTATTTTTGATACAAGTTGTTATTACACAAGCATGAGCAATTAAACCAATTAATGTGATGAGATCAATCGAACTGATATCTATCCCCGTAACAGATCAGCAGGTGGCTAAAGAGTTTTACCTGAAAATAGGATTTAAACTTATTGTAGAAGCGCCGTACCAGGGCGGTGCCAATTGGATCCAATTAGGCTTGCCTGATGGTGGTACATCCATTACGCTGGTAAACTGGTTCGCCGAGTTAACCCCCGGCTGTATACAAGGCTTTGTCATTAAATGTGATGACCTGGATAAAACCATAGAAGAAATAACTGCAAAAGGCATAACAGTTGGTACCGCCGACAAAACCCCCTGGGGGCGTTTCGCTACTGTGAAAGACCCGGATGGGAATGCATGGAGTTTGCATGGGAAATAATATCATAAATAAGTTAAAAAGTAAAAACCAATTCCGTAAATTATCGTTATAATTAAAATACTTATCTTAAAGGAATTTCTCCTTTTCGATTATCCGTATCAATTATAACCATGTTTCATCACGTAAAAGACCTACAATTTAATGCCCGTGTGTCGCGTCCCGACCCGAGGTTCGCCAACTTGTTATTGGAACAATTTGGCGGCGAGAATGGCGAACTTGCAGCTGCAATGCAGTATTTTACCCAAGCCTATGGTGCAAAACTACCTCACCCGGACAAGTACGATATGCTAATGGATATCGCTACAGAAGAATTTAGCCACCTGGAAATAGTAGGTGCAACCATCCAGATGCTTTTAAAGGGCGTTAACGGCGAACTGAAAGACGCTGCCGACCAATCTGAAATTATGCAGGTGATGAATGGCAAGGCCGCAAAAGAGAACATCATTCACGAGGCATTAGCTAACCCCCAGTTTTTGGCTTTAAGCGGCGGTGGCCCAAGGTTAACCAATAGCCAGGGTATACCATGGTGCGCTTCTTATATCCACTCAAACGGCGATCTTACGGTAGATCTGAGGAGCAATCTGGCATCAGAATCCCGCGCTAAAATTGTGTATGAATACCTCATGCAGTTTACTGATGATCCTTATGTAAAAGATACTTTATCATTTTTAATGACGAGGGAAGTTTCACATTATAATATGTTTAAAGCTGCTTTAGATACCATTGAACCTAATTTCCCGCCGGGTGTTTTACAAGCCGATCCCCGCTTTACACAACAATATTTTAATATGTCGCCTGCAAATAGTGTTAGAGGCCCCTGGAACGAAGGCTCCATGCCCGAAACCGGCAAAGAATGGATTTACGTTGACGACCCTATTGCACATGTTACGGAAACAGTTGGATTAACCACTAAAGAGAAAGGCATGGATAAAAAGCTGGCCGAAACTGAAAAATTGAATAAAGAAATGAGTGAAGTGAAAAGCGATGAAGTGAACCGTGTACAGCCCGAAGGCGTAGCACAATGGAGTGATTATGCACAGGTAGGTAAATAAACAGCCTTTAATGAATTTTCTAAAGCCATCTTCGGATGGCTTTTTTTATTTTAATTTTTCAAGGTTATATATCTTTTGCGCTTACATTATATAGTATGGAATAAAAATCTGTTTTCTTTATGTCGTCTATAGTTAAATAGTACAAATTTATATCTTAGCCGTATGCTCAAAAAGTCCTTAATCCTTTGTCTTCTCGTGTTTACGCTATTTACAGCCTGTAATAAAAACGAAACCCTGTATAAAGTAGTAGGTGTAAAGGATGGCGATACTATGGTACTGTTATCGCCCGATAACCAGAGCATAACCGTTCGCCTTGCCGAGGTGGATTGCCCCGAAAAAAGCCAGGCCTTTGGCCAGGCCGCAAAGCAATTTACATCTGACATGTGCTTTGGTAAAATGGTGCAACTAATTGGCACCCAGCATGACCGTTATGGCCGTACAGTAGGGCAGGTTGTACTGCAAAACGGCATCAACGTAAACCACGAACTGGTTAAGCAAGGTTACGCCTGGCAATACCGTGCCTACTCAAAAAGTATGGAACTGGCTATGCTGGAGCAGCAGGCCCGCCAAAACCGCCTCGGCCTGTGGCAGGATGCTAACCCCACCCCGCCGTGGAATTTCAGAAAAGAAGAGAAAACACAACGGGTTGAAAAGAAAGTTAAAAAAGCTAAAAAACCTTACAAAAAACGCAAGCCACGCAAGCGGCAGGATACGGTAGCTTTTTAAATCGGCATACAATAGCTATCTTGCCTTAAATACCCTGAATAGATTTATGAAAGTATTTAAGGCCATCTTTTCTATAGCAATTACACTACTGCTCATTTGGGCATTACAAACAAAATTTGGCGATGTGCCGCCCCTGGGCGAGTTTCTGAACCCATCAACCGGTTTCTGGCAAAATGCCGAAAGCAAGAACATTATCTCCGCCGAAAAATTGAAGCTTAAAGGCTTGCAGGCAGCGGTATCCATCAGGTATGATGAAAATATGGTACCCCATATTTTTGCAGAGAACGACCATGATCTGTACTATGTACAAGGCTACCTAACCGCTAAAGAACGCCTGTGGCAAATGGATATCCAAACCCGCAGCGCGGCGGGCCGCCTTTCAGAAGTGGTGGGGCCAAAGGCACTGGAGCTTGACCGTTACCACCGCCGCATGGGTATGACCTACGCTGCAGAGCATACCCTGCAAGGTATCCTGAAAGACCCGGTAATGAGCAAAGTGATCAACGCCTATAGCAATGGCGTTAACGCTTACATCAAACAGCTTAAGCCCGGTGGTTACCCCATAGAATTTAAATTGCTGAACTACGCGCCTGAAGAATGGAAACCCATCAACTCGGCCTATTTGTTGAAACTGATGTCCGAAACTCTGGCCGGTGGTTCAAACGAACTGGCAATGACCAACGTGCTTGATAAGTTTGGCGCACAGGTAACTAATGATCTGTTCCCCGATTATCCTACCCGCGAAACCCCAGTGATCCCGGCAGGCACAAAATGGGATTTTAAACCCCTGCCTATACCTTCGCCACCTGCCGCCTTTAAAGCGCAGATGCTGGCAGATATGAAGGGAAAGGAAAAGGTTGAGGGTATTGGCAGTAATAACTGGGCGGTTAGCGGCTCAAAAACAGCCAGCGGTTACCCTATTCTGGCTAACGACCCGCACCTTAACCTTACGCTGCCATCCATATGGTACCAAATGCAGATGACTGCCCCGGGTGTAAACGTATATGGTGTAACCTTACCAGGTGCGCCTTGTATTGTGATAGGTTATAACCAAAAAGTAAGCTGGGGTGTTACGAATGTGGATGCCGATATACTTGACTGGTACCAGGTGAAGTTTAAAGATGCCAGCCGTAACGAATACTGGTACAACAATAAATGGAATAAGGTTATTAAAAAGGTTGAGGTAATAAAGATACTTGGCCAAAAGCCCCTTACAGACACTATTGTATATACACACCATGGCCCGGTGGTTTATGATAATGCCGATATGGCTAAAAAAGGCCATGTAAATGTCCCCGTGGGTAATGCGCTACGCTGGATAGCACATGATGAAAGTGACGAGTTTAAAACCTTTTACCTGCTAAACCGGGCTAAAAATTATATCGACTACCGCGAAGCTTTAAAATACTATACCGCCCCGGCGCAGAACTTTATTTTTGCATCTGCGGATAACGATATTGCCATTACGCCCAATGGTAAACTGCCGCTGAAGTATAAAGACCAGGGCAAATTTATTATGGATGGCAGCAACCCGGCAAACGATTGGCACGGCTGGATCCCATATGAGCAAAACCCAACGGTGAAGAACCCGCCACGCGGTTTTGTGAGCTCGGCCAATCAATCCTCAACAGATCAAACTTACCCGTACTATATTAACTGGCAGTTTGCGCCGTACGAGCGTGGCAAACGCATTAACGACCGCCTTGGTGCCATGAGCAAAGCTACGGTGGATAGTATGCGCATTTTGCAGACCGATGATTACAGCATCCGTGCGCAGGATATTTTACCAACGATGTTAAAATACATAGATGCCAGTAAGCTTGACGAAACCCAGCTTGCTGCTTTAGATACCCTGAAGAAATGGGATAAGTACTGCAACGCCACATCTGTTGGGGCCAGTATTTTTGGTAGCTGGTGGGTTAAATTTTACACCTTTACCTGGCGGGATAATTTTGAGGATAAGAAAACGCTGTTATACTATCCATCGATGGACAGGACGGAAACCTTACTGATGAACGACCCAAACTCCAAATGGTTTGACAGCAAAACAACCCCGGTAGTAGAAACCGCATCTGATATCCTGATGGCTTCATTTATAGCCGCCGTTAACGATTTGGTGAAAGACCATGGCAAAATTGGTAAAGACTGGCAATGGGGTAAGGTAAAACCTTTTGAAGTGGCGCATTTAGGTAATGTGCCCGGCCTGGGCTCGGGGAATTTTGAATCTGGTGGTACAGGCTCTACTGTGAACGCGCTGACAGGCGGGCATGGCCCTTCATGGCGTATGGTGGTACAGCTTGGCCCGCAGGTTAAGGGCTACGGTATCATCCCCGGCGGGCAATCGGGTAACCCCGGCAGTTTTTATTATGACGATATGCTGAAAACCTGGCAGGATGGTAAACTGAAAGAGCTGCTGTTCCTGCAATCGGCAACAGAAAAATCAACCCGAATAAAAAGAACATTAACACTAAGTAAATAAACTATGCTGTTCCCTGTAATACTTTTATTAGCATTTATAAGCGGCTACCTGTTCCCATGGTGGGTAGGTTGCATACTGGCATTTGGCGCCGCAATTATCTTCGGCAAAAGATCAGGCTGGGCATTTTGGTCGGGCTTTGCGGGTATCTCGCTGGCCTGGATAGCATTGGCGCTGTTAAAGAGTATCCCTAACGAACATATATTGGCTACACGGGTAGCGCATGTCTTCCATTTACCAAACTGGGGGTTGCTACTGGCTGTTACCGCTTTAATTGGCGGTTTGGCAGGCGGGTTGTCGGCGGTGTCGGGGTTAATGGTGAAACGGGTGTTTGAGAAGGGGTCGTAGTGAACAATGAAAATGATATGAAGTTCATTAATACAATAACAATAGACTGGTATGATAATGTCCTTAAATCTTTATGTAAAGATGATAATGGCATCACGTATTACTGCAGCATCGTAGCGATGGATGCTAATACCAATGAAAAAATATACTTATGTGTTAATATTGAATATCTAAAAGGATATGATGAGCTAAAGATTATTATTCAAAATGATTCATTTAAAGAGAATTGGAGTCAATTATCCAAGTTGATCAAACTGAAAAAAAATAACGAAACATATCTGCTAAAAGCGAATGACATCATCAGAGATGAAGTGAATTTAATCAGCTATAAAAATGATATGGTTTTGCCAGCTAAAGTGTTATGGGGTGAATACCCTGATAATTTAGAACAAGCGACGAAAATAGAAGATTGGTGGATTTATTTTCCTAATTGAAAAATGAGGCTATTGAATTTAATCCATAAAATATTCTTCCCTTTTTATGTGTTGCTAACAAGTCATTACGCATGAGTACCCCCAAAAATCTAACCATAATCAACATCACCCAAGAGGCAACCACCACCGATTTATACAAAAATATCCCTGTTGCCCATGTAAATGACCATGTAGTACGGATGGGTGTTATGACAGAGCCTTATTTTTGGCACCTGCACCCTGAATCGGACGAGAGTTTTTTGGTGATCGAGGGTTCTATATTTATCGATCTGGAAGACCGGACGGTGGAGTTGCTCCCGAATCAGGTATTTACTATCCCCAAAAATGTGATCCATCGTACCAGGCCAAACGGAAAAAGGTCTGTTAACCTTACCTTCGAAAGCAGTAACATGACTACCGTAAGAATTGAAAGAGCTGATAAGGTATGAAGTTTATTCATGACAAAAATCTACATAAAGTGAACCTACCTATAAAAAACATTTTACTGATGCTCTGCTTAAGCACCACCGCCTATGCACAGCAAACAATAAAACCTGTTGCTGTTGAAGCGGGCGTTTCGTTTGAACTGGCAAAATACCGCCACTCATCTATCAGTAATATTCAATACAAGCTTGATTTTAATATTCCCGCGCAAAAAGCTAATGAGATCGTGGCAAGCGAGCAGATCAGCTTTAACTTGCAGAGCAACGAGCAACCCTTGCAAATAGATTTTAAGCAAAGCCCCGACCACGTTAAGTCACTGGCGGTAAATGGTAAAACTATTGTGGCAGATTTAAGGGAAGAACATATCGTGATCAACCAGCAGTACCTGCACCGCGGGGCCAATAACATTGCATTAAAATTTATAGCCGGCGATGCGTCTTTAAACCGCAATGCCGATTTTTTGTACGCCTTATTTGTGCCCGACAGGGCCCGCACTGTTTTTCCATGTTTTGATCAGCCCGACTTAAAGGCGCGTTTTTTACTCACGCTCACCGTTCCTGAGGATTGGAAGGTTTTAGCAAATGCCCAAAAACGCGACTCGGTTATTAAAGGCGCTCAAATCACTTATCATTTTAACAACTCAGATCAATTACCTACCTATCTTTTCTCGTTCACTGCCGGTAAATTCAGTGATACATCTCGGTTGGCAGGCAGATGGCGGGCGCAATTTTTATACAGGGAAACCGATACTGCCAAAATTCGCTTAAGTGTTGATTCGATATTTAAAGCGCACGGCATTGCTATCAGTTTTTTAGCGGGTTGGACCGGCATTCCCTATCCATTTCAAAAGGTTGGTTTTGTGGCCATCCCCGATTTTCAGTTTGGCGGTATGGAACACCCCGGCGAGGTACAGTACAAGGCGTCGGGTTTATTTTTAGATGGAGGGGCTACAAAAGATCAGTTTATTGCCCGCTCAAATGTGATCTCGCATGAGACCGCACATATGTGGTTTGGCGATATGGTAACCATGGCGTGGTTTAATGATGTTTGGATGAAAGAAGTGTTTGCAAATTTTATGGCAGATAAGATAACTGAAAAGCTGATGGGTAAGGAAACCTTTAACCTTAAATTTTTGCAGGACCATTATCCGGCAGCCTATGCCGTAGACCGTACACAGGGCGCAAACCCCATACGGCAGCAATTAGCCAATTTGCAGGATGCCGGGTCACTATATGGTAACATCATATACCACAAAGCGCCCGTGATGATGCGCCAGTTAGAACAGTTAATGGGAAGTGAAAATTTCAGAAATGGCATACAGGAGTATCTTAAAAAGTATGCCTATAGTAATGCCACATGGGATGATCTGATCGCCATTTTAAGCAAATACACTAAAACCAATTTGTATAGCTGGAATAAAGTTTGGGTAAACCAGCCGGGCCGGCCGGTATTTGATTTCAGCATTGCGTACCGTGGCGGGCAAATAGGTAAATTAACTATTACCCAGCATCCCGAAACGGGAGAGCCGCGTATTTGGCCGCAAACCTTCAGCATTACCCTGGTATATCCCAACCGCAGCCAGAACATCACGGTTAACATGAACAGCGAAACACTTACGTTAAAAGCTGTAGAAGGGCTGGATAAACCCTCTTTTATCCTTTTCAACTCAGACGGTATGGGCTATGGGGTGTTCCCGGCAGATAGGGCCATGAATGATCAGTTATTCACGCTGAATAGCCCGCTTCAAAGGGCCTCAGCCTATATTAATGCATATGAAAATATGCTCTCGGGTCGTAATTTTAAGCCCTCTGAATTGCTGAAGCTATTTGCACAGGGCCTTGCTGTCGAAAAAAATGAGATGAATTTAAGGGTACTTGCTGGCTATATCACAAATATTTACTGGGAGTTTATTTCGCCGCAGGAAAGGCCTGCTTATACTACCTTACTTGAAACGGCAACCTGGGCCGCTATGGGGCAACAAACGGCACCCAATAACAAAAAAATAATGTTTGGGGCGTATCAAAACATATACTTAAGCGATGCGGCAGGGAAGCAGATATACCAGATATGGCAACACCAGCAGGCGCCAGAGGGCGTTAAATTAACTGAAGATGATTATACATCGCTTGCGCTTTCTATCGCGCTTAAAAGCGATACGGCTACCACCGTTTTGCAGCAGCAGCGAAGCCGTATTACAAATACCGACCGGCAGGAACGCTTAACCTTCTTGATGCCGGCCTTATCACCAAACGTGGCAGATCGGGACACGTTTTTTTATGCTTTGGCTGATAGGCGGAACAGGCAAAAAGAGGCCTGGGTAGCCACGGCGCTTATTTATCTGAACCACCCCTTGCGGCAAAGCACATCAATAAAATATTTACCAAAAAGCCTGGCTTTGGTAGAAGAAATACAACGTACAGGCGATGTGTTTTTTCCGCAATCGTGGTTGGGTGCTGTTTTTAGTAATTACCAAAGCAAAGAGGCTTACAAAATCGTGGCTGATTTTTTAAGCAGCCATCCTAATTATAACCCAAAACTAAAAGATAAGATATTACAGGCTACCGATAATTTGTACCGTGCACAAAAAATGCTGAAATAGTAATGATTTCCGGCAATAAGCTGATTTTTATACTGGTCTAATTTTCTCACAAACTGGTCTGAGTTTTCAACTTGTACTGAAATAAATTAAGTTTCAAGCTTAACAAACAAAAAGCCCCGGCCAAATTGGCCGGGGCTTTTTGTTTGAAGTTTGTTTTGGTTACAATGCTTTCAAAGCAGCTTTTAACTGCGTAACAGCCGCAGTTTTATCTGTTGATCTTGCAAAAAGATCGGCAGATGCAGAGGCTTCGCCATAATAGGCTGTGTTAGCGCTTTTGTTAATAGCCAGGTTTGAACCATTGATGCTGATACCCGCAAATAAACCTTTACTGCGCGAGTAAGAGTAAACTTCGGCCTGCAGCTTGTAATCGGTACTTGCTGTAGAGCTGCGGCCAACCGGGCCTGCTGCTGCAGATACATCACCACCAATGGTAAAATCGCCGCTCTCAACCTTAGCTAGCACACCTTTGTTACGGAAAACCAACACCATATCAACAGATTGTACACCTATCTGGAAACCAATACTGCCGCCGGTTAGGGTTATAAATACCGGGTCGCTCCACTCGCCGTTGGCCAGTTTCACCATGGCTACACCTTGCCCGCGTTTGCCGCCAATACCAAAACCGGCATTGATCAATTTTGGGATAATAACAATACCCTCATACTCCTGGATCAGTTCATGCGGGATGCTCTCTTTCATTTTGCTGAAGTCTTTTAAAACCTTGGCAGCATCGTTAATTTTTGCGGCGCCTTTATCGTCTGCAGGCTTTGCCGAGGCAAGTATAAAAAATGCACTCAGCAGTAGGGGTAAGCTTAAAAATTTTAATGTTTTCATTGGGATAGATATTATTATAAATGTATTATTTATACAAGCAAATATAACTCCAAATTAGAATATTTATTTCGGGCATACACCGCAGTTTTTTGTCAAAACCTTTCAATTTTACATATAAAGCAGCAAGCCTGTGCGTTACGGGCATGCAGGTACTCCACATCAGCCCGTTCATTAAATATATTTGTTATCAATTCATCAACATCTTTATCGCCTACGGTTTCTGTTAAAACCATCATTTGTTTGTTATTGTAGCCAATAAGCGTTAGTGGGAAGCTTTTTTTATTAGCCTTTATTTCGGGAGGGAAGCGATGGACGTCGCTGTATTCCTCTACATCTGCTTTGTTAATAAACACCGGGCCGGGCT
>Ga0247741_1000131_pt1 | contig 52962 bp, 45 predicted proteins | sample UWRJL213509R2_FD_180945 | JGI IMG/M metagenome (GOLD analysis project Ga0247741, IMG submission 180945) | Plant litter microbial communities from Arlington Agricultural Research Station in Wisconsin, United States - UWRJ-L213-509R-2 | ecosystem: Environmental > Terrestrial > Plant litter >... | reverse complement strand
TCTAAAATCTAAAATCTAAAATCTAAAATCTAAAATCTAAAATCTAAAATCTAAAATCTAAAATCTAAAATCTAAAATCTAAAATCTAAAATCTAAAATCTAAAATCTAAAATCTAAAACACTATTGTTAAGTGCTTTACAGGTGATATTTTGTAAAAACTAATAAAAATTATGTAAGAATTTATGGTATTCAAAGTCTAAATTTGAAAGTATTAGTATTAATAAAAACCCGTATATTATGAAAACACTTATCAAATCCAAAATTGCTTTACTTGTAGTTTTAGCAGGACTTTCGTTCTCGTGCAAAAAAACGGATACCATTCCGGCAGATTCAACTTACGATTCAACAGACACAGCAGTTGACAGTATCAATGCGACAGTAGATTCGACTACAACTGTTTCTCCAGATACAACAACTGTAAAAACAGACACAACGGCAACTACAACTCCGCGATAGGAAAAACATCTAAACATATAGATTGTCAAAATCTATGTATTGATTCAAGTTACTTTATAATGTTAGTTATTGATTCAAAAAACCTGCAGTAATTATTTATTGCAGGTTTTGTTTCAATTTAAGACAAATTGATTCAGTCAATGAAATTGGCTATAACTCAATCTTAATGTTTCACATAGCTATGTGTGTTTAAACAAAAGTGAAAACGCCTTTTTAAAGCTAACAGAATCTATGTTTCTGTGTGTTAAATATGACTATAACGGGGTTTAACAAATTTGAATTTTTAAGATAAAGTTTCTTTTTATAATAATGAAAAATCCGAAAACATGAGCGAAACTCACTCTATACAATTAAAAGTAAATGGCAAAGAGTATCATTTAGAGCTTTTGCCATGGACATCCTTGCTGGATACCTTACGGGAAGAAATACACCTTACAGGTACAAAAAAAGGATGCGATCACGGACAATGCGGAGCCTGTACAGTTATTGTCGACGGCAAACGAATATTAAGCTGTCTGACATTATCAGTAATGAAAGACGGATCTGAAATTACCACAATAGAAGGAATTGCAGACGGCGAAAATCTTCATCCTATACAAAAAGCCTTTATAGAACACGATGCCTTTCAATGTGGCTATTGCACACCGGGTCAAATTTGCAGTGCTGTTGGAATGCTACAGGAAGGAAAAGCAAAAACAAGAGAAGATGTTCAGGAATTAATGAGCGGAAATCTCTGCAGATGTGGTGCCAGTAAAGGTATAATCGAAGCCATTATGCAAGTAAAGGAAGGAGGTTATCATGAATAATTTTTCTTATACTAAAGTAAAGAATACAGAGGAGGCCATTTCTCAACTCAACGGAGACATTCGGAATAAAATTGTTGCCGGAGGAACCAACATCAACGACCTTCTCAAATATTTTATTACCAAAGCCGATAAACTCGTCGACATTAATTCGATAACAAAAAATAGTTTTATAGAACGTCTTGACAATGGCGGGGTCAGACTAGGAGCGTTGCATACCAATGCAGATACAGCCTACGATCCCATAATCGAAGAGCGTTATCCATTATTATCCAAAGCCATTTTAGCAGGAGCTTCGGCACAAATACGTAACATGGCAACCAACGGCGGCAACCTTTTGCAGCGAACCAGATGTTATTATTTTTATGACATTCACACCCCTTGCAACAAACGTGATCCCGGTTCAGGATGTTCAGCAATGACGGGCTATAATCGTATTCATGCGATATTAGGACAAAGCCAAAATTGCATTGCCGTTTTTCCCTCAGATATGTGTGTGGCATTAGCAGCTTTAAATGCAACCGTAAATATTTCAGGTCCGGATGGCGATCGGGTTTTGGCTTTCGCCGAATTTCACCGACTGCCCGGAGACACGCCTAATATTGATAATAACCTGAAACACGGCGAAGTCATTACAAGTATCGATCTTCCCGAAAAGGGATTTCCACATAATTATTCTTATCTAAAATTAAGAGACAGAAGTTCCTATGCGTTTGCACTTGTATCTGTAGCCACCGCTTTTGACTTGGAAAACAATACAATCAAAGAAGCCAGAATCGCACTCGGAGGCGTTGCGCATAAACCATGGCGTGTTCCGGAAGCAGAAGATTTTTTAAAAGATAAAGAACCCAACGAGGAAAATTTTTCGGCTGCAGCCAAAATAATACTGCAGGGCGCAAAAGGCTACGAACATAATGCCTTTAAAATAGAATTAGCACAAAGAGCCATTGTACGCAATTGCATTATGGCGCTAAATCCCGAAACACAGCGTCCCGGAGCAAAACCATCATTATAAATCAGAATTTTCTACTTAAAAATTGAGAATTAAAAATTAAAAATTGATGCTTCGTCCAATAAGTAAGCTATGTTAATTTAAACAAATGAAATGCCTTTTCTACAAATGAAATCCATGTTTCTATGTGTTTAAATAATTAGCCTGATAAATTAAATCAATTTAAAAATTGAAAACAATGACAAAATTACCCTCCATAGGAAAACCAATATCACGTTTAGAAGGTCATTTGAAAGTAACCGGAATCGCCAAATATGCAGGAGAATATCAGGCAGATGATTTATTATACGGTTATGTAATAAACAGCACCATTACCAAAGGCAAAATTGCCATCATTGATACTTCAAAAGCAAAAGAATTAGAAGGTGTAATTGAAATTTTTACACACGAAAACAGACCGTCAACAGCATGGTTTGATTTGCAGTATGCCGATATGGATGCACCACCCGGAACCGTTTTTAAACCCTTAAAAGACAATCAAATAAAATACAACGGTCAGCCAATTGCATTAGTCGTAGCCGAAACTTTTGAAATGGCGAGATATGCCGCAACAAAAGTCAAACTTTTATACATAGAAGAAGAATTTGAGACCGATATGGAAGCCAATATTGAAAAAGCAAGAAAACCTAAAAAGGGTTTGGCGTCGATGTTAAAACCGCCTCCGCCAAAACCAAAAGGAAATTTTGATGAAGCGTATCACAATTCTTTTGCGCAGGTTTCCGGTGAATTCAGACACGGAACAGAACATCACAACCCAATGGAGATGTTTGCGACAACCGTACTCTATGAAGGAAAAGACAAACTAAAAATATACGATAAAACACAAGGCACAATTAATTCTCAAATGTATGTGGCGAATGTTTTTGGTCTAAAAATGAAAAATGTTCAGGTAATTGCGCCTTATGTTGGGGGTGCTTTTGGCTCCGGACTCCGACCACAATACCAGCTTTTTATGGCAGTTATGGCGTCGCTTCACTTAAAACGAAATGTTCGCGTTACTTTAGACCGCGCTCAAATGTTTACTTTCGGGCATCGTCCGCCAACTTTGCAAATAACAAAATTTGGCGCCGATGAAAACGGAAAAGTAAATGCATTATACCATAACGCAATAGGCGAGACTTCACAATTTGAAGATTATGTCGAAACCGTTGTCAATTGGTCAAACATGATTTATCCTGCCGAAAATACTTTGCTCGAGCACAAATTAGTTCCCTTAGATGTTTATTCACCGCTGGATATGCGTGCCCCAGGCGGGGTTACCGGTATGCATGCTATCGAAATTACGATGGATGAAATGGCTTATAAACTAAATATCGATCCGCTTGAATTGCGCTTGATTAATTATTCTGATATAGACAAAAGTGTAGATAAAGAATATTCGAGTAAAGAACTAAGACAATGTTATCTTCAGGGCGCAGAAAAATTTGGCTGGAGCCAAAGAAATCCGGAACCCAGAAGCATGAAACGCGGTAACAAATTAGTTGGTTACGGAATGGCAACCGGAATTTGGGAAGCCAACAGAATTTTGGCACGGGCCCAGGCTATTATGAAAAGCGATGGTAAAGTCGAAATAAAAAGTGCCGTCACCGATATTGGTACCGGAACTTTGACCGTGATGACGCAAATTGCTGCTGATGAATTAGGAATTCCGATTGAGGATATTACTTTTTCGTATGCCGATAGTAAAATGCCTTTTGCGCCCATACAAGGCGGTTCTTTTACCGTTGCAACCGTTGGGCCGGCAGTTCAGGCTGCTTGTAGAGCACTACTTAAAAAGTTGTTCAGCAAAGCAAAATACATGGAGAATTCTGTATTAAGTGAAACTAAATTAGAAGAGGTTATTTTTAACGATGGCTATATAATTCACAAAAATAATCCTGATTTGATTATTGGTTTAACCGAAATTTTTGAAGCCCATAATATTCAGGAAATTAAAACAACAAATACTTCAATGCCAAATCCTTTGCGACACGGAAAAAAAGCAAGAGCCGTTCACAGTGCTGTTTTTGTTGAGGTTGAAATCGATCAGGAATTGGGCGTTATCGAAGTAAAAAGAGCCGTAACAGCGGTTGCAGCCGGAAAAATTATAAACCCGAAAACGGCCGAAAGTCAGATTTTGGGCGGAATGATTTGGGGAATCAGCAAAACGCTTCATGAAGAAACAATTGTAGATCATCATTTTGGAAAATATATGAATCCCAATTTAGCAGAATATCACATTCCGGTTCACGCAGATATTCATGATTTGGACGTGATTTTTGTTGAAGAAAAAGATGATTTTATAAATGATCTGGGTGTAAAAGGCGTGGGTGAAATTGGTATTGTAGGAATGCCGCCAGCGATTGCAAACGCTATTTTTCATGCTACCGGGAAACGCATTTATGATTTGCCCATTCACTTTGATAAATTGTTGTAAATTAATTCAATGTTTAAAGATTAAAGGTAGTGTTTGTCATTTCGGCGAAGGAGAAATCTTCGTGAGTAACTCCTCAATGGGAGTCCAATCTTTGCCGAGCTTCTCGCGGAGATTTCTCCTTCGTCGAAATGACATAAAATGAGAAAAAAGCATAAAATAAAAAAAAATATTGAACCACCAGCCTTAATTACTTAAAAGATACAAAAGTTAAATTATATAAAAATGAATCAATCAACACGAAAAATAATACTCACAATACTATTCTTTATGGCACTAATTACAGCACACGCACAAGAAAAAGTAACCACCGAAAAATGTCGTTATATAAAAACAGCTTATGGCTATTTGATGGTTTTAAGAGAAGGCGATGATGTTTTGGCCAACATTGAGAATCTGGCTAAAGAAAAACAAATTCCCTCGGCCAACTTTACCGGAATTGGTTTTGCAAGCGAAGCCACTTTTGGTTTTTTTGATTTTAATGGAAAAAAATTCAATCCCAAAACATTCAATAAAGTCGAAATGGGAAGTTTAACCGGATCAATCGCCTGGAAAGAAGGAAAACCATCCATTCACATTCATGGCGTTGCAACGGATGATAAATTTAATGCTTATGGCGGACATATTCTGGCTTTAAAAGTAGGAACGGGTTCTATGGAAATTTACATTACAACGCATACTGAAAAACTCGAACGCAAGCTCGAACAGCCTTTAGGCGCCAATGTTTTACAATTAAATTGCAACCAGTAATTAAATTGCAAACCTTAAAATATTTTCGTTAAAAAATTAGCAAATACAGCGCAATTCTGTAATTAGTCTATTATATTGATAGGGTTTAAAAAGTTTTGCGTTTTTATGCATTTTAATTCAAATTATCTCTTTAAATTTGCCGCAGCAATGAAAAACAAGATCCAGAATTTTAGCCATTATAGCCGCAACATGATAATGTGTTGTGATGCTGTTATGCAATAAAATGTCTGGCTTATAGATAAATAATATGATTTATTACGAAAGCCTTTCATAATCGTTGAAAGGTTTTTTTGTTTTAAAATTTTACCGCAAAGCGCGCAAAGAAAAACCGCAAAGTTAGCAAAGCTTATAAAAAAACTTAGCGAACCTTGGGAATGACGTAGCGTTCTTTGCGGTTAAAATTGCCCGCTAAATTATAATGCAAATTAATTTGAATTAAAATAATGATTGAATTAAAAAATGTTACCAAAACGTTTCATCAGAAAAACAGAGTCGTAACGGCTTTGGCTGGTGTTTCACTTAAAGTTCCGCCGGGAAAAATCTTTGGTGTAATTGGTACTTCGGGAGCAGGAAAAAGCACATTAATTCGATGTGTAAATTTACTCGAAAGACCAACTTCGGGAGAAATTATCGTTGACGGAAAATCACTAATGCAATTATCAAATTCGCAACTGGCGATCGAGAGAAGACAAATCGGAATGATTTTTCAGCATTTCAATTTACTTTCGTCGAGAACTGTTTTCGAAAATGTTGCTTTTCCGTTAGAATTAGTCGGAACTTCAAAAGCAGATATCGAAACCCGAGTTCTGGAATTATTACAATTAGTAGGTTTAAGAGAAAAAGCAAACGATTATCCTGCAAGTCTTTCAGGTGGACAAAAGCAAAGAGTTGCCATCGCCAGAACTTTGGCAAACAACCCAAAAGTACTTTTGTGCGACGAAGCCACGAGTGCGCTCGATCCTGCAACGACAAGATCTATTCTTGAATTATTAAAAGACATTAACCGTCGTTTAAATATTACCGTTTTACTAATTACGCATCAAATGGAAGTCGTAAAATCTATTTGCGATGAGGTTGCCGTAATCAGTCATGGAGAATTAATAGAGCAGGGAAGTGTAGGAGAAATTTTTGCCGATCCGAAACACGAATTAACAAAAGAGTTTATTGCATCATCGCTGCATCTTGATGTTCCTTCGGTTTATCAGGATAAACTTCAAAAAGAAGATAACGGAACTCTAAATCCGTTGTTAAGGCTTGAAATGACAGGGAAATCGGTAAACGAACCTGTTATTTCAGAAGTTTCAAGATTGTTCGATACTGATTTCAAAATCATCTCAGCACAAATGGATCAGGCGGGCGAAGTTAATTTTGGCGTAATGCTGATTGAATTATCCGGTAAACGCGAAAATTACAAGGCTGCGATCGAGTATTTTATTTCTAAACATATTAAAACAGAAATTATAGGTTATGTCTGATGCTATTATTGAATTATTATTGAAAGGAACCTGGGAAACCATCGTCATGACCTTTGTGTCTGGATTTTTTGGTTTCGCCTTAGGACTTCCAACCGGAATTTTACTTTTCCTTACCCGAAAAAATCAAATTTTGGATCAACCCGTTTTAAACAGATCATTATCCGTTTTGGTTAATATTTTCAGATCTATTCCATTTATCATTTTAATTGTCTGGATGATTCCGTTTACAAGAGCGCTTGTAGGAACTTCCATTGGCGTAAGCGCAGCATTAGTTCCATTAAGTATTGGCGCAGCGCCATTTATTGCCCGTCTTGTAGAAAATAGTTTACTTGGTTTACCATCAGGTTTAATAGAAGCGGCAAGAGCATTGGGCGCAACTCCTTTTCAAATTGTGTACAAAGTATTACTTCCCGAGGCATTGCCATCATTAATAAATGCCGCATCAATTACCTTGATAACACTTGTAGGTTATTCTGCAATGGGCGGGGCAGTAGGAGCAGGCGGTTTAGGTCAGGTGGGTTATCAATACGGATATATTGGTTATGATGCCGTTACGATGAATTCGGTTTTGGCATTGCTGGTTATTTTGGTATTTCTGATTCAGTTTGCGGGTGATACATTGTCGAAACGATTTGATCATAGATAGATCTACTTTGAGATTTTACCGCAAAGAGCGCTAAGTTTTTTTCTTAGAGTGATGTTAGCAAGCTTAAAAGTTCGCAAAGCTTTGGGTTTACTTTTGAGATTTTCTATACTTTGAGATTTTACCGCAAAGAGCGCTAAGTTTTTTTCTTAGACTGATATTTAGCAAGCTTAAAAGTTCGCAAAGCTTTGTCAATTAAGTTTTGCGAGCCTTGCGAAAAACCTTTGCGAACTTTGCGGTAAAATTCGCAAGGCTTTACGGTAAAATTCACAAAGCTTTGTGAACTTAGATTGTATAACACAACTTAAATCTTAGTGAACTCTGCGAAAAACCTTTGTGTTCTCTGCGGTAAAAACACACACAACACATAAATATTAATTATAAAAATAAAAGAATGACTAAGATAAATTTCTTAAAAACAGCCGGAATTATTGCATTATCACTTGTTGTAGCAAATTGCGGTAAAAGCAAAAACAACGATCCGCATTTTATAAAAGTAGGCGTTGCAACCGGACCAGAATACAAAGTGGCTGAAGAAGCTAAAAAAGTAGCCAAAGAAAAATACGGTCTTGAAGTAGAATTAGTTTCTTTTAACGATTATGTTATTCCAAACGAAGCTTTGAGTCAGGGCGATATCGATGCCAATGCTTTTCAGCACAAACCATATTTGGATGAACAATCGAAACAAAGAGGTTATAAATTAGCCATCATTGGTAAAACATTTATTTACCCGATTGCAGGTTATTCAAAAAAAATCAAAAATCTCTCTGAATTGAAAAACGAAAGCACAATTATAATACCGAATGACCCAACAAACGGAGGACGTTCGTTGTTGCTTTTGCAGAAAAACGGTTTATTGAAACTTCGTGACGGAGTAGGTTTGTTACCAAAAGTAACTGATATTACAGAAAATCCTAAAAATCTGAAAATATTAGAATTAGAAGCGCCACAATTGCCTAAGGCATTAGATGATGAAAATGTAACAATTGCGATTATCAATAATACTTTTGCATCTCAGGCCGGATTAGTTCCTGCAAAGGATGCCTTGTTTGTTGAAGATAAAGATTCGCCGTATGTAAATCTTGTAGTGAGCAGAGAAGACAATAAAAACGAGGAAAAAGTAAAACAATTTTTAAAAGCTTTTCAATCTGTAGAAGTTGAAAAAGCTGCTCTTCGTGAATTTAAAGGCGGAGCGGTAAAAGGCTGGTAATATAAAATTCAGTATCTAAAAAGCAAAGTGCTAAATCTGTTGGTTTAGCGCTTTTTCTTTTTATTAATTAGATCATTTTACAGTCAAATTTTAGAACAAAAATAGTATCAAAAGAGTATATTTGTATAAGCCAAGAAATTAATACAAACAAAATGACCCCAGATTTGAATTCTTCCTTATCCTTAGATTTTTTAAATACCCTTAAAACACAAACTGCAGTTGCTCACAGGCGACTGGAGAGTTTACCGGTTTCTGCCTGTATTCTTTCACCAGACATGAAAATAGAGGATTATGCACATTATCTAAAATTGATGTATGACGTTCATTATGATGTCGAAGAAAATATATTTCCATTGCTTTCTGCTGTTATTAGTGATTTAAAAGAAAGGCAAAAAAAACATTTAATAGAAGAAGATCTAGCTTTCTTAAAGCATAACAAACCTTTTATAAGCCCGGTTTTTAACACTCAAAATAGAACAATACCATTTGTACTTGGCATTTTGTATGTTGTTGAAGGGTCATCTTTGGGCGGCAGATTTATATTGAAAAACATCGAGACAATTCAGGGACTTAATGAAGGTAAGGGAGTTTCGTATTTTACAGGATATGGTAATAAAACAGGAAGCCACTGGAAATCATTTTTGAATGTATTAACGGAGTATGAAGAAGAAAATAATTGTGAAGATGAAATAATCAAAGGCGCCACTTATGCTTTTGATTGTATTCATGACCATTTCGTGCAGAAACAGAAAAATGAAAATTAGAGATATTGTAAATCGTGACATTGTTACATTGACGAACTGCGAGTACGAACCCATACATATTCCGGGGAGTATTCAGCCGCATGGTTTTTTGCTTGGCGTTACTTCCGATTGGAAAATAGATTATTGTACAGAAAATATTTCAGCGTTTATTGATTTAGTTTATAAAGAAATAATCGGTAAAGATTTTTGTGCCACTTTCGGAATTCAGACAAAAGAAGAAATTGTAAACTACATCAATGATGATAAAACGCAGCTGATTTTTCCGCTTGAAATTGAGCTTTTGGGAAAACCATTTCAGCTGAGCATACACAAAAATCATGGTATTTATGTTCTGGAAGCCGAACCACAGTTTGGAGGCAAGGAAAAAATTGCTGAATTGTATACGCAGACTATTCAGTTTATTACCAGCATGAACAATACAAAATCGCTGCAGGAACTTTGTGCGCTTGTAGCAAAAAGTACGCGTGAATTAACAGGTTACGATCGTGTGATGATTTATCGTTTTGATGCCGATTATAACGGTGAAGTGTATGCCGAAGATTGTAGGGAAGATTTAGAACCGTTTTTAGGATTACATTATCCACATACCGATATTCCGGCGCAGGCAAGGGAATTATATATCAAAAACCAGCTTCGATTGATTGCGGATATGAATTATAAACCCGTTCCGATTTTTACAGTTGATGATGCAAGTGATAAAAATCTGGATTTAAGTTTCTCTATTTTAAGAAGTACCTCGCCAATTCATGTTGAATATCTTAAAAATATGGGCGTGGGAGCAACGCTTACCATTTCGCTCATTCACCACGGAAAATTATGGGGATTAATTGCCTGCCATCATTATTCGGCTAAAAATATTTCTCCGGAAATCAGGCTTGCTGCAAAACTTCAGGGACAATTTATTAGTTCACAAATTGATTTGCGACAATCTACAGATGAATATCAGATTGTACGCAAAACATCTTTGGCATTAGAACATCTTACAGGTTTAGATTTACCCTTAGATCCATTATCATTTGCAACAATTAGTGCCAATCCTGAATTATTGAATCTTTGTAATGCGACAGGAGTTTCTATTTGTGTGGGAGATCAGATTTACAAACACGGACTTACGCCAACTGATGATCAGATTCAAAGAATCACCTTAAAAGTGAGTTATTTTGCTAAAGAAGGAATATTTTCGACCAATAAATTAATAGATTATTTTCCGGAATTTAATGATAATCGCGATGTTGCCGGAATTCTTTACCATTCTTTAGGAAATGATAATAATATTGTATGGTACAGATCAGAAACAATATCTGAAATAAATTGGGGCGGCGATCCTCAAAAAGCTATTATAAAAGACAAAGAAGGACTTCACCCAAGAAATTCATTTAATATCTGGAAACAGATCGTGAAAAACCAAAGTAATATTTGGCTTCATCCCGAAATAAATGCTGCGGCAAGTTATGCGCACGCGCTGCACAATCAGATTATTTTGTTGATGCTAAGTGAAGAAGAAGAGAAATACCGCAGTCAGAGTGAAGTTTTAAAAGAAACTAATGCGGAATTGGAAAACATCAACTGGATTAGTACGCACGATTTGCAGGAACCTTTACGAAAGATCCAGCTTATTATTTCTAAATTGCTTACAGAAATAGATAACGTTCCGTCTCAGTCTATTTTTGATTCTTTAAATCGTGTATCAAATTCAGCCAACAGAATGCAGGTTTTACTGCAGGATATTCTGAAGTTTACCCGTATAAAATATACAAAAGACAAACTCCAAAAGATTAATCTCAATACCATCATGGAGGTAACTCTTGATGAAATGAAAGAAGCATTTAACGAAAGCAATGCTGTAATTGAGTATGAAAATCTCCCGGAAGTGTATGGTATTCATTTTTTGATGAAACAGCTCTTTTCGAACATTATTCAAAATTCATTAAAATATGCCGCTGATGACAGGTCGTCTGTTATTAAAGTAACAGCTTCACAAGAAGCCGAACCTTATAATTTTTCGCATAATGTATATTGTCACTGGGTTACTTTTACCGATAACGGAATTGGTTTCGATCAGGAATATGCGACTTCTATTTTTAAAATATTCACCAGATTACATACACAAGAGCAATACAGCGGCTCCGGAGTGGGCTTAGCTTTATGTAAAAAAATAATGCAAACCTGCGGCGGAACAATTCGAGCTGAATCTAAACCCGGTCAGGGAACTGCAATAACTATTTATTTCCCTTGTGATCATTTGGTTTCGTTGGTTTAGATTACGAGAAAAATTAATATAAATGCTCCCGTTTGGAAGCTTTATTGTTTATATGAAATTTTGTCTGTTTATATTTTGCTACTGATTATTTCGGCAAAAGCATAAAAAAAATCCACTTCAAGCGAAATGGATTTTAGAAAGTTTTGATTTAAAATCGGGATGTTATTTATTGATAGAATCGATTATTTTTTCACGATGATTAAGTCCCCAGTTGACCAGCGTTTCAGTTACAGGCAAAACCGATTTTCCATATTCGGTAATAGCGTATACGACAGTAATGGGTTTGGTTTGTTGGGTAGTTCTGCTCACAAGTAAATTGATTTCTAATTCTTTAAGTTCCTTGCTTAGCATTTTAGCAGAAATGCCATCTATTTCGCGCTGCATTTTTTTAAAATGAATAACCTGATTAGTTCTGTTGGTTAAGAAACGCAAAATCATCAGTTTCCACTTACCGCCCAAAACATCAAGACTATCGCGCATCGCCATTAGTTCTTCAGAACATTTTGCTTCGCGAAGGATTCCGTTATCGTTGATTTTTGCCATACTAGTTTCTCTTTGGTAACCGGTTACCTTAGGTTAACCCATAACAAAAATAATGCATTGTGACTGTATTTTTGCATAATAAAACAATAAATTATGAAAGCAATAGCATATAAAAAACCGAAATTTATTTTGGAAGCAACAGCTACGCCAATGCCCGAAGAAAATCAAATTCAGGTAAAAATTGTGGCTGCAGGTTTTAATCCGATAGATTATCAAATGACAGAAGAAGGTTCTGAAAAAAAGCTCCTGCATTCACCTATTTTTGGTCGGGAATTCTCCGGAACCGTAACTGCGCTTGGAAACAAAGCAAGCAATTTTAAAATTGGGGATGCGGTTTTCTGCGGATCCGGAATTATGGGATCAAACGGAACGTACGCTGAATATATTTGTGTTCCTGAAGAAATTGCAATGCATTTGCCAAACAATATTTCTTTTGAAGAAGCTGCCGGAATTCCCTCAGCCGGACTTACCGCTTTGCAATGTTTACACAGAATGCAGGCTTCTAAAACAGATTCTATTCTCATTACCGGAGCTGCAGGCGGAGTAGGGAATATGTTGGTTAAATTGTTGCTTGCAAATGGTTATGATGATTTTATTGTAACAGCAGGAAACGAACTTAGCATCAATTCTTTAATAGAAATTGGCATAAAGCCAAATCACATTATCAACTATAAAATTGATAAAATAGAAGAAACAGCCCTTAGTTTAAACCAGGGTAAAAAGTTTGACATTATAATAGATTTGGTCGGAAATGCGATTGCAGATATTGTCGTAAAACTTTTGAAAACTAACGGAACTTATCTCGATGTAACAGCTTTTTCTACTGCTTATTCCCGTGAAATACTTTTTGGTAAAGGAGCCACAATAATGAATATTTCAAATTATGCTTTTAGCCTGGAAAAGAAGTACGATTATTATAAAAACGGATTAGAGCAATTAAAAAATTTATTAGAAAAGCAATTAATAAAACCTCCGGTAATTGACGTAATTGGTCAATTAGAAGTAGATACAATTACAAAAGCACATCAAATCCTTCGTGAGAATAAAACGGAAGGAAAGAAATTAATAATGAAAATAAGTTATTAATTACAATTTAATTTTAAGCACATAGAAACAAAAAATCTATGTTTCTATGTGCTTAAAATATTTTCAAAAATGATTTATAAAGAATAAAATAAATTCGTGAATTCGTGGCGGAATATCATTGCGTAGACACACTGCTGTGTGCCTCTACGATAAAACGTTGCGGTAATTCCCCGTTAGTTAGACAATTTGATTTTTATAAAAAAAATGTACTTGCCTGTATCAATTAGCGGGTAATCTTTTTAAAGAATAACCCGAAGTGTAAGTATTAATAATTTTTAAATTGTCATTAAAAAAAATATAACTGATACAGGAAGTACAAATTCTTATTAATTGTTTAAGTAGTTTTATACAATAGCTTTTAAAAGGTTTTTAAGTTCGTTAAAATTGTTTGGTTTTGTTACATAATCTTTAGCTCCCAGCGTTTTAGGATAGATTATTGGTGCGGGACCTGTCGAAAATAATATTACAGGTATGTTTTTGATGAAATCTCTTTTTTTGATTTCTGTTAAAAATTCGATACCATTCATCAATGGCATATTGATATCCAGAAAAATCAAATCGGGCCTTATTTCTCTGCTGGTCAATTTCTGCAAAGCTTCTACAGGATCATGTAAAGCCATATATACGGCGCTTGAAACCTCTTCTAAAGCCTGTTGAAAAAACTCACAATCATCAAAATCATCATCAATTTGCAAAATAGTTTTATACTTCATTTATGAACGTGTTTGTTTGGTTTCTTTTCTATTTTATAACAGTGATTATTCTTCACTAAATTTTCGAAAAAAATAAACTCTAACAATAGAATGTAGATTGAATTTTATTTTTTTAAATTTTTAGTGATAAAAAAAGCTTGTTACTTAAAAAGCTTTTTGTGTTTAAGTTTCATTGTAAGCCCTTAATTTTCAAAGAACTATTTGTGTTATAATATCTGAGGGGTTTAAAATGGCAGCGATTAATTAAATTTTCATTCGATAAGAAGAGCTGCCTTTTTGATATTCAATAGCTATAAAATTAAATTGATAGTTTACCATCAATTTATATAATTATTGTTTTTTGTTATATAATTCCCATGTTTAATATTAACAATACTTGTCTTAAAAAGAGAATTTTTCCAATAAAATTTCATAACATTCACTTTCAAATGTTAATCTAATGTTTTATAAACAGACTGTTTTATTAATGTAAAGGTAACCTGATCGACCTACCCTGATCTATAATTTTGAAGACATATTATAAAACAAACTACTGTAGTATATGTCATTTTTTAAAGTTAGTACACATCGTAAGAAAACCCTCAAAACACGTTTTTTGGCAAACACCTTTTTTCTAATCAATAATTCAAAAATTAAGAATTATGTATAAAGGTTATAGTGACGAAGAACTTGTTGATTTATTAAAACAAGGCAAAGACAAGGCTTTTGATGAGCTGTATTTTAGGTATAGAGATTTACTGGTTCGGTTTGTTTATGTGCGAATGAAATCAGTTCCAATTGCTGAAGAGATAGTTCAGGAAGTTTTTACCACCATTTGGGAACGCCGAAAAACCATCCAGATTCAAAAGAGTTTTATGGCTTATATCTATACTTCAGTACGTTATAAAACTTTAGATTATATAAAATCCCATTCCGTTACAGATCAGTATATACAAGATGTTTTAGACAGAAACGATATTGTTCATTCGGCTTCAAATTCTACAGAAGATTCTATTTATTATGAAGAACTTCAAAATGCGGTTGACAAAGCCACAGATTTACTTCCCAAAAAATCAAAAGAGGTTTTTATTCTAAGCCGAATTAAAAATTATTCGAATAAAGAAATTGCAGACGAACTCAACGTATCGCTCGATACGGTAAAATATCATATTACATATTCGCTAAAATTTATGCGGACTTATTTAGGAGAATTTAACTGACGGGCAAATTTCTCCATTACGTTAAGCATCGCTTTTTTTCTTAACAAAAGCGTAACCTAATCTGCCTACCCGAAATTTCTATTTCCAAGACATACTATTAAAGACATAAAGAAATTATAATGCCTGAAAAATTACAGCAAGAAATCAAACATTTTTTAGAAGGGAAATATTCTCCAAAAGGACAAGAAATGTGGAACAAATGGTACGACCGTACTGATGAATCTTTTGAAAACATGGAAAGAGTACAATCAGATCGTTCGAAACTAAAAAAAGAATTGAGACAAATAAAGAACACAGATCAAGTATTTTTTCTTCAGAATAAAAATTGGGCAATCGCTGCTTCTCTGGTTTTCCTTTTCGGATTATCATTTTTCTTCTACCAGTCTTCTCAACAAATGATAGAAAAACAATATGCTACAAAATTGGGAGAACACGCCAAAATAACCCTAAGCGACGGAACACAAATATGGCTGAACGCCGGAAGTCTTTTAAAATATCCAAAAGAATTTAAAGGCGATACAAGAGAAGTTTATTTAACCGGCGAAGCTTTTTTTGATGTAACCAAAGATAAAAAACATCCTTTTATAATTCACACCGATAAAATGGATACCAAAGTTTTAGGAACCAGTTTTAATGTACAGGCATACCCGGATCATGCGATGCAGGAAGTTTCGGTTTTAACCGGAAGAGTAAATGTAAAATCGAGTGTTACAGAAGAAAATGTGTATGTAACGCCGGGACAAAAAGTGGTTTTTAAAGCAAAAAACAACAAACTGCAGGCCTTTAAGGATATTCCGGTCAATACGATTTCGCTGTGGCGAAAAAACATCATCGTTTTTGAAGAAACCCCATTGCCGGAAGTTATTGCAACGCTAAATCGAAATTATAATGTAGCGATCGAAATTGACAATAAGAACTTAAACAACATGAAAATAAGCGCCTATTTTAAAGAATTGCCCGTGAATCAGGTAATGGCATTGGTCTGCAATATCATCAATGCTGATTATAAAGTAGAAGCAGGAGTTTATAGGATTAGGTGAGTTATGAATTGTGAATTGTGAGTTATGAGTTAGATGTTAAAAATCTAAATATAAACAAAAGTCTAAAGTCTAAAAATCTAAAATCTAAAATCTAAAATCTTAAAACAGTCTAAAAATCAAAAATTATGAATGAAAAACAAATGCGGTACGTCGTAAAATGTCAAAGCATTAAAAAAGCGTTATTGGCAAAAGTAATTCTGTTTGTTGCTATATTTTTTGCGGGATTATCGGCACAAGCCGGCAATGCTGATATGAAAAGAGTAACCTTAAAAGTAGAAAATGAAAGTATAAAAAGTATTTTTCAAAAAATTGAAAATCAGGTTGATGTGCATTTTATGTATGAAAGCAGCCAGATTAACACCAGTCAAAAGACCAGCTTAAAACTAAGCAATGTAACGCTGGAACAGGCTTTGGATAAAATTTGTACTAATTTTTCTTTTCGCTATGAAATTGTAAGCAACAATATTGTCATCAAAAAAAATCAAAAAGTTGCTGCTGCAGATCAGAATAAAATTATTGTTTCGGGAACTGTTTTTGGCGGAGAAGATAATATGCCTTTGCCGGGAGTTGGTATTAAAGATAACGGCACAAATGTAACGGCAACTACAGATTTTGACGGAACTTTTAAAATTGAAGTAAATGCAGCCGAAGCATCGCTTGTTTTTTCGTATGTGGGTTATGTAACTCAGGAAGTGAAAGTTACACGCACAGAAACTATTACTGTAAAACTGGCGGCAGACATGAAACAACTGCAGGAAGTTGTAGTAATGGGATATGGAAGTGTAAAGAAAAACGAAGTTTTAGGCGCTGTTGGTTCTGTTTCAATGAAAGAAACTTCAAGCAGAACATATAATAATGCTGCCGAATTATTACAGGGAACTGTTGCCGGAGTTACGGTTATCAATAACGGTGGAGATCCTACGGCAGAACCTACAATTAATATTCGTGGTATTGGATCTTTAAACGCAGAAACGCCTTTAATTGTATTGGACGGAATTATTTACAGCGGCTCACTAAATACTTTAAACCCAAACGATATTGCTTCGATAAGTGTCTTGAAAGATGCGGCTTCTGCAGCAATTTACGGGGCGAGAGCTTCTGGAGGTGTAATTTTAATTACGTCTAAAAAAGGAGTTTCAGAGCGTATTAATGTAAACGTAAATTATCAGGGAGGTTTTCAAAATGTGGCTAAAAAGTTAGCTGTTTTAAACGCAGCAGAATATGCTGACGCCATGAATACTGCCAGGGATAATGCAGGATTGCCAAGAATTCCGGCTTTTGATACGGCATTCGAACCAACTGCCAGAACTACAAAAACCAACTGGATGGATGAAATTTTCCGTACAGGTGAAATACACGATTTATCTATTTCTGTTAATGGAAAAACAGAAAAATCTAATTTCTTTTTATCAGGAAGTTACAGAAAAAACGAAGGTATATTACTGAATACTTTTGGAAGCCGATATACAGCAAGAGCCAATTCGTCTTTTAAACTGGCAGACAATTTCACAATTGGCGAAAACATGTCTTATTCCTTAACTGACGGGCAAAGCGCTGAAACTTCAAACGCTTATACGGGTGCAATTTTAGGGGCTATTTTTTATCCGCCAAATGCAACGGTTTATAAAGAAGACGGTTCGGGACAATTTGGTGGCGTCCCGGAAAAATATATCGGTTCTTATGGAGACGTAATTAACCCGGTGGCATATTTAAAGAGACTGGACAATAGCAATCCAATTTCGACAATATTGATTAATCCTTATGCCGAATGGGAAATTGTTCCGGGTTTAAAAGTGAAATCAAACTGGGGTTACACCAGAATTCAGGATAACGCAAAAGAATTTACGGTAAAAATTACAGAACCGGGAAAAATATTCGATTTTAACCGATTGACACAAAAGTCACTTACCATAACTGATTTATTGAGCGAACAGACGATTTCTTATGAAAAATCATTTGGAAAACACAATTTTAAAGCGCTTGCCGGATACACCTATCAGGAAACTAAAAAAGATTTTTATACAGTTGAAGGAACTGGTTTTGATAACGAAGATCCGTCTCAGCGTTATTTACTGAATGCAAAATTAATTCAGCAAACAGGTGCGGGATTGTCTGATGAGATTATTTCTTCTTACGTGGGAAGGTTAAATTATGATTTCAACCAAAAATATTTATTCTCAGGAATTGTTCGTAGAGACGGTACTTCAAAACTTTTATCAGCAAACAGATGGAAAGTTTATCCTTCTGTTTCAGCAGGCTGGTTAATTTCTGAAGAGTCATTCATGAAAGGCATCGAACCAATAATAAGCAACCTGAAATTGCGTGCGAGCTGGGGACAAATAGGAAATTTAGGAAACCTTGGGCCATACCAGTTTAGTGTGCCTTTAACGCAAACATCGGCTTTAATTGGTGCAACGCCAACAATTAATTACGGATATGCCGAAAGTGAACTTTCAAACCCTAATTTAAAATGGGAAAGTTCTGAGCAGACCAATATTGGTTTGGATTTTACAATGTTAGACAATCACATTACAGGATCTGTAGATGCTTATGTAAAGAAAAACAAAGACATGTTAGTGCGCGATCAGCTTCCGGGTGTTTCAGGAACTCCGCTGGGAAGAATCGTAAACTCTGGAGATGTTGAAAATAAAGGTATTGAAGCGAGTTTGACCTACCAAAAAACACGTGGAGAATTTAAGTTTGATGTAACGGCAAATGCTGGGTTTTTAAGCAATAAAATTGTTTCTATTAAAGATGATTTAACGTCTCTTGAACCTCTTAATTTAAGCAGAGTTCGTAGTTTACCATTAGCGAATATTTATCAGGTTGGTAGTCCGGTTGGTGCTTTTTACGGTTATTCTACAGACGGATTATTTCAAAGTAATGCCGAAGCAAAAGCGTATGTAAATGCTAAAGGTGATGTGTATCAGCCCAATGCAGTTGCGGGAGATATTAAATTTAAAGATGTAAACGGCGACGGCGTAATCAACAACAGCGACAGAGTAGTACTTGGAAGCCCGTTCCCTAAAACCACTTACAGTTTAAATGCCAATTTTAGATACAAAGGTTTTGATATGAATATCTTTTTTAATGCGGTGGCAGGAAATAGTGTTTTCAACGCTGTAAAATACACAGGTTTAAACGCTTCTTTTCCGGGTTATAATTTATTGGCAGACTCTAAAGATGCATGGTCGCCAACAAATATAGATACTAATATTCCGGTTCTTTCTTCAACAGACAACAACAATAACTTCGGAAGAATCTCTGATTTTTATATTGAGAACGCTTCGTTTATCCGATTAAAAAATCTTTCTATCGGATACACGGTTAAAGAAAACTGGTTGAACGGAAAAGCAAAATTGAGATTCTTTGTTTCAGGACAAAACTTGTTTACGATCACGAAATATTCTGGAATGGATCCTGAAATTGGTCTTACGAATTTTGGAATGGACTTAGGACGTTACCCACTTTCTCGTATTTATATGACGGGTGTAAATGCTACTTTTTAAAAAATATAAAACAAACAAAATGAAAAAATTAAGTCTTTTATTATTGAGTTTTGTGCTGTTAGTAAGCACTTCAGCTTGTGAAAGTGAACTTGATCTGGTGCCTCAGGGAGCGCCGTCAAGCGGAAATTTCTGGAAAACACCGGCAGATGCAAAAGCAGGGGTAAACTCGATTTATGCTTTGTACTCTGATGATAATATGTATGGTCGTGGTTTTTTCTGGCTTAATAATGCCAGCGACGATATTGGAACAAAACCAAGACAAAATGCAGAACGTATCAAAAATTTTATTGTCGACGGATCAGAGTCGGATACAAAAGATATCTGGAGACTTCACTACGAAATCATGAAACGCTGTAATGATGTGATTCGCAATATTCCGAATATTCCATTAGATGAAAAAACAAGAAACGGAATGCTGGGTGAAGCTTATTTTAATCACGCCGTTATGCATTTAGAATTAGCGTATCATTATGGAGATGATCGTGCCGGAATCCCGATTCAGGATCGTACTGATTTTACTAATGTATATGTACCGCGTGCAAAAAATGTAGCCGAAAATTACGCCTATATCGCAGCCGATTTAATTAAAGCAGCTGATTTATTGCCTTATTTTAATGAATTGACGCCAGATAATTACGGACGCGCTCACAAAACCGCTGCCTGGGCTTATTTAGTACGTACTTATTTATACGCAAAAGATTGGGACAACGCCATTAAATATGCCAACCTGATCGTAAATAGTGGAAAACACAAGTTACTGGACAATTTTGAAGATGTATTTAAAATTCAGAATAACTGGTCGACAGAATATATCTGGTCTGTAACTTCAAGTGCAGAAAATACTTCTTTGGGTTCTATTTTTCCGGGAGTTTGCCTTGAAGATAAAGGATGGGGAGTTTACAACGGCTGGGGAAATTTTTATCCTACCAAAGAATTGTTTGATACGTATGATCCTACAGATAAAAGACGCAGTGCGACTATTTTACAAAAAGGAGATAAATTCACTTATTTTGGTGAAGTGGTTACTTTTAATGAAGGAAATCATATTGTAAGTTCAAGTAACAGAACAGGTTATCAGTTTAAAAAATACATGGAGCCGTTTAGTTATCCAAAAACAACTTCGGGCGGAATCGATATTCGTTACGTAAATGCAAACGGAGACAAACCTTCAACAGCTTTAAATGTGCCGCTTTTGCGCTATGCAGATGTGATTTTGATGTTGGCAGAAGCTAAATTAATGAAAGGTCAAAACGCTGATACAGAAATTAATATGATTCGTCATCGTGCTGGTCTTACCGATATTTCTGGAGCAACAATGACCGATTTAAAAAGAGAAAGACGTTGCGAACTAGCCGGAGAATGGACAGATCGCCACTTTGATTTAGTGCGTTGGGGAGATGCAAAAGCAACTTATGCACAGCCTTTGCACCATTACAACGGATCTGTAATTTATCCTGCCCGTAATTTCAATCCTGCCATTCACCATGTTTGGCCAATACCGCCAGATGAAATTGCTGTAAGCAAAGGAGCTTTGTTTCAAAATGAAGGATGGTAGTTTTAATGGTTAATTGTTAATTGTACCGTTAATAGTTTATTTGTTTTGTTTATTTTTTTTACGCTGCAGACTGGTTGGAGTCTGCAGCTTTAAAAGATTAAAATTCAAACAAATAGAAACATAGATTAATTTAAAAATGCAAATTAAAGTTGCTTTTGTAAATCAGGATTTTTCACATAGCTTATGTGTTTTATTTAAAGTGAAACGCCTTTTTTTACGTCCCAGAAGCTATGCTCTATGTATTTAAATAATATGCCGCTTTTATTAACAATTTTTTATTCCTGTTAAAGCGACCTACAGCTTTAAATAAAATACATTTTTTCATGAAAAAAATAATCACCCTTTTTTGCCTCCAGTTTTTTCTGTTTGCCCACGCGCAGGAATACAGTTCTTCAAACATTCATTCGCATAACGATTATGCCAGTGCGCTTCCTTTTTACGGTGCTTATTCTAATGAAGCGGGCGTTATCGAAGCTGATGTTTTTTTAGTAAACAATGAACTTTTTGTGGCGCATACTTCTAAGGAAATTGCGGCACATAATACTTTAAAAAGCTTATATCTCGAACCGTTATCTTCTAAATTAAAAACGTTGGGAGGAAAAGCATACCAAAGCAATAAACCTTTGATTTTAATGATTGACATTAAATCTGAGGCAGACGCTACTTTAAAATTAATTGCGGAACAGCTAAAAACTTTTCCGGAAATAATTTCGAACAAAAATATCAAAGTAGTTATTTCAGGAAACCGACCTTCAATAGACAAATGGACAACATATCCGGAGTTTATTTATTTTGACGGAAGACTGAACGAAACGTATTCGACAGCAGAATTAGCCCGCGTTGAAATGATTAGCGAAGATTTGCATGAAATTACGGTTTGGAACGGTAAAGGTGTTTTAACGCAAATTGATTTAGAAAAAATTCAGTCGGTGATTAAAAAAGTACACGATCTCAATAAAAAAGTGAGATTTTGGGCGACTCAGGATAACGTAAATACCTGGATGACTTTGATGAATTTAAAAGTTGATTTTATTGGTTCGGACAATGTTTCGGCCTTAACACAATTCATCAAAAATATCAAAACTACTTTTTATCAAAATACGGAGTTTTATCAGGCGTATGTTCCTAAAAATAATCCGGCTTTCGCCAAAAAGAAACCTAAAAATGTGATTCTTTTAATTGGTGACGGAATGGGACTAACCCAAATTTATTCCGGCTATACCGCCAATAAAGGACAGTTGAATTTATTTAATATTCCAACGCAGGGACTTTCTATTACCAAATCTTCAGACAGTTACATTACAGATTCGGCAGCAGGAGCAACAGCTATGGCAACCGGACACAAAACCAATAATCGTTTTATAAGTGTTGATGAAAGTGGAAAACCTTTAGAATTAATTACACAGCAATTGGCAAAGAAAAATTATAAAACGGCGATTATTTCTGCCGGAAATATTACAGATGCTACACCTGCAGGTTTTTATGCACATCAGCCGGAAAGAAGTTATAACGAACCAATTGCCGAAGATTTTTTGAGCAATCTCTCCGATATTTTAATTGGCGGAGGTGCAAAGGAATTTCAGTCAAGAAAAGATGGTAAAGATTTGGCTAAACTATTGGTTGAAAAAGGATATACATTCTCGAATAAATTCAGTACTTTAGATACTATAAAAAACAATCGTTTTGTAGTTTTAGAAGATGCTGCAGTAGTTTCTATGAAAGATGGAAGAGGTGATTTTTTGGCTAAATCTTTTGCAAAAACGACTTCAACTTTCGCAAAAACAAAGAACCCATTTTTTATCATGGCCGAAGGCGCTCAAATTGATTACGGCGGACATCAGAATAATGTTGAATATGTGGTTCGCGAAATGCTCGATTTCGACAAATTAGTGGGTCAGGCAATGGAATTTGTAGATAAAAACCCGGAGACATTATTAATTGTAACGGCAGATCACGAAACCGGAGGACTTTCGTTAATCGACGGAAATATTGCAAAAGGATATGTGCAGGGAAGTTTTAGCACAAACGATCATACGGCAGTTCCGGTTCCGGTTTTTGCTTACGGTCCGGGCGCTCAAAATTTTATGGGCGTTTACCAGAATACAGCAATTTATACTAAAATTATGGAGGTGCTTTCTCAAAAGTAAATCTTCATTTTTCAAATAAAAAATAAGTCCTTGCTATCATAAGGACTTATTTTTTTGTTTTAGGATTCAGATTCTATGACAAATGCATTTAATTCAGCCATTTTACCGTCGCGAAATTTCCATACGTCGCAATACGAATAAGATGTTGTTTTGCCATTTTCATCTTTCATTTTGATTGTACCAATTGCGGTTACAAAATCATCTTCTGCAATTAAGTTTTTAACCTCAAAATTCGGTGGCTGTTTGTAAGCCGTTTTCATATATTCACGAACGGCTTCTTTTCCCTTTAAGGTTTGATCGCCTATAAAATTCCACTCCGTATCATCGGTGCAGAAAGATAAAAAACCTTCATTATCACCTTGAGTAATCGCAGCGTTTGCTTTTTTCAGTATTTCTTTATGATCAAATGCATTCATACGATTTTCTGTTAAGATTAGTCAATTTTATAACCGTCGTCTGAAAAAGTTTCAGGTTCACGATCATTTTCATCATAATCTTCTATTAAATCGTCATCAAGATCATCTTCGTCTAAATCTTCCTCATCATCATCAAGATCATCCTCTTCTAAATCATCTTCTTCTAAATCATCTTCTTCTAAATCATCTTCTTCCAGGGCATCTTGTTCATAATCCTGCTCCAGATCTTCCTGATCATCTCTTTCAAGTGCATTCGAAAATTCATTGTCTAAATAACTTTGATCTTCATTTAAAAGCAATTCTTCTTCTAAATTATTTTCTTCACTAATATGTTCTTGTTGGTATTGATCAACATAACTTTGATTTTCATCTGTGATATTACGTTCGTTTTGATTGTAATCTCTGTCGTTATTTACTATCATAATGCTATTTTTTTAAAATTGATTTATCTAGTATTGAATTTTATTTAATGGAAATATAAATTCAGCTTTCAACCAAAATTAACTTCAAAAGCAACAAATTGTCTTATAGTATTTAGAGAAATAATTACTTAATTATCATAGCTTATTTTATGGAAGGAGTTTTTTTAAGCATTATTTATTCTTTATGAAGTGTATTTTTTCCATAATAAGTTCAATTCTTTCATCAATAGTCAAATTACCCGAAATGTTTAAAATTGGAAACGTAAGCGTTTTTAACCAATTTTCATGAGCCAGGAAATTTCTGGCAGCAATTCCGGTATTATTGTCATAATCAGCAGCCCATTCCATAAAATTTTCAAACTGTTTTATCCGATCCGGTTCTGTATAAATAACGTTTCCATATCGTTCAAATTCTCTGGTTTTTAGTCTTTCGAGTCTAATTTCGGATGGAATCCAGAGATAAACAACTAAATCAAAATCCGGAAATATATTTTGGCCCCATTGAAAAACAGAGCCGCCTAAGATCCAGTTTTCTAAGCGGGTAAGGTCTTTTTTTATTGTAGAATTTCTATCGTTTTCATCTCTTTTTACTGTAAAAGGAGGTTCAGTAGTTTCCCAAAAATAAGCATCACTATCCAGGTAAGTTAGGTTTAGTTTCTCTGCCAGTATTTTTCCGGTTGTTGTTACACCGCTTCCGGAGGCACCAAAAATGTGAATTTTCATTTCTCAGAATTACTAGATATTAAAGAATCAATATTACAAAATCTTTTATGGTTTTTGGATTTTACAAAAGCAAAATTGTAATTGAAATACCAACGTAAATAAGAAAAAAACGGCGAATATTAATAAATTATTAAATGAATAAATCGTAAAAAATATCAATAACGGTTTATCTTACATTTGTAAGGTCTTCTTTAACAATTAAAATAGCATCATGAGTTCTAATTTGGTATTAAGGTTACGAGAGGGAGATGATTCCTGTTTTAGAGAAATCTACGATTTATATCATTTTAAAGTGTTTTGTTTTGTAAAAAAATACACTGCACAACTTGCAGATTCAGAAGATGTTACTCAAAATGTGTTTATTCATCTTTGGAAATATCGTGCAAAATTAGATCCAACTGTAAGCCTTGAATCTATTTTGTTTAAGAGCTCAAAACAGGAAATTTCAAAATGGTATAAAAAGCAAAACCGAATTTTTTCTGTAGAAAATGAGCAATTGATAAAAGAACTCGATTCGCCCTCAGAATCAGATGATAGCATAGACTTAAAACTAGAACAAATACAATTGTTACTGGATAAAATTCCTGAAAAAAGAAGAAAAATTTTCAATCTTCATAAGTTTGAAGATCTTAGTTATAAAGAAATCGCGGCAGAGATGAATATGTCTCCAAGTGCCGTAGCCAACCAGATTTCGAAAACACTGCAGTTTCTTAAAAAGAATTCGGTACACAATCACGAATTGTATTGGTTTGCCTTATTTTTTATGACGCAGCAAAATTTAATTTCCTAACATTCTTCACTACTAATCTTTACAATATAAAAATAATTTTTAAACTATTATATTTTATGTTTCGACTTAATATACAATGCTTTAAGAGTTAATTTAAGTGCATACAAACCTTTATTTTACATTAAGAAAACGTTAATACTAACATTTGCCCATGATATTTGAATGACTGCGAATCTAATGTAGTTGTATCGATAAGATTCGGTTTTTTAAATTTTCAATCGTAAACAGTAAAGTTGTAATGAAATCAAAAAGGTTAAGAGAAGAATGGAATGCAATACCAAACAGGGGAATTCTCGCGGATGAAACTTCATCACGAATGTGGAAAAATATCCGAAACGTTACAATAGACAAATACAAAACTTTTTACAATTGGACGGCCGCTGCCTGCGCTGTATTTGTTCTTTCGATAGGTAGCTACTATAGTCTTAATCAGCTTCAAAATTCTAAAATTGAAATTGCTTCTGCCAAAACATTTCATAAAGATATTCGGTTATTGAATTTGCCTGACGGGACACGTGTTTGGCTGAATGAAAATACAGAAATAGAATATCCGAAGAAATTTTCTGGAAATGAAAGAACAATAACCTTAAAAGGAGAAGCTTTTTTTGAGGTAAAACGCGATCCTTCTCATCCTTTTGTGATTACTTCAGGATCTATTAAAACGACTGTTTTAGGAACTTCATTTACTATTAAGGCTTATAATAATATTGAGCCTGAAGTAAATGTGCGAACAGGAAAAGTAAAAGTTGAGAGTGATAAAAATACCGTTTTTCTGGTACGTGGCGATAAAGCAATTTATAAAGCAGAAACTTCAATTTTAAAGAAACAAAAATCAGCTGTTTTAGAACCAAACTGGAAAAAGGTCCTGATATATGTAGACGATTTGACGCTAGCAGAAGTAATAGCGAAACTAAAAACCGATCATAATTTTGAAGTAAATTATTTAGATGAAAATCTAAAAAATCTAAAAATGAAGGGAACGCTCGATACCAGACAAGGTTTTTATGAAACACTGCAAACCATTGCTTTTGCACTCGAAATCAAAATTAAACCTGCGGGAAATAATACGTATCTGATTAGCCAGTAAATATTTCAACACTTAAATAATCACGATTGTAGCTTAAAATAAATTTTTGCTACAGGATAACTATAACATATTTTAAAAAATATTAACCCAAAATATCATATTAAAATAAATTCTAATAAACTAACAATTATCAATTATGAACAATGATTTTTCCAGGCAATTTGCCATTTGGATTTTGTTTTTCGGTTTCCTTTTTGGAACACAAACTATTTACTCGCAGACCGGAACAGTTTCGGTTGATTTTAAAAATGCTACGCCTCAAAAAATAATAGATAATTTAAAATCCCAGACTCCGTATCAATTTGTTTATCAAAAAGATCTGGATTTGAGTTTGCCATTGATTACTTTAAAAAAGGACAATGTTTCTATTGATGAAATTTTGGACGAGTTACAAAATCTGACGAATTTAAACTTTAGAAGAAATCAAAATAATATAGCTGTAAATAGTAAAGATTCGGGCAAAAAAAAAAAGAAGGGAAAAATAACAGGTAAAGTCGTTGATGTAAACGGACTTTCGCTTCCGGGTGTAAATGTAAAAGTGTCGCAACTAAATATCGGCGCGCAAACAGACATTGATGGCCACTATGTTCTGGAAGTAGAAGCTGGCGAATACACAATTGAGATTAGCGCAATTTCGTTTCAAACACAAAAAATTACCGGCGTAAAAGTGCTTGAAGATCAGGAAACGCCATTGGTTGTTTCTTTAAAAGAAGATGCGCAATCGCTAAATGAAGTTGTAATTATTCAGGATTATAAAAAAGCGACGGCATCTGTTCAGGGATTATTATTACAACAAAAAAAAGCAGCTCAGTTTTCTGATGGAATTTCGGCAGAACAAATTGCCAGAACTCCGGACAGGGATGTGGCGAGTTCATTAAAACGAATTACTGGTGTAACAACGGTAGGCGATAAATATGTTGTGGTGCGTTCTATGGGCGAAAGATGGAATCAGGCTGTTATGGACGGAATTGCATTGCCAAGTACAGATGCGTATCAGCAAAATTTTTCTTTTGATATTATTCCTACTTCTATTGTAGAGAGTATTGTAGTAAGCAAATCTGCCACTCCTGATATGTATGCGAATTTTGCAGGAGGTTATGTAGAGGTTAAAACGATGGATATTCCCAAAGAAAACTTTACCAATTTTTCTATAAGTACTTCTTATAACAGCAGAAGTACATTTAAAGAACGCCTGACAAGACAAGAAGGCGAACATGATTATTGGGGTTTTGATGACGGAAGACGTGATTATCCAACCGGACTTGTGGCATTAGATGTACCTACAACCGAAGCAAATTCTGGTCTCTTTCTGGATCAGTCAAAGCAATTTACTGAAGATAATTTTAGTACTTATAAAACATATGGTGCGCCTGGAACAACACTTCAGTTTGGTATAGGGCGAACTTATAAATTAAAAGACAATAACAAATGGGGTTTTGTGGGTTCCTTAATTTTTAAGAACACACAAGAAAAATTAGATATAGAGCACACAGAAAGAGGTAAATATAAAAGTAATTCTGAGTTTACTGCAGAAAATGAAACTGCACCTTATTCCACTTTTACAAAATATGGATTTAAAAATTCAGGAGCTAATTACAATTATAATTCAACTTTGGGCGGTATGTTCAATGCATCCGTACAGTTGGATAATCATAAAATTACGACCCGTAATACAGTAATGCATATTTATAACAATCAATTAACCCAGATTACAGGCTGGGATTTTGGTCAGGCTACTGCAGATATATTAGACAGAAAGGATCTCGCTACTACATCTGAATCTAACTATCCGGTTTATACCACTTTTATTCAGAATAAAATTGAAGGAAATCACAAATTCGACAAATTAGAAATTAATTGGTATGGCGCTTATGGTAATGTTACAAAGGATACCAAAGATGCAACATTTGTAGATATAAGAAGAGATAAAGTAGGTGATGATGTAGTACAATATTATGATGTTTTCAATCCGGGTTTTAGTTTTAGAAGAAGTAATTTCACAAATGATGAAGTTGATTATAATGCGGCCATTAATTTTAAATACTCTTTTGATTTTAGCGATTCTTTTACAAATGACGTCAAGGCAGGTTATTTCGGGACTTATAAAAAAGCAACAAACCAGCAAGAGTCGGCTAAATTAGTTACGGTGGGACAAACCACTGAGCGAGCAAAAATTTATGAACCATTGAGTAAATTTTTAGACGGGTCAAATTATTATTATGGTGGTTTTGGCTGGCAGGATTATGGTATATATGGGGATAAATATGTTGGAGATGTAAAAATACATTCACCATTTTTAATGCTCGATGACAAACTGGGGAGTTATGTAAGATTGGTGTGGGGAGTAAGGGCAGAGAGTTATATTTATACACAAATAGAAAGTCAGTCTGAAATTCCTGATGATTTTGCAAAAGTTCAGGGCGATGATAAAGTTTGGCAATTTCTGCCATCGGCCAGTTTAATTATAAGTCCTACTAATAAAATGAACGTACGAGTTGGTTATAACAAATCTGTTTTGCGCCCTCAATTTTCAGAGCGATTAACTATTCCGTATTTCGACCCCATTCGCTCTGCCAAAATATATAATCTTACAGAAGGATTGGTATCCAGCGTTTCTAATAATTATGATTTAAAATTAGAATGGTTTCCTTCAGGCGGTGAAGTTTTATCTTTTGGTGTATATCACAAAAACATTGATAATCCAATCGAAGCGGTAGGTTTTTCAAATCCATCGGGAATCAGGGAGATTTATAATACGAACTCGGATAATGCCAAACTTTGGGGTGTGGAACTTGAGTTTTATAAAAGCCTTTCTTTTTTAGGCGAAGGCGATATATTAAAGAACTTGTTTGTTTACGGTAATGCATCTGTAAATGATACAAAGGTAACTTCATATGTTGCATTAGACGGTACCGGTGGAACTTACGAAGCCAACAGACCGCTTTACGGACAATCTCCTTATACTTATAATTTAGGTCTTGATTACATAGGTGAGCGTTTAGGATTCAGCCTTAGGCATAATGCTGTTGGCGATCAGTACATACTTGTAGGTTTTGAATATTTTGCCGAAGAAATTCGTAAACCTTACGCTGTAACGGATGCTCAGGTAAGTTATAAATTTTTTAAAGAAAGAAACCTGGAAGTAAAGTGCAGTTTTAAAAACTTATTTGATACAGGTATAGAAACGTACAACAACGCCAACAGTTATACTAAAATAGAAGACGTTCCTAGTGGCTCTAATCCAAGGTCAAGATTTAGTCTTGGAGAAGGAGCAACTACAAAATTTGATCAGGATCTGGATAGAGAGGTTTTCAAAGCCAAAAATGGAAGAACTATAAGCGTATCGATTAATTATTCCTTTTAAGTTTTATCTGTAATAAATATTCAGCATTTAGAATAAGAAGAATTAAAACCTAAGGAAAGATATTTTGCTGTTCTTTTTGAAGGTATTGTGTAATGACAGCAATTTTTGCAATAATTAAATAGCATGATTATGAAAAAACTTTTAATGTTCGCAATGGCAGCCTTGTTTATGGGTTCTTGCCAAAATGAAGAGGCTTCGTCTTTAGATTCTTCTTTTTCTATGAAAGCATCCGATGCAGATTACTCAGGATTCCCAGTAACAGTACAAACAGTTACTGGAGAGATTACAACAAATACAACCTGGACAAACGACAGAGTTTGGGAAATTGACGGCGTAGTAAGGGTGAAAGGTGGGGCTACCTTAACCATTCAGGCAGGAACTTTTATAAAGGCAAAGCCATTACCTTCCGGAGTTGCTAAAGGTGTACTTGTGATTACTAAAACTGGTAAAATTGATGCGCAGGGTACAGCTAATGCTCCTATTATTTTTACCAGTTATAATTTATTAGATGGTAATGTTGCAAGTACAGCAACTCCGAGTGACTTTGGAGGCGTAGTACTATTAGGAGATGCAATAGTAAACAATGGTCAGGTTACAAATATAGCCGAAGGATTAGGCGATCAGCCTAATGTTTCTGATTTTTATTATGGAGGTTCTAATAATGCACATAATGCAGGAATTCTGAATTACATACGTATTGAATATGCAGGAAGAATTTTAGACTTTCAGAATGGCGTTGACATTAATTCTTTAACACTGGCTGGAGTAGGAAACGGAACAATAATTGACCACATTCAGGCATCCTATAGTTTCGATGATTCATTTGAATTTTTTGGTGGCACAGTAAATGCAAGTCATTTAGTTTCTTTTGCACCGCAGGACGACAATTTCGACTTTGATTTAGGTTATACAGGAACTATTACAAAAGCAATAGCAATCGCAGATAGCAATTCTTTACATAGTTTTTCTGGTAGTTTTTCAAATCCGGATTCTAACGGTATTGAATTAGATAATAATGCTACAGGTACTCTTACATCACTTATTACACGTCCTGTTATTTCTCAAATGTCTATTATTGGGGTTAGCTCTAGCACACTTGCTAACTTATACGAAAGTGCAATACATGTTCGTAGAGCAGGTAACATAAGTCTTAGTGATGTTACTGTTACGGGATATAATACAGGAATTAAATGGGAGTCTCCTTCTTTACCAGCCAATTCTTCACGATCAAGAATATCAATTCATGGGTTTGATAATGTAGCATTGCCAGTAGGAACAAGTCTAGCAGGAATAGGTAGTGCAACTTCAACAGCAGATCCAGCTCCAAGATGGGGTATTACACAACCTTTCTTTAATAATGGTGTTTTAGACTTGACAGGAATCACTGGTGCATTTAGAACTGAGGCTTTTTGGACAAACACTTGGACAAAGTTTACTAATTTTTAATGTCAATATTATGCCAATGGTGCAAATATTAAGAAACCGTTAACAATAAAATTAGGGGATGATATTTTGCTTTTTCAAATGCTAATGTATTTAGTTGTAAGTATTAGATTTCTTTTTTGTTTAGTGCATGAAACAAAAATGCGAGAAAGTACTTTAAAGATGTTCTCTAAAATTTATTTTAAATTCTAAAAGAATGGAAAGCAAACCTTTCGCTGCGTTAAAAAAATCCTATGAGTGAAAGAAGGAATAGTAGGTATAAACCCCGATGGTAAAGCGGGATTGTTTATTGAAAAAGACCTTTACCAAAAAAAGCGAAAAGACCTGAGGAAAGATATTTTGCTGCTCTCTCCAAAGGCCTAGTTTAATAGCAGCAAATATAGCAATAATAAAATTATTATGAAAAAAATTTTTCTATGTGCAATGATAGCTCTGGCTGTGAGCTCTTGCCAAAATGATGATTCAACTGCTGATTCTTCTTTCTCAATGAAAGCATCTGGTGCTGACTACGGTACATATCCTACAATAACAGAAACTGTTAGTGATGATATTACAACAAACACAACCTGGACTAGTAACAAAGTTTGGGAAATTGATGGTGTAGTACGTGTAAAAGAAGGTGCTACATTAACAATTGAAGCGGGTACTTTTATTAAAGCTAAACCTTTAGCTAACGGAATAGCAACAGGGGTTCTTGTAATTACTAAAACAGGTAAAATTAATGCACAAGGAACTGCTACTGCTCCGGTTATTTTTACAAGTTATAATTTATTAGATGGCAATAACGCTACTACAGCTACACCTGGAGATTTTGGTGGTGTTGTTATATTAGGTGATGCTGTTGTAAATAACGGATTAAATACTAACATAATAGAAGGATTAGGAGATCAGTCTGATGTTTCTGATTTTTATTATGGAGGTTCTAACAATGCTCACAATGGTGGAGCTGTAAATTATGTTCGTATCGAATTTGCAGGACGTATTTTAGATGCTGAAACTGGTGTTGAAATCAACGGTTTAACTTTAGGCGGTGTTGGTTCTGGTACTGTGATAGACCACGTTCAGGTATCATACGGAAGAGATGATTCATTTGAGTTTTTTGGAGGAACAGTAAATGCTTCACATTTAGTTTCTTTCGCATCAGACGATGATAATTTTGATTTTGATCTTGGATATACAGGTACAATTACAAAAGCTATAGCAATCGCAAATAGTAATTCCACTCACAGTTTAAGCGGTGGAAATCCGGATTCTAACGGTATTGAGTTAGATAATAACGCAGCTGGTACTGTTACATCACTTATTACACGTCCTGTTATTTCTGAAATGTCTATTATTGGGGTTAGCGATAGTATAAAAGGTAACTTATACGAAAATGGAATACATGTTCGTAGAGCAGGTAGCATAAGCCTTACTAATGTTACTGTTACAGGATACAACAATGGAGTTAGATATGAAGCTCCATCACTTCAAAGTGGTTCATTCTACTCAAGAGTATCAATCCACGGATTTCTTACTGTAGCGCTTCCAGCAGGAACAACTTTCTCTGGTATTGGAACAGGTATTTCAACTACAAATCCAGCAACACCATGGGGTCTTACACAACCTTTCTTTAATAATGGTGTTTTAGACTTGACAGGAAGCACTGGTGCATTTAAAACAGAGGCTCTTTGGACTAACACTTGGACAAAGTTTACTAATTTTTAATTATACAGAGGTTAATTATTAAAACTTACATGGGCAGATTTGTATCTGCCCATGTTTTAAAAAATAAAATTTTAAAAACAAAAACATGAAAAAAAATCTACTTTTAGTATTATTTATAATGATAACAACAATATCATCTGCTCAATTTACAATATGGGAAGATGATTTTGACGATGCAGATGTTTCAGACTGGACTTTATTAGACAGAGATGGAAATGGCAGTAATTGGTTGGCAAGAAAAAATATTCAATTTGATTCAAATACCGGGACTATTGTAGGGGGTAAAATTAGCGTTTTAGGAACGTATAACCTGGATTTTAACACAGTAGATTATTTACCAACTTTTGAAGATAACTTTGCAATATCGCCTGCCATAGATGCTTCTTTTTATTCTGGAAAACTATCGTTAATATTAAATGCTCAACCTAGTATTGTAGAAGGTAATCTGGATATTTTGGTATATGGTTCTACTTCTCCGGATCCTGCTACATTTACACTTTTAAGTACAGTAAATTTAAAAAGAGCTACAGAGGATCAGGAAGAGTTTGCAGATTATACAGTTGATATTTCGCAATATACGGGAAAAACTACTGTATATATAGCTTTAGGAACTAAACTTAATTACCACTTTTCAGGTTACGAAATTGATAAAATTTCTGTTGTTGCTGAGTCATTTTTAGGAGTTGATGATGTAACATTAGAATCTCAGATTTGCAGAATAAACCAAAATCCGGTTCAGGAAAGTTTGCAATTACAATTAGCAGAAGAATTACAAAACGAAGAAACAGCATTAAAAATCTATAATGCAAGCGGAATTTTAGTTAAAGAATCTCCATACAAACAAGAAAATTTGTCAGTTAGTGATTTACCACAAGGTTTATATTTCCTTGCTGTATCGAACAACGGTCTTTCTAAAAAAATAAAATTTATCAAAAAATAATTCCGTCAACCCTTTACCATTTCCCGATAACAAACTCTTACAATAAATAAAATTGAATATGAAGAATATATTGACAAGGATACTAATTTTCTCTGTGATATTAGTTTTTTTTGAATCTTGTACCAATGATGCAATGACTCCGCTTTATGGTACAGAAACCAACCTTCCCGGAAAAGTAGTGATTACCGGTTACAGCGCATTAAATGATTCCATTCAAATAAACATAAATGGAAAACTGCTTACAATAGGAAAGAAAAAAACAGCCTTTACAAAAAAAATTGAAACAGAATATCAATTTGTTTATTACGGAGACAAAAACGAAACTTTTGAAGTTACCGATAAAGTAACCAAACAGATTTTGCATACTTATAATTTTACTGCAGCAAGACCTATAGATACACTTTCGTTTTTTGCAAAAGAAAATATCTGGATAGAACATGTTTCGGCAATAAAACCAGGAGTATTAACTAAAACAGGCAATAGCGGTTATAAATTTATATTTCCAACACAAAACTTATATTCAAAAAGCGGTTACGAAGGTAAACTTGACGTGATTCTTCGCAAAATTAACGGGCAAACCGTTGGCGTAGTAGAGAATATCAATAAAGATACCTTTAGTGCCTTTATTGAATTTCCCTTTAGTTCTCCGCCAACTATTTTATTAGAATTGGTAAAACATGGTACAACAGAATCCTATATTCCAGGGCAAAAAGTAATCGTTGTATTAACAATGACAAATAATAAATCAAAGCTTATTGTATTAGATGAAAAACAAGATGCAAACGGCGCTTTTGCAGGTGTAGACGGAAGTTTAAATTTAACCGATTATTTTGTTTTTAAATAGATTAAGATTTTTTGAAATATAAGTAAAGTTCATATTTAAAAAATTTGAAATGAAAAGTAAAACGCTAAGCTATCTTTTTTATGGCATTATTCTTTTGATAGAAGTTTTAATTCTTTCTTCTTGTTCCTCAGATAATCCGGATCAGGTTTATAATGAAGGTACAAACGAATATGTAAATCAATGGATGTACCAGCAAATGAAAAAATATTACCGTTGGAATGATGCAATGCCAAATGAAGGCGATTTATCAGTAAACCCAAAACAGTATTTTGGGAGATTATTAAAGTCAGATGATCCTTTTTCGTATGCTTTACACCTAGCTTTACCAGAAACAGCGCCACAAAATTTACGGCAAAAGTTTGGTTTTGATGTTTCGTTTATGGAATATGAAGGTAAAGTTTTCGGTGTAATTCTATATGCTTTATACGATTCTCCGGCTAAAAACAACGGGTTAATAAGAGGACAATTGATTACAGCAATTAATGGTACCGAACTGAATTTGGGTAACTACGACAATCTTTATAAAAATATGGTTGCCGCAAGCCAGTTAAATTTGCAGGTCGTATCCTATTCAGCACAAACGGGTTTTTCTGCAGCCAGACAAGTTTCGTTACTGCAGGGATTTTCTTTTGCACAGCCAATTTTAAATCAGGTTATTACAGAAAACAATACAAAGATTGGTTACGTCGAAATTCCGCATTTTGATGTTGGAATGGCAAAATTATTCCAGCAGACATTTCAACAATTAAAAAATCAGGAAATAAAAGAACTCGTTTTGGATTTGCGTTATAATGGAGGAGGAGATATAGCCTCGGCAACAGCATTAAGTATTATTTTGGCACCAAACATAAACGCGGGCGATTTATTTATTCAGTTCGAAGGAAATCAAAATGGCGGAATTGTAAAGCAGTCTTTTCAGGGAGCACTCGCAAGTAATGAAAAAAGTATAACTTTTGAAGCTCTTAACAACGTGCATCCCAATATTCAAAGAGTGTATATTTTATGCGGAAAACATACTGCATCAGCATCCGAAATTATCATAAATAATCTAAAACCGTTTATGGAAGTTGTTACAATTGGCGAAAAAACAATTGGCAAGGATGTAGCCGGTTTTCCTATTGAAGATGACAGAATTTTGGGCAAAAAAGGCTGGGTTTTGTATCCTTCCATCTATAAATTATTCAATTCGAGACATGAAGGAGATTATTCTAAAGGAATAAATCCTGTGGTAAATGCAGACGAACTTCAGAATCCTGAAGTTTTTGCTTTAGGAAATTCTTCTGAAATTTTATTGAATACCGCTATAAATGCAATAACCGGAAATGCAGCTAAAATAAAATCGGCTAAATCGGCATCATTACCGCTTTCAAAAATTTACACAGATGCCGATCCGTTATTGGTTAATCCTTAATTTATTTTTTAAAATAGTACACCTTAATTATGCAGGGAATAAGTTCTACAGAGCATCGTATTTTGCTGGCGTCATTCCGTAAATTCGAACACATGTCTAAAATTGTGGGCGACAGAATTGAAACCGCGGATGATGCTAATATGCGAAAAAATATGGAAGAACTCGACGCATTGTATGATAAATTCCAGATATTATTTGCTCAGTTAGAAAGATGCACCAAAGATTACGAACTCAAAAAAAAATCTACAAGAAGTATGATTAACAGGAGCATACGAAAACTGATGCCCATATTTCAAACGGAAAATGATAATATAGTAAACAAAAAAACAGCTTAAAAATATAAATGTTATTTTTTAAATATGGACAGATTTCCAAACAAATCATCTATAAAAGAAAATGATAATTATGTAAGAAATTGGAGATTCATAATTTTAAATTTGAAGTAAAGCAAAAATTAAATATTATGAAAACATTATTCAAATCAAAAATTATATTGGCGCTTATTTTTATGGGAGTTTTATTTTCCTGTAAAGACAATAAAGACGGTTACAGCGATGAAATTGTAACCAAAACGCCTACAGACAGCAGTACAGCACCAGCAGATACTGTACACGGACAAAATATAGGAATCGAAAGTGCAGATTCTGCCAAAGAAGATCCTGGAAGTGCCGGCACAGGAAATGCAAGCCCCGGAAACGCCAGTCCGGGAACAACCGGCTCAGGAAGTACAGCCTCTGGCGGAAGTGAAGGCACAGGAAGCGGTCCGGGTGAAAGTGCCAAAGATGGTTCAACCTACACTAGTTCTTCCGGAGCACAAAAAGACAGCGTTACTTCCGGAAAAAAGACTACACAAAAAAGTAAAAGCACAAAATAGATACTTCAAATTTGATGCTTAATTCAAAAAAGTTATCGGTTTAAATTGCCAAAAAAGGAAAGAGATGCGAGCCGTATCTCTTTTTTGTTTTGCTTTAATAAGCCTTTTTTTAGATTAAAACAGGCTGGTTTTATTGTCTTTTAGGTTTTTTTTAACGGTAAAAGGCAATATTTTATCTAAATTGTAGATCCGCAAAAAAATCCACTTCAAAAATAATTTTTATGAAAAAGCTACTTCTACTTTTTATACTTATTTGTTCAATTTCTTCCTGTGAAAATAAAAAAGAACATGAATTGCAGGAAAGGGAAAAAGCAATCATTTTGAAAGAAGAGCAATTTGCCGAAAAAGAAGCTGATTACAAATCACTATTATTAATGCGCGATAGTATCCTGGCTTTAAAAAATACTGTAAAGCCAGAGATTGTTTTACTAAAAGTGTGGCCAGACAGCCTGAGCGGTATTTGGAACAGCAAAATGGTATGCAGAGAATCGAATTGCAGTAACTACGTAATTGGCGATCAGCGCAGTGAAGTGTGGCAATTTACCTCTGATTCTACGGGAATATATACCAACGTACTAAACAACAAAAAGCTGGTTCGCACTTTTAGAGCGAAATATATTCAGAATAAAATACTACTTGATTTTACTTCCGACAGTACTTCAAAAAGTAAAGTCAAAATGAACGTAATACTTGACGACATTAAAAAAAATGTTATTAAAGGAACCCAAATGATTACAGGTCAGGATAACTGTACTGCAAAATTTTCTGTAGAGCTTACCCTTTCCCAAAAAAAATAATTTATGTTATTATTAAGTATAGAACATATCAGCCTTCCGCTTGAAGATCCTCTTTTAAAATTTCTCATAGAGCTTATTATCATTTTATGTATTCCACTTTTATTAAATAAAATAAAAGTACCTCATTTACTGGGACTTATTATCGCTGGTGCAGTTGTTGGACCAAACGGATTTAATGTTCTTGCCAGAGACAGCAGCGTCGTGGTAACCGGAACTACAGGACTTTTGTATATTATGTTTCTTGCCGGATTGGAAATCGATATGGGCGACTTTAAAAAGAACAAATGGAAGAGTATTACTTTTTCAATTTATACTTTTATAGTTCCTTTTGTTTTGGGCCTTTTAGGCGGTTATTACATCTTGCATTTCTCGGTTTTAACATCAGTACTTTTTGCCAGTTTATTTTCGTCGCATACGCTGATCGTTTATCCAATGGTGAGCAAACTTGGCGTTGCCAAAAATCTCGCAGTCAATATTACCGTGGGCGGAACCATGATTACAGATGTACTTTCGCTTTTAGTTTTGGCCGTTGTGGTGGGGATGTCGCAAGGAGATGTAGGAACTGTATTTTGGGTAAAACTCTGGGTTTCAATGTTGCTTTTTGCTTTAATTGTTTTGCTTGTATTTCCTATAATAGCCCGTTGGTTTTTTAAGAATGTCGAAGACAAAATCTCGCAATATATTTTTGTAATTGTCATGATTTATCTTGCCGCTTTATTGGCAGAATTAGCCGGGATCGAAGCAATTATTGGCGCTTTCTTTGCTGGTTTGGCCTTAAACAGATTGATTCCGCATACTTCGTCATTGATGAACAGAGTCGAATTTGTGGGGAACGCGATTTTTATTCCTTTCTTTTTGATTAGCGTTGGAATGCTGATTGATTTTAATGCTTTTATCCAAAGTTGGGAAACGCTTGGAGTGGCTTCCATAATGCTTGTGGCGTCTATTGGAGGAAAATATGTTGCGGCTGTTTTAACTAAAAAAACATTCAGGCTTACCAATGACGAGGGACAATTAATTTTCGGAATGAGTTCTGCATCTGCGGCAGCGACACTAGCTTCTGTAATGGTGGGTTATAATATTATTTTATCTGAAAATGAAGTGGGAGAACCCATAAGGCTTTTGAATGAACATGTTTTGAACGGAAGTATTTTATTGATTTTAATTTCGTGTACCATTTCGTCTTTTGTTTCGATGGCAAGTGCGCAAAGAATCGCTGATTCTGATAAAGAAGAAACTGTTTCAGGTTCTCAGGAACAGGAAAATATCCTGCTGGCTTTAAATCACGAAGATACGGTTGATAAAATGGTGAATCTGGGACTTTTGGTAAAATCTCAAAACAATAAAGACCGACTTTTTGGACTGAATATTATCAATGAAGACAAAAGTGAATCTTCATCAAAAAATGCCGAAAAATTACTGGGCTCAGCTGTAAATCTCGCGGCTGCAGCCGATGTAACCTTAAAGCCAATTACCCGTCATGACAATGATGTCGTTGCCGGAATAAACAATGTCGTTAAAGAACAAAACATCACCGATTTGATTATTGGTCTTGAAGAAGAAAAAGGATTTTCGACTTCTTTTGTTTACAATCTTTACAACGGCTATTTGCGCAACAAACAAATCAACGTCATTATATATCATGCAATTCAACCGGTTTCGACCATAAAAAAATACGTGGTTTTAATTCCTGCAGATGCTGAGCGTGAGGCCGGATTTTTTCATTCGCTTTTAAGAGTCTGGAATATCGGAAAAAATTCGGGTGCAAAAATGAGTTTTTATGCCAATGAAAAAACTTCGGAAATCTTGAAGAAAATTGCAGCAAAAGTAAACATTGAAGCCTCTTTTAACTCGGTAAAAACCTGGCAGGAAGCACAAAAAGCAGCTTATAATCTTGAAGAAGATCAGGGTTTGATTATTTTGATGGCAGAAAGAGGCATGCATTCTTATTTTTCGGAAATGCAAAATGTTCCCGAAATGTTAAACAGAAACTTAAGCAACAACAATTATATTTTGATTTACCCTTTTTCAAAAGTGGATAAAACAGTAACCGAAAAAAGAGCAGTAAGCAATTTGGATGATTTTGCAGATATTGGTCAGACAATTAGTAAAATCTTCAGATAAGTTTTTTTACACAGATTTTATCATTTTGTCATCCTGACAGAGGAAGGATCACACTATGAATCGACAAATACTGACGATTTTGATTGTGTAGAATGGATTAAAATCTATCCCTGCAATATGAATTTTTCCTCTCGAACTCTCCTGAAAAGTCATGATAATTTTTAATGCAGATCTAGCTGATTTTTTTTGTGAATTTTAAAAAGATTTACCAAATGAGCAAATAATTATCCAAATTTAAATCTGCTCAATCTGCGGGAAATAAAATCCTTTTAATCCTTTACTCTGTTGCTAATGTTTTTTCAAAATGCTCTTTAAAATCTGGAAATCTATTTTTCTATGTGTTTAAAAACAATCGAAGCTGACTGTTAAAATTGATCTCAAAACCTTAAATTCCTGATAATTTTTGCTCAGAATTTAGGTTTCAACCGGTTATATTTCGTACCTTAAAATCTAATAAATAACAGAAATGATGACAAAATTACGAATTTCATTAATCAACATTCACGGACTTTTGAAAGGTTCAGGTCTTGAGATTGGTAGAGATGCTGATAATGGAGGACAAACAAAATATGTTTACGAACTTGCTGAATTTTTATCCCAACATAATGATGTAGAACACGTTGATTTATTTACAAGATTAATCGACGACCCTAATCTTTCGCCTGAATATGCCGTTCCGGTTGAAAAGGTGAATGAAAAATTTAGTATAAGGCGAATTCCCTTTTTGGGAAAAAAATACAAACCAAAAGAACAGTTGTGGGAAGGCCTGGACACTTTTGTAAACGGAGTTGTTCAGCACATTAAAGTTCATGATATATTTCCAAACTGGATTCATTCGCATTACGGAGACGCAGGTTATGTTGCCGCAGAATTATCTGCCATATTAAATATTCCGTTTGCGCATACCGGGCATTCTTTAGGATTTCATAAAAAGAAAAAACTACTCGAAAGCGGGATGGATGAAGAAGAAATAGAAAAGAAATTTAAGTTTAAACAAAGAATTTTTGCAGAAGAAAAAACACTTGAATTAGCAGAATTCATTGTGACTTCGACAGAGCAGGAAATCGAAACGTATAAACCTTATTCTAATTTCGAATTAGGAAAATACCACGCCATTTCTCCCGGAATTGATACCAGAAAATTTGTTCCCTATTATCACCTTGAACAAGATTCTGATAAACAAATGGAAGAGGAGCAAAGAAAATATTGGGTTGCCGAAACAATTTCCAAGTTTCTTATCAATCCGCACAAGCCTTTTATATTGGCGCTTTCGAGGCCGGATCGCCATAAAAATCTTCATACTTTAATCGAAGTTTACGGAAAAGACAAAGAACTGCAAAGCATCGCTAATCTGGTCATTTTTGCCGGTATCCGAAAAGATATTTCAAGAATGCCTGAATCTGAAAAAGATGTTTTAACTGATTTATTGCTTTTGATGGATAAGTACGATTTGTACGGAAAAATGGCAATTCCGAAGAAACATGATGTAGAAAATGAAGTTTCGATTATTTACCGTTACGCCGCAGAAAAACGAGGCGTTTTTGTGAATTTGACACTGCATGAAAATTTCGGCCTGACCGTAATAGAATCTGCCAGTTCTGGTTTGCCGGTTGTGGTGACTAAAAACGGCGGACCCTCAGAAATTATCCCAACTTGTCAAAACGGAATATTGGTAGATCCGTTAGACGTAAATGAAATAAAAAAGGCTTTGAGAACGGTATTAACCGATGAAAGTCAGTGGAAATATTATTCGAATAATGGCGCCATAAACATTCAGAAACATTACAGTTGGTTAAGCCACGTGAATCAATATGTGGATTTGATTAATGAAAATCTCTCTTTATCATCCGGTTCAGGAATTAAAAACCAACATTATCCAAACATCAATATCGACCGATTGAAAAGAAAGGTCGAAAATTTATTGGTTTCAGATATCGACGGAACTTTAATTGAACCCAAATTAAATAATCCGGGATTAAAAGAATTAAAAGAGCATTTGGTAAATCGCACTAATAAAATGGCTTTTGCGCTGGCGTCAGGAAGAAATTTGGCACTGGTAAAAAAAGTAATTGAAGAAGAGCAATTTCCGTTACCGGATTTTATTATTTGTTCGGTTGGAACCGAGATTTATTATACAAACGGAAAAGATTATGTTCTGGACAAAGGCTGGGCAACGTTTTTATCTGGAAGATGGAAAAGAGACGATATTGAAAATCGTTTAAAAACCATTCCGTGGATGAAATTGCAGGAAGACGAAGCACAAAATCCGTTTAAAATCTCCTATTATTATGATCAGGAAAAATACAATCACGATGAACTTGTAGCGGCTTTAGGAAAAGGCTGGTACAAAGTAAATATTATTCCGAGTCACGGACAGTTTTTGGATTTTATTCCTAAAAGGGCTTCAAAAGGAAATGCCATTAAATTTTTATGCCGAAAATGGGCGATTCCGTTATCAAACGTAATTGCAGCCGGCGATTCCGGTAACGATATTGATATGTTCAGAGGTGCCATAAAAGGAATTATTGTGGGAAACAGAAGTGTTGAATTAAACCATTATGAAACTACGAAAAGTATTTTTGTAGCCAAAAGTTCAGCTTCTTTGGGAATTTTAGAAGGATTGAAACATTATAAGATTATTAAATAAATAGGTTTACGATGTGTTTGATCGTTCATTATATTAAATAAAAAATAAAAAAATATGTATTCAGGTTCAGGTTTTAGTAGTTGGGAAATAGGCGATGTTGACGTTTTTATTGATGAAAACGGGGTGCATCATTTGTTCCATTTGATTATTCCCAATCACGATTATATAGCACATGCCGTTTCACGCGATGGTCTTTCCTGGAAAAGGGTTAAAAACGCTTTGTTTGTGGGTGATCCCGGCGAATGGGACGATGATATGCTGTGGACAATGCATGTGAGTAAAAACTCGGCAGGTGAAGGTTATGAAATGTATTATACCGGCTTAAAACGCAAGGATAAAGGAATTATGCAGAAAGTGGGAAGGGCAGTTTCACCGGATTTAATTCATTGGACAAAAGACAATCAACACGGACTTCCGTTAAAAAGTCAGGAGCCTTATTATGAAAGTTCTGCCAATAATCCGAGGGAATGGATTAGTTTTAGGGATCCTTATAAATATACTTTTGAAGGCGAAGATTATCTACTGATTTGCGCCCGTAGCGCCATTGGGCCAACCTATAGAAGAGGCTGTATTGGCGTAGCAAAAAGAGAAAATGAAGGTTTTGTGCTTCAAAAACCGTTGCATGTTCCGTATGTGTATGACGACGTCGAGTGTCCGTGTGTGGTAGAAATAAAGGGAATGCATTATTTGCTGGGATCGATTCGGGAAGATATCAAAGTTCGTTATTGGTTTTCGCCTGATTTTAAAGGAGAATATCATGCGTTTCATAACAATGTATTGATGCCACAAGGAAATTATGCAGCAAGAATCGTAAAAGAAGGTGACTATTATCTCATCTACAATTTTTATTTTGTGGGAGGAAATGTCAACACACATCGCGTAATTCCGCCGCCAAAACAATTGGATGTTGACAGCAGCGGCAGACTTTTGCTGAAAACCTATCACCATTGGGAAACAATTTATCAGAGAACAATTCAACAGAAAAATTTACCAATTCCGGTTCCGATTTTGGGAAATCCATCGGCTAATTTTGTTTTGGAAAATGAGAGTAAATGGCGTTTTGGATGCCGAAGCGGTTATGAAGTTTTTTGTTTTGATAAACCTTCCAACGATTTTGTCTGGGAAGGAACACTGGCGGTTGAAGGAATGGGAAAAACCGGTTTTGTAATTGAATGTGACGAAGAGGGAACAGCGTATTATATTTCGATTGATTTTGTAAACGGTTTTGTTCAGTTTAGAGCGTGGGGATTCAATGAAAAAGATGTAAAAAACAATTTTATTTTCGAAAACATTCAAACGAATCAATTTGAAATAGTTGACAAGAGAGAAATTTACTTTAAAATTATCCGTCACGGAAATTATTATGAAGTCTCTGTCAATGAAGTCGTTAAGTTGACTTTATTGGATTTTAAATACAGCGACGGAAAAATAGGAGTTTATGTTTGTTCGGCAATTGTATCTTTAAAAGATTCACAAATTCACGTTATTCCAGAACCTGAAAATGAATACGCAACTTCAGATCCAAATAAAGCATTTGATGAATATCTTAAGAAATCGCATTAGAAAGAGTAAAGAGGAAATAGGAAAGAGGAAAGAGGAAAGAGGAAAGAGGAAAGAGAACAAACACGGATTTCACGAATTTGCACGAATCTTTATATTGAACTTGGTTTGTGCAATTAATTTCACAACTATGCTAACCATTTCAAATTAGTGAAAATTAGTGAAATTCGTGTTTAAATATAATTTATAAAGAAATCTTGTTTAGGTTTAAGATTGCTCCATAAGCTGCAGCGGCTTTGTGAACCTGAATGACCCAGTCGTCAGCGGCGTTATCATCGGCTCCGTCTGAAATATATTTTAGGCACAAAAACGGAATATTCTCTTTCATAGCGATCATAGCGAGGGCATAAGCTTCCATATCAACAACATCGTAGATTTTCACGGCGTGTCCCATTTCAAAACTGTCACCTGTTCCGCAGATTCCTGTTTGCATTCCATCCATGGCTAAACCATATTCCAAAACTAAAGGTAAATTAGAAAGGGGCGTTTCGTATAATTCGAAACCTAAACCTCTCACGTCCATATCTCTTTGTACAAATTTAGTACAGCAAATTACATCGCCTTTTTGAAAATGATTGCTTCCGGCAGATCCCAGATTAACAATAATTGATGGTCTTTTTTGTTGAATAGCTTTGGTTAATTCATAAGCTGCATTTACTTTTCCTATTCCGGTAATTAGGGCATTATGTCCGTCAAAAACGTCTGCTGCTTCAGATTCAAGTGCAAAAGAGAACAATACATCTTCTAACGAAAAAGATAATTCTGGTGTAATTTTTATCATCAATACATTTATTTTTCAATATGCAAAGATGCTCATTTAGAATAAAAAACAGCTAAAAACAGAAGAAGTTTTTATGAATTATTAAGCGTGACAACTTTTTCAAAACGACCATGATGGCTTATGGAAACAGCCTGAAATGTATCTGAAACAGAATTTAATAAATGAGGAATTCCATTTTCATCTTTGAAAATTCCTTTGTTTTCAATTTCAATTACATGTTCTAAATCTTTTAAAGAAGTAACCGCTATGGTATGAATATTTTCTTTTGAGAGAATTGTTTTGGTATGATAGCTATTATCGGAACAAATTACTTGTCCGATAATAGTAGTATTGTTTTTTGAGATGATGTTGCAAACCAGCTTTTGCGGAATATATTCCCTTATTTTTGTTTGTCTGTTGTAAACTTTATACGCTGCTTCTTTCATGCTCCAAAATACCCAAACTAAAGTTTCGGGGTCCGGATCATTTGCGATAAGCAATTGTTCATGAGCAGTAAAAAGCTTTTCAGTAAAACCTTTTCGCTGCCAATTACTTTCCTGACGTGATTGCTGCAAATCGATCACATCGTTGCCAATCATTTTGCGGCAAGTTTGGTTTCGATAATTTCTACTGCGGTTTTAACATCAAGCATGCGCTCCATATCGGTGTTGTCAATTACGACATCAAAAGCTTCCTCGATATCCAAAACAATATCTACCAAATTTGCCGAGTTTATAGCAAGATCATTTATGAAATCAGTATTTTCGGTAAGGTTATTATAAGCCTCTGTATTTGTGGTATATGGGTGTATGATTTCTTTTAGTTTCGCAATAAGTTCTTGTTTATTCATAATATTAATTATCAAATTTTTTAAATAGTACACAGGCGTTTACATCGCCAAAACCAAAACTGGCTTTCGCAATTATATTGAGATTGGTATTTATTGTTTTTAAAGGCACTTTTGAGGAATCTATAAGCGCAGATATTTCAGGATGAAGGTCTTCGCAATTTGTATTTCCAAACAAAAAACCTTCGTGAAGCTGTAAAATTGCAGCCACACTTTCAATACTTCCGGCAGCGCTAAGGCAATGTCCGGTCATACTTTTTAGCGAATTGATATACGGAAAGTTATTGCCGCTTCGGTTGAGTGCTTTTGTCCAGTTTTCGATTTCCAGACTGTCTTTTGTTGTCGCGGTCAAATGTCCGTTTATGGCGTCGATATCAGTTGCAGAAATACCTGAATTTTTAATAGCTTCAGTAATGCATCTTTGTACGGCATCGCTGTTGGGAGCGGTCATACTGCCGTTTCCGCGTTGCCCGCCGGAGTTTACATTTCCTCCTAAAATTTCCGCATAAATAGTCGCACCGCGTTCCAGAGCGCTTTCAAGATCTTCAATTACTAAAGCTCCGGCACCGCTTCCGGGTACAAAACCTGCGGCTGTGGCGCTCATTGGTCTTGAACCATTTTCTGGATTATCATTAAATTTAGAACTGCATACGCGTAAAGCATCAAATCCAGCCCAAATATAAGGTCCGCTATCGCCAGTACTGCCCGCCAAAATGCGTTTTGCTTGTCCTGATTTTATACGATCATAAGCCATTATAATAGCTTCTGTGCCTGTTGAACAGGCAGATGAATTCGTTGTAACCTGATTCCCTAATCCAAGTTTTCCGCCAAGATAAGCACTAATGCCGCTGTTCATGGTTTGAGCCACAACTGTGCTTCCTAATCTTCGAACCTGTAATTCGTCAATTTTATAAATGCTTTCGCGGAATTTATCAATTCCCGAAGTTCCTGATCCAAAAATAGTTCCGCTGTCCCAATCGGGTTGGGGAGTGTTTTCAACAGATAATCCTGCATTCTGCCAGGCTTCTATGCCGGCAATAACGCCGTAGAGAATTCCGGTGCTGTTAAAACCGCGGAGTTCTAATTCTGTAAAATAGTGTGATTTAAGCTCTTCAGATATTTCCGGCTTGCCCGCAATCTGGCAGGAAAACTGAAGTTCTTCTAATTGAGCGTCGTGTTTTATGCCTGATATTCCGTTTTTTAGCGCATTGGTAAACGCAGGAATTCCAACTCCGTTTGGAGCAGCGACGCCAAGTCCCGTTATTACAACTCTTTTGCTCATAATCTTGCAGTAATCATTCCGGCTAAAATTCCTTTGCAGACTTCCTGTCCGGCTTCATTTTTCATAACCACATCACATTTTAATTTTCCAAACCTGAAAAATATTTTTTGAGATGTTACAGTTACTTTTTCATTCGGGTAAACCGGCTTTAAAAATTGTACATCTGCAGATGTAAAAGCCACAACAGTATCTTTTTTTAGTTCATTTCCCAATAAATAAATGCCAAGCGAAACCATGCCAATCTGAGCCATGGTTTCGGTTAAAATCACGCCAGGAGTAACCGGATTCCCTTTAAAATGACCTTGATAAAAATCCAGATCTTCGTTAAAAGTATACGTCCCGCTTATGCTGTTTTCATCAACATGAAGCAATTCGTCTACAAATAAAAATGGCTTTGTATAAGGAAGTTGCGCTATAATATCGTTCAATTCCATAATTTATTTTTTATAACCCGTTGATGCAATGTTTAAACACATAGAAACATAGAATATTTTAGTTTTTTGATAACTATTTGTCAGGCTGAGCGAAGTCGAAGCCTCGTACCAATTCTACCGTTTGCACATAAGCATAAAGATAAACACGAATTTCACTAATTGCCACTAATTAGTTTGTGAAATTAATTTCACAAACTAAGCTAAACATTGAAATTTGTGCAAATTTGTGAAATTCGTGTTTAAAATTCACTTCTAATATTTGTGTCCACGCGTTAGGTGCCAATTGGGGCGTCCTTCGACTTCACTCAGGGTGACAACTATAATTCAATATATGCGAAAGAAATGTGTTTCTCTTTGTATTCTTTTTACATCTAAATCTGTTTTTCTATGTGTTGATTTAAGTTTTTACAAATAATTACCATTGCAACAAAACACGCTGCGCCGAAAATCCGGGTCCGAAACTTAACATCAAACCTTTTTCGCCAGCTTGCGGTTTATTATCCATAATACGTTCTAAAACATATAATACAGTAGCACTCGACATGTTTCCGTATTGTTTGAGCACTTCTTTGGTATCGTCAATATTTTTTCCTAATCCGGAAAAAAGAGCTTCAACCGTTGAAATTATTTTTTTTCCTCCGGGATGAAATATCATGTGATCTATATCTGCAATTTCCAGATTATTCTTTTTCAAAAAGGGGTGAATAATATCGCCAAAATGAGATGAAATCGTTTCCGGAACTTCAACATCCAAAACCATTTGCAAGCCACTATTGGTGAGTTTAAACCCCATCATGTGTTCTGCGTCATAAAAATGATACATTTCTTCGTCTAAAATTTCCGGTCCGTAATCTTCTTCGTAGGAAGATAAAAGACAACACGCAGATCCGTCGCCAAAAATCGCTGCACTTACAATATTCGGCATCGAAAAATCATTGAGCTGAAAAGTTGCTGTAGGCGATTCGATCGCGATTACCGCAGCACGTTTGCCGGGATTTGCTTTCAGGAAATTTTTAGCATAAATAATTCCGGATATTCCTGCAGCACAGCCCATTTCTGTAACTGGCAGGCGAACAATATCTTGTTTTAGCTTCATTTTATTAATAAGATAAGCATCAAGCGAAGGAATCATAATTCCCGTGCAGCTTACCGTAATAATGTAATCGAGTGTTTGTGGTTCCCATCCGGCTTTTTCAAGCGCTTTTTCCAAAACCTGTTCACCTAAAACAATCACTTCCCGACTGTAAATATCATTTTTTTCTTCAAAAGAGGTTGCTGTAAAAACTTCAACAGGATCCATAATAGAATACCGTTTGTCTACAGCAGCACCTTCAAATATCTTTTTCACTTTTTTTATAAAACGCTCTTCCTGACCAGAAAGCCATTCATCCAAAAATGGAAGTATATCGGCTGTTGCTCTTGAATATTTTGGAAGTTGTTTTGCAACAGTTACAATTTTTACACTCATATTTTAGAAATTATCCATTGGTAACGAAAAGCCCATTTCCAATTTATAGTATAGTTTTTTAAATTTATTTTTTTTGAAAATCCCTCCAGTTCCTTCTTTCTAAATCCTCTTAAAATAGAAACCAAACCATCTTCCCGTGACATTTTTTTTAAATTAAATACAGAACAAATTAGCTCAAATAGTCTGTAAGCTAATTTACTGCGATGTAAATCATTTACTACGACGCCAACTGCTGCATTGTTATTAAAGGTAGTAATTATATTTAATATTTGCTCATCCGAAAAATGGTGTAACGTAAGCGTGCATAAAAGGATATCATATTTAAGACCGGCAAAATCTTCGCTAAAAATATCGAGGCATAAATAGTCGATATTTGGGTATTTTGTCGATAATGTTTTGGCGTAATTTACAGTAAAAGCATTTGCATCAACACCAATAAGTTTAAGATTTATATTGTTCTTTTCTCCATAATTAGCGAGCATTCTCAGCATATCGCCATTTCCGCAGCCAATATCTGCAATTGTTACTGTTTTAGAAATATCAGTTTTTTTTAATAATTTTTTTGTTCCGTTCAGCGTAAGATTATTGCCGCCCAAAAGCTGGTTGATTTTTGCAATCTGATCAAGCGCATCTCTCAATTCTTCACCCTGAAGCAAAAAATCATCCATGATCTCAGTTTCCTGTGTTCTGTATTTGATATTTCTTGCCATTTAATTGATTGTAATTGGTTTGCCGTGCGTTTGTTTTATTATTACTTTAAGTAATGCCGGCATTGATGTTATTATTGTAATAAACACGTTTGTAATTAATTTATTGGTTAAAGTTCTTGCGAGTAACCTGCCCATAAGCAATCGTTTACCAAAATTATTTTTCCATTCCTTAGTATATTTTTTTTCTAATACTTCTCGCGATTCTATTTTTCCGCTATGATAATCCAAAACCAATTCTGAAGCGATTTTAGCGCTGTGTATTGCCATCGCCATTCCGTTGCCACACATTGGGTGAATAAGTCCGGCTGTATCTCCAATCATTATGATATGATTTTCTACAGGCTGTTTTTTATCAAAAGATATTTGGCTAATAGTTAGAGGTTTATCAAAGACGGGTTTGTTATTTTCAAAGACATTTTTAAGATGTTTGTTTTTGTAAAGTACGTTTTGCTGATACTCTTCGATATTTTTGTATTTTTTAAAAGTTTTATAATCAGCGAGATAACAAACATTGATGGTATTGTTTTCGACTTTAGAAACGCCGCAATATCCGCCTTTAAAATTATGTAAGGACACAACATCATCAGGAAAATCGCCTGAATAATGTGCTTTAACCGCCAGCCACGGCGATTTTTTAGTGATAAATTCCCGCGATAAGACCTGATCGATATTAGAACGTTTTCCAAAAGCACCCAAAACTATTTTTGCTGTTATTGTTTGATTTGAAGTCGTAACTGTAAATAAATCATTGCTATGAGAAACATCAGTTACCGTTTCTTTAATAATAGCAGAGCCGTTTTCTATCGCTTTTTGATATAAAAAATGATCTAAAGCAAAACGGCTAATGCCAAAACCACCCAACGGAAGTTTTGTTTTTGCCGTTTGACCATTTTGTGTGGTAAACTCAAATTCGGTAATAGTTGTTGGGTTTAGTTGCGAAACATCGGCACCAAGCCAAAAAAGATAGGGCAGGATTTCGTTTGAAATATACTCACCACAAACTTTATGACGCGGATAATCAGATTTTTCGATAAGCGTGACTTGCAATCCTTTTTTAGACAGATGTATTGCGCCTGTTAAACCTGCAAGCCCACCCCCAATAATTACCACATCCAGATTTGTTTTCATGTATCCAATTTACCAAAAAAAAAATTTAGATGCTAATCAAATCTGGTCAATCTGCGTGAAATTTATTAAACACATAGAAACATAGATTTTATTGTTTGAGAAAAAGAGAGTGTTTTAAATTTTACAAAACTTCAGTATATTTACTGTACAAGTAAAACCTGATGAAATGTTTTCGTTATAAAAGGTTATTACTCTTTTGTTAAAGTATTAAATGAAGTGATTTGAAATTACCATTATCCTATTACCTTAATCAGGACGTCCTCTTTTTAGCCAAAGATTTATTGGGAAAAGTCCTTTTTACTCAAAAAGACGGGCAAATAACGGCAGGAATTATTGTAGAAACTGAAGCGTATTTTGGCGAAATAGACAAAGCTTCTCATGCCTATGGCGGCCGACGAACCAACAGAACCGAGATCATGTACAGCGAAGGCGGAGTTTCGTATGTCTATTTGTGCTACGGAATTCACCATCTTTTTAATATTGTAACTTCTGTAAATGGCGAACCTCATGCGGTTTTAATACGTGCAATCGAACCCTTGATTGGTCAGGAAATAATGGAAATGAGACGCAATATGCCTGCTGCCAAAAGCGCTATTTCATCAGGTCCAGGTTCTGCAGCAAAGGCTTTGGGAATCGATAATTCTTTCAATAAAAAAGATTTAGGCGGCGAAGAAATCTGGGTCGAAGATCGAGGTATTAAATATCCCGAACATGAAATTTTTGCAGGACCGAGAGTTGGCGTTGCGTATGCGCAGGAAGATGCTTTTTTGCCGTGGCGATTTTTTGTAAAAGGCAATAAATATGTAAGCAAGCCCAATAAAGTGTAATTGTACCTTTAAATAATAGCTTGAATTTTAGCGATAAGCAATTTTAGAATTTATATTTTTCGAATAATTCGTCTGCTTTCATATTGAACTCATTTATTTTTTTACCACAAAAATTATAAATGATGACCTTTCCATTTTCTTTATTTATACCACAAATAACTTCATGTATCTCATTTTCGATAATTACTAATCGATGAAATTTCCGAAAGAGATATTGATCGCCATTTTCCGTTGACTTCATTGTGATTTTTATTATGACTTTTCCATTTTCATCAACAACCTGATTTGTCATTTTAACTTTTTTCCAGTTAGTTTTTCGAAAAAAGAAATACTTGTATTTTGATTTAAATTCTGTTTTTAGTGTAACTTTTTCTTCTTCACAACTTTCTTTATGAATTGGTTTTAGGTTTTTTGCTTCATTATTTTGGAGCGTAAAAAGAACCAGGATAAGTGATAGTGTATTTCTAAAGTTTTTTATCAGGTTCATAATTTGAATACGTTTTTCTAGATGGCTTAAAAGGGTCTAATGTATTTAAGCATGCTAAAATTGTACCATAAATTAACTTTTAGTTTTGGCTAATACCAAGAAATAATAAAAGTATAAAAAGACGCTTTAATAGTTTCCTCTTTTAGAAGCTTTATACCCAGTTTTACCCCATTCTGTATCTTAAAATAGCGGCCTCATAACATTTATTCTTGTAGAATTTTTCCGATAAATTAAATTTACTGTAAAAGATAATCAGTCAGGTTTCTTTTTTATTGCAGACCGAACATACAA
>Ga0247741_1000129_pt1 | contig 53197 bp, 54 predicted proteins | sample UWRJL213509R2_FD_180945 | JGI IMG/M metagenome (GOLD analysis project Ga0247741, IMG submission 180945) | Plant litter microbial communities from Arlington Agricultural Research Station in Wisconsin, United States - UWRJ-L213-509R-2 | ecosystem: Environmental > Terrestrial > Plant litter >... | reverse complement strand
TTACGAGAAAGAACAGTCTGTTCGCCGGTAGCGAAGGCGGTGGACGGACGTGGGCGACGCTGGCCACGCTTCTCCAGACGGCCAAGATGAACAACGTCGATCCGCTCGACTGGCTCTCACAGACATTAACCCGCATCGCTCAAGGCTGGCCTGTATCTGAAATCGAGGCGCTTATGCCCTGGAACTTCAAGCCCCACGCCATCGGCTAACCGCTTACGTAACACTTCAACGTGCAATCCATAGACAGCCACACCAATCCAACAACTACAACAAGCCGCCGCCTGAGCTCCCCTTTTTTGGTTGGTTGCTTCAAAAAAAATATCACCCCAACAAATTTTCCCCACCCTTCCAACCCATGCCATCATCCCCTCGTCCCGTCACGGATACACCGGCAGGCGTGCCGGCGAGGCGGGATCGGCGCGTGGTATGAGGGTGAGACGCAAAACCTCATGCACCGGGTTCGAGAAAATGGTCTCCCTCCGTGGCTAGCGGATGCATGTCGAGAAGATGTGTTCCCGTTGCAGAGCCTGGACGTGCCTGTGAGGCACACAACGCCGTCGCGAAGGTTGGAAGACGGTCGCAGAGAGACCGGAGTTCGAGCATAAAACGCCGAACGGGGCGCCTGAAAGCGCCAGTATTACTAAATCTATCGAGGCTCTTTCGAGCGCCCCGTCCGAATAGCCGCCCCTCGGGTCGGCGCCAGCAGTGCAGGAGCAAGCCACGGGTGAAAACAGCCGCGTGATGGCCCAGCCGCGCGCGCCGACGAGAAGGACCGGCATGATGCGACAGCCTCACGAAAAACCGACCGCAAACATCGTCGACCGGCTCGGCCGCGAGCGGATCTTCGAGATCGCGTCGCGAACATCGGATATGCTGTCGATACCGCTCTGGACCTGCCCCGTCCGCCGTTGCCGCCGCGCCCGCAGCTGCCAGCGCATCGCCACTGAGGGAAACCTGCCGGTCTGCTTTCCCACCCTGCCGTCCAAGTTTGTACTGTGCTACGAGAATTACCTCTGCTTGAGCGTCATGATCTGCGCCGACGCCCGCGATGGCGACCACGGCGAAGTGTTCAGGCAGATGGAGCCGCTGGCGCCTGATATGCTGGCCAACGCAGGCTGGGTCGCCAGGCAGTGCCTGGCCGACAACGCTGCGGCGCTCGCCTGCCTCGACGCGACACTGACGCTCATAGCCGATGCCGCATCCGCTCCGCCGGCCTTCCGGCACCCGGACGACCCGGCGCAGTCCGCCCCCTGATGCCGCCCGCTTCTCTTCCTGCCTCCCCGCCTCTCGGAGCACGTCGCGTTAAACATGCATCAACGCCTGCATGGCATATCTCGCTCAAGCAGCGTGGAAGGAGACATGCATGGCCCTGGTTGGCTTCAAGAACACCCACAATCACACGATCTACGTCAACCCGGCCCAGGTGCTGTATGTCTCGACCTTCGAGGAAGACGTCACGATCATCGCCTATGCGGTATCAGATGCCTCGGGCAAGCCGCTTGTTTCGCATGTGCGCGGCAGCGCCGATTTCGTGCAGCACAAGCTCTGCGCGACGGCCGCCAAGTAGCACGCGCCGGACTGGGATTGCCTCTGCCCATTGCTTGGGCATTTGCGCGGATCGGGCTTGGAAATCGTGCCGTTTCGACACGCAATCCGCGTATGAAACAGTCATGCCGGCGCGCGGTTACCTTTCGTCAAGTGTTTGAATCTTCGACCATTCCCGGATCGGCGGGTGCAGCGCAGCAATATTCTCGCTTGCAATCCGTTTCGTTTGCTGGCACCAATTATGCACTCGGGCATTTGCATGCCGGTGACTGGACTGATGTGGCTGATCCTTCCGGCAGGAGGGTGGCGTGGGGGGACCTCACGTGCGTAGACGTTCTTTCCCCGTTCGTGAACTACTCGACTGACCCTTCGCGCGCTGAGATAAGATGAGGGGGCGCGAAAGTGAAAGCCGTTCATTTCCTTTCGGGGGGGTGAATACCAGACAGACTACAGGGAAAAGGACCTATCCCAATGGCCACCAAAGGCGTCGTAAAATTCTTCAACCAGGACAAGGGTTTTGGTTTCATCACTCCTGATGGCGGTGCGAAGGACGTTTTCGTTCACATCTCCGCTCTCCAGGCTTCCGGCATCCAGTCGCTCCGCGAAGGCCAGCAGGTAACCTTCGACACCGAGCCGGATCGCATGGGCAAGGGCCCGAAGGCCGTCAACATCTCGGCCAACTAATTCAATCGCTGCTTCGGCAGGGATGACAACGGCGCTCCGCAAGGGGCGCCGTTTTTCGTTGGGAGAGCGGGATGGCTGGCCTCAGGCCCCGACCGCCTCCGCCGCCACGCCGGAAAAATCCACCGCCGCAAACGCCGCAGCGATCACCTCCGGCCCGGCCCCTGCCTTCACCGCCTCGGTCGACAGGATCTGTCGGTAGCGCCGCGCCCCGGGCAGGCCGGTGAACAGCCCGACCATGTGCCGCGCCACCTGCTGCAGCCGGCCGCCATTGTCGATGTGGCGCGCGGCATAAATCATCATCCGGTCGCGTAGCCCGTCCCAATCGGCCTCGGTGTCCGAGGCGCCGAAGAACCGGTGGTCGACATCAGCAAGCACGCCGGCATTCTGGTAGGCCGCCCGACCGATCATCACGCCGTCGACATGCCGGAGATGCTCGGCCGCCTGGTCCAGCGTCTGGATGCCGCCATTGATGCCGATGAAGACATCCGGCCGCGCCTGCTTGGTGCGGTAGACGATGTCATAGTCGAGCGGCGGAATCTCACGGTTCTCCTTCGGCGACAATCCCTTCAGCCAAGCCTTGCGGGCATGGATCCAGATCGCATCGGCGCCGGCGTCGAGCACCCGGTCGAGCAGGTCGGGCAGCGCCTGCTCAGGCTCCTGCTCGTCCACCCCGATCCGGCACTTCACCGTCACCGGCACGGATGACACCGCCTTCATCGCCCGGATACACCCAGCCACCACGTCGGGCGTCAGCATCAGGCAGGCGCCAAAAGTGCCGGACTGCACCCGGTCCGAGGGACAGCCGACATTGAGGTTGATCTCGTCATAGCCATAGGGTGCGGCGATCTCCACCGCCTTGGTGAGCTTGTCCGGATCCGATCCGCCAAGCTGCAGCGCGACCGGGTGCTCCGCCTGGTCGAACGACAGAAGCCGCTCGCGCGGCCCGTGGATGATCGCGTCAGCGACGACCATTTCCGTATAGAGCAGCGCATTGCGGCTGATCTGTCGGTGGAAGTATCGGCAGTGGCGATCGGTCCAGTCGATCATCGGTGCCACCGCAAGGATCGGCCGCCCGGTTTGCAGCGCCTCGGCGTAGAAGTGAGATGTGGTCATGCCGCGCTCATAGCGCAAAGCGGGCGAAAACGCCAGTTTGCCGGCGCAGGGCAGCAATGCCCGAATACGCATGCCGACATCGAACGCCGCTTTCCCCCTCCACGTATTTGCGGATAGGATGAGCGGACTCAATGAAACAGCAAGAGCATGTCATGTCCGCAACCGTCATCCCCCTTCCCCAGCCTGTCCTTTTGCCCGTCGAAGGCACCGCCGAGCGTTTTCCGGTTCGCCGCGTCTATTGCGTCGGCCGCAACTATGCCGACCACGCGATCGAGATGGGCCATGACCCGAGCCGCGAGCCGCCTTTCTTTTTCCAGAAGAACGCCGACAACCTGCTCTCCGACGGCAAGGACTTCCCCTACCCGCCGCTGTCGAGCGATGTGCATTTCGAGGTCGAATGCGTGCTGGCGCTGAAAAAGGGCGGCCAGGATATCGCGCTCGCGGATGCGCTCGACTGCGTCTACGGCTACGGCGTCGGCATCGATTTCACCCGCCGCGACCTGCAGGCCGAAGCCAAGAAGCTCGGTCGGCCGTGGGAACTCGCCAAGGCCTTCGAATACTCGGCCCCCGTCTCGGCCATCGTCCCGGCGGAAAAGCTCGGCCATCCCGATAGCGGCCGCATCTGGCTCGACCTCAACGGCAAGCGCGTCCAGGACGGCGATCTCAATCAGATGATCTGGAAGGTGCCTGAAATCATCGCCGAATTGTCAAAGCTGTTCATCCTCGCGCCCGGCGACGTGATCATGACAGGCACGCCGGCCGGCGTCGGCGCCGTGAAGCGCGGCGACCGCATCGCCTGCGGCATTGATGGCATCGCGACGCTGTCGATCAACGTCGCCTGACGGGAGACCAGACCATGCCGATCTATGCGCTGTCGGGACACGAACCGGACCTGCCGCCACCAGGCACATACTGGGTAGCACCCGATGCGCATGTGATCGGCAAGGTCACGCTTTCAGCTGATGTCGGCATCTGGTTCGGCGCGGTGCTGCGCGGCGACAACGAGCCGATCGTGGTCGGCGCCGGCACCAACATCCAGGAAGGCGCCATGCTGCACACCGATCCGGGCGCGCCGGTGACCATCGGCAAAGGCTGCACCATCGGCCACCACGCCATCGTCCACGGCTGCACCATCGGCAACAACTCGCTGATCGGCATGGGCGCCACCGTGCTGAATGGTGCGAAGATCGGCAACAACTGCCTCGTCGGCGCCAATGCGCTGGTGACGGAAGGCAAGGAATTCCCCGACAATTCACTGATCGTCGGCTCCCCGGCCCGCGCCATTCGGACACTGGACGAAGCTGCGATCGAAGGCCTCAGGCGCTCGGCCGAAAAATACGTCGCCAACTGGCAGCGTTTCGCCCGCGATCTCAGGCGGCTAGATTGATCAGGCGGCGCAGGCCTCGCAAAGCCCGCGGATCTCGATCGTCGTCTTCTCGGCCTTGAACTTCTTGGCCTTGGTCCAGTCCATCAGCCGGTGATCGACTTCGTGGTCGTGGAACTCCATCACCTGGCTGCAGCTCTCGCAGATTGCAAACGCGACGATACCGTGGCTGTGGCAATTCTCGCCGGGGTGGGCGCAGGCGACGAAGGAGTTGATGCTTTCGAGCCGGTGCACGACGCCATATTCCAGCAGCTTCTCCAGCGCCCGGTAGACCTGCAGCGGCGCCCGAAAACCGTGGTCGCGCAGCTTGTCGAGAATGGTGTAGGCGCTGAGCGGCCCGTCGGCCTTCTCGAGAACGTCGAAGACAAGCGCCTGGTTCTTGGTCAGTGCGGGTGCGCTCATGAGCCTTGTCCTTCCGTGACGACCTGCCGCCGCCCAATCTTGGGCAGCAGGCTGAGGATGAAGAGTATCAGCGCCGCGACCACGATCGACGGGCCGGATGGCGTGTCGTAGGTCAGCGAGCCGAACAACCCACCGACAACGGCAACGGCGCCGATCAGTGAGGCGAACACCGCCATGATCTCGGGCGTCGCGGCGAAGCGGCGCGCGGCGGCGGCGGGGATGATCAGGAGCGAAGTGATCAGCATGATGCCGACGATCTTCATGGCAATGGCGATGACCACGGCCATCAGCAGCATGAAGAACAGTCGCGCCCGCTCCGGATGCAGCCCTTCGGCTTCCGCGAGTTCCGGATTGACGGTGGAGGCCAGCAGCGGCCGCCAGAGCCAGGCGATCGCCGCCAGCACGAAGAGGCCGCCACCCCAGATGAAGGCGATGTCGGTCTTCGTCACTGCCAGAATGTCGCCGAACAGGAAGGCGATGAGGTCGATGCGCACCCAGCTCATGAACGCCACCATGACCAGTCCGATCGCCAGCGTCGCATGCGAGAGAATACCGAGCAGCGCGTCGGCAGACAGCGCCTGACGCTTCTGCAGCACCAGCAGCAGGATCGAGACGACAGCGGCAACCACGAAGACCGAAAGCGTCAGGTTGAACTGCATGAGCAGCGACAAGGCCACGCCGAGCAGCGCCGAGTGGGCGATGGTATCGCCGAAATAGGCCATCCGCCGCCAGATGATGAAGCAGCCGAGTGGCCCCGTGGTCAATGCAAGGCCGACGCCGGCAATGATGGCGCGCACGAAGAAATCGTCAAACATGCCGTTCTCCCGCCGGCTGCTTGTGCCCGTGCTCTTCGGTGGCGCTATGATGCCCATGGTCATGGGCGGAATGATCGTGATGGGTATGAACATGGGTAGAGTGGTCATGCCCGACGTGATCGTGGTGATGACCATCGTCAGGGTGGCAGTGGTCGGTCACCGAGCCGTCGGAGTGCATGACGCGGCCATCGGGGAGATGCGTATGATCATGATCGTGACTGTAGACGGCAAGCGATTGCGCCGCGCGGCTGCCGAACAGGCGCACATATTCCGCGCTCTGTGTCACCGCTTGCGGCGTGCCGCGGCAGCAGACGTGACCGTTGAGGCAAATCACCGTATCGGTGGCGGCCATCACGACATGCAGGTCGTGCGAGATCAGCAGGATGCCGCAGCCCGTCGTGTTGCGGATCGACTTGATCAGGTCGTAGATGGCGATCTCGCCGGAGAAGTCGACGCCCTGAACCGGTTCATCGAGCACCAGCAGATCGGGTTTGCGGGCAATGGCGCGGGCCATCAGCGCGCGCTGGAATTCGCCGCCGGAAAGATGCTGCACCTCCGCATCCGGCATATGCGCCAGCCCGACGGCGTCAAGCGCCTCGTTCATGTCGGCCGGCGAAAGCGGCCCTGTCAGGGTCATCAGCCGGCGCACGGTCAGCGGCAGTGTCCAGTCGATCGCCAGCTTCTGCGGGACATACCCGACCTTCAGGCCGGCAGCGCGCACAACCTTGCCCTCATCGGCCTTCAACACGCCGATCGCCGTCTTCACCGTCGTCGATTTGCCGGAGCCGTTCGGCCCGATCAGGGTGACAATCTCGCCGCGCGAAACCGAAAAATCGACGCCGCGAACCAGCCAGCGGCCGTTCCTGCGGACACCGACATTGGAAAGCGAGACGAGCGGTTTCGCCTCGAAATTTGCGGATGATGGCATCATTTTTCCGAAAGTGCTGTTGCGCCCTGCTATCGCACACGTTATAGCATAACGCAATTGATGTAATAACATAACAGACGCAATTCAAGCGGAGCATATACATGAAACTCGCGACCGGCCTTTCCCTGGCGCTACAAGGCCTCGCCCTCCCGGCCCTCCTCCTTGCCGGCACTGCCCACAGCGCCGATGCCCCTGTCGTGGTCACATCGATCAAGCCGGTGCACTCGCTGGTCGCGGCGATCATGCAGGGCGTCGGCAAGCCGGAGCTGATCGTTGATGGCGCCGCCTCCCCGCACACCTACACGATGAAACCGTCGAATGCCTCGGCACTGCAGAGCGCCAAGGTCGTATTCTGGGTCGGGCCCGGCCTTGAAGCCTTCCTTGAAAAGCCGCTGGAAGCATTGGGAACCGATGCCAGCATTGCCGAGCTCGACAAGGCGCAGGGCCTGACCAAACTCAAGTTCCGCGAAGGCGGCGCTTTCGAGGCGCACGACGACGGCGACGAGCACGAGGCACACGATCATGGCAAGGAAGCGGATGGCCACGACCATACCGCCGAGGCTGGCGACCATGATGCGCATGATCATGACGCACACGGACATGATGATCACGGCCACGGCGAATTCGACACGCATCTGTGGCTTGACCCGATGAATGCCAAGGCAATGGCCGACGAGATCACCACGACGCTCGTCGCCGCCGACCCGGCCAACGCCCTCACCTATCAGGCGAATGCCAAGGCGCTGGACGACAGGCTCGATGCACTGGATGTCGAGATCGCCGGCATCGTGTCACCGGTAAAGGACAAGCCATTCATCGTCTTCCACGACGCCTACCAGTATTTTGAGCATCGTTACAAAGTGCGCGTCGCCGGCTCGATCACCGTCAGCCCGGAAACCATTCCCGGCGCGGAGCGTATCTCGGAAATCCACAAGAAGGTCGGCGATCTCGGCGCCACCTGCGTCTTCGCCGAACCGCAGTTCCAGCCGCGCCTCGTCGATGTCGTGCTGGAGGGCGCCAAGGCAAAGGCCGGCGTGCTCGACCCGGAAGCGGCAACGCTGGACGCGGGACCGGAGCTCTATTTCCAGCTGATGCGCGGCATCGCCAACAACATGAAGGATTGCCTGTCGCGCGAAAGCTGAGGCAGCAGAAACCGCGATCCGAAAGGCGGGCGCCAAGTCCGCCTTTTTTAGCACCATCAATGTAATAGTATAACATTTACAGGAGACCCAAATGAACAAGAAACTGCCGGTCACCGTCCTCTCCGGTTTCCTTGGCGCCGGCAAGACGACCCTGCTCAACCACATCCTGGCCAACCGCGACGGCCTGCGCGTCGCCGTCATCGTCAACGACATGAGCGAAGTGAACATCGACGCCGCCCTGGTGCGCGACGGCGGCGCCAACCTGTCGCGCACCGACGAGGCGCTGGTCGAGATGACCAACGGGTGCATCTGCTGCACCTTGCGCGACGACCTGTTGAAGGAGGTTCGGCAACTGGCCGAGCAGGGCCGGTTCGACTATCTCCTGATTGAGTCCACCGGCATCGCCGAGCCCCTCCCCGTCGCCACCACTTTCGAATTCCGTGATGAAGACAGTCTCAGCCTGTCAGATGTCGCAGAGCTGGACACCATGGTCACCGTCGTCGATGCCGCCGGCCTTCTCGCCGACTACGCCTCGACCGACTTTCTCGGCGATCGCGGCGAAACGGCAGGTGAAGGCGACGTCAGAACGGTGATCGACCTCCTGGTGGAGCAGATCGAATTTGCCGACGTGGTCGTGCTCAACAAGGTCGGCATGGCGACCGAGGCCCAACTGCAGGCCGCCCGCCAGATCGTTGTCGGCCTCAATCCGGACGCCCGGCTAATCGAGGTCGATTTCGGCAAGGTCGGTTCGCAGGACGTTCTCGGAACCGGCCTGTTCGACATCGACAAGGCCGAGACCCATCCGCTCTGGTACAAGGAAATGCACGGCTTCAAGGACCATATGCCGGAGACCGAGGAATACGGCATCCGCTCCTTCGTCTACCGTGAGAAGCGCCCCTTCGATCCGGCCAAGTTGCAACGCTTCTTCGACACCGCCTGGCCCGGCGTCGTGCGCGCCAAGGGCTTCTTCTGGCTGGCAACCCGGCCGCACCATGTCGGCGAGGTCAGCCAGGCCGGCGCCATCCTGCGCACCAGCCGCATGGGCACCTGGTGGTCGGCCGTGCCGCGCCAGCGCTGGCCGGACGATCAGCGCTTCCTCAGCGCGATCGCGCCCTACATGGACCCCATCTGGGGCGACCGCCGCCAGGAGATCGTCTTTATCGGCGCCGATCCGATGGACGAACAGTGGATCCGCAGCCGCCTCGACGCATGTCTGCTCGACGACGATGATTTCGCGCCGGAGAAATGGCGGAACCTCCCGGATCCGTTCGCCGACTGGGGAGACCGGGCCGCATGAAGGCACAAGCGATCAAGAGATACAAATGCATCTGCGAGGAATGCGAACCGCTGCCGCCGATCGATGGCCTGAGAGCTCCCGACCCGGCTCCAGAGCCAAGCGGATCGAGCGCCAAAGGCATGCTCGGAAAACTGGCGGTACGGCTGATACGTAGCAAGGGAGAGGACAGCGCATGAAAAAGGGCGGCTCGAAGCCGCCCTTGATCGATAACAGTGGCTGAACCGATCAGCGGCCGGAGATGATGTTCGAGATCACGTTGCCGGCGATGCTGATCATCAGGTAGTCGTTGTTGACCTGGACCCAGCGATATCCGCGCGGCGGAGGCGCCAAGTGGTAGCGGCGGTAATCACGGACGTCGCGCATATTGCGGCGCTCGGCAGGGCTCATGCGATGGCCGCGGCTCCACTTGTACTTGTTCGGGTGGACGTCGCGCTCGACGCCCGGCCGACGGTGATCCTGGGCGCTTGCTTCAGTCGCTGCAACCAGGGGCGCAGCCAGGAAAGAGGCGGAGAGCAGAACGGCGAAGATCTTTTTCATTGGGGTTTCCTCGTGTTGATTACGCCCCGACCCTAGCCCTGAAATGATGAACCGAAACTGAAAGTTTAATTAAACTTCCGTAATGAAAACACAGGTTTGAAAGCATGTATTAAATTAGAAAATTCGACATCGCCAGCAACGACAGGCGATGTCGGCGCTCTCACAGTTCCTCGTAGTTGAACCAGTCGAAATCCGCCGTCTTCGCGCGACCCGAGGTGTCGAAGGCGAACATGCCGGCAAAGGCGCCGGTAAACGAGCCATGCTCACCGCGCCCGCCCTCGTCGGAGACCACGCCCGCGTCCAGCACCGGCCCGATCGGCTGCCACGCGCCCTTGCCCTCCGTCTGCCAGAAGAACTGCAGGTCATTATCGCGGATTTCCATCGACAACTGAACCCGGCCCGACGCGGGCAACGCCACGCCGCTTCCCGCCGGAAAGCTCAGCCGGCCGTTGGGATAGTCGCCATTGCACGAGAGAATGGTGACGCAGCGCCCCAGCGTCTCGTGCAACGTCACCGCCACGGCGTGGAACTTGTGCCGGTTGTAATAATGCGTCAGGCCGGCGACCTGCTGGTAGGTATCCGGATCAAACTCGACCACCGTCTCGGCACGAAAACTGTGATGCTCCTGCCGGCGTGCCACCAGCGCCTGCTCGAACCACGAACCGATGCTCTCGCGGGCGATCAGCCTGAGATGACCGAGCCGGTCGCCGAGATTGAAGATCCGCTCCGGCTTCGGAGTTCGAAGCCACTGGAAATCGGCGGGCAGCGTACGCGCATCGAAGCTGTATTCGGACCGCATCGGCGCCTCGTTGACAATGGCACCGCCCAGTCCCGGCACGGTGACATCGGGGACCGTCGTGCCGTTCTCAAGATAGAGCCAGTCGTCATCCTTCCAGACGCATTTCTGCAGGGCGGTCTCTCGCCCGAGCGTGCACCGGCGCTTCGGCGGCACGGGCCGGCCGCAGAGATGCGTATGATAGACGTGGCCATCCGGCGTCTCGACATACTGTCCGTGCCCAGCCCGCTGCAGGATGGCCTCCGGATTGTCCTTCGAGGTGATGAGGTGCGTGTTCGGATGCATCTCGTAGGGACCATCGACGTTGCGAGACCGCGCCATGGTCACCGCATGATCGTATCCTGTCCCGCCCTCGGCGGTTGTGAGATAATAATAGCCATTGCGTTTGAAGAGGTGCGGCCCTTCGACCAGTCCAAGGTCGCTGCCGGCAAAGATGTTCCTGATCGGCCCCTTGAGCGACCGCGTCTCGGCGTCCCACTCCTGCAGCAGGATGCCGTCGAAGGCCGGCGATTTCGGCGCGCCACCGAAGCTTTCGGTGCGATGGTTCCACTGCATGTTGAGAAACCACTTGCGGCCGTCCTCATCGTGAAACAGCGATGGATCGAAACCGGAGGAGTTGACGTAGACAGGCTCCGACCAGTCACCCTCGATTGTTGGCGAGGTCACGATGTAGTTGTGCGCATCCTTGAAATTGCCGTCGAAGCGCTTGACGTCGGTGTAGACAAGCCAGAACAGTCCGTCGGCATAAGACAGGCAGGGCGCCCAGACGCCGCAACTATCCGGATTGCCGCGCATGTCGAGCTGGCTCTGCCGCTCCAACGGCCGCCGCACCAGCGTCCAGTTGACGAGGTCGCGGGAGTGGTGGATCTGCACGCCCGGATACCATTCGAAGGTCGATGTCGCGATATAGTAGTCGTCGCCGACGCGGCAGATCGACGGATCGGGATTGAACCCCGGCAGAATGGGATTGCGGATCATCTGTTGCTCCTCCTCTTAGCTCAGCGCCCGTGGCGCCCCCCTCTGCCCTGCCGGGCATCTCCCCCCCAGGTGGGGAGATCGACCCGTGGTGAGCACTCGCCCAGCCAATCTCCCCCTTGAGGGGGGCGCGAAGCGCGGGTCGAGACACGCGGCTCGACCCCGGCAGTCCGGCAGGACAGAGGGGGGTAATCCGCCCTCCGTCCTTACCCAATCAATCCCGCTCCGCCGACTTCGCCCAGAGATTGACATCCGCCTCACGGGCATAGACATCGATCTCCGTCAACTCATCCGCCGTGAAGTCAAGATTATCCAGCGCCTTGACGCAATCGACGATCTGCGAGGAGCGGCTGGCGCCGATCAGCGCCGAAGTCACGCGGTCGCCGCGCAGCACCCAGGCGATCGCCATCTGCGCCAGCGTCTGGCCGCGGCGTTCGGCAATCTCGTTGAGCTTCCTGATGTTGTCGATGATCGAGGGGCGGATGAAGTCCTTCTTCAGGAAGTGGTTCTGCGCCGCCCGGCTGTCATCAGGAATGCCGCCGAGATACTTGGTGGTCAACATGCCCTGCGCCAGCGGCGAGAACACGATCGAGCCCATGCCGACCTCGTCAAGCGCATCGAGCAGATTGTCATCCTCGACCCAGCGGTTGAGCATCGAATAGCTCGGCTGGTGGATCAGGCAGGGCGTCCCGAGATCCTTGAGGATGGCTGCCGCCTCGCGGGTGCGCTGCGCATTGTAGGACGAGATGCCGACATAGAGCGCCCGGCCGGAACGCACGATATGGTCGAGCGCGCTGCAGGTCTCCTCGAGCGGCGTGTCCGGATCGAAGCGGTGGGAATAGAAGATATCGACATAGTCGAGGCCCATACGCTTCAGGCTCTGGTCGCACGACGCGATCATGTACTTGCGGCTGCCCCACTCGCCGTAAGGACCCGGCCACATGTCGTAGCCCGCCTTCGACGAGATGATCAGTTCGTCGCGCAGGCCGGAAAACTCGGTGCGCAGGATTTCGCCGAACGCCGTCTCGGCGCTGCCGGGGGGCGGGCCGTAATTGTTGGCGAGGTCGAAATGGGTGATGCCGAGATCGAAGGCCGTGCGGCACATGTCGATCTTGCGGTCATGCGGCGTGTCGCCGCCGAAATTGTGCCACAGCCCCAGCGAAACCGCCGGCAGCTTCAGGCCGGAGCGGCCCGTGCGGTTATATTTCATCTTCGAATAGCGGTCGGAAGCCGGTGTCCAGCTCATAGTCCTCATCCCTCGTATAAAAACGGCGCGGGCTCCTCGCCCGCGCCGGACCATAGACCTTTAGGCACGTACTTCAAGAGCGGCCATTATCGCAAAAGTGCCCGTTATCGCAAAAGTGCCTGCGCCTCTTCGATGCCGAGTGCGGCCGGCTGCGTGCAGGTCGTCGTCAGCTCGATGAAACGGCCTTCCTCGCCGGACTTCAGGATCGAGGTCATGACGTCGACGCCGTGCAGCGTGCGATCGAGCGAGCAACGCGCGTCGCGGCCCTCGATGATCGCAATCGCCATGTCGGCGAGACCGGCGGTGCGGTAGTTGGCGCGCGGTCCCTGCGGGCTCTCCTGGTTGGCGATACCGAACGGGTGCTCCCAGCCATCGAGCGGCTTGATGTCCTTGTCACGCCCGCTGGCCTCGACGACGCCGCCGAAGAAGTTCGGATCCGGCACGTAGAGCGAACCGTCGGTGCCGTAGAGCTCCATGTTGGCGTGACGATGCGACCAGACATCCCAGCTCGCCGTTAGCGTCACCGTGGCGCCGTTGACGAACTCCAGGATCGCCTGGATCGTCGTCGGCGTCTTGACCGGGATCGTCTCGCCGTTGCGCGGTTCGCTGGTGATCGTGCGGGTTTCCGACGCCTTCGACGTCATGGCTCCGACGCGCTTCACCGGTCCGATCAGGTTGATCAGGTTGGCGATGTAGTAAGGGCCGAGATCGAGGATCGGGCCGCCGCCGGGCAGGAAGAAGAAGTCCGGGTTCGGATGCCACATCTCCATGCCCGGGCTCATGACGTAGCACGCGCCGGAGGTAACACGGCCGATGCCGCCATCATCGATGAACTTGCGGGCCAGCTGATGCGCGCCACCGAGAAAGGTGTCCGGCGCACAACCGACGGAGAGGTTCTTTTCCTTGGCGATGCGACGCAGCTCCTCACCCTGCTCTAGGGTGAGAACCAGCGGCTTTTCCGAATAGACGTGCTTGCCGGAAAGAAGGATCGCCTTCGAGACCGGGAAATGCGCGTCCGGAATGGTCAGGTTGACGACGACGTCGACCTCGTCATTGGCGAGAAGTTCCTCGATCGTCTGCGCCTTGACGCCATATTCGGCAGCCCGCGTTTCAGCGGCCTGCATGTTGAGGTCGGCGCAGGCGACGACCTTGAGGCCCTTGAACAACGGGGCCAGCGAGAAGTAGGTGGTGGAGATGTTGCCGCATCCGATGATGCCGACGCCAAGTTCCCTGGTCATGATGAGCCTCAGTAGGTCTTGAAGGATGCGATCGAGCGGGTGATCAGGCGATCGATATCGGCCGGATTGTCATGCTCGACGACGAAATGCTTGGTCTTTGTGCCCTTGAGCGCGGCGATCAGCTTCGACCAATCGAGCGTGCCGTGGCCGACATCCGACCAGCCGTCCTCATTGGTGTTCTCGCCCGTAGGCGCGATGTCCTTGACGTGCACGGCGGTGATCCGCGAACCGAGCTTCTCGATCCACGCAAACGGATCGGCACCGCCGCGAACGACCCAGGCGATATCGGCTTCCCAGGAAATGTCAGGCGCGCCTTCGAAGATGCGCTCGATCGGCAGCGAACCGTCGGCGAGCTTCACGAATTCAAAGTCGTGGTTGTGCCAGCCGAACGCGTAGCCGGCATCCTTGTAAGGCTTGCTCATTTCCTGCAGGCGCTTGCCGAAGGCCAGCCAGCCGGCGCCGTCGGTCGGGCGCTGCTCGGCGGCGAGATGCGGTGCATAGATCGCATCCATGCCCAGGATCTTGGCGATGTTGAGCGACTTCTTGACCTCGCCATCGAGAAAATCCGGGCTGAAGTGGCCGCTCGCCATGACGAGGCCGTTCTTGTCGAGCTCGGCGCGCAGGCTGTTCAGGCCGGCATCGTCGAGATCGGCATAGATGCCGCCGAAGCCTTCGACTTCCTGATAGCCGGCCTTGCCGAGCTTTTCGAAGATCGCCGAATAAGGCTGGAAATTGCGGGCGCTATAAAGCTGGAAACTCAGTTTGGTCATAGTATCCTCCTTGGGCCTCGTGCCCATTGCGTTTAATCGGGATCAATCCACGGACTGACAGGATTGCAGGTCGTAGAAACGGAAGTCCGGCAGCGTGCCGCTTTCAAGCGGGGTGGCCGGGGTAAAGATGATGCGGCGCGTTTCGCCGGCCGCGAGATCGAAGGCGTTGTCGGAATACTTGCCGTCGGTCTCGGTCTCGATCATCACGAAGAGCGCAAGTCCCTTTGCGGTGACGTTTAGGCAGACGGAGCCGTCCTCCTCGAGATATTCATGGGTGACCATCAGGCCAGCAGGCTCGAGCTCCAGCGCCTTGTAGGTGCCGTGGACATGATGCCCCTCGCCGCCCATGCCGTTCGATGCGGTGAAGCGCCAGGCGAGCAGCGTGCCGGCAGGGATCTCCAACACATCGATACTGGCGGCGGTCACCGCCGCATCCGGCGTGCAGACCGCCTGCACGTCCTTCAGATGCTTGCGTTCGCCGGACATCGTCAGGATCGAGATCGACAGATCGACGCTGACCTCTTCGACCGTGTCGTTGACCAGCGAAAAGCGGATCGTCTTGCCGTCTTCCGACGGGATCGCCGCAACCGCGACGGGCTGGAAGAAGCGCTTGACGAGATAATGCATTGCCTTCCAGCGGCCGCCGTAATCGAGGCTCGACCACGAGGCCACAGGCCAGGTGTCGTTTAGCTGCCAGTAGATCGTGCCCATGCAATGCGGCTTCAGCGACCGCCAGTATTCCACCGCCGTCTTGATCGCCAGCCCCTGCTGGATCTGGGAGAGATAGACGAAATTCGGGAAATCCTTGGGGAAGCGGAAATAGCGGAACATCGTCCCGGCGATGCGCTCGTTGCCGCCGGCATTCTTCTGGTGCAGTTCCATGACCGGCGACGCCACGTTCATGTCCTTGGCATCGGCATAGGTCTTGATGACAGGCAGCGAGGTGTAGGACTGGAAGCCGAACTCCGAGCAGAAGCGCGGGCGCACCGAACGGTAATTGTCGAACGATTTGTTCTCGTGCCAGACTGACCAGTAGTGCATATCGCCGGAACCGTCGGCATGCCAGGCATCGCCGAAGTCGAGATAGCCCGACGCCGGGCTCGACGGCCACCAGATCGCATCGGGTGCGGCCTTCTTCATCGCCTGCTCGATCACCCGGTTGAGGCGGTCGTAGGAGACGAGATAGCGGTCGCGGTCCTTGCGCGATTCCTCGAACCAGGTCAGCGCCCCGACAAGCTCGTTGTCGCCGCACCAGAGCGCGATCGACGGATGCGAGTTCAGGCGGCGCACCTGGTAATCGACTTCGAGCGCCACGTTGTCGAGGAAGTCTTCCGTCGAGGGATAGAGGTTGCAGGCGAACATGAAGTCCTGCCAGACCATCAGGCCGAGCCGATCGCACAGATCGTAGAAATGCTCGTGCTCGTAGAAGCCGCCGCCCCAGACGCGGATCATGTTCATGTTGGCCGATTTGGCCGATTGCAGGAGGTCTTCGGTCTTTTCGGGCGACGACAGCGAAAACAGCGCATCGGCCGGAATCCAGTTGGCGCCGCGGCAGAAGATTTCGCGACCGTTGACCTTCAGCGCGAACCGCGCGCCAGCCGCGTCGGGCGTGGTGATCAGCTCGACGGTGCGAAGGCCGATGTGCTTGGTGACGGCATCGGACGGCAGATCGACGGTGAGTCCATAGAGCGCCTGCTCGCCATTGCCTGATGGCCACCAGAGCCGCGGCTTGCCGATCTCGAACACGTGGTTGACCACGGTCTCGCCCGCGCTGGCGCCGACATCAAGCCGCACCCGCTCGCCATCGAGCGAGAAATGCACCGGCACGATGCCCGGGTTCTTGGAAAACAACGTCGCCGCGACGTGCAGATCGACGGAACCATCGGCATTGTGCACCTGCCGCGTCGTCACATGCTCGATGCGCGCGGTCTCAAGCTTGCGCAGCGCGATCGTGCCATAGAGCCCGAGCGGCGCAATCGCGATATTCCAGTCCCAGCCGAAATGGCACTGCGGCTTGCGCAGCATGTTGCCGTTCGGGATCGGCGAATTGCCGGTCGAATAGGGAATGTAGAAGGGCTGCTTGTCCTGCCGGTCGGCGCCGGCGGCGATGCTCGAATGCAGGATGATGCGGATGACGTTGTCGCCGGTCTTGAGCAGGCTGCCGACATCGGGGCGATAGCGCCGGAAGCTGTTGTCGGCGACCAGTGCCGGCGAGCCGTTGATGAACACGGCGGCGACCGTGTCGAGATAATCGACGTCGAGATACCAGTCGCCGTCAGGCTCCGCGACGTTGAAGCTGCGCTCCAGCGCCCAGTCCTTGTGCGCCACCCACTGCACCACCTCTTCATTGCGGCCGAAATAGGGATCGGGAATGAGCTTGGCGGCATGCAGCGCCGAATGGACGTCGCCCGGAAGCGTGATCGGCGCGGTGATGTCACCATCCGTGGAGGTGAGCTTCCACGAGCCTGAGAGGTCGAGGTTGAACCCGTTGATGGGCAAGGATGTCATAGCACTGTCCCGATCAGGCCGCTCTTGGGAGAACCCGTTGCCGGGCTGCGACCGAATATGGTTGGCCACGTAGGCCGATTGGAAGAACGGGCGGAGCATCGTGACGCTCCGCCCGCAGCGTGAGGTCTAAAGGCGTAGTTCCGTCTCGGCATCGAAGATCGACGCCAGCGACATGTCGAAGCCGAGCTTGACGGCAGTGCCGGGGCTGAAGCGGCGCGAACCGTTGATGCGCACCGACATCGTATGCCCGGCATGGTTCAGCCACAAAAGATTGTCGGCGCCCATCGGCTCCTCGATGTCGACAGTCGCGTCGTGCACCTCGGATCCCAGGCCGTCATTGACCTTGACGTGCTCCGGCCGAACGCCGAGCGTGACCTTTTGCCCCGGATTGAGCGGCCCGCTCGCTTGGTAGGCATCGACGTTGAAGTCGACGCCATTGGCGGTGAACACCGTGGCATTGCCCCGCTTGGCGATCTCGCCCTTCAGGAAATTCATCGACGGCGAGCCGATGAAGCCGGCGACGAACAGGCTCTTCGGCCTGTTGTAGATCGTCGTCGGGTCAGCGAGCTGCTGGATGACGCCGTTCTTCATGATGGCGATGCGGTCGGCGAGCGTCAGCGCCTCGATCTGGTCGTGGGTGACGTAGATCATCGTGTTCTTCAGCGACTGGTGCAGCCGCTTGATCTCGACGCGCAGCTCCGAGCGCAGCTTGGCGTCGAGATTGGAGAGCGGCTCGTCGAACAGGAACACGTCGACATCGCGCACCAGCGCACGGCCGATCGCCACGCGCTGGCGCTGGCCGCCGGAGAGTTCCGCCGGCTTGCGCTTTAGAAGCGGCTCGATCTGCAGGATCTCGGAGGCGCGCGCCACGCGCTTGTCGATATCGGCCTGCGGGATCTTGGCAACCTTGAGCCCGAAGGAGAGGTTCTTCTCCACCGTCATCTGCGGATAGAGCGCGTAGGACTGGAACACCATGCCGATGCCGCGATCCTTGGGCTCTTCCCAAGTGACGTTCTTGCCCTTGATAAAGATCTGCCCCTCGCTGATGTCGAGCAGGCCGGCGATGCAGTTGAGCAGGGTCGACTTGCCGCAACCGGACGAGCCGAGCAGCACGAGGAACTCGCCATCATTGATCTCGAGGTTCAGGTCCTTCAGCACATTGACAGCGCCGAAGTTGAGCGAAAGGTCTTTGATAGAGACGCTCGAATTCATGGATGATGTCATGGATCAGCCTTTCACTGCGCCGGCGGCGATACCGCGGACGAACAGTCGTCCCGACACGAAGTAGACAACCAGCGGCACCAGACCCGTGAGGATCGTTGCAGCCATGTTGACGTTGTATTCCTTCACGCCCTGGACGGAATTGACGATGTTGTTGAGCTGCACGGTCATCGGATAGTATTCCGGCCGGGTGAAGACGACGCCGAACAGGAAGTCGTTCCAGATACCGGTGACCTGCAGGATCATGGCGACGACGAAGATCGGCAGCGACATCGGCACCATGATCTTCAGGAAGATCTGCCAGAAGCCGGCGCCATCGACGCGGGCCGCCTTGAACAGCTCCTGTGGCAGCGATGCGAAATAATTGCGGAAGAGCAGCGTCAGGATCGGCATGCCGAATATCGAATGCACGATGATCAGGCCGGTCAGCGTCCCGTAGATTCCCAACTCCCTGAGCACGATGACAATAGGATAGATCATCACCTGGTAGGGAATGAAGGCGCCGATGACGAGGATCGAGAAGAACAGTTCCGATCCCTTGAAGCGCCAGTTGGCAAGCGCGTAGCCGTTCACCGAGGCGATCGCGATCGAGACGATGACGGAGGGCACGGTGATCCTGACCGAGTTCCAGAACCCACGCGAAAGGCCGTCGCAGTTGAGGCCGGTGCAAGCCGTCGCCCAGGCCTTCACCCACGGCTCGAAGGTGATTTCCATCGGCGGCGAGAAGATGTTGCCCATGCGGATTTCCGGCATGCCCTTCAGCGACGTGACGATCATCACGTAGAGCGGCAGCAAGTAGTAGGCGGCGGCGACGAACAGCGTGCCGTAGAGCATGATGTTGCGCGGCGACAGCACCCGCTTCGGCTTGGCGCCGTTCGGACCGGTGAAGGACTTTGCCGGGGCGGTGGATGTGTTGAGAGCGATGGTATCAGGCACGCTTACGCCCTCCGAATTCCAGATAGGCCCACGGGATGATGATGATCGCGACCGTGATCAGCATCATGGTCGATGCGGCGAAACCCTGCCCCAGGTTCTGCGCCTGGAACATGTAGTCGTAGACATACTTCGCAGGCACTTCCGACGAGATGCCGGGTCCACCCGATGTCTGCGCCACCACCAGGTCGTAGACCTTGACGATGCCAGAGGCGATGATCACCAATGTTGTGATGAAGACAGGCCGCATCATCGGGATGACGATGAAGAGGTAGGTCTTCCACATCGGAATGCCGTCGACGCGCGACGCCTTCCAGATGTCCTCGTCGATCCCGCGCAGGCCGGCGAGCATCAGGCACATGACGAGACCGGTTCCCTGCCATAGGGCTGCGATCAAGACTCCGTAAATGACGATGCTCGGCGTATAGAGCGGGTCGAAGGTGAAGCTCGTCCAGCCGAGCGAACGCACCACCGACTGCACGCCGAATTCGGGGTTAAGCACCCACTGCCAGACGAGGCCGGTGACGATGAAGGACAGCGCGAAGGGATAGAGAAAGATCGTCCGGAACGCGTTCTCGAACCGGATCTTCTGATCCATCAGCGCCGCCAGCGTAAAGCCGATCACCAGGCTGAAGATCAGGGAAAAGACGCCATAAATGGCGAGGTTCTCGATGGAAACGATCCATCGCGGTGCGGCCCAGAGCCGCTTGTATTGGTCGAAACCAACGAAGCTCATCCTTGGCAGGAGCTTCGAGTTGGTGAAGGAATAAAACACCGTCCAGAGCGTACCGCCGAGAAAGATCACGACAGCGGTAAGGATCATCGGGATGGATGCAATTTTGGAATTCAGATTGCGCAGCAACTGATTTGGCCGGCCGGCTTTCGCTTGACCCGTCATTGTGTCTCCTCCTGAAACGCAACTGCTTCATTGAACCGGACCCGCAACCGATCATGGTTGCGTACCCGTCTCCTGCCTTTCCCGCGTAAGCGACCGCCCCTCCGGCGACCGATTTGCGGGAAAGATACCGCCGCTTACCCGTGCCTGAGGGCCCGGGCGGACCCGGCTCGCCGTTCCTGGGCGGCGAGCCGGACCACGACAGCACGCGCAGTCGATCAGTCGGCGGAGCCGATGATTTCAGCGAAGCGCTTCTGTGCGTCTTCAGGCGTCATAGAGGCGTTGGCGAAGAACTCCGAGAAGAGGTCTTCCTTCTGCTTCTGGCTGTCGGCCGACAGCAGCTGGTCGGTGCCTTCGATCACATTGCCCTTGGCAAGGATGTCGAGACCCTTCTTCATGCAGTCGTTGGCGGCCGCGAGATCGACGTCACCGCGAACCGGCAGCGAGCCTTTCTTGAGGTTGAAGGCAACTTGCGTCTTCGGATCGAGCAAGGTCTTGGCGAGAACGTCCTGCGCCTTCGACTTGGCTTCATCCTTGAGCAGCGGGAAGTAGAACGCATCACCACCGGTGGAGATGATCTCGTTCACGCCGAGGCCCGGAAGGCAGGTGTAGTCGGTGCCGGCCTTCTGGCCTGCGAGCGCGAACTCACCCTGCGCCCAGTCACCCATGATCTGGCCGCCGGCCTTGCCTGTGATGACCAGGTTGGTTGCCTGGTTCCAGTCCTGGACGTTGCTGCCCTTGGACATCTTGCGGGCGTCGTCTGCGGCCTTGAAGACCTTGGCGATCTCGGGACCGGCAGCCGCTTCGGCGTCCTTGTCCTTGAACACCTTGTTGAACGTGTCCTTGCCGGCGATCGCCACCATCAGCGTATCGAAGGCGCCTGCTGCCTGCCACGGCTGACCACCGACGGCGAGCGGCACGATACCGGCCTTTTCGAGTGCCGGTGCCGCGGCAACGAACTCATCCCAGTTCTTCGGCACCTCGACTCCGGCCTTCTTGAAGGCGGCGTTCGACAGCCACAGCCACTGCCAGGAGTGGATGTTGACGGGCGCGCAATAGATCTTGCCGTCGATCGTGCAAGAGTCCAGCAGGCTGGCCGGACGGATGACGTCCTTCCAATGCTCGGCGGTGGCGACATCGGTCAGGTCGCGCATCAGGCCAGACTGCACCAGTTCCTCGGCCTGGCGGCCATGGTTGAACTGCGTGGCGCCCATCGGGTCGCCGCCGGTGATGCGGCTGACCATGATCGGACGCGCCGTGCCGCCGGAACCGGCGATGGCACCATCCACCCACTTATTGCCGGTGGCGTCGAACGCCTTGGCGAGTTCCGCGACGGCCGCGGCCTCACCACCGGATGTCCACCAGTGCGTGACTTCGAGATCGGTGGCGTGTGCCGCACCAAGCGGCAAAGCGACGGATGCGCACAGCGCTGCCGCCATCAAACGAATATTCATGAGTTCTCCTCCCTCACTGAAACGTTGCCGGAAAAACTTAGTTCAATCGATATTGCCGCGCAACCGTCGCATGTCAAAATTTTCTTTTCGACCGTTGTTTGCTACTTTTGCCTGCAAACAACACCGTGATCGTGATCACTCAATGAGCATCGCGTCCAAGCGATGTGCAGTCGCGAACTTGAGATAAATTCATGTTTTTTCTTAATTTATCATACTGGTATCATGATATGACCGCACAATCCTGTTCGCACGTGCAGAAAAACTGGGCACAAATGGCGGACTCAACCGGTAGCCGTAGTTGCATCGCAAGCGCCTGAAAAATCCCTCGACATTTCCACTGTAACGTTACAGATTTTAAGGCCCGTGGGAGGGAGCGACGTTTGTTGCATTCATGCTTACAGCGCTGCGAAAAGCATCTATAAGCGAACCAAATCGCGTAGGACGGCCTAGAGGGATGAAAAACAAAGCGAATTTCGGAGCGACGGTGACCGAGGCCTCTCGGGAAAGACCGACACTGAAGACGATTGCCTTCATGACCGGCCTCGGCATCACCACTGTCTCGCGAGCCTTGAAGGACGCGCCCGACATCGGCGCGGAGACCAAGGAACGCGTGCGGATGGTCGCCAGCCAGCTCGGCTACCAGCCGAACCGCGCCGGCGTGCGCCTGCGAACGGGCAAGACCAACGTCATCGCGCTAGTCCTCAGCATCGACGAGGAGATCATGGGCTTCTCGAGCCAGCTGGTCTTCGGCATTTCCGAGGTCCTGACCGGCACGCCCTATCACATCGTCGTCACGCCGCACTCGCACAGCAAGGACCCGATGCTGCCGGTCCGCTACATCCTGGAGACAGGCTCTGCCGACGGCGTCATCATCTCCCGCATCGAGCCAGACGATCCGCGTGTGCGGCTGCTCAGCGAGCGCAACATGCCCTTCGCCACGCACGGACGCACGGACGCTGGCCAGACGCACCCTTACCACGACTTCGACAACGAGGCCTTCGCCCACCAGGCGGTCCAGAAGCTGGTCGCCCGCGGGCGCAAGCGCATTGCCCTCCTCCAGCCGCCAAGCAAGCTGACCTACTACACCCACACCCGCATCGGCTTCCAGACCGGCCTGCACGACTACGGCGCCGAGGAAGTGCCGCTGCGCGTCACCATCGACACGCCGCTCGACGAGGTTCGCAACGCCGTCGAGACCTTGATGCGCTCCAGCAACGCGCCCGACGGCATCGTCTGTCTCGCCGGCAGCGCCGCCATCGCCGTCAATGCCGGTATCGAGGCGGCGGGCAAGCGGCTCGGCCACGATGTCGACATGGCGTCAAAGGAATCAGCGCCGATCCTCAACTGGATCCGGCCGGAGATCATCACCGCCTACGAGGATGTCCGCCACGCCGGGCGCGAGATGGCCAAGGCCGTCATCGCCCGCATCGACGGCGTCGAGCCGGAGCTGCTGCAGAGCGTCAGCCAGCCGGTGTGGAAGGCCTGAGCATGCCGTCACTGTGATATCCCGCGGGCGAAGCTTAACGTTGCACTGAAGGCTCAACCTCCCTCATTCCTGTGCTCGTCACAGGAATGAGGTAAAGTGCGGGCACCGACCGCGCTTAAGGCCATTGGCATCGCTCAACCAGCAGCATTGATACCAACAAAAAAGCCCGGTCGAAACCGGGCTTTTCCTCATCAAATCCGACGCCTCAGAACGTCGAAGCACCGCTGCCCCAGGGACCGTGGTGGAAGTCCTTGCCGTCGAGACGGTCGAAGCCATGGGCGCCGAAGAAGTCGCGCTGCGCCTGGATCAGGTTGGCGGTGCCGCGGCCCTGGCGATAGGCGTCGAAGTAGGTGAGCGCCGAGGTCAGCGCCGGAACCGGCAGGCCGGCCTGAAGAGCCGCACCGACAACGCGGCGAAGCGCCGGCAGCGATTCCTTGACCATGTCGGAGAAGGCAGGCGTGACGATCAGGTTGGCCGCATCAGGCGCCTTGGTGAAGGCCGAGGTGATCTCGTCGAGGAACTGCGAGCGGATGATGCAGCCGTCGCGCCAGATCTTGGCAATGGTCGGCATCGGCAGCGACCACTTGAACTCCCGAGAAGCTTCCGCCATCACGGCAAAACCCTGAGCGTAGGCACCGATCTTCGCAGCGAAGAGAGCCAGTTCAAGATCCTTGGTCAGTTCGGGACCGAAGGCGACCGGGAACTTGTATTCCGGCTTGCCGAAGATCTTCTCGGCGGCTTCGCGTTCTGATTTCATCGACGACAGGCTGCGGGCAGCGACCGCTGCCTCGATCGCCGTTGCCGGAATGCCCATGTTCTGCGCTTCGATCGCCGACCACTTGCCGGTGCCCTTCTGGCCGGCCTTGTCGAGGATCATATCGACCATCGCACCGCCGGAGATCGGATCGGTCGCGGCCAGCACCTTCTCGGATATCTCGATCAGGTAGGAGTTCAGGCGACCCTTGTTCCACTCGCCAAAAATGCCGGAGATATCCTTGGCGGACTTGCCGAGGCCGTCGCGCAGGATGCCGTAGATTTCGGCGATCATCTGCATGTCGGCATATTCGATGCCGTTGTGGATGGTCTTGACGAAGTGACCGGCGCCGTCATTGCCGAGCCACGCCACGCAAGGGTCGCCCTTGTACTTGGCGGCAATCGAGGTCAGCACCGGCTCGACCCGCTTCCAGCTGTCTTCCGTGCCACCGACCATGATCGAAGGACCATGGCGCGCACCTTCCTCGCCGCCGGACACGCCCATGCCGATGAAGGTCAGCTCGGTATCCTTCAGGCGATCGAAGCGGGCGATCGTGTCGCGGAAATTGGCATTGCCGGCATCGATCATGATGTCACCCTTGGAGAGGTGCGGACGCAGAAGCTCCATCTGCTGATCGACCGGCTCGCCGGCCTTGATCATGATGATGATCGGGCGCGGCGGGCGGATCGCCTCGACGAACTCCTCGATCGTCTTGCACGGAATGATCTGCTTCTTCAGATCGCCGGCGCTCTCGTAGAACTCGTCTGTCTTTTCCGGCGTACGGTTGAACACGGCAATCTTGTTGCCCTTTTCCGCGATGTTCAGCGCCAGGTTGGAACCCATCACCGCAAGGCCGATCAGCCCGATTTCTGCCTTTTCCACAATACACCTCCGGTAAGCCAAATTGGACCGGTGTTGTGGCACTGTCTGGCTCAAACGGCAAGTTCGATTCGGCTCCGAACCGGTCGCGGATTGCCAAGCGCGCAAAGTGAAACATATTGCCCAAAGCGGCTGCGGACAGGTAGTTTCCAGCCGGGGAGACAGAAATCGACAGGCATGCCCCAAACGCGTGCGACGTTACGCCGCCCGTTTTGCGGCAAACAGGGAGGACCAAATGGCAACGATGCCAGCGCGGATCATCCACCGCTCGATCGAAAAGAACTGGCGCGACGTCTGGGCTTTCGCCGGCGCGCCCGAGAACATGCCGCTCTGGGCGTCGGGGCTGGCCTCCGGCTTGGAGAAGAGCGGCGAAGACTGGGTCGCCAAGGGCGTCTTGGGCACCGTCCGGGTGAGCTTTGCCCCGCACAACGAATTCGGCGTGCTCGACCACACCGTCACCGTCGCCAACGGCCTGCGCGTCTACAACGCGCTGCGGATCGTGCCGAACGGCGATGGCTGCGAGGTGATGTTCACCTTGCTGCGCATGCCTGACATGACCGACGAACAGTTCGAAGCCGACGCCGCCCATGTCGCGCGCGACCTGGAGACACTGAAACATTTGATGGAAATGTAGGGATCCCGATGACGCAACCAAGCGAAGACCTCCGCATCGACTACGTCGAATTCAACGTCGGCGATATCGAACGATCGAAAACCTTCTACGGCAGCGCCTTCGGCTGGCGCTTTACCGATTACGGACCGAACTATTGCGAGTTCGACGATGGCAGACTGAGGGCGGCTTCACAAATCTCGAACCCGCGCGCCCGGGTGGCCCGCTTGTCATTCTCTACGCTGACGATCTTGAAGCCGCTCTCGCTGCCGTCGAAAATGCCGGCGGCAGGATCATGAAACCGATCACCGGCTTTCCGGGCGGCAGCCGCTTTCACTTTGCCGATCCCGACGGCTATGAACTGGCGGTCTGGACGAAAGCCTGATCAGGCCGCGAGGTTTGCGGCCGAAGATCCGGCGTCCTGCGACAGGATCAGGGCGCCGATGATGTACCCCGACGAATCGCGCAGCGGCGACAGGCGGAACCGGATCGACGACTTCGAGAAACCATCATCACTACAATCGGAAACGTGGTCGGATGGCTGTCCATCGAAGCATGAGTCGAGCAGCGTTTTCATGCGTTCGCTGAAGCGCTTTTCGCCGATGAACTCCTTGATATGCCGCCCGATCATTTCCATAGGCTTCTTGCCGGCGAAAGCCGCGCTTGCAGCATTGGCGTAGAGATACCGGTAGTCCTTCGTGAGCACAGCAACGCGATCCGGCAGGGCCTCGAGAATGGCAGCATTGAGAAAATTGCCGTTATCGGTGTTAGGAACATAAGCCGCGGGGGCACCGACGCGTTCTCTGTCTCGGTCAGGCCGCTCCAGCGGCGGCATTTGCCATCGCGGCACGGTGGACCCGAGATACTGCTCCATCATGTGTGCAAGCAGCTTCACATGCTCGCGCACGGATTCGCTGTCTTCGGCATATTGATCGATCAGGCAGCCGACAAACTGCATCTGCATATGCGCGTAAAACAGATTGGTGGCCTTGTAGCCGAGAATCGTCTCGATCAGCGCGTCGATCGAGCCGTCTAGACTGCTCACGCGTGCGTCATCACCAAGCCGGATGGCTTCATCGATCTGCGAACAGCGCAATGAGAATGCCTGAAAAAGCCCGAGCACGACACCTCCCATGCCGATTCCAAAGGAGATTCCTTCGATATCACGAGTTTGCCATGCAACAGATTTGCTGCAAAGCACCCGATTTACAACAAATCGGTAACATGACGCCTGTCTATGTTCAATGAAGAATAGCGCTTGGTTTTCAATGACAAGATGTGGGGGCGGCTTTTACATCACCTGTCGCTTAATTTCCCATCGGTCATGATACCAAAGCCACTGCTCCGGATATTCCCGTACCCAGGTCTCAACCTTGTCGTTCAAAAGCTGTGCAGTGGCGGTCAGGTCGAGGTTGCCGTTGGCATCGCGCGGCACGTCCATGCGCGGCTCGATCTCCAGGCGGTAGCGGTTGCCGGGAAGCCGGATGCAGCGTGCCGGATAGACATCACAGTTGAACTGGCGGACCAGCTTGCCGAGCAGCGGATTGGTCCTGACCGGCTGGTCGAAGAACTCGGTCTTCAGGCCCTTCTTGAACTTCTGGTCGACCAGCACGCCAACGCCCTGCCCCGCCTCCAGTTGCCGCGCCAGAGCAAAGGAGGAGCCCGCATGTGAGGGCACCAGCTTGCCCATCCGGGCGCTGCGGAAGTCGAAGACCTTCTTCGCCACGTAGGGATTGTTCGGCGGCCGGAACAATACGCTGACGTAAAGCCCGAAGGCGGCGCCCGCCACCGGCAGCAATTCGAAGTTGCCGGTATGGCCGGTAAAGACGATGAACGGCCGCTTGTTTTCCAGGAGGTCGAGAAAGATCGGGATCCCCGACACTTCCACCCTGCCCGGTTCGCTCTTTTGCGGGTCGAAGTCGAACAACCGGTCGAGAAATACATATTCGGCCGCCAGCCGACCCATGTTGGCCCAGCTGCCGAGCGCGATCTGCTGGATCTCCTCGTCGCTCTTTTCTGGAAACGCGTTGCGAAGATTCGCCAGCATCAGCTTGTGACGCTTCATCTTCGGGCCGATCTTGCGCATCAGCCAGTCGATGAAGTTGATCGCCCCGTCGGCCGGGAATATCTTCAGGAAGTTCAGGAAGCCGAACATCACCTGCGCGATCAGCCACTGGCGGAAATGGTCCAGTTTCAGGACGATCCGGGTGATGAAGAGTTCCAATGGATCAATCCATCTTCAGGATGATCTTGCCGAAGATCTGGCGCGATTCCATCCGCTCCAGCGCAACGTTGATCTCGTCGAACCCGACTTCCGTGTCGATGACCGGATGCACCAGGCCGCGGCCCATTTTCTGCATGGCATCCGCCATGTTCTCCATCCGGCAGCCGAACGAGCCGAGCAGCTTCAGCTGCTGCTGGAACAGCATCATCAGGTTCATGTCGGTCGATACGCCCGACGTCGAGCCGCAGGTCACCAGACGCCCGCCGCGCTTCATGCACAGCATGGAGCCGGCCCAGGTGTCCTTGCCAACATGTTCGAAGACGACGTCGACACCCTTCTTCTTGGTCAGCTTGCGCACCACGCCCTCGAAGCGATCCGTCCGGTAGTTGATGACGTGATCGGCGCCGAGCGCCTTGGCCTTCTCGATCTTGTCGTCGGAGCCAACCGTGGTGATCACCGTGCAGCCGATCTTCTTGGCCAGCTGGATCGCAGCCGAACCGATGCCGGAGCCGCCGGCATGGATCAGGATGGTTTCGCCGGGTTCCAGCTTGGCGTTGTCGAACAGCATGTGCTCGACAGTGCCGAATGTCACGGGAGCGACGGCAGCACCGATGGCATCGACACCGGGAGGTGCCGGCACCAGCAGGCGCGCTGGAAGGTTGACCTTCTCCTGCGCGAAACCATCGAGATGGAAGCCGTGAACGCCGGAGACATGTTCGCAGAGATTGTCGCGCCCCTCGCGGCACGGGCGGCAGAGACCGCAGGTGCGCGCGCCGTAAATGGCAACGAGCTGGCCGGGAAGCACGTTGGAAACGCCGGGGCCGATCGATTCGACCACGCCCGACGCTTCAGCACCGATCACCAACGGCATCTTGCGCTTGGCGAACGCCATGCCGCGCCAGCCCCAGACGTCGATGTGGTTCAATGCCACGGCCTTGACGCGCAGCGTCACCTCGCCGGGACCTGGCGCATCGGGTTCGGGCAGATCGGTGATCTCGAGCTTGCGGTCGTCGATCAGTTGCAAAGCGCGCATGGTTACAGTCTTCCTTCCGGATCCATCAGGCGGCGAGAACATCACTACATGTCCATCATCATGCCCGGGCTTGTCCCGCGGCATATGCCAACCTTCACTATTTCCGACGTTGTAGATCCTCGGCCCAAGGCCGAGGACGACGTCTTGTCTCTGGCGCAGCCCTTAGACCGGTTCCAGCGCCATGACAAGACTGGCGTTCTGGCCGCCGAAGCCGAACGAGTTGGAAAGCACGGCGCTCACCTGCGCGTCGCGCTTCACATTCGGCACCACGTCGACGACGATCGCCGGATCCGGATTGGTGTAGTTGATGGTCGGCGGCAATGTGCCGGTCCGCATCGTCTGCAGCGAGAACACCGCTTCAACGGCACCGGCAGCGGTCAGCGTATGGCCGATCATCGACTTGTTCGACGACAGCGGAATGGACGCGAGGCGGTCGCCGAACACGGCAAGCATCGATCCATATTCCATCTTGTCGTTCTCAGGCGTCGAGGTGCCGTGGGCATTGATGTAGCCGATTCCGCTCTCGTCCATGCCGGCATCGGCAAGCGCCGCGCGGATCGTCGCGATCGCCGGGCCGCCATCCGGCGAGGACCGGGTGCGGTGGAAGGAATCGGCCTTTTCGCCGGCGCCCTTCATGATGCCGAGCACCTTGGCGCCGCGGGCGATCGCCGATTCCAGCGATTCCAGCACCAGCGTCGCAGCACCTTCGGCAATCACGAAGCCATCACGGTCCTTACTGAACGGCTTGGAAGCCTTGGTGGGGTTGTCATTCTGCGTCGATAGCGCCGACAAAAGCGAGAAGCGGATCAGCGCTTCCGCGCTGACCGAGCCGTCGGTGGCGACAGCCAGTGCCCGCGTCGTGCGGCCCTGGCGGATCGCCTCGATGCCAAGCTGGATCGCGGTCGCGCCCGATGCACAGGCCGTCGACAACGTCACCGGCAGACCGCGCGTGCCGAACCGATCGGCGAGCCGCTCGGAGATCGAGCCGAACAGCGCCGCCTCGTGGAACGCCGGATCGGGACGCTCGCGCATCGCCGTCAGGAAACGGTCGTAAGCATCACCCGGACGGGCGGCTGGCGGCGAGCGGTCACCGAGTTCGAAGCGCGCGATCCATTCCGGCTCGATCGGTGGCGCCGCCAGGAAGAGCGGACCGTTGAAATCACCTGAGATATCGGCGTCGGCGAGCGCTTCGATCGTCGTTTCCCGCGCAAACGCATAGGAACGCTCGACGGCGTTCGGCGCCGGGATATCGATGAAATCGACCGTACCCGCAATCCGCGTCGACAGACCGTCGGTCGGAAAGCGATTGATGTCGTGGATACCGGACTTGCCAGACGTCAGCGCCGCCCAGTTGTCCTTCAGACCCTGGCCGAGCGAGGTGATGATACCGACGCCCGTCACCGCCACGATCGGGCGGCCGAGATGATCCTTGTAAGCTTGATCCGTCATGTGCCTGCTCCTCACGCGTCCGCGGACAAAACCGCGACGCCTTCGCCACGCTGGTGGCCGACCGTCGTGACGACGGCTGCCCTGGTGCCTGATCTCATGGATTTTTCATGGCCGCCATCGAACGGCGGCACCTTGGCTTCGCTGTCGATGGCAAGGGCTGCCAGCGCCAAGCCGAGGGTGAAGTGGGCTTCCAGACCGTGGCCGGTGACGCCACCAAAACCGCGGATCGCAGCACCCGGGAACTGGTGCTCCAGCACCGCCTTTTCGCGCGAGGCGAGCTCCGGCATGCCTGAGGAACCGGAGAAGATGGCCGTGCTGTCGGTCGGCAGTGACCGTGCCGGCTCCAGCAGCCGCTCAAGCCGCTTTTCGAGATTGCCGCCCGTGCGGTTGCCGCGGTCGCCCTCGATCGACGAGATGGTCGAATAGATATGGGCGCCGCGCGCCTCAGCGTGTGCCCGCGATTCCAGAACCAGGAACGCACCGAGCGAACCGCTGGTGATGCCGCCGACATCGCGCGACCACAGCGGCTGCCAGTCGCCGCGCGAATGCGAGCCGATCGCTTCGAACAGCAGCACCATGTCCAGCCGTTCGGCCGAAAAGGCACCGCCAACCAGCGCATGCGAGGATTCGCCCGACTTGATGCGGTAGAACGCTGTTTCGACGGCCGAGATGCCGGCCGCTTCCTCACCCATGAAGGTACGCGACGAACCGGTCACTTTATGAACGATCGAGATGTTTCCGGCGAGCAAGTTGGACAGCTGCGCAAGGAACAGCGTCGGCCGCAGTTCTGTCGTCAGCTTTTCGTTGAGCAGCACTTCGCGGTCGTTGCGCTTCAGGCCCTCATCGACGATCAGCGTATCGACATTGATGTCGCGCTCGCCGCCGCCGGCCGCCACGATCATGTCCATGGTGCCGCAGGCTTCGAGGTCTTCTTTCAGGCCGGCGTCGTCAAGCGCCAGGCCCGCAGCGAACACGCCAATGCGCTGCCAGTTTTCCATCTGCCGCTGGTCGCCACGCTTGGCGATCTGCTGCGACCAATCCACTTCGGGAAGCGGATGGATCGGATACGGCTTGAACTTCTCGATCTCCACGACCGTCTTCGGTGCGTCCGCGGCGGTGAGCAGCGCGATATGCGGCTCCTTGCCGACACCCTGACAGGTGACAATACCGACGCCGGTAATGACGACATCATTCTGAGCCTTGCTCATTCATTCACTCCCTGCGCGGCGATCGCATCCATCAGGCCGATCTCGGTTGCCCGCTTCTTGACGATATCCCCGAGCGGCACTTCGCTGAACGGCATGGTGCGCAGCTTCAGCTGCGCGTCGCATACCTTCTTGCCGCCACTGGTGATCTTGGCCTTGGTCACGGCGAAGCCGGAACCGTCGTGCTCCAGAAACGCCTCGATGTCGAGAACTGCTTCCGGCTCGACGAAGGTGCGCATCTTGGCGCCGTCGACTGACATCAGGAACGGCATGGCGGCGAAATCTGTCGCGGCAAGCACCAGCATGCCGGAGGCCTGCGCCATGGTTTCAATGAGGAGCACGCCGGGAACGAGCGGCATGCCGGGAAAATGGCCTTCGAACACCGGGCTCGTGGCCGGCACGACGGAGCGCGCCTTGAGTATCTTGGTTTTGAGGTCGACCGACTCGACGCGGTCGATCATCTGGAAGTATTCCAGGAGCATTATGTCCTCCGGCCGGACAGTCACGATGTTGCCGGCTAGGCCTACTTAGTAACAAAACCGCCCGGCCGCCATGGTGAATGGCGGCAGGGCGGACAAAAAATTGTTGACGGTGCAATCAGGCCTTGGCGGCGCGCAGCTCGTCGATCTTGGCGCAGAGGTTCTTCAGCACGAAGTACTCCGATGTGGAGACCTTGCCTTCGTTGACTTCCTGCGTCCACTTTTCGAGCGGGATCTTGATGCCGAATTCCTTGTCGATCGCGAAAACGATGTCGAGGAAGTCGAGGCTGTCGATACCGAGGTCGTCGATCGTATGGCTCTCCGGCGTGATCGTGTCACGATCGATCTCGCTGGTTTCTGCAATGATGTCGGCAACTTTATCGAATGTAGCGGTCACGCCTGTACCTCTTGGAAATGATAGTTTTTCCCCTCATAGGCAAATCCACTTCAAAAGCCAATGCTTTCGTCCGTTCTCCCGCGCGATTTGCGCAAGCACTGTTGCCCAAACAGCATGAAGGTTGAAAGCGTGGAGCGCCTTCGAAGCGGCTGGCCGGATCGTGTCAGTTGGTAACGACGACCCGCGTATTGGCCAATCCCGCCTGGCGTGTGAGGTCGAAGAACTGTGCTGCATTCTGTGGGTGAAGGCGGATGCAGCCGTGCGATGCCGGCCGGCCGAGACGCTTGAGGTCAAATGTCGCATGCACGGCGTAGCCGCCGTTAAAGAACACGGCATACGGCATCGGCGCGTCGTCATACTTCTTCGAGCGATGATCACGCGACAGCCACTTGGCGCTCCAGGAACCAACCGGCGTCACATACCCCGCGCGTGCAGTCGAAACCTTCCAGCGATATTTGACGAAACCGTTTTCGGTGACCGTCATCGTCTGCGAACCGATGCTGATCTTGGCGACGAGGGTCGATGCCTGCGCCGCGACAGTCGAAAACTGCAGCAGTATGATCGCTGCGGCACCTGCAAGTATAGTCTTCATCGTCCCCTCGTTCTTCTGTCCTGAGTTCAGCGGAACGAGCGTACGCCTTGTGCAATTACATTGGTTTAAGGAGCATGGTAATCAACATGATAACAGTATTATTGCCAGCCTAAAGAAGAAATACGAACAGCGCCAGAACAGCGACTGTCAGCACCGAGCAACTGGCGTAGAACACCGAGACGCCGCTCTCGATATCCTCGGCGGTCGCGGTATCGCGGCCGCTGCCATTGATCATCGGCTCCATCACCACGACACCGGAATAGACGCGCGGGCCGGCCAGTTGCACGTTGAGCGCACCGGCCATCGCCGCCTCCGGCCGCCCGGAGTTCGGCGACCGATGCATGCCGCCATCGCGCACCGCGATGCGGAACGCCTCGCGGCAGGCGGCACCGCCGCGCTTCAGCCAGGCGCCGGCGGCAATCAGCAGGATCGATAGCCGCGCGGCCGGCCAGTTGGCGAGATCATCCAGCCGGGCGGACGCCCAGCCGAAATCAGCGTAGCGTTCGGATTTGTGGCCGATCATCGAATCCGCCGTATTGAGCATCTTGTAGGCCAGCAGACCCGGCAGGCCGAACACGAGATACCACAGCGCCGGCGCCACCACGCCATCGGAAAAGTTCTCGGCCAGGCTCTCGATTGCCGCACGGCACACGGCCGGTTCGTCCAGCGTCTCCGGATCGCGCCCGACGATCATCGAAACGGCCTTGCGCCCGCCGGCCACACCACCCTCACGCAATCCAATGGCGACGGCGCCGACGTGATCGGCAAGGCTCTTCTGCGCCAGGAATACCGTAACGCAAAGCACTTCAAGCAGAATGCCGGCCAATCCGAACAGAGCGAAGAACCAGTGCAGGACGAGGCCGGCGACAACGGAAAGCAGCAGCAACGCCACGATCGTCAGCACGCCCTTCCGGCGTCGGGTGGTAGCGGTAAGATCCTCGCGGTTGAACCACCCGTCCATGCGGGCGATAGCCTTTCCGAACAAGGCCACCGGATGCGGCAGCCGCGCCCACAACACATCGGGATCGCCAACGATCCTGTCGAGCGTCAGCGCCAATACGAGCACGAGAAGGTTCAGTTCAAAAATCATCTGTCGAAACTCTGCAATGCCTTGGCAAGCCTGTTGTCGCCGTCACTGTCGGCGGTCACCCCGAAGCGGAGCCAGTGGGCGGCGTAGTCGAACTTACGGACGAGAATATGGTGAGCACACAAATGCGCGTGAAGCGCGCCTGCGACCTCATCCTCGACGAGCTGGAAGAGCGCCGTGCCGCCGCAAATGCGAAGACCACTTCCCTCCAGCACCGCGATTAAGGCATCCCGCCTCTGGGTGATTGCGGCGCCGATGGCCGACGTATCCGAGCGCAGCAGCGATGCGGCGATGGACAGCGCCGGCCCGGAAACCGCCCATGGCCCCAACGCCTGCTCGAGCGTATCGAGAATCGGGCGCGCGGCAACCACGAAACCAAGCCGCAGCCCCGCCAGCCCGAAGAACTTGCCGAACGAGCGCAGGACGATCAGATTGGGATGATCGGCAACGGCAGGCACAACGCTGCTTTCAGGAACCATATCGCCAAACGCCTCGTCGACGACGAGGAGACCACCCTGCCCGGCCATGCGCCGGCCGAGGCCGATCAGCCGATCAGGCGCATAGATCCGCCCATCGGGATTGTTCGGATTGACGATGACGACGAGCGCGTGATCGTCCCGCACCGCGTCCAGACCGTCGATCCGATCGACGTCGCAGCCGGCGGATCGGAAAGCCCGCTCGTATTCGCCATAGGTCGGCCCGGCAATGGCGACCCGGCGGTTTTGATCGAGCAGACGCGGCAGCAACTGGATGACCGACTGCGTACCCGGCACCGGCAACGGCAGGATCTCGCCGCTACGATAATAACCACGCGCGGCCCTTCGCGCATCGTCGATCAGATGGGCGTCAGGCAGCCTGTGCCAGGCCCGCGGCGCGATGTCAGGCAAATCTGCTGGAAACGGGCTGATGCCGGTGGAGAGGTCGAGCCAATCCTCCGGTCGTCCGCCATGCAGCGCCGCGGCCGCCGTTATGCCGCCGCCGTGGACGATAGGAGCATTCATCCTTTTATCCAGCCACATCGATCATGTGCATGTAGGAACCGGCCACCTGCCAGCGCTGCAACCCTGCACTCCCGAGATCGTTGTTCAGGGCGTCGGTGACGGCAAACAACCGATCCGCGTCGCCCTCCGAAACGATAGACGAATAGTGAAACTCATGCGCGGTCATCGGCTTTTCGAAGAACGAACCGTTGATCGGCGTCACCCTGCGATAACCGAGATGGCGCCTGCGCTCCTCGTAGCTTGTCACCAACGGCAGGAGGTCGAGCATCGCGTGGCGCTCCCCGCTCGCATCGATCAGGCCCTCGCCCATCACCATGTAGCCACCGCATTCGCCGTAGATTCTAACACCACTTTCGGCCGCCTGCCGCATGCCAGCCCTGAACGTCGAAGCCGCGGCAATCTCGCCCGCGTGCAATTCGGGATAGCCACCCGGAAGGTAGACGGCATCGGCCGTGCGCTCCGGCGCCTCGTCGGCCAGCGGCGAGAAAAACGAGATACGCGCGCCGCGACGCCGCCAGCCAAGTAGCATGTGTTCGTAGCAGAAGGCGAAGGCGATATCGCGGGCGACGGCAATATGGCTTCCGAGCGGCGGCAGTCGGTTGATGTTGGCCGTCGATGGTTTTGCCAGACCCTGTCTCGCGACCCGCAGCAGGAAATCGAAATTGCAGGTCTGCGATACCGCCTGAGCCGCATGCTCGATGAAATTCTCGAGCGCTTCGTGTTCGCCCGCCTGTACCAGGCCGAGATGTCGCTCCGGCAGCGCGATCTCGCTGTTGCGGCGAACGACCGCGATGATGGGCATGCGGATCGCATCCAGCGCCTGTCGCAGCATCATCTCGTGGCGATCGCCGCCGACCTTGTTGAGAATGACACCGGCAATGCGGACATCGGCGCGAAAACCGGCGAACCCCGAGACCAGCGCCGCCACCGATTGCGACATGTGGGAAGCGTCGACCACCAAAATGACGGAGAGGCCCAACATCGCCGCAAGATCGGCCGCCGTGCCCGTGCCGTCCGCCGCGCCATCGAACAGTCCCATCATCGCCTCGATAATGAGCAACCTGTCGCCGGAGCGGTGCAGCGTCGCATTGGCGGCGATCAGTTCGGGCCGCATCGCCCATGGGTCGAAGTTGAGACAGGCGACTCCGCTGGCGGCGGCATGGAACGCCGGGTCGATATAGTCGGGACCGGCCTTGCCCGGCGCGATCTCCACACCGCGCTTGCGCAATTCCCTGAGAAGCCCCAGCGTTACCGTCGTTTTCCCCGATCCGGAGGACGGGGCTGCAATCAACAGACCACTCATGCCGTCTCCTTGCCATCAGAATGCCGGAACGGATCGGGTCGCAACCGCCGCCCGGCAAGCGCCCCCAGCCAGTCGAGAGACGCTCTCAGCCGCACCACCTCACCGACCACGACGATCGCGGGCGGCTCGAGCCCCGAGGCGAGAACGACCGAAGGTGCATCGCCCAACGTCGTTTCGAGAACCTGCTGCGCCGATGTCGTCGCATCACAGACGAAAGCTACTGGTTCATCGCGCGAGCGTCCAGCAGCAATCAGCCTGGCGCTGATCTCGGCAATGTGTTTCATCGCCATATACATGACGATGACCGGCGAGCCCTTGCCGATCGCATCCCAGTTGATGGCGTCAGGAACCAGGCCCGACGAATTGTGACCCGTGAGGAACGTCACGGCGTGATTGATGTCGCGGTGCGTGACCGGAATGCCGGCATACGCAAGCCCGCCGATGCCGGCTGTGATGCCGGGCACGATGCGAAACGGAATATTGTGTTCGACCAGCGTCAGCGCCTCTTCGCCGCCACGCCCGAAGACGAACGGATCGCCCCCCTTCAGCCGCAGCACCCGCTTGCCGGTCTGGGCCAGTTCGACGAGGCGCAGAGAGATATCGCGCTGCTTGGCGGATGGCTTGCCGCCGCGCTTGCCTGCGTATTCGAGCAACGTGCCGGGCCGCACCAGCTTCAGGCACTCGGCATCCACCAGAGCGTCGTGCACGACGACGTCAGCCTCCATCAGCCCCTTGACGGCAAGCAGTGTCAGCAGGCCTGGGTCGCCCGGCCCGGCGCCGACGAGCCAGACGCTGCCGGAATCCATGGCCGGAAGATGGGAAAGTGCGGTTTCGATCATCCGGATGATCTATGCCGCGTGGGTGACAAGGTCAACGCTGTCTGAGCGGCGAACACAAGGCATGCCATCCCGGTGAATCGACACGCGAGCCACCGGATTCAAGATGCGAGGTTACAGACGCAAGCGACTGAATGGATTCACCAATGCATTTGCGCCAGAACCCGATCGAAGCGTTGCCGGCTAAACGGTCAGCAGCGTATCGCGAATGAGATCGACGACTTTTTCCGACTCGATGCCGGTGCAGACGATCTGGCTCGGCAAGCCGTCCCAGTCGCCCGGCGGAAAGCGGCGACCATCCGGCTTGACGATCGTCTGCCCGTCGGCGATGCCGCCGCACACCACGCGGACGCTGCCCGATATCGTGGTGAACAGTTCCGGCGCCACGACGTATACGCAGGCGCAGCTGTCATGCACCATCATCCCGTCCTCGACGGCATGCTTGTAGAAATCGATATAGAATTGCGAGAGGTCGTTGAGCAGAGCTACCGCCTTGTCGCCCTTGGCGGCCATCTCGCCGAGATACCCGCGGCTCATCGTGGTGATCGCGGTGACGTCGAGACCGATGACGACCACCTGCCATGGTGCCGTCATGATGATGTCGGCGGCCTCGGGATCGCCGTGGATATTGGCTTCGGCGACCGGCGTGACGTTGCCCGGCACATAGAAGTTGCCGCCCATGATCACCACCTGCTTCACCAGGCCCGCAATCTCCGGGTCTGCTTTCAGGGCGAGCGCCAGATTGGTCATCCGTCCGACGGCGACCAGCGTCACTTCGTCCGGATTGGCGCGCACGGTGTCGATGATGAACTGGTAGGCCGGGCGCGGGTCGAGAGGCACGTCCACGACCTCAGGGACGTTGATGTTGCCGAGTCCGTCGTCGCCGTGCACGAAGGTTGGCCAGGCGCCCTCCTTACGCGACGGATCGATGGTCACGCTCGCACCCTTGGCGACAGGCGCTTGAATGCTCCACTCGCGCTTCAGGAACAATGCATTGCGCGTGGTCGTCTCGATCGAGGCGTTGCCGAAAACGGTAGTGATCCCGATCAGGTCGATCTCGGGGTGGCGATGCAGGAAGAGCAACGCCATCGCGTCATCGACGCCCGGATCCGTATCATAGATGACCTTGTGCATGATGTTCCTTCTTGTCTTCTTGTTATGGTCGCTGGCAAGCCGGCAAGTCCGCCGGACGGCGTCGCGAAATCGCGGCCAACATAACGTGCCCTATTGTTTCTGCAACAGGATCCGAGCGATCGCAGCGGTGGCATGCGCAGATTTTATCTTTGGCAGAACAAGCTCCGCCGTGGGGCCGACAGCTGCCATCGCAGCCGATTCCGCGACGCCATGGCAACCGACCCGGGCGAAGACGACCGCCGACGGATTCTTGATCCGCGGCGTCTCACGCTCCAGGGTCTCCGCATCGAAAAAGACAGCGGCAACATCGAGATGATCGGCGACTGCGAGAATCGCCGGCTCCTTGCGACGGCCGTCGATCGACGCGATCCCGGCAAGCTGCTCCGGCTCAATATCGGCCATGCCAAGCGCCTGCAGCGCCAGCGCCAGTACCTCGTCGGCATCGGCACCGCGCTCGCAGCCGAGACCGAGCACATAGCGTGGCGTCGAGTTGAAGTCCGGATTGCTCATATCGGTTGCGAAAGCCTGCCTTCTGTGTCGCACAAGCCATTGCAGCCTCGCCCGCGAAATGCAACATGCGCGCCGTCCCGCCGCATTTCAGCATCAATGCAGGTTACCGCCTCGCAGCTCTCCACCCACAGGTTTCCAGATTGCCCGATCTCGCTCCCCATCTTATTCTGCTGCTCGCCGCCGCAGGTTTCTTCGCTGGATTTGTCGATGCCATCGCCGGTGGCGGTGGCCTGATCACCGTTCCGGCCATGCTGATCGCGGGTATCCCGCCGCTGCAGAGCCTGGGCACAAACAAGGTGCAGTCGGTATTCGGCTCCGCCTCGGCGACGAAAGCCTATGCCCGCAAAGGCCACGTCAATCTGCGCGAACAGCTGCCGATGGCGCTGATGGCCGTCTTCGGAGGGGCGCTCGGTGCGGCGCTTGCCACCATCGTGCCCGGCGATGTGTTGCGCGCAATAATGCCCGCGTTGCTGGTCACCATAGCCCTCTATTTCGCGCTCAAACCCAATCTCAGCGATATTGACAGCCACCGGCGGATCACGCCCTTCGTCTTCGGCTTGACCTTCGTGCCGGCAATCGGCTTCTACGACGGCGTCTTCGGCCCCGGCACGGGCTCTTTCTTCATGCTGGCCTTCGTGTCGCTGGCGGGCTTCGGCATGCTGAAGGCAACGGCGCACACCAAGTTGCTGAACCTCGGCTCCAACACCGGCGCCCTGATCGTCTTCGCCTCGTTCGGTGCAACGCTATGGAAGATCGGCCTGATTATGGGCGTCTGCCAGTTTCTCGGCGCGCAATTGGGCTCCCGACTGGCGATGCGCACCGGCGCACGGCTGATCAAGCCGCTGCTCGTCGTCGTCTGCATCGCCTTCACGATCAAGCTGCTGGCCAACCCAGCCAATCCGATCCGCGTTTGGCTGGGCGTCTGACCGTCAGAACAGGGCCAATAGCAGAGCGCCGCCGGCTATCAGGCTGACGCCGAGCCAGTTCATCATGTTGAGCTTCTCGCCGAGAAAGATGACGCCGAAGATGGCGACGAGCACGATCGAAAGCTTGTCGATCGGCGCCACCCGTGCCGCATCTCCGATCTTCAGCGCCCTGAAATAGGCAAGCCAGGACGCGCCGGTCGCAGCTCCCGACAGGCAGAGAAACAGCCATGTCTTTGACGAGATGCTGGAAAACGGCTGCCATTGGCCGGTCGCCACGACGATGGCGCTGATGATGCAAAGGATCACCACGGTTCGGATCAGCGTCGCGAAATCCGAATTGACGCCTGCCACGCCGATTTTTGCAAAGATTGCCGTCAAGGCAGCGAAGGCGGCCGAAAGGAACGCCCAGAAGATCCAGCTCTGTGTCATCAATATTCCACGCCTGCCTGCCCTTTGATGCCGGACCGGAACGGATGCTTGATCAGTTCCATTTCCGTCACCAGATCGGCAATCTCGATCAACTCGTCCTTGGCATTGCGCCCTGTAAGGGCGACATGAGTCATATAAGGCTTTTCCGTTTTCAGGAACGCGATAACGTCGTTGATATCGATATAGTCGTAACGCAGCGCGATATTGATCTCGTCGAGCAGAACCATCGAATTCCGCTCGTCTCGGATCAGTTCCTTGGCCTTCTCCCACGCCATACCGGCCGCCGCGACGTCGCGGGCGCGGTCCTGCGTCTCCCAGGTAAACCCCTCGCCCATCGTGTGGAACTGGCAGACGTCGGAAAAATGCTTCTCGATCAGATCGCGTTCGCCGGTCCACATCGCGCCCTTGATGAACTGCACCACGGCGGATGGCTTTCCATGCGCGATATGGCGAAAGATCATTCCGAAGGCCGAGGAGGACTTGCCCTTGCCCTTGCCCGTGTGAACGATGATCAGACCCTTCTCGCCGGTCTTCGTCGCCATGATCTTATCGCGGGCAGCCTTCTTCTTGGCCATCTTCTCGGAGTGGCGCGCATCGTCGTGGCCGCTGGTTTCGGTGGTTTCCTCAGTCATGTCAGTATTCCCCGGATGCAAGCTTATAGGTCGCGGCGGCATCGCCACCGCCTGTTTTGTCATGTGTCGAATGAGCCAGATCGAACCGCGCCGAATTGCTGCGCGGCGTCCAGAGCTGGCGCTCCACCGCCTCCAGAAGCCGCGCCTTCATCTCCTCGAAGGCATGCGGGTTCTTCTCGATCACGAAATCGCGAACCGTCTGATCGACGACGAAGGCCTGGTACACGGCCTCGAAATGATGATTGCCCACGGCACCCGTGGTGGCCGCAAAAGCGAAGAGATAATCGACCGTCGCAGCAATCTCGAAGGCGCCCTTGTAACCGTGGCGCATGACGCCATCGATCCATTTCGGATTGACCACCCGGCCGCGCACGACACGGGCGATCTCCTCCTCCAGCGACCGAATGACCGGCTTTTCCGGCATCGAGTGATCGTTGTGATAGATCGACGGCCTGCTACCACCCAGCGCTTCGGCCGCCGCCGCCATGCCGCCTTCGAACTGGTAGTAGTCGTCGCTGTCGAGCAGGTCGTGCTCGCGATTGTCCTGGTTCTGCACTACCGCCTGGATCGAGCGCAGCCGTTCCTCGAAGACGCCGCGCTCGGCGCGTCCTTCCTCGCCGGCGCCATAGGCATAGCTGCCCCACACCAGATAGGCCTCCGCCAGATCGGCGCGTCGCTCCCACCCCTTCTCGTCGATCAGCGCCTGTAGCCCCGCGCCATAGGCGCCCGGCTTCGACCCGAAGATCCGGTAACCGGCTCGCCGCTTCGCCTGCGCCTCGTCGAGGCCGGCCGCCGCAAGCCGTAGGGCCTCGCCACGCATGCGCTCGGCGATCGGGTTGTCGGCCGCATCCTCCTCCAGCGCGCCGACGGCACGGATCGCCTTGTCGAACAGCGCGATCTGCTCGGGAAAGGCGTCGCGGAAGAAACCTGAAATACGCAGCGTCACATCCACCCTGGGGCGACGCAGCATTGCCGGCGGAATGATCTCGTAGCCGGTCACCCGTCGCGAGGTCATGTCCCAAACCGGCTTGACGCCGATGAGCGCCAGCGCCTGGGCGATATCGTCGCCGCCGGTGCGCATGTTCGACGTGCCCCAGGCCGTCAGTCCGAAGGATACGGGCCATTCGCCGTGATCCTGGACGTAGCGGCGCACCAGCAGTTCGGCGGATTTTTTGCCGAGCTCGTAGGCTGCCGGCGTCGGCACCGCGCGGCTGTCCACCGAGTAGAAATTCCGCCCCGTCGGCAACACATCCGGCCGCCCGCGTGTCGGCGCGCCGGAAGGACCGGGGGCGACGAAGCGGCCGTCGAGACCGCGCAGCAAGCCGTCGATCTCGGCTGGCCCGCAGGCGAGGATGGCAGGTTTCAGACGGGTGTCGATTTCGCGGAGAACGGATTGAGTGGCATGCCAGTCTTCCGGGCAAATCACCTCGCCGGACACGAACGTCGCCGCCAGCAATTCGATGCGCTCAACCGTATCGCCCTGCGTGCGCCATGGGTCGAAGGAGACGGTTGCGAGAATGTCGGGGCGTGGACCGGTCCACAGGGTGGCCATGTCGCAGTCCAGCGGATCAAAGGGTCTGCTGGCGCCCGTGGCACCCCCCTCTGTCCTGCCGGACATCTCCCCCTCAAGGGGGGAGATCGGATGGGAGCGCCCACTCGCTCCAACATCAACTGTTGAGCGAAGCGACCGCCGCGGGTCGATCTCCCCCCTTGAGGGGGAGATGTCCGGCAGGACAGAGGGGGGTAAGCCACGCAGCACAACGTCCGAAACGCCACCCAACCCCGCATCCCCGGCAATCGCCCGCTGCAAACTCCGGTCACCGCCCTCACCCAACCCGCGCGGCACCCGCGCCAGCGCCACCGTCAGATCCGTCAGCAGCCGCCCTTCCGGCGACACGCCGAACACATGCAGCCCGTCGCGGATCTGCATCTCCTTGAGATCGCAGAGATAGGCATCGAGTTTTTTCAGCGCCTCGGTCTCGCTCTCGCCCTTGGCAATCCCCGCATCCTGGTCGAGACCGATATCCGCCACCAGATCGAGGATCTGCTTGCTGAGCAGCCGGATCCGGCGCGGATCGCCGCCCGAGGCCTCGTAATATTCGTCGACCAGCGCTTCCAGATCCTTCAGCGGCCCGTAGCTCTCGGCCCGCGTCAAAGGCGGTGTCAGATGGTCGATGATCACGGCGGCCGTACGGCGCTTGGCCTGCGTACCTTCACCGGGATCGTTGACGATGAAGGGATAGAGATGCGGCAGCGGCCCGAGGATCGCTTCCGGATAGCACGCCTCCGACAGCGCCAGGGCCTTGCCCGGCAACCATTCGAGATTGCCGTGCTTGCCCATGTGGATGACGGCGTGCGCGCCGAACTCCTGGCGCAGGAATGCGTAGAAGGCGAGATAGCCGTGCGGCGGCACCAAATCCGGCGAGTGATAGCTCTCCTTCGGATCGATGTTGTATCCACGCGCCGGCTGGATGCCCACCAGCACGTCGCCGAACCGGGTGAACGGCAGCGCAAACGCGCCATCGACGACATAGGGATCGGCCTCAGGATCACCCCAGCGCCCGCCGATCTCGTCTTGAATCTTTTTCGGAAGACTGTCCAGGAACTCCCTGTAACGACTCATGGAAAGCGTCTCGCGGACGACCTTTCCATCACGCCCCGAATTGGTCGGTCCTTCCATGATGTGCCGCATCAGAGCGTCACCGTCAGCGGGGATGTCCGCGACCGGATAACCGGCGTCTCGCATCGCCCTCAGCACCTCGATGGTGCCCGCCGGGGTATCCAGCCCGACGCCGTTGCCGAGCCGGCCGTCGCGGTTCGGATAGTTCGCCATCACGAGCGCAACCCGCCGCGCGCGCGGTTCGGCATGGCGCAGCCGTGCCCAGTTCGCGGCCAGCCGCGCCGTGTAGGCCATGCGTCCGGCATCCGGCTCGCTGGCGACGATATTGGCCTCGACCAGCGCATCGTAACGCGCCGCCGACTTGAACGACACGGCCCGCGAGAGCACGCGACCGTCCACCTCCGGCAGCGCCACATTCATGCCGAGATCGCGCGCCGACAGCCCTTGCGACGAGTTCTGCCACGCGTCTTTCGACGAGGCGGAGAAGATCGCCTGCAGCACCACGGCATCGCTGGCTTCGAGCACCGTCGGCTCGCGCGCGGCACCGGGTGCAGAGACTGCAAAGCCCGTGGTGTTGACGATGACGTCGGGCATGGTGGCTGCGAACACGCTCTCGATGATCCCCTTGGAAACGGGATCCTTGAGGCTGTAGGCAAAGACGGGCAATGGCCGCATGCCCTGCTCCGTCAGCGCCGCGATCAGCGCTTCTATGGGCTGCGTTTCGCCGCTCTGAACGAGGGCGCGGTAGAAGGAGATGGAGACGGTTGGTGCGTTCCGCATCGCCGGCGTCGCACCCTGGATACCCCCCTCTGCCCTGCCGGGCATCTCCCCCTCAAGGGGGGAGATCGGATTGGCGCAGCCGCTCGCTCCAGCAGTTGATGTGTCACGGGAAGCCAACCGCGGGTCGATCTCCCCCCTTGAGGGGGAGATGTCCGGCAGGACAGAGGGGGGCACCACGGACCGCAGCATCTCCTCGGACAACCGCCGCCACGCCTCAACCCCGACAACCCCATGCCCCGGCCACCAGATCCCCGCCTTCATCAGCGGCGCAGCAGCCCCCGGCTTCTCAGCCCCCGAGAGCATCGCCTCCGCGTAACCGAGAAACGCTTGCGAATTGGCGTCGCCGCCCTCGATCAGATAGGCCCAGAGCGCGTTCAGATCTTCAAGCGCCACATTCGAAAACGGCGTCAAACCCGCATCGGGCTTCGAATCCCCCGGCAGGACGGCGATCAGCGCCCCGCGCCGTGCCGCCACCGCATGCAGCGCTTCCAGCGCGTAGTGAAAATAGCTCGCGCCGCCGAGCGCTCTGACGACGATCAGCTTGGCGTGCCGAGCCGTGCGCTCGATATAGGCATCAACCGACATCGGATGCTTCAGGCTCATCAGGCTGGCGATGCGCAGCGATGGCGCGCCATCACGCGAGCCCTGCTTGCCCTCGCGATGGCGATGCGCGGCGGCGATCGACGCAAGCTCGGTGTCGGCGGCCGAGAGGAACAGGATGTCGCCGGGAGACTGACCGAGATCGATCGCCTCCTCGCCATCGCTGATCGTTCCCTGTTGCGCCAGAAGCAGATGCATTGTTTTGCCTTATGTCAGCGCCGAGATCGCGGCGCGCACGGCACTCTCGTCCAGGTCGTGCAGGCCGATGACGACGAGCTGCGTGCCGCGTGTCTCGCCGGTCGCCCAGGCGCGGTCGAAATACTGGTCGATGCGGCTGCCGACGGCCTGCAGCTGCAGGCGCATCGGCTTGGTCGGCACATCGACGAAGCCCTTCATGCGCAGGATATCGTGTTCGGCGATGATGTCCTTCAGGCGTTCGACGAAGACGGCCGGATCGGCGATCGGGCCAAGCTCGACCACGAAGCTGTCGAATTCGTCGTGATCATGCGGCGTGCCGTCCTCATGCTCGAGTTCGTGGTGGGACTTGCGGTTGCCGATATCGTCCTCGGTGCTGATCCCGAGGCCGAGCAGCACGCTCGCCGGCACGTCACCATTCTTCGCCTCGATCATCACGGGCTTTCTGGCCGTCCGCGAGGCAACCTCCTCCCGGACGCGGCTGACGCCGGCGGCATCGAGCAGATCGGTCTTGTTGAGAACGATGAGGTCGGCGCAGGTCAGCTGATCCTCGAACAGCTCCTCGATCGGGCTCTCGTGATCGAGGTTTTCGTCCGCAACGCGACGGGCGTCAACCGCGTCGTGATCGTCGGCGAAGCGCCCGGCCGCGACGGCAGCGCTGTCGACCACCGTGATGACACCATCGACGGTGACCTGCGTGCGGATGTCGGGCCAGTTGAACGCGGCGACCAGCGGCTGCGGCAGCGCCAGGCCGGAGGTCTCGATGACGATATGATCCGGCCGGTTCTCACGCTCGAGCAGCTTGGTCATCGTCGGGATGAAATCGTCAGCGACCGTGCAGCAGATGCAGCCGTTGGTGAGTTCGATGATGTCGTCTTCGGTGCAGTTTTCCGCGCCGCAGCCCTTCAACACTTCGCCATCGACGCCGAGATCGCCGAACTCGTTGATGATCAACGCGATCTTCTTGCCCCCGGCATTGGTAAGCAGGTTGCGGATCATCGTCGTCTTGCCGGCGCCGAGAAAGCCCGTGATCACTGTCGCCGGGATTTTCTGCTGGTTCATGGAATTCAACCCTTCATTTTCAGCGGCAGGCCTGCCGCGATAAAATACACATCCGCGGCCGCAGCCGCGATCAATTGGTGCAGTCGGCCGGCGTGGTCACGAAAATCGCGCGCCATCCGGTTCTCGGGCACGATGCCGAGGCCGACTTCATTGGAAACGATGACGAGGCGCGCCTTGGCTTTCGGCAGCCAGGCGGCAAGCGCCGCGAACTCCTTCGCCATGTCGCACTCCTCCATCATTAGATTGGTCACCCACAGCGTCAGGCAGTCGACCAGTATGGCCCGTCCCTCGGCATCGATCGCCGCAAGCTTGCCGACCAGGTCAAGCGGCTCTTCATGGGTGGTCCAGAGATCACCGCGATCGGCTTTGTGCTGGTCGATGCGGTCGCGCATCTCAGCGTCCCAAGCCCGACCGGTCGCGATGTAGTGCCGATCGAGATCGCTGGCGACCACGAGATTTTCGGCAAAGCGGGACTTGCCCGAACGGGCGCCACCGAGGATGAGGGTGACGGATGTCATCGCGGAAAGGCTTCCGTGGCCGTGTGACGGCCAGCATCCTTTCCCTCATTCCTGTGCTTGTCACAGGAATCCAGCCACCGCGCGTCCGCGCGGTGAATGAGCTCATCACATGCGGGGAATTTTCTCCGCCCAAAGACTTGGGCGGGCTGGATTCCTGTGACAAGCACAGGAATGAGGGAGTTCTTAGATGAACTACGCCATGTCCGCAGCAACGCTGCCGCAAAATTCTCACTGTCTGCCATGACAACCTCCGTGCTGGCATCGGGCGGATTGCCCTGGGTGGGCACTGCGCCCGGCACGATTGGCAGGTCTCCTGGCTCGCGGGTCCAGGCGACGATCAGGGCGGACCGGAAAACCGGTTGCCCTGATCGCACCATCGGATCTTCCTCGCCTTCCCGGCTGCGGACATGAAGAGGCGGACGATTCGTAGATAAGGAGGCGTCCAACCCCGGCTGATCATGCCTGCATTTCCAGTGGCTTTTCCGTCGCTGTCCTCGCTTTGCCCGCCTGCACCATGCAGGCAGTCGACAAAGCGCGTCCGACGCCGGATGGAAGACCCTGACCGCTCTACAGTCGCGGGGTCGGCTGTGATGAAGGCGCCCTGATTGGGTCCACCCCGTCACATTCCCTTTTCATCCGCATCGCTTTCGGCGATCCGGAACCATTCGTTATGTCTCTGATCGTTAGGCAAGCGCCAAGGTGAAGTCAATCGACTTGAGGGATCGTCGCAAGCCGCGCGTTGACGATCGTCAACAGCCAAGACGACCATCTCTACCAAATTTGTCGTCTTTTATCAGATACTTATCTCGAAAAAACCTGTTGCATCCGCCGGGCTTTTGCCGCAATTGCAGCGCAAGCGGCTTAACACCGCGTTCTTCCCCTGATTGTCCGCCCTTGAACGGGCCGACGCCCGCCTAGTTTGCCAACCATGCGCTTCAAAATTTATCTCAGACGGCTTGGCCCGCTCCACACTTTGCTTGATGCCGGGCGGATGCGCGCGCTTCTGCGTCGAACCGAGCTGGGCATGGTGCTGGCTGGGGCGATCGTTGGGCTCACTTCGGGCCTCGCCGTTACCGGCATGAGCCTCGTCTCACGCGAAATGCACAGCCTGATTTTCGGCATCAGCGATGTCGAGCGGCTGAGTTCGTCGCAGATCGATGATAAGTTCCTGCTGATGGCGGCGCCCGTCTGCGGTGGCATCCTGCTCGGCCTGCTGATGTTCGTGCTCGCCAAGACCCGCAAGAAGCCAATGGTCGACCCGATCGAAGCGAATGCGCTGCACGGCGGCCGCCTGTCGCTGACCGACAGCATCATCGTCGCCATCCAGAACCTGATATCCAACGGCTTCGGCGCATCCGTCGGGCTTGAGGCTGGCTATACGCAGTTGGCGTCGGGCATCGCCTCGAAGCTCGGGTTCAAGCTCAAGCTCCGTCGGTCGGATCTACGCGTTCTCGTCGGCTGCGGTGCCGCCGGCGCCATTGCCGCGGCCTTCAACGCGCCGCTGACCGGAGCCTTCTACGCCTTCGAGCTCATCATCGGCACCTATACGATCGTATCTCTGACACCGGTTGTGGTCTCGGCGCTGGTGTCCAATCTGGTCGCCCGGTTTCTGGCCGAGGGCGACTTCATCATCGATGTCGGCAATTTTGGAACGGTGATGCCGGCCGATTACGTACCCGCCATCCTCCTCGGCGCCTTCTGCGCCGGCATCGGCATCCTCATCATGCAGGGCGTCGCCTTCATCGAGGAACTCGCCCGCCGCAGCTCCATCGCCCTGCCGCTGCGCCCGGCACTCGGCGGCATCGTCGTCGGTCTGCTGGCACTGATCACCCCTCAGGTATTGTCGGCCGGACATGGCGCGCTGCACCTCAACCTCGACCGCGAGGTGGCGATCCCGATCCTGATAGGCCTGTTCCTGCTGAAGTCCTTCGCGTCCGCCATCTCGATCGGCTCGGGCTTTCGAGGCGGCCTGTTCTTTGCATCGCTGTTCATGGGTGCGTTGCTCGGAAAGCTGTTTGCCTATTCCGCCCCCTATTTCGCCCACGCGACGCTGACGCCGATCATCTATGCGGTGGTCGGCATGAGCTCGCTCGCAGTCGCCGTTATCGGCGGGCCGCTGACCATGACCTTCCTGGCGCTCGAGATCACCGGCGACTTCCCGATCACCGTATTGGTGCTCGCGGCGGTCATCACCTCATCACTGGTGGTGCGCAGCACCTTCGGCTACTCCTTCGCCACCTGGCGTTTCCACCTGCGCGGCGAAAGCATCCGTAGCGCCCACGATGTCGGCTGGATCCGCAATCTGACGGTCGACAAGCTGATGCGCGCCGACGTCAAGACGGCAAGGAGCAGCATCACCATCGAGCAGTTCAAGGCAAAATTTCCGATCGGCTCGACCCAGCGGGTCATCCTTGTAGAGGACAGCGGCAAATATGCCGGCCTCGTGCTGGTGCCCGATATCTACGCCAACCTCACCGACACCGGCGACGAGAGCAAGGGGCTCGACGCCTTCGTGCTTTATCGTAACGACTTCCTGACGCCGCAGATGAACGCCAAGCAGGCGGCCGCGATCTTCGACAAGACCGAAAGCGAAGCGCTCGCCGTCGTCAACAATCTGGTCGAGCGTACGGTCGTCGGCCAGCTCAGCGAAGCCCATACGCTGCGCCGCTACAGCGAAGAACTCGATCGCCGCCGCCGCGAGGTCTCGGGCGAGATCTAAGCGAGCAACTCGTCGAGCCAGCGTCTATCGAGATGTCTCTCGAGATCGGCGGCAACCTCGTCGAGCGCCTGCTCCACGCCGGCGCGATAATTGCGACCCTCGCCCGTCAGCCCAAAACTCCGCAGCAGACGCGATCGGTAGACGTCGCTGGCAAACAGCCCGTGCAGATACGTGCCCGTAACCCGTCCGTCGCCCGAGGTCGCGCCGTCCGGCAAGCCGTCGACCATAGCAAACGGGCGATCGCAATCCGCCCCTTCGGTGACGCCCAGATGGATCTGGTAGCCCGATAGCGCATCGCCATCCTCGGCCGACACGGCGCTGCTGTTGCGCACCGTCTTCTCGGCGTCCATCACCGTCTCGACGTCGAGCAGCCCAAGCCCGTCAATCTCCCGGACATGCCCCTCGATCCCCAGCGGATCGCGCACCGCGCGGCCGAGCATCTGATAACCGCCGCAAATGCCGATCACCCGGCCGCCGCGCCTAATATGTGCGGCCAGATCGCTATCCCAGCCCTGTAAACGCAGATCCGTCAGGTCGGAGATCGTCGACTTCGAACCGGGCAGGATCACCAGCTGCGCATCGCCGGGCAGTCGCTCACCGGATCGAACAAACACAAGCTCGACATCCGGTTCGGCCAGCAAAGGATCGAGGTCGTCGAAATTGGCGATGCGCGGCAGAACGGGAACCGCGATCTTCAGCGCCCCGGCCTGCCCGCGTGTCAGCCTCTCGAGCGCCACCGAATCCTCAGCTGGCAGACGCGAGGCCGCCTTCAGCCACGGCACCACGCCGAAGCAGGGCCAGCCCGTATAGCGTTCCACCGCCGAAATGCCGTCGTCGAACAACGAGACGTCGCCACGAAACTTGTTGATCAGGTAACCCGAGATCATCGCGCGGTCGTCAGCGTCGAGGATCGCATGGGTGCCTACCAGCGAGGCGATGACGCCGCCGCGATCGATATCGCCGACCAGCACAACCGGCACACCGGCTCGCGTCGCGAACCCCATGTTGGCGATATCGCCGGGCCGCAGGTTTATCTCCGCTGGCGAACCTGCCCCTTCGACGATGATGAGATCGGCGCCTTTCGACACCTGCGAAAAGCTCTCGATCACATAGTCGAGCAATTGCGGCTTCAGTCGCTGGTAGTCGCGCCCCTTGGCCTGGCCCCAGACCTTGCCCTGCACGACGATCTGGCTGCCGACATCCGATTGCGGCTTCAGCAGGACGGGGTTCATGTGCACCGAAGACGGCACGCGTGCCGCCAGCGACTGCAGCCACTGCGCACGGCCGATCTCGCCGCCATCATCGGCAACGGCGGCGTTGTTCGACATGTTTTGCGGCTTGAATGGGCGCACGGAAATGCCGCGATTGGCGGCCAGCCGGCAAAGCCCGGCCACCAGCACAGTCTTGCCGACGTCGGAGCCGGTTCCTTGCAGCATGATGGCTTTGGTCATTGGCGCGGCGCTCCGGAAAACTCGAAACGGCGTACAACGGCGCTTCACACCGGGTCAATCGCGACCGCCGAAAATGCGAAAGCCGCGCCAACCCTCAAGGTCGCGCGGCTTGCCGAAAAACGCTGGCGCTTGCCCCATACTCGGGCAAGCTCACTTTCTCCGGGACGCAATACCTGATCCGGAGAAGCAGCGGTTGTCCCCCGCCACACAGCCATTCTTAGCGTCACATCCTTACCGGATGGTTAGTGAGGCATTAAGCAAAGGTGAATTTCGGCATTTTCGAGAATTTTGTTTCTGTCAGCAACGACTGCGACAACAGCGGCGGCGAAGCCGGTTTTCGCAGTACGCTTCATCGCTTATAAGGCGGGCTACGAACGACTCGCACCTACTGCCGACATGAGACATGGAGCATACTGATGACATCAGCCCCGTTTCCCGATCCTGCAACGATCGCCGCCAAGCTTTCTGCGCTTGGCGATCACGAACAGTCCTACATCAAGCTGCTTCTTGAGAACCCAAAACAGGACGACATGCTGATCGACGGTCTGCATCGTCATCTCGACAACGCGTCGCGCGCACCATTCCTGAATTCGCTGAAGCTGGAAAATCTCGGAAAATGGATCGGAGACGTAGCGCCGCCACGTCTCCAGATCCGTTTGATGGAGGCATCGAAATCGAGCCAGCATCCGGCCTATATCGCGTTCCGCAAAGGCCTGACGGCTTCAGGCGGCCTTGAGAAGGCCTACCCGCCGGCCCCGATCTGAGCACCCCAGATCTGACCGGTCTTAAAGCTTAGCGCTGAGCGGCGTGGTTGACGTTACGGCCAGCGCTCTGGGTCGCATCAACTGTATTTGCGGCATCGCGGCCGACGCCACGGATCGTGTTGGCGCAAGAGGCCAGTGTGAAAAGAAGCATGATGGCAGCGCCGATTTTTACCGTGGTCGTCATTACAGGAAATCCCTTGTTGAAATCGCTCTCCGCATCAGTCGCATGACTGCTGCGCGCTGATAACGCACTGAAGTGGAAATGGTTTCACGCGATTTTGATTTTTCGCACACGGTCGTGAAAACCGTGCGAGAGCGTCGACCACCAAATCAGGCAGCCATCGCCTTCGCCTTTTCGTTGAACGCCAGCCGGATGCTTTCGGCGACCGTCTGCATCGGCGCGGTCAGCTGCGAGACGGTGAGCAGCCGAATATCGAACGATCCGAGTTCCGGCAGGCCTTCCTGCGATCCGAGGATCGCCATGTCTTCGGTGACATAGGAGCGCGGCAGCGGCGCGATGGCCAGATCGGAGACCACGGCGGCGCGCTGCGCCATGGTGTGACCGCTGAGAAAGGCCACGCGGAAATCCCGCTTCATCCGCTCAAGCTGCTGCAGCGCCTCCGAGCGCCAGATGCAGCCTTCCTCCCATATCGAAATCGGCAAAGGTGCGCGCCGATGCGCCGTGCCGCACTTGGCACCGGCCCAGACCAGCCGTTCGCGATAGACGATCTCGCCATCGGTGGGCAGCGGCCGCGTCGCACAGTTGATCAGCGCCAGATCCAGCCTCTGCTCCTCCATGCGCTTGCGGATGCCAAGGCTCATGTCGATGGTCACATCGACCATGATACCCGGAAAGCTCTCGCTGAAATCCTTTAGAATGCCAGGCAGCAGCCGCTCGCCGATATCCTCGGGCGCGCCCAGCCGCACAACGCCGCTGAGCTCGGGCATGATGAACCGAGAGACTGCCTCGTTGGAGAGCGCCAACATGTTGCGGGCGTAGGAAAGCAGTGTCTCACCATGCTGCGTCAGCGACACGGATCGCGCATCGCGCAGGAAGAGCGTGGCGCCAAGCTGCTCTTCGAGTTTCTTGATCTGCATGGAAACAGCCGACGGGGTGCGGAACACCGCTTCCGCCGCAGTCGAAAAATTGCCCGTTTCGGCAATCGCCACGAAGGTGCGCAGCACGTCGTTATCGAGCAAGGGAATGGGACGGCGAGGAGAAAATGTCATCGTCTCATCTTTCAATTTTACTGATAGATAACACCATATCATTTTGTTTGTTTGAAAGTCAATCTGGGCGCATCCTCCAGACATCGGATCAACTCGATGAAAGGAGACGAGCCGATGACCTTTCAAGCAATCATTCAGAGGCTGCAGTCAGCCATCGCCGCGCACCGTATCCGGGCAACGAGACGGCTCGCCCTGGAACAGATCGCGCGACATCCCGAACATCTCGCGCGCGACCTCGACACATCGGACGGAAGGCCCCGCACCGGCATCACGGTTGTCCTTGTCTCGGCGATTGACTGCCCTGTTCGGCAGCTGCGGCAATCGTTCAAACAAATTGATGATTGTCATAAACTCTATTCGTTTGATTGATATCCTGACGAGGTTCATATCAGTGACAAGGAATTCACGG